>ENA-OQCE01000199-OQCE01000199.1-human-gut-metagenome-genome-assembly--contig:-NODE-199-length-28977-cov-3.244679_pt1 | contig 28977 bp, 31 predicted proteins | sample MGYA00242495_ERZ504572 | MGnify/ENA primary metagenome ERZ504572 (study PRJEB26092, sample SAMD00036228) | human gut metagenome | host: Homo sapiens | study: EMG produced TPA metagenomics assembly of... | reverse complement strand
ACCCGCTCTGTGAAACGCCTGGCTCTGTCAGACAGACCTGACTGAGCTCGTCAGCGTAGACAAGGGGACAACGGCCAAGGCGGTAAAAAAGCTTGAGGACGCACATCTCATCAGCCGCCGAAAGATAAAGACGGACAAACGGATGTGGCATCTTTATCCAACGGATATCGGAAAGAAACTTTATGAAAAATTGATTGAAGAGGAAAATCGCCAGATTGCAGTGGGTCTTGCGGGGTTTTCCCAGGAAGAGGTCCGGACCCTGCTGGATCTCATGCAGAAACTGAGGACCAATATCCAGATTGATTGGAAAAATCATGAATAAGGAGGCTGGCAGCATGAAACTGGTAAAAGCAGAAAGAACAGATGCCATTCGCATCATGGAAATCATCAACGAGGCCAAGGCTTTTCTAAGGAGTCAGGGCGTCAATCAATGGCAGACGGGATATCCGGCCATGGCGGATATCAACAAGGATTTATCAGACGGCATCGGCTATGTGCTCAAGGATCAGGGACGGATTGTCGGCTATGCCGGCATCGATGCCCGCGGCGAGGCTGCCTATGACACGCTTCAGGGTCACTGGCTCAATGACGAGCCTTATCTTGTCATCCATCGGATGGCTGTCGACTGCACCATCCGCGGCAAGGGCCTTTCCCAGGAAATGTTCAAGGCCTGTGAAAACTTAGCCAGGCGTGAAGGGATTCAAAACATCCGTGTCGATACGGATGAGGACAACAAAATCATGCGCCACATCCTCGAAAAGATGGGGTTCGTCTATACGGGAACAATTTGGTTTGATAATAGCACAAAGATTGCCTTCCAAAAGGTTCTCTGATCATTTAGAGGAAGCTTTTCATCCAAGTTTTCCCCTTTATCCTATCTGACTGCGTCTAAACGGAGGTTTTCTATGCAGCACCCAGTCACCCCGCTTCGGGGCCCTCTCTATTTTTCTGCGGGTTATCCGCCGTCCTCCTTTATGGCATCAGCGGCGGCATCCGCAGCGATATTGGAATCCTTCTGGAGCCACTCAGGGAAGCTACAGGCCTTTCTTATGGGGGCCTGAGTTTTGCCATTGCGGTCCTGCAGCTTTCCTTTGGTCTTTCGCAGCCTTTTTGGGGGGCTCCTTGCAGCTAGGCGTTCCCACCGTTTCGTCCTTCTTAGCGGCGTGGGGCTTTTCCTTCTAGGGTTACTGGGGCTGTCCCTCTTCCGCTCCCTTTGGGGCCTTGTGCTCACCCTTGGTCTATGTCTAGGCTGCGGCGCTGGAGCAATCTCATTTGGTCTGCTTCTTGAAACCGTCATTTTCGCCGTAGGACCTCAAAAAGGGGCCTCATTTCGGGCTTTATCAATGCTGCAGCCGGCCTGGGCTCAACCTTTTTTTCCCCGCTTCTTTCCAGGCTTTCCCTTGTAGGCGGAATCCCGACGGTCTCTGTTGTGCTCAGTCTGATCATGATTGGAACCCTTCCCTTTCTTTTTTATTTGACGCAGCCCCTAAAAAGAATGGTTCTTCAGGAAAAAGGTCCTGTTCCCGAAGCTTCTTTTGGCCTCCTCCTTCAAGGAGCCCTAAAGCGGCCGGAATTTCGATATCTATTGGGAGCATTTACTACTTGCGGCTTTCATATGGCGCTGATTGAAGCCCATCTTTTCTCACAGCTGCTCTCCTATGGTCTTCAAAGGCCACGCGCCGCCCACGCCTTTGCAGCCTATGGTCTGTCAACAGTCATTGGTGCGCTGATTTCCGGATATTTGTCCGGCCATGTTTCCAAAAACCGTCTTCTGACCATTTACTATGGCTTCCGTGCGGGTTTGACAGCCATATATCTCTTTTTCCTGCCAAAAACTTTCCTGTCGGCCCTTTTCTTTTGCATAGGTCTCGGCATGTCCGGCGGGGCCACAGTTACGCCGACGTCAGGAATCGTCACGGAGCGTTTTCCTCTTGCCCAATCGGCAGCACTTGTGGGACTCCTTTTTTTTAGGGCATCAGCTAGGCGCCTTTCTCAGTGCATTTTTGGGCGGCATGACCGTGGCTGCAACAGGAAGCTATCAAGGCATCTGGGGAATCGATATCGTGTTTTGTCTTCTGGCGTCCTATCTAAGTGCCAAGATTTTGCCTCATCAACAAGGGAAATAGATTGGATCCAATTGTAAATCATAAATCAAAAAGGTCCCATATGGGGCCTCTTTTTATGCACTCCCAAATAGAGCATTTCTCATAGAATAAAATAGAAGTTTTCCCGTCCCCTACGCGCCCAAAATCTTGACAAGCTCTTTCCATGCAGTACAATAAGACAGGATTACAACGTATTTTCTGATTCATAAGGAGGATTTCATTTGTCAAAAGATCGTTTATGGACACCTCAATTCATGACTATGGGGGGAGGGAATTTCTTTTATTTTCTATCCCAATATCTGCTGGTTGCGGCCATGCCGTTATACATCCTGGAAGAACTTCATGGAAACGAAAGGGACGCGGGCCTTGCCATGACGTATTTTCAGCTGGGGACCGTTTTATGCCGTCCGTTTGCAGGAAAGATCATTGATTCCTTGAACAAACACAGGCTGCTCGTGGCGGGATCATGTGCGTTCCTTCTCATCATGACGGCCTTTTTCTTTTTACGAACCTTGCCGGCCGTCTTTGGACTGCGCTTCCTACACGGTGCTATTTTTGGCGTCACATCGACGGCGGCTGCTGCCGTAGCAGCTCTTGTCCTGCCGCTTTCACGCAAAGGGGAAGGCATCGGTTACTTTGCCCTTTCAACCAATCTTGCCATGGTTGTAGGCCCCCTCGTTGGACTTCTTCTCATGCAGTATTGGGGACCATCCGCGGTCTTTTTCTTTTTGATCCTCGGGGCTCTCTTTACGCTGATTGCTATGATCTGCAACGCGCTGCCGTCCTCTGTGACCCGTCCCAGTGCCTCCTTCCGCTCTTTTTCAGTAACAGATCTCATTGAACCCCGCTCCGTCATCCCTTCTTTATTTGGGGGCTTGGTCTTTTTTTCCTATGGCGGTATGCTCACCTTTATCCCGCTTTATGCCAGAAGCCTTGGACTGGCTTCTGTAACAAGTCTCTTTTTTGTTGTCTTTGCCCTCATCATCATCGTCACACGGCCGGTCATTGGACATCTTTTTGATACAAAGGGCCCGGATTATATCGTTTATCCGGGGTTCATCGTCTTTCTTCTGGGATTCATCCTTTTTGCATCCATTTCAAGTCTCACGGGGCTGCTGCTTTCAGGAGCCGTGCTGGGACTTGGTTTTGGGGCCCTCTCACCGGCTTTTCAGACCCTTGCCGTGACCATGGCACCGCCCTCCCGGGCCGGGGTCGCCACAGCCACTTATTTTTGGGCTCTTGACATCAGTGTCGGCCTAGCGCCTATTTACTGGGACTTGCGGCGGCTGAATGGGGCTATGCCATGATGTATGGTGTCATTTGTCCTGCCGTACTTGTCGGGGCTGCTGTCTTGTATCTTGTCTGGAGACGCAGGGAAAACTGATGAAAGAACCCGAAATAAGCTCATTTTTCCACCTTTATGCATCGCTTTCTACCCTATCATGAATCTATGACAAAGGCCCAACAGCAATATTGGCTGTTGGGCCTTTGCTCAAAAGAAAGAAAAACCATGACGAAACTTTTCCAAATTGCCTTGCCAAGGCGGGATGGCTTCTGCCGTCTGGAAGCAGAAAATCTTAACTGGCAGACAGGGATTCACGGGCCTGACGCAGACCCGCTTCCCCATAGCAGATAAAGATGGCGTCAAGCTGGGCAATCATCTTATCCTTTTATTCAGGAATCCTCCCATAGATAGGGTGATGATGGAGGCATTTGTTGCGTCAATCAGCGTCGGATTCTTAAGACGTGTCAGGAATTCCTTCAGTTCCAAAACGCGTTCTTCTTCTGTTGCCTCCTTGAATACACCGCTTCTCACGTCCTTCATGAGCGGCGTATCGGGGAATAGGGTGAGTCCTGCAATAAGGATCCTGTCAGGGTGCAGCTGATTGAGGATGTCAGCACTCTTTTGGGCGTGTCCGAGACCGTAGCCGCGCCCCCCAATCCGCTGAAGAAAATCACTTCATATGGAAGGCCCGCTTCGATGATTTCTTCCGATGTGCAGCCCTTATTGACAAAGGAAAGGACTTCATCGTCCCCGCTCTCGATACCGATCATGATTTCATCAAGTCCATGGGCCTTGATTTTGCAAATCTCTTCGACGCTTTTGTGCTTAAAATCAGAAATGATGGCATACGTGGAAATCCGTGCCTTCGGGTAATAGGTCCGCATGAGATCCCAGACAGCAATCTGCTTTTCCGTGCTGAGAGCAAAGGAATCACCGCCGGACGCCCAGATTTTTCTTGCATCAGCCATTTCTCCTTTGCTTCTTTGAGATCGGCCTCAATTTGGGATAAAGGCGCCACCATAAAGGGTGTATCGTGATAGAAATTGCAAAACGTACGGGCATTATGCGTTGAGCCTGCTGTGACTTCGATAAAAGGACTGTCCGCATCTATTGGCGGGCGAATGACAGGGCCATGAAAATGCCTAAAAGTGTCTCCTTTTAAATCTATATATCGCTTATTTTCGATATATTAGGGTAAAAAATAAACTGCCTGCGAGGACAGTTTACATGGTCTTGCTCTTTTCCCTCCTTTATAGTTCTGTCTTGATAAACTCGGCTAAGGCTTGGATATTCGCTTCATTTCTTCGGTAATAGGTCCACTTTCCAAAACGGGCAGACTCCAAAAGGCCTGAACGCTGCATCAGATCGAGGTAATGGGAAACAGTCGATTGGGAAATGCCCAGCTTTTCTTGGATGCTTCCAACACAGACAGCGTTCTCGAAGCTGTCCTTCGGGGATATGAAGACCCTGAGGAGGAAAATAGGCAGAGGGGTCTTTCAGCCAGGTGAGGATCTGGAGCCGTATGGGATTGGAAAGGGCTTTAAAAAGTTCTACCTGATTCATGGTTTTATGATATCTATAATTTTCGATTTATCAATACATTTTTGACACAAGAATCAGGTCGGGCCTTTGATCCTTTCTCCTTTCTAAAAAAGCAGTTCCCCTAAAGCCATAAGGACTTCGTGGAAACTGCTTTGCTCTTTCTTTAGATGTACTTTCCTGTTTTACTTTCCTTGCATTGGGCCACTTCTCCCGGCGTACCGCACGTAACGATGGTGCCGCCTTCTGCCCCACCGCCGGGACCCATGTCAATGAGATAGTCGGCATTGCGGATGACGTCGAGGTCATGCTCAATAACAACAACGGTCGCTCCTTGCGAAACAAGCTCATCAAAGACGTGAAGGAGTGTCTCCGTATCAAGGGGATGAAGGCCGATGGTCGGTTCATCAAAGACAAAGATTGTATCTTCCTGCCCCTTCCCCATGTCGCTGGCAAGTTTCAGCCGCTGCGCTTCACCGCCGGAAAGGCGGGGCGTTGCTTCTTTCAGCGTCAGATACCCCAGGCCCAAGTCTTTCAGGATGCGCAGTTTTTCCGAGACCTTCTTGAGCCCCTTGGCAGCCTCAAGGGCATCATCGATATCCATAGCCATGAGTTCCGGCAAGGAATATGCCGCGTTGCTTTTCTGCATCTTCTTTTTCACAAGGTCCGCTTCTTTTCGGTACCTCGTTCCATGACACTCCGGACAGGTAATGATCACATCAGGCAGGAACTGGACGTCAAGGTTGATTTCCCCCGTGCCATCGCAGAGCGGGCAGCGCAGGCTCCCCGTATTATAGGAAAAGTCCCCTGCTTTAAGGCCCTGTGCCTTTGCCTCCGGCAGGCGGCCGTAGACTTTGCGCAGTTCATCATGGACATCGGCGTACGTTGCACCGTAGAGCGGACATTGATTCCTATGGGCGATGCGTCGATGAGTTTAATCCCGTGAATGCCTGACGCGTCAAGACGTGTCACATGGGGCGGAAGTGCCTCCCCTTTCGTTTGGGCAAGGACGGCCGGGATAAGACTTTCAAGAACCATGGTTGTCTTGCCTGAGCCGGAAACACCGGTGACCACCGTAAGACGGCCTTTGGGAAAGGTCACACTGAGGGGTTTTACGGTATGGATTCCACTTGTTTCCATATGGATGGTGCCCTTTTCAAAAAGTGCTTTTTCCCGCAGGCATCACGGACTAAGTGGTGACCGCCTTTTTGAAGGAAAGGGCCGATCTTTGAAGTGTGACGCTTTGCCGTATCAGCCACAGTCCCCGTTCCGATGACGCGACCTCCTTTGGAGCCGGCGCCGGGCCCCATTTCAATGAGCCAATCACACGTAGACAGGACCTGCGTATCATGGTCTACAAGAACGATGGAGTTTCCGTCGCGGATAAGGTCCTGCATGACACCCATGAGGCCTTTGAGATTCTCCGGATGAAGACCAATGGATGGCTCATCAAGGATATAGAGGACACCCGTCGTTCGGTTCCGTACAGCCCGAGCCAGCTGCATCCGCTGCCTCTCTCCGTTTGATAAGGTCGCAGCTTCCCGGTCCAAGGTCAAATAAGAAAGGCCCAGATCCATAAGACGCTTGGCGTTTTCGAGAAAAGCATCGCAAATGCTTTGGGCCATGGGGCGCATGGTTTCAGGAAGACTTTCGGGAACTCCTTTGACCCACAAGACGAGGTCCTTCAAGGTCATATGCGTCGCGTCGGCAAGGGAGATCCCGCGCACTTTCGGGGCCCGCGCCTTTTCGGAAAGACGGGTGCCATGGCACTCCGGGCAGGTTTCCTGGGTCAGGAAGCGTTCGACTTTCTTCATGCCCTTTTCGTCCTTTACTTTGGCAAGCGCATTTTCGACGGTATAGATGGCATTATAGTACGTGAAGTCAAGTTCACCGGCAACGTTCGTACTTTTAGCCTTGTAAAAGATATGTTTCTTCACGGCAGGACCATGATAGACGATGTCCTTTTCCTTTGCTGTAAGATCCTTAAAAGGAACATCGGTCCGCACGCCCATGGCGCGGGCAACCTCCTTCATCAGGGACCACATCAGGGTCTGCCAAGGAAGGACGGCCCCTTCATCAATGGTTAAGGTCTCGTCAGGGACGAGGGCATCCACATTGACGGTCTTGACCTTTCCCGTCCCCTCACAGCGCGGGCAGGCGCTTGGCTGTTGAAAGACAGTTCTTCTGCAGAGGGAGCGTAAAAATGGGCTCCGCAGGTCGGGCAGATAAGTTCTTTTTCCGCCGCGACGGCAAGGGACGGTGGGACCTCATGACCGTTTGGGCAGCGGTGCACCGCAAGACGGGAAAAAAGGAGACGCAGACTACTAAGAAGCTCCGTTCCTGTCCCAAAGGTACTGCGCATGCCAGGAACACTGGGACGCTGGTGCATGGCAAGGGCAGCCGGAACGTAAAGGACTTCATCACGTCCGCCTTGGGGGAAAAGCTCATGCGCCGCCTTGTGTACGTCGACAGGGAATCGAGGTAGCGCCGGGACCCTTCCGCATAGAGGACGCCTAAGGCAAGGGATGATTTGCCCGATCCCGACACACCGGCAATGCCGACAATTTTTCCAAGAGGAATATCGACATCAATATTTTTAAGATTATGGACCCGCGCACCGCGGACCTTGATGGCTTCTTTCATGATTCCATCCCTTTTCTTTCCAGTCTCATTTTCTGCTCTGTTTCCTAAAGGCCAAACGCCCTGTCGTAGACAATGGTCCCTGCAAGCGGAGCCGCATCAGGAATGAGCTTTATGGCCATAAAATATTCTTTAGGAAAAGCTGCTGGCGGCGTAATTCCCCATTTTTCTGCCGCTTCATAACCCAACCGGCCATAAAATGCAGGATCCCCCAAAACGGCTGCATAAGCAAATCCCGCCTTTGCGGCAAGCGTATGACCTTTTTTTACAAGAGCGGTCCCAATCCCGCTTTTTTGAAAACAAGGCTTCACAGCAAGGGGCGCCAAGGCAAGGATGGTTTCTTGGGATACCCTTGCTTTTGTAAAAAGGATAAACCCTGCGGGCTTAGCTTCCCGTTCAGCCATAAGGCTAAGTCTGGGAGAAAGGCAGGCCCTTGCCGCAGCCGGGCCACAAGCGCGGCTTCCGTCCCATCCGAATAAGAAGCCGTGGCAAAAGCCTGCTTTACTAGGTCCTCAATAGCAGTCCAGTCTTGTTCCTGTACCTTTCGAATCAGATCCATCATCAATCCTCCTACCTTGTTGGAGTATCTTTCTGCTCCCTGCCTTTTATTTCATTAGGAAGGAAGCCTAGTCGGCTCAAAAAAGGCGTCGAGATCCCTCACGATGGCGCCGTCAATTTTTCCTTTACAGGCTAGTTCCCTCATGATGGCAATGGTCTTTTCATGTGAGAATCCCTCTTTATACGGCCTTTTTTCCGTCAGGGCCTGATAAATATCGAGACAGGCCATGAGGCGGTCTTCAAAGGAAAGTTCCTTGCTGCAAAGGCCCTTTACGTAACCGCTTCCATCCAGTTTCTCATGATGGAAAGAGGCCCAGTCCCGGATATCTTCAAACCCAGGGATTTCATCAAGGACTTCATAGGTCCAGCGGACATGGTTCTTCATGATTTGGAACTCTTCTGCAGTCAACGGCCCTGCTTTTTCAAGGATGGAAGAAGGCACCTGCAATTTTCCATAATCATGGAGGCTCGCCGCCAGAAGAAAACGTTCCTGCTTTTCTTCATTCCATCCATATTTTTGGGCCATGGCAAGGGCCTTCATGGCAATTCCGTGAGAATGGTCTTCGTAAAGGAGGACTTATTATCGACAATCCGCTCAAAAAACCGGGTGATGGTAAGCATATCTTTTAGGCTGTACTCACAGGCATGGCTTGGTACGACCGATTTGAGGAGCCTATTTAGAGGAATCTCCTGGAGTTTTTGTACAGCCTCATAGGTCAGGTTCTTTTCAAGAAGGACCAAGGCATCATGGGAAAATTCGATATGTTCGAGCCCAAGCAGATCACGGACCATCTCCCTAAATCCGCTTTCCGACAGGGACAATAAATCGTAACGGATATCCATGCGGTCAGCAAGGTAGAGCACTTGGGCTCGCTTGTCAATGGCATCTTCCTAAGCCCCATGGGCCTGTTCCATTGGCCCATTCGTGGTGCATCATGACAACCCCTTTGATTTGGGAATAAAAAGGCATATCCTGCAAAAGGTCCTTCCCTTTTTGGGCATGGATACTGGCGTCATCTACAACCCGACCATTGGAAAAAGTGCCGCTGAAGGGTTTCCTATTTCGGGCAGCATCCCGCATTTCCCGAATGGTCTCTACAGACCCGCAGTCATGGAGCAAAGCAGCAAGGACAAAGGCCAGCCGCTCATCAGGGGACCACGGAAGGCTGCGCGTCATCAGGTAGGACAGATAGGCAACTCGCTTACCATGCCCGACCGTGGCGCCGACAAGGTCATGTTCCTCCCGGTCAAGGCCTCAATCATGGGTAGGAAAAAATAGAGAGGATCAAGTTTCACAATAAGTCCTTTCTGTCAGCTGAGAGGGCATTTTTTTTGAAGAAATGACCAAAGAGCCCTGCAGCCAGCCACAATATCACGATAGCTTGCTTCAAAGTCCCGGGTATACCAAGGATCGGCTACATCCCGGGGATGATCCGTATAATCAAGGAGCAGCGATAGTTTATGGTCCCTATCCCCACACAGATGCGCCGCATGTCATGGAGGTTTTCCGCGTCCATGCCGATGAGATGATCATAGAAAGCATAATCAGCCCGCGTCAACAGGACTGCCCGCTTTCCTACAGGGTCAATGCCATGACGCAGAAGTGTCTCCCGAGCCGCGGATAGACAGGATTTCCTACACCGCCAGCAATTTCGTCCGTTGTCGTTGCCGCGGAAGCAATGAGGAAATCTGCCTCCTGACCGGCCTTTTTGGCTATATCCCTAAAAACAAACTCCGCAACGGGGCTTCTACAAATATTGCCATGGCACACAAATAGGATTTTTACAGCCATTTTGAAAGTCCTCCTGCTGTTCGAGTCAAAAGTGACACCTCCTGTCTGCTACCGCTAAAAGGTTAATACGCTGTTCAGCCGACTGTCTTATATGGCCTCCATCACGTCGAGCAGGTGCTGATACGTGTCGACGTCGTGGTAGACGACGTCCTTGTTGGATAGGGTCTTGAACAGTTGCTTTGCGCAGCTGATTTTTGCCTGCTCGATGGGCTTCAGGTTCAGGCTTTCCATCGTGCCCTTGGTCTCCGCGATGAAGAAGATGTGCTTCACGCTTCCCTTGCTGAAGGCGATTGCCCAGTCAGGCGCATAGTTGCGACGGGCGTCGGTATCTGGAAGCCGCGCGGCAGCTTGGCGTAGACCACGACCTTCTCGTCCAGTTCCAGCTCTCCGGCAAAGGCCTTCTCGCCATCCGAGTCCGGGAACACGTAGTCTTGCACGTTCTTCTTGGCCTCGATTGCGCGGGCGAAGTCCGTGTTCTTCTCGGCCGTGAAGATGGCGCTGTCGTAGGTGCCTTCCGTCTGGTTGTACTGGATCTGCTCCACGATCATCGTGGCCTTCTCCTCGTCGATCAGACGGATGGCTTTGGCGATGAACTCCTCCGGGTTGTTCTGGTACATGGCGAAGGTCTGGGGCTTGATGCCCTTGAGGATTCGGGCGGTTGTCCGGCGCGTGAGCTTGGCTCCTTGGGCCACCTTGCCGACCAGATCGTAGCGAACGGAGCTGCCCTCCGCTCGGTCGAGGTTGTAGGTCACGCTGGTTTCCGCCACGAAGCCGATCCCGGCTTTGACCTTCTCGGTGCTCCAGTCCTGTCCCTGCTCGCCTTGGGTCACGGTGTATTGCAGCTTGGCGACGAACATCTTCTCGTCGATGTGCCGGATTGCCTTGCGATGAGCTCCTCGCCGTCGAACGAGACGGTGTACGCGTACTTGTGGTTGATGTAACCCCAGAGGGTCTGGAACTCCTTCTTGTAGAAGTTGTCGTTGAGCGCGTTCTCACGGACCTTGGTCTCGTGGCCGTCGCTTACCATGCCGTCGAGCGCGTGCTCATCGAACACGCTTTGGATCAGCGCGTGCACGCCGTCCGCAATCTCCCTGCAGCTATCGGGAAGCGGGGCGAGTGCGTTGTTCGCAAGGTCCGTCCGGTACTGGTCCGAGACGTGGTCATCGTCGTCGATGTAGTCGTTCTTGATGAGGTAGCGGTAGATGTCGTGCGCCTGCCTGTCGCTGACCGTTTTCTCGACACCGTCCAGAACGATGGTCTTTCCAGCGAAGTAATCCTCGGTCGCCTTGGTCGGGCGGTCATAGAGGTCCTCGCGTATGCCGCGCTGAAGGTCGGCAACGAAGTCCTTGTAGCCGTCGCTTGCGATGACGGTCAGTTGGTTGACCTGCTGCACCGCGTCTCCCAGCATGGCCGTATCCATCCGGTCGCCATTCTGGTTCACGCAGAGCCTGAGTCCCCGTCCGACCTCCTGCCGCTTCTGCGTCGGCGAGTTGCCGCCGTGCTTGAGCGTGCAGATCTGGAAGACGTTCGGGTTGTCCCATCCTTCCCTCAGGGCCGAGTGCGAGAAGATGAAGCGCACGGGATTGTCGAAGGAGAGCAGCCGCTCCTTGTCCTTCAATATCAGGTCGTAGGCGGACGTGTCGTCGCTCTCGTCGCTGCCGCGCTTGAGCTTGCTGTCGACCTTGCGGCCCTTCTTGTCGATGCTGAAGTAGCCGCATGCGTGCTGTGCACGTCGATGGACCTGAGGTAGCGCTCGTAGGGCGTGTCGAACAGCGTCAGGTACTCGTTCAGGATGTCCGTGTACTCCTGCTCAAAGATGTCGCCGTACTCGGAGTTCGTCTCGTTGCCGTCCTCGTCGTACTTGCGGTACTTCGCCACCTCGTCGATGAAGAACAGGGACAGGCACTTGACGCCCCGGTCGAAGAGCGCCTTCTCCTTCTCGAAGTGCGAGCGGATTGTCTCACGGATCTCAACGCGTCGCATGTCCGCCTCCGACACGTCGCCGGTGACCTCGCCCGCGTGAATCGTCACGCCGTTGGTGAAGCTCACCTCGCCCCGGATCGGGTCGATTGCGCTGACGTGGTAGCCGCGATACTGCTCCATGCCCTTTGACAGCGCGTACAGGTCGTCGTCCACGCCTACCTGCCGGGTCTCCCGGTTGATGGACTTCTGGTAGGCGATCTCGAACTCCAGCCGTGCCATCGGCGGCTTTCTCGGCGAGATCACGATTCTCTCCAGATACAGGTAGCTGTCCGTGCCGCGCAGGTTCTTGATGTCAAAGCCCTTGACCTCGATTCGCTTGACCAGTCGCTTGTTGTAGGCGTCCAGCGCGTCCAGCACGTACACGAGGTCGTGATGCTCCTTGTGCGTGGCCGAATAGTTCAGGCAGAACAGCGGTTGAACGCCTCAAGCGCCTTCTGGGTCGCCTTGCCGCCCATCTTCTGCGGCTCGTCCATGATCACGATGGGACGGTTGGCAGCGATCACGTCTATTGGGCGGCGGCTTCCGAACGAGTCGCGCCGGGAGAAGATGATCCTCGCCGCGTCGTTGCCCTTACGCCCCTCCACGTTCTTGTCCTTGTTGAAGGACGTGTTGAACGCCTGCGTGTTGATGATCATGACCTGAACGTCGGCACTCTGGCTGAAGGAATCGATGTCGGAGAGGCGCTTGGAGTCGTAGATGAAGACGCGCGCCTTCTTGCCGTACTGCTCCATGAAATGGTCCGACATGGTGTCAAAGCTCTTGCGCACGCCCTCGCGGATGGCGATGGACGGCACCACGACGATGAACTTGCTCCAGCCGTAGCGCTTGTTCAGCTCGAACATCGTCTTGATGTAGACGTAGGTCTTGCCCGTGCCCGTCTCCATCTCCACGTCGAGCGAACACGCGCCAAGATTGGTCTGTGTCAGAGCGTCGGACACGTGAATGTTGTTCCTCATCTGAATCCGCCGGACGTTCGCGAGGATCTGCGCTTCGCCTATCTGCACCCTGGCGTTGGCGAAGCCCATGGTCAGCTCCTCGTCGGACTTCGACCAGTTCATGATGTCGCGGTGGACCTCCACGTCCCTGCGGTAGGTGAACCGGTCGTTGTACGGCTGCCCCGCGAACACGTCCGCCACGCTCTCCACGGCATCCGTCTGGAAGGGCTGTATGGAAAATTTAAATCTCATCCGTCGGCCCTCCTTCCTTGTCCGCGTGCTGCAGATAGAACAGCTCCTTTTGCGTCTCGATCTCCGTGCGCAGTTCCTCCTCCGTCGGCAGGTACAGCTTGTACTTCGACGCGAAGAGCTGATCGCTCTCGTTCATGATCGAGTAGCGAGCGATGTCGGAATCCGTGTCCGCGCACAGGATGATGCCGATGGTCGGATGGTCGTCCGGCTGCTTTTTCCGCTCGTCGTACATGCGGATGTACATGTCCATCTGGCCGACGTCCTGATGCGTGATCTTTTTCGTCTTCAGGTCAATCAGGACGAAGCACTTCAGGATGTAGTTGTAGAACACCAAGTCGATGAAGTAGTCTTCTTTCTCGGTGTGGATGCGCTGCTGTCTGGCGACGAATGCGTACCCCTTGCCGAGCTCCATGAGGAACTTCTGCAGGTTGTTGATAATGCTCTGCTCGAGGTCCGACTCCAGATACGACGTGTCCTCCTGCATGCCAAGAAACTCGGCGATGACCGGGCTCTTGATGAACTCGAGCTTTTTCTGGTACTCCGCCGTCAGCTCCTGCATCTCACGTTTGACGGCATCCTGACTCTGCGTCTTCAGCATCCGGTAGTAGTACTGCGACGAGATGTTGCGCTGCAGGGTACGGGTGCTCCAGTTCTCAGTTGCCGCCTCCTGCGCGTACCACTGCCGCGCCTTCTCGTCGTTCACCTGGAGAAGCGTCCGATAATGCGTCCACGACAAAAGCGGCGCGGAAGATTTTCCACGCAGTGAGTGGAATCTCCGGGAAGGCACGATAGAACGAAAAATAATAGTACAGATTCGTCATCGTGAACCCTCTGCCGTACTTCGCGGTCAGCGCACGCGCCAGCTTCTTCATGACCTCGGACCCATATTCCGTGCGCCCATCCCCGTTAGCGATCTCCTCGGAGATGCGCTTACCGAGAAGCCAGTTCCGCTCCACAAGAAGCAGATTGACAGCCTGATAAGCATTCCCTTGAGCCGTCTCTATGATTCGTTCCGAATCCGCCACCAGATTGTCCGATCTATGATAGGCGATCCGCATGAGTTCTTCCGCCATCACAGCACCTTCCTTTGCGTCTGGGGACTATACGTCTCGAAAATCTGCTCGAAGTTGGCCATTACACTGTCATTTGCCATGCCGCTGTCGCGGAAGACGGCGTAGAAGGGATGGCGCTTGGCGATGGCCTTGACCGTCTCATCCGTAACGTCCTTATCGAAGCAGGCGATGAGATATCCGTCGGCGACCGAGAACACCTTCCGGCCGTCGAGCATCTCCTCATCAACCGATGAGGACAGCGTGATACCAAGATCCAGCATCACCTGAAAGAGCAGATCCTCCGGCGTGCGGTCCGGCTTGATGTTGTCCGCAAATAGGTCCAGCTGCGCCTGCTTCACGTCGGCGGGACGATAGTAGACATCCTCCATGTTCGAGCTGTCCACTTTGAAGACACGAAAACCAATGTCCAATTTCGTCGTTGTCAGAGGAGACTCTTCCTTAATCTTCTTACCCGCACGACGAATGCGCTCTTCGCCAATTTCGCAGATGGTACGGTAGCCAGCCTTGTAGACCTCGCTCTTTTCATCACAAACTTCTGGAAGCTGAACGAGTATGAACTTGCGGTTGCTACCATCCTCAGAGTTCATTTGCATTACAGCATGGGCAGTCGTAGCTGAACCGGAAAAGAAATCTAGAACGATATCATTTTCTCCGAGATTCGCGAGTGTCAGTAATCTTCTTAATAAACGCACCGGTTTGGGACCGCTGAAATAGCCGCCTTCCAAAAGTTCGGCTACTTCTTTCGCGCCCTCCTGGTTATGCCCGACATCTTTAAAAAACATGATCGAGGTGGGTGCCATGCCATCAAATTTGAGTTCAGACAAAAACCTTTTTAGTCTCGGTACTCCGTTACCATCTGCGCCAAACCAGATTCTATTATCTCGGAGTCTCTCCAAAAATGCATTTTTGGAGAGACTCCAGCAGCGCCCTGCTGGAGGCTCAACTACACGCCCCGAAGGGGTCGTGATAGGGTAGTCTCCAGAAGGACTGTACGTTTTCACCGATAAGTCACCCGATTGCCAGACCCCGCGCGGATCATTATCTGGATTGGAATATCTTTCGTTTGCCTCTTCTGTTCTCGGTAGTCTTCCTATTTTAAAATTGTCTATCTTCTTTGCAAACATCAAACATAGTCATGACTGTTTGAGACATATTTCGCATCATTTTTAGGAGCAAATGCTCTTTCCCAAACTAATTGAGCAATAAAGTTCTCTGCGCCGAATATCTCGCTGCATATTTTTTTGAGGTTTTCCTGTTCATAATCATCAATTGAGATGAAGATCACACCGTCGTCACTCAACAGATCCTTTGCAATCCGAAGCCTCGGATACAGCATGTTGAGCCAGTCCGTGTGGAACCTGCCGTTTGACTCGTTGTTGGTTCGCATGTCGAACAGCAGGTTGCCATCATCATCCCGCTGCCCGCTGCGCTCGGCGAACTCCTCGCCGCTGATGGAGCTGTCGTCGTCGTACACAAACGCATCCGACCCCGTGTTGTACGGTGGATCGATGTATATCATTTTGACCTTACCGAGGTAGGTCTCCTGCAGGAGCTTGAGGGCGTCCAGGTTGTCGCCCTCGATGTAGATGTTCTCAGTGTCGATGCTGCCGGGCGTGCCGTCGCGTCCCACGGATTTCTCCCGGTCGAGGCGCAGCGTCTTTGCAATCGGCTGGTTGGCCAGCACGACGGACTTTCGCTTGTCCGGCCACGTGAACTGGTAGCGTTCCTGCGTGCCTTCAACGACAGTGGCGGCGATCTCTGACCTAAGCACATCCGCGTCGATCGCACGGACGGTCTCGCCGTTCTCGTCCTTCGTTTCCGTCACCGCGTTCGGGAAGAGCGCAGCTAGCTTCTCGTAGTTTTCCTTCGCCAAGTCAGGCGTGTGCATGTTCATCTTCTCCATGAGTCAACTCCTCCAGTTCCTTCTGATATTCTCGCAGGCGCGTGTAGGTCTCAAACTGCTTCTTGGGCTGCTGCTGTCGCCATGTTGCCGCCTCCGTCCTGCTGATCAGCATCTTTAGCTTCTCGATCCTGTCCTGCCTGTCCAGCCGCTCATCGATGGACAGATTTTCGTTCTGCCCTGAGGCGTCCTCCTCCAGCAGCGCGATCTGCTCGACCATGGAGTTCCAGATCTCGTCCAAGGTGAAGCCGTGCAGGCTCAGATGGACATCCGACGCCTCCATCCATGGCGTGCGGTAGAGCTTGCCGTAATAGAGCGCCAGCTGCCGCCTGCTCTCAAAGCACAGCAAGAAGACGAGCCGGTGCTTGTTCTGCCGGGCGATCGCTCGGTGACCTTGCCGTCGAACTCCTGCTTCTTCAGCCTGACGGACAGCAGGAGGATCTCCTTGGTCTCGGCGCTTGCCGTCAGGTTCAGCGTCTGTTTGGTGAAGCTGTTCTCCACCATGATCCGGTCCACGTCGGATACGAATTTTTCCTTGAGTGCGTTTGTCAGCGCGAGGTGACGGTAGAACGCCTCCTTGGGCAGGCGTTTCCTCACCGTCGTCGCGGTTGGAAAGTTCATCATGTCAGAGCACCACCATGAAGCAAATCAGTTCGAAGTCGTCGAGTCCCGAGAATCCACTGGAGAGGAAGGTGGTCTGTCCGCAGCCGAAGAAGCTGTCGATGTCACCTTCGTCCTTGGCGTCGATGACGGACATGATCGCATCCTCCAGCAGCTTCGATATGCGGCCCATGTTCCGGCCGTCGTCCGTCGCCTTGTTGAACCTTCGCAGAGCGCCTTGTCCGGCACGGATTTTCCCCGTGCGAGATGGCGCATCATGTCCAGCGTGTCCTTCGGCTGTAGGTGGTTGGTGACCACCTCGCCGTCCATGCCGACGTAGACCATGTAGAAGGGGTGAAGACTGTTCTGGTTCTGGATGTTGACCTGCTTGTTGACGTTCTTCAGGACGAAGATCACGCCGGGCTTGTCGCCCTTCACGACCGTGTGGATGCCGAACGGCATGTGGTCGATGTCCCCGTGCTCCTTCCTGTAGGCGATTAGATCCATGCGGAACTCGTTCAGTCCCAGGTCCATGATGGACACGCCGTTCGTCATATCCTCCAGGTCGACGACCTCCTCCTGCAGCTTTTTCAGCTGGCTGCGGCGGTATTCGAGGTCTCCCTTCTCCTCTTGGTCGATTGGGTTGTCGTCGCCCGTCGAGGTCATGACGGAGATACGCATCCTTTCCTCGACGCGTGACTTGAGCTGGATATATTCGTCCAAGTCGAGGTCGGGCCAGAAGTTGACGAGCTGGATCGCCTCGTTGCGGCTGCCGATGCGGTCGATTCGTCCGAAGCGCTGGATGATGCGCACGGGGTTCCAGTGGATGTCGTAGTTGATGCAGTAGTCGCAGTCCTGCAGGTTCTGCCCCTCGGAGATGCAGTCCGTCGCGATCAGGATGTCGATGTCCTCCGTGTCCTTGGGGTACAGCACGTCCCTGTCCTTGGACTTCGGGAGAAGCAGGTCAGGACGTGGTTCATCTCGGCCTTGAACCCCGGAATCGTCGTCTTGCCGTCGACCGCCCCCGTGATGAGGGCCGTGTTGAGTCCCAGCTGCGTTTTCGCCATGCCGCTCACGTGCTCGTACAGGTATTCCGCCGTGTCCGAAAAGGCGGTGAAGATCAGGACCTTCTTGTTGCCGGGGTTGATCGGCTTTTCGACCTTCTCGCGGATTACGCGGAGCAGCTCGCTCAGCTTGTAGTCGTACTGCGGGGTGATGTCCTCCACCATGCCGATCAGCAGGGACAGAGTGCCGATGTCCTCGTCGATGTCCCGCTTCCATGAGAGGTAGTCCATGTCCCGAAGGTCGATGCGCACCTTCTTGCCGACGCCGAAGAAGTCCGTGTTCTGGTCGTCGTCGTCAAAGTCCGCCGCCTCGCCGGACAGGTCCGTCATCTCGTCAAGGTTGCCCGAGCCGCCATTCCGGAACGCCTCGATGGTCTGCGAGGTGTCATACAGGTAGTCGCAGATCCTCTTTACCGTCAGCAGGAAGGAGTGGACGGAACTTTCCATGCGCTTGAGGAGGTTGATGCTCATGAGGCGCTGGATGCCGATCTCACGGCCCATGCGGAACTTCTCCGTCTCCTTCTCGTCGAGATACTTGTGCAGCTTGCTCGGCTGGATGTAGACGGTCGGCGTGTAGATGGTCAGGTGCAGCGCGGTCAGGAGCTCGATCACCTCCTTGTAGTTGATCGCGGCCTTGCGATTGGTCAGCTTGGGCCGCAGGGATACGGGCTTCAGCCGCTTCGGGAAGGACCCGATGTCCGTCACGTCGTAATAGGTTTGGATGTGCTTCCGGGACCGGGCGATGGTCACGCTGTCGAGGACTTCAAAGAAGTCGTAGTCCAGGCTCGCAAGCAGATGATCCGTCGTGCGCTGCGCCTCGGGCAGCTTGCACCATGTGTTATAGACGGCCTGCGCCTGCCTGAAGATCGTGTCGATGTCCGATTTCGTCTTCAGCTTCCCGTTGATTTCCTCCGGGTCGCCGCCGTAGGCGAGCGCCAGCTGGTTGCGCAGGTCGTAGAAACGGTTGTTGACAGGGGTAGCCGACAGCATCAGGACCTTTGTTTTCACGCCGGGTTTGATGACGCGGTTCATCAGCCGCATGTAGCGGTTTTCCTTCTCGCCGCCTTGGCTGTCCGTTCCGTTTCCGTTGCGGAAGTTGTGGCTCTCGTCGATGACGACAAGATCGTAGTTGCCCCAGTTGATCCTGTCGATGGGCAGGCCGACGGCCGTGTTGCCGCTGTTGCGGGACAGGTCGGTGTGATAGAGGACGTCGTAGCGGAACCGGTCTTTTGCGAGCGGGTTGTTGATCAGGTTGCCCCGGTAGGTCATCCAGTTCTCGGAGAGCTTCTTCGGGCACAGGACGAGCACGTTCTTGTTCCTGCCCTCGTAGTATTTGATGACTGCAAGCGCGGTGAAGGTCTTGCCGAGTCCGACGCTGTCGGCAAGGATGCAGCCGTTATATTGTTCGAGCTTGTTGATGATGCCAAGCGCCGCGTCCTTCTGGAAGTTGAAGAGCTTGTTCCAGATGACGCTGTCCTTAAAGCCGGTCGCCTCGTTGGGGAGGACGTCCTCGGAGATGTCCTCCAGAAACTCGCTGAAGATGTTGTAGAGCGTCATGTAGTAGATGATCTCCGGGGGGTTCTCCTGATAGACCGTGGAGATCATGTCTATGACCTCGCCGGTGACGTCCTTGAGCTTTTCCTTGTCGTTCCACACCTGATTGAAGGTCTGCAGGAACTGGGTGCTTTCTGGGGATTCGACGCGCACGACGATGTTCGTCATGTTGTTGCCCCGCTCGCAGCCGAGGTCGACCGTGGTGAAGCTGTTCATGGGACTGTAGGCGTAGGTCTCGTCGCCGTCGGAGACGAGCATGAAGTTGTTCATGGAGTCCCGGGTGGTGTTCGACCTGAACTTCGCCTTGCGGCGCATCCATTGGCGCATTCCCTCGCGACGGCCTTCTGTTTGAGCTCGTTGCGCAGGCGCACCTCGAACTCCGTGCCGTACAGGCTCTTCTCGCGCTGAAGCCGAGGAATGTAGAACTCGCGGCGTTCCTTCGGCGTCTTCTCCGCGACGAAGGTCGGAGACGTGAAGAGGAAGCGCAGCTCCTCGCAGGACTCCAGCTGCTCCTTGAGCTCCTGAAAGGCGTAGATGGAAAAGCATGCGGCGGCGATGGACACTTTGCTGCCGGAGCGGATCGTCTTTTGCAGGTCGTCTTTGACGACGTTTGTGGTGTTGTTGAATATTTCCATGCGTGCGTTCCTCGTAAGAAGACTTTTTGTGGCGGAGGTTCGTCATCCGCTGAAGCGGGCTTATTCCTCCGTTGTCTTGTCCTTTCGTTCCATGATGTCCTCGGGGCCGCAGTCGAGTGCCTCGCAGATTCTCAGCAGGACGTCGGTCGTGACGTTTTCGCAGCGTCCCATCTTCGCGATGGATGCGGCGCTGACGTCACTCATTTCCTGTAGGTCCTTTTTCTTGATGTTGCGATCGATCAGCAGCTTCCAGAGCCGGTTGTAGGAGAACTCGGAATGTAGTTCCTTCTTAGCTTGTTTCGTCTGCGTCATTCTTTTCCTCCTTGTTCCATGCCCAGCCGAACAGCTCGTTGCCAGCGGGCGAAAGTCTCAATACGGCGTTTTTCTCTAGTATCCGCTGCGCTCCGGCATCATAGGATGCGAGCGTATCGTAGACCAGGAACACCTGCTTGCCGTGTTCCTTCTGCTTCTCGTAGACGCGGACGATCTCGGAGAAGACGGGTTTGTCTATGTTTTTGAGAAGGATGGAGTCGTGGACGACGAACGGGATCGGGGCGGCCAGCATGTTGGCGAGATCGAAGTTGATGAGGCCACGGTACTGTGCGCCGGTTCCTCCGTCGTTCGGGGTGTTGAAGGTGTACTTGTTCAGCTTCTCGAGCCTCAGGATGGGTGGCAGATGCGTGGCGTCCCTCAGTATGTCGAGGCTTATCTCCCGCATGTTCTGGTTGATCGCGCTCTCGATGGTGAGCAGCTGCTCTTGGGTGACCGTATCCCTCGTTTTCGCGTAGTCCGCCGCCATGGCCTTCAGCCGTTCGAGCTCGTCGTAGTTATGGTTCGCTTCGCGGAAGTTGTTGAGTTCCGTGGAGAGTTGGGCGAACTCTTTCAGGATTGCCTGCGAGACGTTCGGGACGTTCTTGATCTCGGTGATCTGGTTCTTGATCCGGGCGATCTCGTCGCCCAGCAGCATGTAGGTGGTGGCGAGGTCGCCTTCCGTTTCCTTGAATTCGGAATCCAGTATCCTTGACAGCTTGTGGTGGAAGCCTTCGATCTCCTCGAGGGTGCGGAATTCCTCGTTGGGGAAGAATCGTTCAAGGTCGCTGAACGTCCTTTTGAAGCTGCGTTTCTGTCCCGTCATGTCCCTGCGAACGTCGTTCAGCTGGGTCTGCACGGCCGCTCTCTGCCGTCTGAGGCCGATCAGCTGCTCCCTGAGTTCGGAGCGTCCCGTCAACGACCTCCTGCCTCATCGACGCTGCATGAGGTTGTCCGGCACAGGGTCTTTCTGGTTGACAAGGCGGCTGATTTTCTTTGAGTCCAGGCTATTCGTCCGATACCCGTTTTGAGCTACCTAGTCCTGATCATTGATGGCGCTGAGCAGGAACCGCGCGGCCGCTTCCTGCTTGTTGTCCTTGAATCCCGCTGCATGGCCCGGATGTAGGACAAGATGTTCAGTTCGCTCATCGGTCCGCTCCTCCTTTGATGCTCCCGGAAAAACACTGGCAAACCAGTGGCAAAACGAAGGCAAAGACTTTCAAGCTCTCGCTTTTTAAGCTGAATACAGAAAGCGAGGGCAGTCAAGTGCATCCATAGTCAAGTATCAGTCTAACACATTATCGGGAATATTACTACGCATATTAACTGATAATTGCTTTATCGCTTAATTTTCTCTCAGCTTTCGAAGTCCCGAACATGACCTGAAACCGTTCTCCCGAATCCGGCTCGCCTTCTTCGCGGCCGCGAGGTGCGTTCGTAACCGGATGACGGACTAGCAAAGTTAACAGCGTGCCAGCTAGACGAACGGCTGGTCACCGACATGAGGCGGAGCCATCCGCATTGAGGTGACCGACTATGACCAATTTCACCGGCAGTCATTTGAGCGGTCTCCGCCTCGGCCTTAGCGCCGAAAGGAGCTGAGGCTCGAGGACGTGCGCGCGGTGCTTGCCGACAAGGCGCGCATCGGTCACACGGACCAGATCCGCGAGTTGCTCCGGAAGTATGGCGCGGACAGGCTTTCAGCAGTCGATCCGAAGCATTATGAGGCGCTGCTCAGGGATGTGGAGGGACTCGACGATGGCCGCTAGTTCCCATGCGATTCTCTCCGCGTCGAGCGCGGACCGTACGTGCTCGAACATGTGGGGGCTGCCAAACAGTCCTGCCCTGATCCGGCCGTGATGGTCGAGCAGCGCGTGGACTTCTCCGCTGGGTGCGGCAGGGCTTCGGCACGGCCGATGCGCTCATCATCGCGGACGGGACGCTGCACATCATCGACTTGAAGTATGGATCCGGGATCGAGGTGTCCGCCTAAGACAACCCGCAGCTCAAATGCTACGGCTTAGGTGCCCTGGACCAGTTCGGCGATCTCTACGACATCGACGAGGTCAGGCTCACCATCTACCAGCCGCGTCGTCAGAACGTGAGCGAGTGGCGGCTGCCTGCGTCGGACCTGCTCGCTTGGGCGGACACACTGCTGAAGCCTGCGGCGGACCTCACGTGGGACGGCAAGGGCGACTTCGCCTGCCGCCCGTGTTCTCGAATCGAGGTGAGATCGGTAGGCAAATTTCATATTTCCAAACTTCTGGAAAATCAACAAACTACTTTTGCCTTTCAGATAGCCTACAAAAGACGAAACGCTAATTTTGGGCGGGATACTTACCAACAGATGTAGATGATCAGGCAAATTTCACCTTCAAAAATTTCTACGCCCTTCCATTCACAAAGCTGTCGCTAGATGTCTCTTATTGCTAACCTTTTTTCCTCATAGAAAACTTTTCCACGATACTTTGGTGCAAACACAATATGATACTTACAATTCCACTTTGTGTGTGTTAAACTATGAACGACATGACTCTGCCACTTGGCATGGCAGTGCACCTCCTAATCTTTTACTTTGCTTGACTGACAGGTCGACTGCATTGTACTTCATTAGGAGGTTTTTTATAGCTATAAGCTTTCCGGAACCACGCCACTATGGCGTGGTTTTCAAAAAATACAAAAAGACCTTGCTGGGACTATTACCCATCAAGGTCCACGGAACGATATGGCTTCCACTTCATCAGGATATGCCGCGCACCCGTTTCACACTTTTCCAACGACCGTCTGTTACCACCGGCATGAATCCCATGAAATGATGCTGCAGCGGGCATCTTCCAGTATGGTTCAAGATGCCCCATATCAGGCAAGAATCATATCGATAAGCGTGCGGATTTTGTAATAGATAAGGGTTGATTCAGGACCTGTTCCCCCAATAAGGCCTAATTTCTTCATGTTCTGATTCCTTTTCATTGATATTTGTTAGACGCATCAATCATTCATGGAGTAAAAGTAAGCAAAAGGCCCATGGGATGCCTGCTTTTTAGATGATAGCCAGTCCAAGGCAATCATAGGGCCCCTTTTTTCTCAATGAAGGGACAGATCCAGTTCCTTGATCCATTTTTTAAGGTCTTCTTCACTTACCGTCTTTTCAAATCGTCTGCCTTTCTTCCATTTGGCACCAGGAATCAGGGAGGCAAGGTTTTCCTCACTTTTTTCGATACCACTGGAACCGCTTGTGCAGAAGGGAATGATGGTCTTTCCTGTAAAGTCGAGACTTTCACTGAAAGTATCGATGCTGCGCGGCTCAATCCCCCACCAAATTGGATACCCTAGGAAAATGACTTTCACATCTTGGAAATGCTCAGGCGTTCCCCGCAGTTTAGGTCTGGCGGAGGCATCGTTTTGTTCCCGATTGGCCCGACTGTCCTTGACATTGTAGTCAAGGTCATCTTTGCTGTAGGGAATTTCCGGCGTAATTTCGTAAAGGGTGCCGCCCGTTAGGGCCGCAATTTTTTGGGCCACGGTCCGCGTATTTCCCGTCTGGGAAAAATAGGCAACAAGAACGTCCGGACGCCCTTTGGGTGAAGCTGCCTGCTCTGCGCCTGCCTTCTTGGAGGCCGCCTTTTCTTCGCCGCCGGCTGAAGCACAGCCGCCCATGTAGGCAGAATAAAGCCCATTAAGAGGATGCCTGCTAGTTTCATGATTCGGTTCATGATGATCCGTCCTTTCTTATACAGAAGCTGCCAGAAGCTTTTTCAGTGTGCCCTCACCGACACGGCCATTAAGGATCCGTCCTTCCATAAGGTCTGCATGCGGCCCTGCGGCAGGCTTCAACTTTTCCAACGTCTTTCCAAAACCACTGCCGCCGCTTGTGGCAAATAGGATGATTTTCTTATCGCTGAAATCGTACGCCTTGAGGAAACTCGTGATGATTTTTGGAGCTTCATACCACCAAATCGGGAAACCCAAAAAAATGACATCATAGGACGCGGGCGCAGCATTGTGGTCCAAAAGTTCCGGTAAAGGCGCCCCGGCCTTTTTTTCCAAAGATGACCGTGAACGAGGATCCATCCAGTCAAGGTCCTTGGCCGTGTAGGGCACTTTGGGGCGGATTTCGTAAAGATCCGCGTCAGCAGCCTCAGCAAGGGCTTTGGCAGCCTTTCGTGTCGTTCCAGTTGCACTGAAATAGGCAACGAGGATTTTTTTCATGGAAAGCACCTTCCTTCTCACAAAACCCTAACAGTTTCTACAAGAGGTTTTCTTGATGTATGATTCAAAAGAGGTCCGCCGCCTTCCCCTCTATAGCCTAAATCAAGAAGGAGCACAAGGTCTTCGTTTTCCGGAAGGGTCAAGGCCTTTTTGAGTTTTTCTGGATCAAAGAAATTGACCCAGCAGCTGTCGACTCCCACATTTTTTGCCGCAAGCATCATATGGACGCCCACAATCGAGGCATCTTCGGCCCCGGAATCGCGGGTATCTCCCGGATAATGGAAGACACTGTTCCGATCATAGGCTACGGCAAGGACAACAGGAGCCCCATAACGGCAAGGCGTTATGCTGTCAAGGGCCGCAAGGGCCTTGGGGGAAGTAAGGACGTAAACGCGCTGAGCCTGGGCATTTTTTGCCGTTGGGGCTAGGCGCCCCGCCTCAAGGATGGCTGTAAGGACACTCTCATCGATGGGACGGCCATCAAACTTTTTGCAGGAATATCGCTCTTTTATGAGATTCAAGAATTCCATGGCTATCGCACTCCTTTGGAATCAATCCTGACGCACTGTTAGCAAATACAGTATGTCACGCTTTTTAGGCAGGGTCAAGATGCCGCGCCATACCTTTTGAGCTCAGTCTTTCATGCTCAAAACGCAAAAAAAATCACCTGCCAAAGAGGCAGGGTGATTTCTTGATCAAAAGCTCCAGCGCAGTCCCACATCCCAGCTCCAGTTCTCATCGTAGCTGGAACCATCGCCCCGTTCAAGGTCGAAATAGGCCTGCAGACCGTCATTGATCTTATAGGCGCCGCCCAATCCATAGGAGAACCAGGTATCGCCATAATCTTCATGGACGCGCAGCCGGTCCGTATCCACGGACATGACCGTCACATGGTTGCCGCCAAAGTCATGGTACCAGTTGGCTTTTGCATAGACCGCAAAACGCGGACTTTCATACCCAGCCCGGGCTCCAATCCGTCCCAGGGCGGTGTTCAGGCTTTCGCCTTCCACGTGCACCCCGTTCGAATCGGTGAAGGCATCGTTCCGGAAGTGTCCCAGGACAACCTGGGCCTGCGGCTCCACAAACCAGCCCTTTTCGTCCTTTTTCTTGTAGCCATATTCGGCTCCGAAGGAAAAGCCCGTACTGTTCGACTGACCGTCAATGAATCGGCCAAGACCGGTATAACCAAATTCATTTTCATACCGTGACCCTTTGAGGCTGAGGTCAAGGTACTGCCCGTTTTTCCAGACTTGCGTATCGTAAAGGCCTAGGGTATAGCCCTTGAGGTCCCCTTTCCCTGACACGTAGGTTGCATCGCCATCAAGGTAGGCAAAGCCCACACCGATGACGTGCTCCTTCGTTTCCGTCTTCTTATGGAGCCAGTCGTAGCCCACTTCGTACTCATTATACTTGGAGTCAACAAGAAAATCGCTCTCGCGGCTGAATTTCTTGCCCTTGCCCCGAGCCCAGATCCCGTTATCCGTATTGTCCGTAAGGGACCCATCCGCTTCGCCCATGCGGCGGAAGAGCGTATCCATGTCGCTTCTCCAAAGAAGGTAGTTGCCTCCCGTAATGCCGCCAAGGTTCCGGACCACCGTCGTGTGGTGCCCTTCGTCATTTGTCGGAGCCTTCGTAAAGCCTTTGAGGTACCAATCGGTGCTGTAGCCATCGGTTACGTTATCTGTCTTACTGTCCAGCTTCAGGTCGTAGTAGTGGAGAGCCGCTTCCGTCTCTGCGTCGCTCACAAAGGCGCCTTCTTCATCCCCTACGCTGGCCAATACGGTGCCCAGAGCCCCTTCCCAGGTATTGGACGTGCTGCGAAGATGCAGGGCCGTCGTTCCCGTATGGCTTCCCGTGACATAGAGATGGTCGTTGCCCGTATTGGTCGACCCATCAGCGTCAAGATAGAGCGTTGCGCCGTCACCAGCAAAGGAACCTGCCGTCAGCGTCTCACCCAGCGTGCCGTCCATGAGGCTAATAGCCCCCCCCTCCGCGTTCAGGTACTGACGGTAGAAGAATCTGTCAGGTTCCACGTAGCACCGCTGCTAAGGGTAAGTGTCATCGTATCGGCATCGTCTGTCGTCTTACCTGTAAAGGTATGGCTGACAGTTGCCGCAAGAGTACCGCTATCGGAAGTCGTAAGGTCACCCGTAAGGGAGCCTGTAGTTAAGGTCAAATTGCCGCTTTCCGCAGCCGAAGCATCTCCCACGGCAGCACCTGAAACCGTTGCCGTAAGGTGCTGCCGGAACCTGTGGAAGTCAGGTTGCCCTCAGCAGCTCCTGCCCTAAGGCTTAGCGTACCAGCATCACTAGCCACAGCATCTCCCGTATAAGTTCCGGAGAGCGTCGCCGTAACAACGCCTTTATCCGTGGCCGTAAGGTCACCTGTAAGGGTCTTTGTCACCCCGCGCTGCCAATCGTAAGTGCAGCCCCATTTCCCGTAGCAACAGCGCCGTTCTGCAAGGTAATCGCCGAGCCATCAAGGGATACTTCTGTATCGGTCCCATCCACTAATGAAACAGAAGCAACCGTACCAGCAAGGGTAAGGGACTCGGTCCTGCTGCTTCCTAGGGCAATGGCACTTCCATAGAGTGCTGAAATTGGATACGGAGACACTTCTAGAATAGGCGTATCTCTCGTCAACAAAATTGTTGTTCCATCTACTACGAGGGAAGATCCTATCCCATATGTGCTCACAATTCCACTGAACGTCACCGTATCTCCCGTGACAGTCGTCAAGTTGCTTTTTTGGTGGTTTCGTGTTGTCTGCATAAGCAGCGCAGTATTTATGACGACTGATTCGGTATTCTCATCGCCAATGGTAACGGTTCCGCCATAATCGTGATAAATCGCAAAATGCTGATCATCATTTAGTCCAATGACAATCTCATTTCCCTTTAGGGTGAGGTCAGCATCCTGCACATCAATATCAGCCCCAACATCACCCCCAATGGTAACAGTTGCTGTAGTATCGTCACCAATCGTGACAATACTTCCATCGTATATATCAATAGATGGACTACTGTACAACATTCCGTCTAAATAGTAGCTTCTATTGCCAATCGTGATGTCATTGCCGAGTATCGTTGTCTTTGTATTGACAGAATCAAAAAGAGTATCCACATAGACAGATTCTGTGCTTTTAGAACCAATCGTCAAGGCCCCACCCTATAGGTACCGATGCGAGATTGTACAGCGATGGAAGATCCCAAAAGCTTCGTGCTAGCGTCACTGCCTACAGTCTGGATTGGGCCGTTTACGATTAAGGAATCCGTACTGTCCGAACCAATCACTAAGCTGCCGCCTTCATATTCAGTATCAAAGGTTTCTCCTGTTAATTTACCATTATGAATACCGTCTTCTGCCGTGACGGAAATGGTCTTTCCATAAAGCTCCAGCTTGGAGGCACCCCCACTAACAACAATGGACGAATCATCGCTGCTATTTTCCACATCGATTGCAAGGGACGTTGTACTATCGCTGCCGATTCGAACGGAAGCTCCCTCTTCCACATGAATCCCCCGCGTTTCGAGGTCATAATTATAAGTGACGCCATCTTCTCCAACTGTATTATGGGTCAGGGAAATCGTGGAACCATCGACAGTGATGCTGCTGCCGGAATCAACAGCTCCAATCGGGCCTTTTATGGTAACCGTACCCGATGCATTTACAGCAAGGCTGCTGCCACCGTCCGCATAGAGCGTGTGATCCTCATCTCCCCCGCTTCCCGAATCAGCAGAAGGATTTGGGCTATAGTTCAAGGTCACATCGCCTGCAGTTAGGGTAACGGAAGACGCCGCACCGTTATCTCCATCCGTTGACAGCACTTCTCCCGTTGTCGTAAGGGAAGTTGTATTTGCAGTCCCTATGGTAATGGTCGCTCCGTTGGCTGCTGTTACCGCTGCATAATCGTCCCCCTTATTGATGGTGATTTCTTTTGCATAAAGATTCACCGTACTCTTGTCCTCGGCAAGGATTTCCCCATTTGCCGTCAACCTGTCATAAGGTAAAGAGCTTGACCCAATCGTCACGACAGATCCTCCGCTGGCGTCGATGGCTCCCTCACCATCGGCGGTTCCTGATGGGGTAAAAGTAATCGTACCGCTCCCTGTCACGGTGACCTTAGCCTTATTTGTTGCATAAAGTTCGTCCAGTGTTTCATTGGACGAAGTCACGTCCGATGTTCCGCCATGATAGGAACTTGCAAAAGCTTCTCCCGACGCTAACGCGAAGAGGACAGCCGCCGATAAAAGTACTTTTTTCTTATGGGATAAATACATCATCATTCCTCCTTGAATGTTTCTGCCAAAGTGAGAAAAAATATGTCCTCAAATCAATGCCATAGGGCGTCATGCCATCTGTTGTCATACTGTGCCCATGTCCCCCAAGGAAAAAGGGGACCGAATGAAAATGGGGTTTTGCGCACCACCTTGATGTGTACCCCAAAAACTGGACGCATATAAATTAGTTAAATGGCATTAGTGGATGTTTCCCGATATATTTCGGGAGGCATCCATTTTGTTTTTTTTCTGAATCCTTTCCTTG
>ENA-OQCE01000198-OQCE01000198.1-human-gut-metagenome-genome-assembly--contig:-NODE-198-length-29047-cov-4.251418_pt1 | contig 29047 bp, 31 predicted proteins | sample MGYA00242495_ERZ504572 | MGnify/ENA primary metagenome ERZ504572 (study PRJEB26092, sample SAMD00036228) | human gut metagenome | host: Homo sapiens | study: EMG produced TPA metagenomics assembly of... | reverse complement strand
CCCCGAAGGTCCATTTATGGCCCAGTGGCTCAGTTGGTTAGAGCGCCGCCCTGTCACGGCGGAGGTCGAGAGTTCGAGTCTCTTCTGGGTCGTTTCTCTTATTGATTACCAATAGGAGAAAACAATTTGATAGTTGCCGCAGTGGCGGAACAGGCAGACGCCCGGGACTTAAAATCCCGTGGGTAGTGATACCCGTACCGGTTCGATTCGGTCTGCGGCATTGATTAAAAGTAGGAGGAACGCTGAATTTACAGCGTTTCTCTTATTTTTTTACTTCAAAAAGTTTGAAACACCTTTGAACACTTTTTCTTGTGTCTTAAATTTATTTAAACTATACGGGATAGGAGTTAAGTTAATTGAATATATATAACGGAATTTTGTATTAAGAGCAGACAACACAAAATATTTCGTATAAGTATTTAATCTAGAATATGAGCAATGGAGGAACCTATAGTATCTATGTTGATCCGAATCCCACAATTTAACCTTTCAATAAGATTGACTATATAGAACAGAAAATCATTACCGGTAAAATGGAAATATCTAAAGCAGATTTTCCTTGCCTGCAGAGGATAGAAAACATAAATACAGTATGCTAAAATGAAAGTAACAAACCAGAAACTGAGGAGATAAAGAATGTTTGTCAGAGGATATCAGATGTCGGACTGTAAAGAAATTACAGAGCTGTTTTATAATACGGTTCATACAATAAATGCGAAAGATTATACAAAAGAACAATTAGATGTGTGGGCAACAGGTCAAGCGGATTTAGAAAAATGGAATCAGTCACTTCAAGAGCACTATAGTATAGTTGCTATAGATAACAAAATCATCGTAGGCTTTGGCGACATAGATAAAGACGGTTATCTTGACCGCTTGTTTGTTCATTCTAATTATCAAGGAAAAGGGGTTGCAACAGCTATTTGTAACCAACTGGAACAAGCGGTTGATGGAAAAATTACAACTTATGCTTCTATTACAGCAAAACCATTTTTTGAAAAACGAGGGTATAAAGTTGTAAAGGAACGACAGGTAGAACGACAAGGAATTTTTCTTACAAATTATGTGATGATAAAGGAACAATAAATCTTGAATTTATAAATCGAAAAGGGAATTTATGAAAAAAATTAGTTTATTTATTGCAATGAGCCTTGACGGATATATTGCAGACAGCAAAGGCAGTGTTGAGTGGCTGACTGGACAGGGCAATGATGAGGATAATATTGATTCATATTCTGAATTTGTGAAAGACATAGATACCGTTGTAATGGGTTGGAATACTTATCATCAAATTGTTACAGAGCTTTCACCAGAAGATTGGGTTTATGACGATTTTACAACCTATGTTGTGACACACAAGCAAAAAAAGTCTTCCGACAAAATCCATTTTGTCAACAAAAACCCAGTTGAACTGATAAAAGAGCTACGAAAAGAAAACGGAAACGGAATTTGGATATGTGGCGGTGCAAACTTAATCCAACAGTTGGTTAGAGCAGATATAATAGATTGTTATTATATAACCGTCATTCCAACAATTTTAGGATCAGGTATTCGACTTTTTGAAAAAGCTGACCATGAAATTAAGTTGAGGCTGCTAAAAACACAGTCATATAATGGCATGATGATTTAATCTATGCAAAAAGATAAATCCCAGTTTGCGAGGTAAAGCGTATGGAAAAATTGATAGCAATGGTGATCTGTACAATTCTTGTAGTTGCATTGGTTGGCTGTAGTACTTCAAAGGATGGGAATTATCCTGCAACAATAATGGTAAATGGAACAAATTTCTATTCAACCAACAATGCGGTTGCTGTTGAAGTGGATGATAGTGTTATTCAATACACAACTTCCTATGCGGAGAATGGTGTTCCTAAAAAGGATGGAGAAGCAAATTTTAATAAAGATACCGGAACGCCATACGCAATTCTTGAAGATGGTATGGTAGTAGTGCTTATTGATAATGAATGGATAGAGTTCAAAGCAAAGTAAGCAGAAAAGTTCTAGTTTAATTGAAAAAATTTGAATGTGAGAGGTGCATATAAGTGAAACCGAAGAAAGCCAGAAAACTCATTTATTTTCTGTACATTATTGGATTTATTTTAATACTACTTAGCTACAAGAGTATAATGTTTTTGCCAATTGGTGTGATTGTAGCAGGTTCGTCTGTTGTGCCTAATTTACTTTTTTACAAGTGTCCGCATTGCGGAAAACATCTTGGAAGTAATGGTGGTGATTTTTGTCAATACTGCGGAAAGAGTATTGATAATTAAAGTCCAGTTAGTGTTGAGATGAAAAGAGCTATCTAAATAGGTTTGGAGTTAGGAGATGATGTCAAGCAATTCCCTATATTACTTCCGGGGCAAGTGAAACTATTAAGCTTGAAAAGGGTAAGTGGTATCGTGTTGAAACAGGAAAAGATCTTACAATGAGTATGGTAAATGTTCGTATAGAATAATAAATGTCAATAGAAATTCGTTCTTCGGTTTTTATATTGTATACTATATAAAATTGCATTATATTACTATAGTAATCAAGTAAATTAGATTTTAAGGAGCGATAACTTTTTATAACAGGTAGGTTGTGAATGGAGGAAATCTGTATGATTATCGAAGGTAATGAAAAAGAAATAGAGGCAATGGAACAATTTCACAAAGGAAACCGACAGGAAGGACTGCGGTTACAAGAAAAATTCGCAGCTGCATTCAGAGAGGAATATAAAGATAAAGATCATTGTCCTTGCAAGAAAGCCTGCCGCTATCATGGAAATTGTAAAGAGTGTGTTGCGATACATAGAGCACATCAAGAACATGTACCAAATTGTATGAGACCTATTATTAATGCAAAGATAAAGCTGTTATCTGAATTAACAGAGCATACGATCGCAGAGGAAATCGAAGCTCCGCATGAGATACTTTTTTCAGATTTAGGGTAACAGATTTTATAACAGTAGCGGGTGAAGCAAATCCCCCTGCTTTAGCTGTGGGGAGTGTCAAAACAGCAGTGAGAGAAAATAGAAGTTGCTTTATAATAGCAGCGAGAGAAAACAGAAGTTGCTAGGGGGAAGAATAATGAAGATTGAACATATCGCAATGTATGTAAATGATTTAGAAAGTGTTAGAGATTTTTTCGTTAAATACTTTGGCGCTGTATGTAATGACGGTTATTATAACTCAAAAACAGGTTTTCGATCGTACTTTCTTTTGTTTGATGATGGAGCAAGGCTTGAGATCATGAACAAACCTCAGATGGAGACGAAGTAAAATCGCCGGTGAGGACAGGATATATTCATATAGCATTTAGTGTTGGAAGTAAAGAGAAAGTGGATTTTCTGACACGGCAAATGCAAGAAGATGGATATGAGGTTGTGAGTGGTCCAAGAACAACAGGAGATGGGTATTACGAAAGCTGTATTATAGGGATAGAAGGGAATCAAATTGAAATTACAGTTTGACAAAATATTTTTAAAGCGTTGAAAAAAATTATTGAGGTAAATTTTTGTTTATCTCAAATACTATATAAAATTATAGAAAGGGAAACTGCTATGATATTAGAAAATAAACTCGGCATTACCGATTCTGTAGAATTAGCCAAAGCTGAAGAAAAAATCAGCAAAAAAAGAGCAATAGAACTTTTTGAAAGCGGCTATTTGAATCATCTTAAGCCGGGAACTTTTAAATCACTTGCTGAAATACACAAATATTTATTTGGTCCGATTTATGGTTTTGCCGGACAGATAAGAACTGTTAATATTTCAAAAGGTAATTTTCGTTTTGCTCCGATTATGTATTTAGAAGCAGCTCTTGAAAATATCGAAAAAATGCCTCAATCAACATATGATGAAATTATAGAAAAATATGTGGAAATGAATATTGCACATCCTTTTCGTGAGGGAAACGGCAGAAGTACAAGAATTTGGCTTGATTTGATTTTAAAAAAAGAATTAGTCAGGTAATCGATTGGAGCCGTGTAGATAAAGAGGACTATCTTTCTGCCATGGAACGCAGTCCTGTTAAAGATATTGAAATCAAACATATATTAAAGCAGGCGCTGACGAACAGAATCAATGACCGTGAGGTTTATATGAAAGGTATCGATCACAGTTATTATTACGAAGGCTATTCCACATTTAAGATAAGTGATTTGTAATTAAAATATTTCTATCAATGGCAGAAGTTAATATAAAGAACTGCCGTTGCAAGTCGTTCTCTAAGTAAAATTCAAAGGAGAATCGATTGTGAAGAGAGTGGCAAGCGAAAGAAACCTATTTGCAAAGATAGCCTGAGCTTGCTGCTCTAAATTATTGTTTACGGATTGAACGGAAAGATTATGAAAAAAAACAGTTGACAAATTATTTTTTAGTGTTATACTTTGAAAGTCAAAATATTTAAGAATCAAATAAAATATGACGGAGAAGAAAAATGATAGGAAGAGTTTGTGGAACGGGATCGTATTTACCGATTCGGACAGTAAGCAATGATGAACTATCGCATGTCATGGAGACGTCGGATGAATGGATACGAGAACGAACCGGAATCAGATTCCGGCATGTGGCATTAGAAGAGACAACATCAGACATGGCGGCGGAGGCTGCGGCCCGGGCGTGAAAAACGGAGAAGTAAATGCGGATGAGATCGAATTGATCTTAACTGCGACATCTTCTTCGGATGTGATTTATCCATCGGCTGCGTGTATTGTTCAAAAGAGAATCGGCGCCCAGAACGCGTTGGCATTTGATCTGAACGGAGCTTGTTCGGGATTTGTGATTGCTTTCAATACAGCGCAGGCATATATTCGCGCAGGAATCTATAAAACGATTCTTGTAGTCGGCGCAGAAAGCATGAGTCGCCTTGTGGATTGGAGTGACAGGAGCACATCTGTATTATTCGGCGACGGCGCAGGCGCGCTGATACTGAAAGCGGAAGAAGGTGATCATTATTGGCAGACAGGTCATTCTGACGGCACGAAAGATTTTGTGCTGACATTAAGATCAAAAAGTCTGTTTGAAGAACAGGATGATAATCCAAAAGATGTCTTATCAAAAAGTGATGAAGGATCGTCAGTGGAAGAACACGATGACGTAAGTAAAAATGCAGAAGATATCAGCCGGAAAAAGAAAAGTCATAAAACAGGAATTTGCATGGATGGGCAGGAAGTATTTAAATTTGCGGTCAGAAAAGTACCGGAGCTGACAGAAGAGCTTTTAGAAAAGTCGGGACTGAAAATTGCAGATATTGATTTTTTTATTTTGCATCAGGCGAATGAAAGGATTGTGAAAGCGGCGGCAAAGAAATTAAAAGTCGATATGAGCCGTTTTCCGATAAATATGGAAAATTATGCAAATACATCTGCCGCATCGATTCCGATCCTTTTGGATGAACTTGTTCAAACGGGAAGATTGAGAAAAGGTCAAAAAATATTGCTTGCCGGATTTGGCGCAGGGCTGACATGGGCTGGAAGTATTTTAGAATGGTAAATCTCTTTGAGAGATCAAACGAAAACAAATTGTGGATAAAAAATAAAGTAAAAGAGAAAAGAAAGGAAGAAATTATCATGACAGAGAGAATGAAAGAAATCGTAGCAGAGGCATTGAATGTAGAAATCGAAACTTTAAAAGAGGACACATCATTTAAAGAAGATTTGGGGGCAGATTCACTTGATCTTTTTGAATTGGTGATGGCGTTTGAGGAAGAATTCGGAGTAGAGATTCCTTCCGAAGATCTGGAAAAGATCACAACGATCAAAGATGCGGCGGCATATATGGAGGCTCACAAAGAGTAAAAAATAAAAAACCGGATATAAAAAATGAAAATAGAAACAAAGAGGCCGATAATAAAAAAGAAAAAAGTATCAGGAGAAAGTATTGTCAAAATGAAAACAGAAATAACGGAACTTTTGGGAATTGAATATCCGATCATTCAGGGCGGGATGGCATGGGTTGCAGAATATCATCTGGCAGCGGCAGTATCCGAGGCAGGCGGTCTGGGAATTATCGGAGCGGCAAGCGCTCCTCCTGAATGGGTGAGAGATCAGATACAAAAGGCAAAGAAGATGACAGATAAACCTTTCGGAGTCAACATTATGCTTATGAGTCCGTATGCAGATGAAATTGCAAAGGTAATTGTGGAAGAAAAGGTAAAAGTTGTTACAACAGGAGCCGGTTCTCCGGAAAAATATATGCAGATGTGGAAAGAAGCGGATGTAAAAGTGATTCCGGTTGTTGCGTCTGTTGCACTTGCAAAGAGAATGGAACGCTGTCATGCCGATGCGGTTGTCGCAGAAGGAACGGAAGCAGGAGGGCATATCGGAGAGGCATCAACAATGACTCTTGTACCGCAAGTTGTAGATGCGGTAAAGATTCCTGTCATTGCGGCAGGAGGAATTGCAGACGGAAGAGGGATTGCGGCTGCATTTATGCTCGGAGCAAAAGGAGTTCAGATGGGAACGGCATTTATCGTAACAGAGGAATGTCAGGTTCATGAGAATTATAAAAATGAAATTATAAGGGCAAGAGATATCGATTCAAAAGTTACCGGAAGATCATGCGGACATCCGGTGCGGACGCTTAGAAATCAGATGACGAAACTGTATCTGCAAAAAGAAAAAGAGGGCGCGTCTTTTGAAGAGCTGGAAGCATTGACACTTGGCGGTTTAAAAAAAGCAGTCGTTGAAGGTGACGTAAAAAACGGAAGCCTGATGGCAGGACAGTCGGCAGGACTTGTCACAGAGAAGATGACATGTGAAATGCTGATCCGAAAGTTAGTAAAAGGAACAGAAAAACAAATCAGAGGAAGTGTATTTTATGAGTAAGACTGCATTTATTTTTCCGGGTCAGGGCGCACAGACAGCCGGAATGGGAAAAGATTTCTATGAGAACAGCAGGACGGCAAAAGACATATTTGATATGGCGTCTGAATTATTGTCGCTTGATATGCGGAAGTTGTGTTTTGAGAAAAATGATCTTCTTGATAAGACAGAATATACACAGGCGGCTTTGGTAACTGTCAGTATGGCAGCAGAGCATGTATTAAGAGAATGGGGGATGACTGCGGACGTTACAGCGGGATTGAGCTTAGGCGAATATTGCGCGGCAGCATCGGCAGGAGCATTTTCTACAGAAGACGCAGTTCTGATGGTGAGAAAACGCGGGATTTTTATGGAAGAAGCCGTTCCCGCAAACAAAGGGGCGATGGCGGCTGTAATCGGACTTACAGGCGCTCGGACAGAAGAAGTAGTGGAAAAGATTCCGAATGTATGGATCGCAAATTATAACTGTCCCGGTCAGTTGGTGATCACAGGAGAAAAAAGCGCAGTGGAAACAGCGGGAAGTAGCCTGAAAGAAGCAGGAGCAAAGAGAGTTATTTTATTGAATGTGAGCGGTCCGTTTCATTCTCCGATGATGGAAACTGCAGGACAACAGCTTGCGCGTGTTTTGGAGAATGTCAGGCTGAATCAACCGGTCATTCCTTATGTATCGAATGTGACTGCGGATTTTGTGGGAGAAACAGGAGAGATTAAGGATCTTTTGATACGGCAGGTATCATCTCCTGTGAGATGGCAGCAAAGTGTGGAAAAACTGATCGCCGCAGGTAGATACATTTGTGGAGATCGGACCGGGAAAGACATTGTCTGGATTTATACGGCGGATTGACAGAAATGTAAAATGTTTCAATGTCGGTACATGGGAAGAAGCAGAAAAAGCGGCAGAACAGTTATGTTAAAGCGACAGAAAGTGGAAGGAAAATGATGTTAAAAGGGAAAATTGCAGTTGTAACCGGGGCATCCCGGGGGATCGGCAGAGCGATCGCGGTGAAACTTGCGGCAGAAGGCGCAGTCGTGATCATTAATTATAACAGGTCGAAAGACGAAGCTGAAAAAGTAAAAGAGCAGATTGAAGCGTCGGGAGGACAGGTAAAACTGATTCAGTGTAACGTAGCTTCTTTTGAATCATGCGAAAAGATGTTTGAAGAGGTTATGAAAGAGTTTGGAAGAATTGATATTCTTGTCAACAATGCGGGAATTACAAAAGACGGTTTGCTTATGAAGATGTCGGAAGATGATTTTGATGCGGTCGTAGATACAAACTTAAAGGGGGCGTTTCACTGTATACGCTTTGTTTCAAGAGCAATGATACGTCAAAGAAGCGGAAGGATCATTAATATCTCTTCGGTGTCCGGGGTACTTGGAAATGCAGGTCAGGCAAATTATGCCGCATCTAAGGCAGGGGTGATCGGTCTGACAAAATCAGCGGCGAGAGAACTTGCAGGAAGGAAAATTACAGTAAATGCAGTCGCGCCCGGATTTATCCGGACGGAAATGACAGCGGTTCTTTCGGAAAAAGTGAAAGAAAAGGCAGTTCTGCAAATTCCGATGGAGCGATTCGGAGAGGCGGAAGATGTGGCGCAGGCTGTTGCGTTTCTTGCATCAGAGCAGGCCGGATACATTACCGGGCAGGTGCTTTGCGTAGACGGAGGCATGGCGATGTAATTATAATCGCTCCGCTTGAAAAGGAGGAAGTATGAAGAGAAGAGTTGTTGTAACCGGTCTTGGAGCTGTTACTCCGATCGGAAATACAGTGGATGTTTTTTGGGATGAGATTAAAAAAGAAACTGTCGGAATCGGACCGATCACTCAATTTGACGTTTCTGATTATAAAGTGAAGATCGCAGCGCAGGTAAAAGGATTTGATGCAAGAGAACGGCTTGATTTTAAATCTGCAAAACGAATGGAATTGTTTACACAATACGCGGCGGCAGCAGCGAAAGAGGCGTTTGAAGATGCCGGAATCGACATGGAAAAGGAAGATCCTTACAGGGCAGGCGTGATCGTCGGATCCGGTGTGGGAAGCTTAAAATGTGTGGAAGATAATTATGAGACGATCCTAAAGAAAGGGCCGAACAGAGTTCATCCGCTGATGGTTCCGCTGATGATTTCAAATATGGCGGCGGGAAATATTTCGATCCGGCTTGGACTTCGGGGAAAATGCACAAATGTCGCGACGGCATGCGCCTCCGGTTCACATTGTATCGGAGATGCTTTTCGGGCAATCCAGTATGGTGATGCAGATATCATGGTTGCAGGAGGAGCGGAGAGCGCGATCTCTCCGACAGGTCTGGCAGGATTCACGGCGCTTACGGCGCTTTCTACATCAGAAGATCCGACTTGTGCATCAAGACCGTTTGACAAAGACAGAGATGGATTTGTCTTGGGAGAAGGAGCAGGCATTATTGTTTTGGAAGAACTGGAACATGCGAAGGCAAGGGGCGCAAAAATATACGCAGAGCTTGCAGGGTACGGAGCAACGGCGGACGCATGGCACATCACATCACCGGCAGAAGACGGAGAGGGCGCCGCAATGGCGATGAAGCTTGCAATGCGGGAAGCAGGCGTACGGGCAGAGCAGATCGACTATATTAATGCACATGGAACAAGCACGCATCACAACGATCTGTTTGAGACAAGAGCAATACGCAGCGCACTTGGAAGCGCGGCAGATCAGGTTGTCGTTAACTCAACGAAATCGATGATCGGTCATCTTCTCGGAGCGGCAGGCGGAGTTGAGTTTATCGTATGTGTAAAAAGCATTCAGGACGGATACATTCATCAGACAATGGGAACAAAAAATGTCGATCCCGAATGTGATCTAAATTATGCGGTAGGCTCACCGGTCAAGAAGGATGTAAACTATGTATTGACAAACTCACTGGGATTCGGAGGTCATAACGCTTCTCTTCTCGTGAAAAAATATGAAGATTAAGGCGGGGTGCAAAAATGAAGACAGAACAGATCCTTCAGTTGGTAGAAGCTGTGTCGGGATTCGGATTGGACGAATTTGAATACGAAGAAGACGGAGTAAAGCTGAAGTTGAAAAAAGGCGGAAACGTCTGCACATCAGTATCGGCAGAAACGGCAGGAAGAACAAAGACAGAAGCGGAGATTGCAAGAACAGAAGAAAATGCGGAAGTCTTATTAGAAGGCAAAATAGTGAAAGCTCCGCTTGTCGGAATTTTCTATGCGTCGCCGGAAGAAGGAGGAACTCCTTTCGTGCAGGCAGGAGACAAAGTAGAAAAGGGAACGGTTCTCGGGATCGTGGAAGCGATGAAGCTTATGAATGAGATCGAAAGTGATTTTGAGGGAACGATAGAAGAGGTTCTTGTCGAAAACGGAGCGGCGGTAGAATACGGACAGCTCTTTTTGTCATCAAATAAAGAACGATACAAAAACGGCATAGTAAAAATATCAGGGAGGCAGAGTACGGAGATGGAAAGAGAGACAAAGAAAAGCTTAAATATAGAACAGATCCAGCAGATCATCCCGCACAGGCATCCGTTTTGCCTGATCGACAGGATCGAAGATTATGAACCGGGGGAATTTGCCATAGGCTATAAAGCGGTAACATATACGGAAGAATTTTTTAAAGGCCATTTCCCGAATAAACCGGTTATGCCGGGGGTACTTATTGTAGAAGCGCTTGCACAAACAGGAGCAGTGGCGATTTTAAGTACGCCGGAAAATAAAGGAAAGATTGCATTTTTCGGAGGAATACAAAACTGCCGGTTTAAAGGAATGGTATTTCCTGGCGACGTGCTGAGATTAGAGACAAAGATTATTCGTCAAAAAGGTCCGGTAGGAATCGGAAAAGCGGTTGCAAGTGTGGACGGTAAAGTAGTAGTAAGCGCAGAATTGACGTTTATGGCAGGAGAATAGATTTATGATCGAAAAAATATTGATCGCAAACCGTGGCGAGATTGCGGTTCGGATTATTCGGGCATGCAGAGAAATGGGAATTGAAACTGTGGCAGTCTATTCGGAGGCTGACAAGGAGGCTCTTCATACCCAGCTTGCGGATGAAGCAGTCTGTATCGGTCCGGCGCAGGCATCGGAAAGTTATCTGAATATGCAGAATTTGATCAGCGCAGCGCTCGTTTCGGGAGCAGATGCGATTCATCCCGGATTCGGATTTTTATCGGAAAATGCAAAATTTGCAGAACTTTGCGAACAGTGCGAGATTACCTTTATCGGTCCTGATTCTAAAGTGATCGGTAAGATGGGAAATAAAACAGAAGCAAGAGCAACAATGATCGCGGCAGGGATTCCGGTTATCCGGGGGACAAACGGAGCGGTTTTAGATCTGGAAGAAGGGAAAAAAGAAGCGGCGCGCATCGGATATCCTGTGATCATTAAAGCCGCCTTGGGAGGCGGAGGAAAAGGGATGCGGACAGCGCAAAGTGAAGAAGAGTTTGAAAGTTGTTTTGTGACGGCGCGCAAAGAGGCGGAAAAGGCATTCGGAGACGGAACAATGTATATCGAGCATTTTGTGGAGCATCCTCGTCATATTGAATTTCAAATCCTTGCAGATTCATATGGAAATATAGTTCATCTCGGAGAACGGGATTGTTCGATACAGAGAAATCATCAGAAGATGATCGAAGAGTGTCCGTGCGCCGCGTTGTCAGATGAACTTCGTAAAAAAATGGGCGAAACGGCGGTAAAGGCCGCAAGGGCCGCAGCTATACAAACGCCGGAACAGTAGAGTTTCTGCTGGAAAAAGACGGTACATTTTATTTTATGGAAATGAACACAAGGATACAGGTGAACATCCGGTAACGGAGTGCGTAACAGGGATCGATCTGATCAAAGAGCAGATACGGATCGCAAACGGCGGGGAACTTACTTTCAGGCAGGAAGATATCAGGATGACAGGTCATGCGATCGAATGTCGGATCAATGCGGAGATACCGGAGCGCAATTTTATGCCGTCAGCCGGAAGAATCACAGATCTGCATCTTCCGGGAGGAAACGGGATCCGTGTAGATACGGCTGTTTACAGCGGATGCGAGGTGCTGCCTTATTATGATTCCATGTTGGCGAAACTGATCGTTCACGGGAAAGACCGTCGAGAGGCGGTAGATAAGATGAGGAGCGCTCTGGGAGAAATTATTATAGAAGGAATCGGAACGAATGTCGATTACCAGTATGAGATTTCGGAAAACGAGGATTTTATATCAGGAAAGACAGATGTGGATTTTATTCGGAGGCTGAGTAGTGAAACTGCATAATATGTTTAAAAAGACCGTAGGGAAAGAACATGGAACATCGAAAAATACAAAAGTAAGAAATGTTCCCGAAGGATTGCTGAAAAAGTGCAATAAGTGCGGCGCGGCTATTTTGGCAGAGGATGCCGTAAATAACAATTATATTTGTCCGAAGTGTCACGGATATTTCAGGATGCATGCAGGACGGCGGATCGAGATGATCGCAGATCCCGGAACTTTTGAAGAATGGGATGCAAAGATGAAGTTTGAAAATCCTCTGGAATTTAGCGGTTATGAGGAAAAAGTACGAAGATTAAGGGAACAGACCGGACTTGACGAAGCGGTCGTTACAGGGAAAGTTATGATCGCGGGCCATCCGGCGGTGATCGGAGTATGTGACGGACGTTTTATGATGGCGAGCATGGGCGAAGTGGTCGGTGAGAAGATCACAAGAGCGATAGAACGGGCTACGAAAGAAAATCTTCCGGTTATTTTGTTCGCATGTTCTGGAGGCGCAAGGATGCAGGAAGGGATCGTTTCTCTTATGCAGATGGCGAAAACGGCGGCTGCGCTGAAACGGCACAGTGAAAAAGGGCTTCTGTATGTGAGCGTTTTAACAGACCCGACGACAGGAGGAGTAACGGCAAGCTTTGCCATGCTTGGAGATATTATTCTGGCAGAGCCGAATGCGCTGATCGGGTTTGCAGGACCGAGGGTGATTGAGCAGACGATCGGAAAGAAGCTGCCGAAAGGATTTCAGAGGTCGGAGTTTTTGCTCGAACATGGATTTGTAGATCGGATCGTAGAGCGGTCGGAAATGAAAAGCGTTCTTGCGCGTATTTTGCATATGCATGACCGTACAAAAGAAAAAACAGAAGAAAGTACCGGGGAAACCGAAAAGATTGAAAGCACTACACAAGAAGATACTATGCCAAAACAGGTGCGGTCAAAAGGCGGAATAAGCGCGTGGGAAAGAGTTCTTCTTTCAAGAAAAACAGACCGTCCGGTCGGAACAGACTATGTGAATATGCTGTTTTCTGATTTTATGGAATTTCATGGAGACAGGCTTTTTAGAGACGATCCTGCAGTGGCAGGAGGAATTGCAATGTTCGGGAACATTCCGGTCACGGTGATCGCTCAGGTGAAGGGAAAGACGACGAAAGAAAATGTGACACGCAATTTTGCGATGATGTCTCCGGAAGGATATCGGAAAACATTACGATTGATCCGGCAGGCAGAAAAGTTCGGACGTCCGGTGATCTGTATCGTAGATACTCCGGGAGCATTTTGCGGACAGGAAGCAGAAGAGCACGGACAGGGAGAAGCGATCGCTTCAAACTTATATGAACTGTCCTCGATAAAAGTTCCGATCGTTTCGGTACTGATCGGGGAAGGCGGAAGCGGAGGAGCACTGGCTCTGGCTGTGGCAGATGAAGTGTGGATTCTGGAAAACTCTGTCTATTCGGTTCTTTCTCCGGAAGGATTTGCAAGTATACTCTGGAAAGACAGCAAGCGTGCGTCAGAAGCGGCGGAAGTGATGAAACTGACGGCGGATGATCTGAAATGCTTAGGGATAGTGGAACAGGTGATCAGAGAACCGAAGTCGTATACGTCACAGACAATGGCTGGGGTATGTGAAGAATTAAAAAACATGCTCAGCGTTTTTTTTGAAAAAATACGGATCTATGGATGAAAGACAACTGCTGAATCATCGATATGACAGATTTCGTAAAATGTAAAAAGTGCTTCTTTTCCGAACAAAGTGTGTGCTATAATATAGGTTACGAAAATGCAGGCGCAAGAAGCGTCGGTTATGGAACACAATATATGGAAAAGGAGGAGGTCCGATGGATGCATACAGAACAATTAATGATACGCTTGTAAATCTGTTTAATGAAATATGGGAATTAGAAAAAGAAGCGATCATAACCGAAGAATTTAAAGATATTACAAATAATGATATGCATATCATAGAAGCAATCGGATTATCCGGTGAAAATACAATGTCATCCGTAGCTAAAAAGCTGAAGATCACGGCGGGGTCTCTCACAACTGCGGTCAATGCGCTTGTCAGAAAGGCATATGTGAAGAGGGAAAGAAGTGAAGAGGACAGACGGGTCGTATATATAGCGCTTACGGAAAAAGGAGAGAAAGCTTTTTATCATCACGAGCAGTTCCATCGTCAGATGACCAACGCCGTGATAGAAAAGCTGGATGACGAAGAAATTGACGCACTTGTAAAAATGCTTAAAGATATTTCTGCATTTTTCAGAAGTTATCAGTCATAACACAGGAAAACGGAAATCTGATAAGGCGGGATTTGTGGTATGGATGAATTTATTTTATTTTGGAATTGATCGGAACAGTAGCGTTTGCTTCTTCGGGAGCAATGATCGCCATAGAAAAAAAGATGGATATTTTCGGGGTAAATGTGCTCGGGGCGACAACTGCGGTAGGTGGCGGGATCATGCGGGATATCATACTCGGATTGACGCCGCCGGGGGCGTTTTCGCATCCGGTCTATGTTCTTGTGGCGGCGCTGACATCGACGATTCTTTTTGTGATCGCATATGCGAAACCGACGGCTTTTGAGTCTCGGGTAAAGACAGATTATTATGATAAGCTGATGTTCTGGTGCGATACGGCAGGACTTGGAATATTTACAGTAGTGGGGATACAGGCGGCGGTGCGGGCCGTCGGCGGGGAAAATGTGTTTTTCTTTGTATTTATCGGAACGCTTACAGGAGTAGGAGGAGGGGTGCTTCGTGATATTATGGCAGGCGAGACTCCGTATATTCTTGTAAAGCATATTTACGCATGCGCTGCGATTGCGGGAGGAATCGTCTGTGTAGTCGGAAGAACGGCATTCGGAGAAGCTTACGGTACGATATTAGGACTGGCGGCAACGGTGCTGCTCCGTTTTTTGGCAGCTCATTTCAGGTGGAATCTGATGCGTGTATCATAAGGTTTTTCATCTCGGAAAATAGCCGGATGATAAGAAAATTACAGTGAAGGCGGACTGAAATTACAGCAAGAATGATAAAAATTTGACGTTTTCTGAAAAATGAGGTACAATCCCCTATGAAACTTTTTGATTTGGGTTGAATAAGTGATACTGAACAGGATTAGAGAGCGGTATCGGAAATACTTGGTTGTATTATTTTAGGAGGGAACAAGTATGGCAGTAAAGAAAACAACTTCGACATCAAGGGCAGCGGCTAAAATAGCAAATGCGATCAAAGCGGAGCCTGCAAAGGCGGCTAAAACAGCGGCGAAAGCAGTAAAGGAAGAAGAGAAAACAGCTGTGAAGGCAGAGGAAAAGGCAGAAGTGAAAGCTTCTGAAAAAGCTCCTGTAAAAGCAGAGCCGGAAAAGAAAGAAGCAGCGAAAGCGATTGAGACAAAGAAAGACACAACGAAAAAGCTTGAGACAAAAGCGGCAGTTTTGGTAGATACACCGGAGACAGAAGAGAAGGCAGCTGTAAAAAAATCAGTAAAAGCTCCGGCAAAGGCAGAGAAAAAAGCGCCGGTGAAAAAGGCGGCATCTAAGAAAGCGGAACTGAAAACAGAGATGTTTCTTCAGTTTGCGGGAAAAGAATATACAGACAAAGAGATTTTTGACAAAATAAAATATGTTTGGTCAAAAGTTTTGAAAAATAAAGTCGGCGATATGAAAGATGTTAAGATCTATCTGAAGCCGGAAGAGTCAGCAGCTTATTATGTAATTAACGGCGATACGACAGGTAAAGTCGATCTGTAAAAGTCTGCTATCCTCTCTGTAGCGGGATTGCCCCGGCAGGGAGGTTTTTTATTTATATGAGGAGAAAGGAAGGCGTATGGCATGAGCGAAAATACGAAAAGTAAGATGACGGAGAAGAAAGAACAAAGGAAACGGCTTGAACAGCAGATCCGTTTTATTATTGAAGCGGACAAAGTGAAAAGCGTTTTTCGGCAGACATATCTTGCCGACGGAAGCCGGAAAGAAAACGATGCGGAACATTCATGGCATCTGGCATTGTCTGCGATACTTTTGAAAGAGCATATGGACGCGCCTGTTGATCTGATGAAAGTGATCGTCATGGTACTGATCCATGATCTTGTCGAGATAGATGCGGGTGATACTTATGCATACGATTCCGAGGGCACCAAGTCAAAAAGAGAGAGGGAGTTAAAAGCGGCAGAGCGTATTTTCGGTATTCTTCCAAAAGATCAGGGAACATATTTCAGAAGTTTGTGGGATGAATTTGAAGAATATAGTACAGAGGATGCAAAATTCGCTCATTTGCTCGATAATTTCCAGCCGCTTTTATTAAATGACGCATCAGACGGGAAAAGCTGGGCAGAGCATGGAGTGCATAAGGCTCAGGTGTGTAAGCGAAATGAGCGGATTGCGGATACGTCGGATATCGTATGGGAAAAAATGCTTGAAATTATGGATAAACATGTTGAGAAAGGAAATTTGAAAAATGTATGAGCGGGAAACAGAGCGGCTGCAAAAGATGATTGAAGAAAGTGAAAGTATCGTTTTCTTCGGCGGAGCGGGAGTTTCGACAGAAAGCGGAATACCGGATTTTAGAAGTGCGGATGGGATTTATCATCAGAAGTATCGTTTTTCACCTGAACAGGTTGTAAGTCATACGTTTTTTATGAGGTATCCTGAAGCATTTTATGAATTTTATAAAGAAAAAATGATGATTCTTGATGCAAAGCCGAATGCGGCTCACCTGAAATTGGCAGAACTGGAACGGGCGGGAAAACTTACGGCTGTCGTTACGCAGAATATAGACGGTCTGCATCAGTTGGCAGGAAGTAAGCGAGTGTATGAACTGCATGGCAGCATTCACAGAAATTATTGTATGAACTGCGGGAAATTTTATGATGCACAATATGTCAAAAAAAGCGAAGGTGTTCCGAAATGCTCCTGCGGGGGCGTCGTGAAACCAGATGTTGTCCTTTATGAAGAAGGTCTTGATGAGGAGACGATCCGGGGCGCTGTGGAGGCGATCGCGTCTGCAGATATGCTGCTTATCGGAGGCACGTCTCTCGTAGTTTATCCGGCAGCAGGATTTATCGATTATTTCAGAGGAAGCCGTCTTGCGGTGATCAATAAATCAGAAACGGCAAAAAATATCCGATCAGAACTGACGATTTCAGCTCCGATCGGAGAAATATTAAGCCGGATAAAAGTGTGATCAGTCAGATTCCCATCGTCCGGATGCGCCGCATGGGAGGACAAGTCCCGAATCAGTGACAGGAAGTCCGATTTCCTGCGACTCTACATGGCCGTTCCATGGCTTTAGTTCTGTCGAGATCATATACGTAAGTACAGCGGGTGCAAGCCCTGTCGTATAGGAATTGACAAGGAAAAAAAGGGCGTCTTTAGACAAGATCTTTGTGCAAAGTTTGATGAGCGGGTGGATCATATCTTCGATCTTCCATATTTCGCCTTTCGGACCGCGGCCATAAGACGGAGGATCCATGATGATCGCGTCATAAGTATTGCCGCGGCGGATCTCCCGTTCGACAAATTTTACACAATCATCGACAAGCCAGCGGATCGGAGCGTCTTTCAGCCCGGAAGACACTGCGTTTTCTTTCGCCCAGCCGACCATGCCTTTTGAGGCGTCCACATGGGTGACATGCGCTCCGGCGGCCGCTGCCGCAAGAGTTGCGCCGCCTGTATAGGCAAAAAGATTCAAAACTTTTACCGGGCGTCCCGCGTTTCGGATCTTTTCCGAAAACCAATCCCAGTTTGTCGCCTGTTCGGGAAAGAGTCCGGTATGTTTAAAACTAAATGGTTTCAAATTAAATGTAAGAGATCCATAGTGAATCTGCCACTGCTGAGGCAGACTGAAAAATTCCCATTCCCCGCCGCCTTTTTTACTGCGGTGGTAATGGCCGTTCATCTGTTTCCATCCTTTATGATTCTTTTTCGTGTTCCAGATTACCTGAGGATCGGGGCGAACAAGAAGATAATCTCCCCATCGTTCCAGTTTTTCTCCGTTAGAACAATCTATAACTTCATAATCTTTCCAGTTGTCTGCAATCCACATAATAATATCCTTTCTCCATACAGTGTGTGCGAATATAGCTATAGTTTACCACAAGCATGTACAACAGGAAAGCATAAAACAATCTAAATTGTAACAGTTCAGCCATGCAGCGCGGTTTTACGAATGCACAGGCTGAGCTTTTACTGTCTGTGGATTTCGTCAACTTGAATTTTCAAAGTGAAATACGGCATGATTCATGATACAATATAAAATAAGAAATAAAATTTTGAGGGAGATGTCTTATGGTGAAAATGACAGTAGATGCAATGGGAGATCACTGTCCGATTCCGGTAGTGAAAACAAAAAAAAGCGCTTGGAAAATTACAGGGAGCAGGACAGATAGAAGTGCTTGTAGATAACGAGACGGCAATGAAAAATGTCATGAAGATGGCAAAAAGCAGCGGCGCGTCAGCGGAATCGGAAAAGATCAGCGATCGGGAATACAAAGTGATGATTACGGTAGAAGAGAAGAACGCGGCTGTATCAGAAAGCGATCAAAAAGGACAGACCGCAGGAAAAGAAAGCCGGGCGCAGGCAGAAGGCGGGGGGAAAGAAGCAGGCGAATCGGATCACAATCCGGCAGCAGAAAATGGAAGTAACAGTAGTGCGCAGGGGATGAACAAAGTGCAGTTATCATCTGCGGGATGCGCGACATGTATCGGAACGGTCGTTGCGGTTTCTTCTGATAAAATGGGAAGCGGAAATGATGAGCTGGGCGCAGTTTTAATGAAGAGTTTCTTTTTTGCGGAGACGCAGCTTGATACGCTTCCGGATAAAATCCTTTTTTACAACGGAGGCGCGAAACTTACGGTGGAAGGTTCGGACTGCTAGAAGATATCAGGATTTTGGAAAAAGAAGGCGTCGAGATACTGACGTGTGGCACATGTCTTGACTTTTACGGATTAAAGGAAAAACTGGCAGTCGGAGCAGTGACAAATATGTATACGATTGCAGAAATTCTTCAAAACGCAGTCAGCGTTGTTTCTCCGTAACGACAGGAGAAGGACATAAGGAAAAATATTTATTATGGGTGAAAAAGAAAGAATGGCAAAAAGTATAAACGGATAGATAAAAGTGTAAGGACAGTATTGCAAAAGTTTGATACAATACGATAACAGCTCATAGGAAAGCGGCATGTTTTGTCCCGAAATGCAGCTTTTGAGTTGAGTAAGTTTACATGGGGAAAAGGAAAACAAAAATACAGATATCCCCTACATAATAAGGAGGTATTAAGACAAATGAAAAAGACCAAAAAACTGGTAATGTCATGGCTACTTGCCTTTTGCTGTGTCATCACTTTGGTTGCGCCGTCTGTCGTAAATGCGGCAGCAGATGATTTCGAGATCATCGATGATACAGACGCACGTTTTGTATATTCAGACGGTAATGCAAATAACGGCGGATGGGAATCGGCGGGAGCGGGCGACGCTTCCGTTACAGAGCACTGGAGCAACACGGCAGGCGCGACATTGGACATTACATTCAACGGAACAAAACTGGAGCTTTACGGTAAAAAAGCTGCAAATCATGCAATGTTCAGCGTGAGCATTGACGGAAGCGAGGCAGTAGAATGCGACGCCTATGCCGCAGTGACAGAACCGGAGGCAAAATTGTTTGAAAGCAAAACGCTTGCGGCAGGAAATCATACGGCTCATATCACAGTTTTAGAAAAAAGAAATGAAGCTTCTACAGGGACAGGAAGCGTTTATGGCGTACAGTTTGTGTATGCAAAAGCATTTGAGGCAGAGATTGCCGAGCCGGAATTTCCGGGATATACAGAAGTTGACGATGCTGTTTTTACAACAAATCATGAGCTCAGATCCAGTACGAGCCGGCAGGCGCTTGGACTGCGGGAAGCGGCAACGGAAATTTGTTTTATAACGGAACAGAGCATTACAGCGCAAAAGGCGTTGATGTGTCTTATGAGATGATCTTTACTGGAACCGGAGTAGAGATCCATGCCAGCAAAAATACAGTTCATATGAACTGCGACGTTTATATCGACGATGTGAAAGTCGGAGAACTGGCGGCACAAAATGCCGGAGCAATGCACAAACAGAAATTATTTGAGAAAAAAGATCTTGCGAATACAAAGCATACGCTTCGTGTCGTTCCGAAAGAGGGAGAAAGCATTGAAGGCAAAGTAATACAGCTTGATAAGATTGTTGTTTTTCACGATGAAATTACTGTGCCTGATTCGATCGTATTGAACCGGACGGAGCTGACGATGACACCCGGCGCTTCATCAGAGCTTACGGCGTCTGTCATTCCGTGGAATGCAAATGCGAAGCTTGTGTGGACAAGCAGCGACAGCAGTGTTGTAGAAGTAAACGATGGAAAACTGACTGCAAAAGAGATCGATGTGAAAAAGACAGTTACTGTCACAGCGGCAAGCGCTGAAGACAACAGTGTTTTAGCAGAAGCTAAGATTACAGTCGATCCGGCTCTGGCATTTATGAACGCATATGTAGGCAATGAAAAACTCTTAGAGACAGAGCTTGATTATGATAAGCTGAAAGCAGGAAACGGAAGCGTTTATAACGGAACAGCCTGGTTGAATGATGAACTGAATTCTAAAATTGTCGTGACGACAGAAAAAGACGTTCACAATGTTCAGGTTACAGCAAGCGATTTCAAGAATGAAAAGGGACAGGTTTTGTCAAAAGACAATATTGATATTAAATGGCTCAAAGAAATTGCGGCAAAAGAAGGACGTAACGCACAGGGGCAGACAAAAAATTATCCGGATGTGATCTACAAAGGCGGGAAGAAAGATATCGATGCACAAGATGTACAGTTTGCATGGGTAAATATCGCGATTCCGAAAGATACAGCGGCAGGAAATTATACAGGTACGATTACGGTTTCGGCGGACGAATTAGACAAGCCGTTCGAGCTTACGTACAACATCGAAGTGCTGAACCTTGTACAGCCGGCGCCGGAGGCAACAGAACTGCAAGTTTGGCAGCATCCGTTTTCAGTTGCGAATTATTATTTAGGTTTAGGTGAAAATCCGTCGGGCGGCATCACAAACGAGGTGCGGGAAGATTTCTATTTTACAGAAAAACATTTTAATTTGATGAGAGACTCGATCAAAGAGTATGTTTCGATCGGAGGTCATGACGTAGTTGCCAATGTCGTAGAAGAGGCATGGAATCATCAGTCATATTATAACGATCTTTCGATGGTAAAATGGACGAAGAAAGCGGACGGAACATGGGAATTTGATTATGATTGGTATGATGCATGGATCAATTTCATGATCGAGTGCAAAGTTTTAGATCCTGCAAACGGAATCGGACAGATCAAGTGTTACAGTATCGTTCCATGGAACAATCAGATCGCTTACTATGATGAAGCGCAGGGTAAAGTAGTGAAAGAATCACACAATCCGGGAACTGCAAAGTGGAAAGAGATGTGGGAACCGTTCTTAAAAGATTTTATGGAACATTCCAAAAAAATGGGATGGTTTGACATCACTTATATTTCAATGGACGAAAGAGGGCTCGATCAGCTTGAACCAGCGGTTGAGATGATCGAATCAGTGAAAGACGAAGATGGAAACCACTTTAAGATCTCTTCGGCGCTGAACTATGCAGCTCCGGAATATTATGAGTTTACAGACCGTATCGATGATATTTCGATCAATCTCGGAAACACAGGAAACGTACAGCAGATGAACGATCTGTCAGATCACCGCAGAGACTTAGGTCTGACGACAACGATGTACACATGTACGGGAGATTATCCGAGTAACTTTATGATCAGTGATCCGGGCGACAACTATTGGGATATCTGGTACACGATGACATTAGGAACAGACGGCTATATGCGTTGGGCATGGGATAACTATGTATACGATATGCACGGCGATGCAACTTACCGTTACTGGGAGCCGGGCGACGGATGGTTCATTTATCCGATGGAAAGAGAAGCGGTAGGAGAGGACTTTAACGCTTCCTTCTACAGCACACCGCGTTATGAATTGTTCAAACAAGGTATCCGTGATGTGGCAAAAGCAAAATATCTGTTGAACAGTGAAAGCGCGACAGCAGAAGAAAAAACAGAATTGACAGATGTTGTAGAGCATTTGGCAAAACCGCAGAAAGGAACATATCAAGGTTCTGCGGTGGCGGCATCCGAAAAAGACCGTATGCTCGTTCATTCTGAAACAGAGCGCGCTTTAGATGCGACAAACGCGCTGGCAAGAAACGTTGCGGAGAGGGAGAACCCGAATCCGAAGCCGGAAAGCGCAGATAAAACAGCGCTTAATGCGGCGATTAAAGATGCAGAAGCTTTGAAAAAAGAAGATTACACAGCAGAAAGCTGGAAAGCGTTTGAGACGGCGTTGAATGCGGCAAAAGAAACAGCGGCTGATAAAGATGCAGCTCAGACAGAAGTAGACAACGCATTAAACGTATTGAATGCGGCAGTTGCTAAACTTGAGAAGGTGAAAGATCCGAATCAGCAGCAGCCGGTTCAACCACAGCCGGAGCAGACAAAACCGGATAAGACGACTCCTCAGACAGGAGATCGGACAAACGCAGCGCTTCTGTTTGGATGCGCAGTTCTTTCGGGAGCAGGTGTGTTCTTTGCATATCGCAGACGCAGAACAATAAAATAATCGTTTTCTAAAGTAGATTTCGGAAAACAGAGGAAAAGAACGAAAGAGTCGGAGACGGATCTTTCGTTCTTTTTGTAACGGTGGAGGGATGAAGTCCGAAAGATTCTTTTTTGGTCTGCTTTAGAAATCTACAAAACAGTTGTTAAACAGGTAGATTTGAGTCATAATAAAAACGACTATTATGGATTTTTTCGGAGGAAGAAGAGATGAGGAAGATGGAGAAGATTCATTTAACACAATTTGCAAAACACGGCGGCTGTGCTGCAAAAATCGGTCCTGATACGCTTGGGAAAGTGCTTGGGAGGCTTCCGAAGTTTCATGAGGACAACCTGCTTGTCGGTTTTGAAACTTCGGATGACGCGGCCGTATATAAGCTTTCGGACGATACGGCAGTGATACAGACACTGGATTTTTTTACGCCTGTAGTAGACGATCCCTATACGTTCGGACAGATTGCGGCTGCGAATGCGCTAAGCGACGTATATGCGATGGGAGGAGAACCGAAGATCGCGTTGAATATCGTCTGTTTTCCCGGGGAACTGGATCCGGATTATTTAGGGGAAATTCTGCAAGGAGGCGCGGAAAAGGTTCTTGAATCGGGAGCTGTCCTTGTTGGAGGACATTCGATACAAGATGACGTTCCGAAATACGGACTGTCGGTTATGGGACTTGTTCATCCGAATCGCATCTATAAAAACTTCGGATGTAAAAAAGGAGATGTTCTGATCCTTACGAAACAACTGGGAAGCGGAATCGTCAATACGGCGGTCAAAGCACAGATGGCTTCGGAAGCTGCCGGGAAAGAAGCGGTTGCCGTGATGACGCAGTTAAACAAAAAGGCAAGGGAAATACTGGACAAGTTTACGATCCATGCATGTACAGACGTTACCGGGTTCGGGCTTCTCGGACATTGCGGGGAAATGGCTTCGGCGAGCAGAGCGAAGATAGAGCTTTGGCCAAAAGATATCGCTATATTGAAGGGGCAAAGGAATATGCGCAGATGGGACTTATTCCCGGGGGAGCATATCGCAACAGAAATCATGTCGCACAGCTTCTTGAAGCGGGAAATACCGATGAGATGTATGTAGATCTGCTCAGTGACCCGCAGACTTCCGGCGGTTTGCTGGCGGCAGTTCCGGAAGAAGAAAAAGATGCGATTTTGGAAGAATTTGATAAAGCACAGATGGAAACAAAAGTGTCGGTTGTCGGAAAAGTAATAGACTCCGAATGTGAAGAAGCAAAAATATATATCCGTTAATATAGGAGGAGAGACAAAATGATTTATCTGGATAATGCCGCTACGACTTTGCACAAACCAAAGGAAGTACAGGAAGCTGTTATAGCGGCGTTTGGGCAGATGGGAAATTCCGGAAGAGGGGCATCGGAGCCGGCGCTTAAGGCATTGGAACAGTCTACGATGCAAGAGAAGCGCTGGCACGGCTTTTTCATGCCGAAAATGCGAGTGAGATTGTGTTTACCGCAAATTCTACAGAGGCGCTGAATATTGCAATCAAGGGAATACTTGATCCGGGAGATCATGTCATCACAACGGTGCTGGAACATAATTCCGTGCTGCGCCCGCTGTATGAATGCCGCAGGAAAGGTGTGGAGATGACAATTCTTACATGCGACGAATATGCTAACATTTCATATGAAGAGATGGAAAAGGCAGTCAGAAAAAATACACGGGCGATCATATGTACTCATGCGTCAAATATGACCGGAAATATGATCTCTTTGGAGAGTGTCGGAAAGATTGCGGCAAAGTATGGTATTCTCTTTATTGTTGACGCTTCCCAAACCGCGGGAGTATGGGAGATCGATGTACAAAAATATGGGATTTCCGTCCTTTGTTTTACCGGACATAAAGGACTGATGGGACCGCAGGGAACAGGTGGTATGTATGTAAAAAGCGGGGTAAAGATCCGTCCGCTTTTGTCAGGCGGCAGCGGGATAGATTCTTATAATATGCATCATCCGTCGCAGATGCCGGAAGCGCTTGAAGCCGGGACGCTGAACGGTCACGGGATCGCGGGACTTCGGGCGGCATTGTCATTTTTGGAAAGAGAAGGGATGGAACGCCTGCGGAAAAGAGAACTGGAGCTGATGCGCCGTTTTTATAACGGAGTCGCTGAAATTCCGAATGTGAAAGTGTACGGAGACTTTCGGACGGACAGAAGGGCAGCCATCGTTTCTTTGAATATCGGCGATTATGATTCGGCAGAGATAAGCGATGAATTAAGCGGCAGATATGGGATCGTTACGCGGTCCGGAGCGCATTGTGCGCCGTTGATGCATGAAGCGCTTGGAACAAAGATACAGGGTGCGGTCAGATTCAGTTTTTCCCATTATAATACGGAAGAGGAAATTGACGAGGCAATCCGCGCCGTAAAAGAGCTTGCTGAGGAATAAGAAGAACAGGCGCGGGGCAAGGTGTTATGGAATCATAAGAAACGGGGGAGAAGATGAAAAAACGAGAGAAAAAAATTGTGATCACTTTTCATACGACAACGGATGCGATGGCAATGGAACGGTACTGTAAAAAGAGAAAAGAACCGGGCAGACTGATTCCTGTTCCGGGTACGATCTCGGCCGGATGCGGACTTGCATGGTGCGTTCTGCCGCAAGAGAGGGAACATCTTTTGAAAGTGATGGAGGAGGGGGATATAACTCCGCAGGCTGTGCATGAATGTATGTTATAAAATATCACAGTTCTACCACAAAAGATTCACATAGGTTTGATATCGTCTTAAACAAATATATTGTATGAAATATGTGGAAATAAGATTAAAGTATATTGAAAAAGTATATGTCACAGATAGAGGGGAGTGCAGAAATCCACAGAAAGAATACAAAGTTAGGAGGATATCATTTTGATAGAAGTAAAAAATTTGGTAAAAAAATATGGAAATCATTTAGCCGTAGATCACCTGGACTTTCAGATTAAGCCGGGAATGGTTTACGGTTTTTTGGGTCCCAACGGAGCAGGAAAATCTACTACAATGAACATTATGACAGGATGCATGGGGGCAACTCAGGGGGAAGTGCTGATTAATGGATATGACATCTTGAAAGAACCTGAAAAAGCCAAAAGATATATCGGATATTTGCCGGAACATCCACCTCTTTATATGGATATGACTGTGCGGGAATATTTGGATTTTGCAGCAGAGCTGAAAGGAATTAGAAAATCTCAACGAAGAGAAGCTGTTGATGAAGCAGAAAAAATGGTAAAGGTTCAGGATGTGGAACATCGCTTGATTCGAAATCTTTCAAAAGGCTATCGTCAGAGAGTAGGGCTGGCACAGGCAATTTTAGGATTTCCGGATATGATTATTCTTGATGAACCAAGCGTTGGATTGGATCCGAAACAGATTATAGAGATGAGAGATTTAATCCGTAAGTTGGCTGAGAACCATACGGTTATTTTAAGCTCGCATATATTGACGGAGATCAGAGAAGTATGTGATTATATTCTGATTATTTCTAAAGGAAAGCTGGTAGCACAGGATACGCTGGAAAACTTGGAGAAGATGATAGGGTTTCACGATGTGATTGAATTAGAAACATCGGCTTCGGAGGAGGAAATTCATAGAATACTGGGGAGGATTCCCGGAGTTTGTGCGATGCAGATGCGTGTGAAAGGAGAAAAGTGTACTTATGTACAGGTAAAAGTGACTGGAGATAAAAGCAGTCAGAATAACAGAAAAGTAAGAGAAGAGATTTTCTGTGAATTTGCGAAAGAGAAAAAAAACATTATATTCATTGTCGGCGCCTGAAACGAGTTGGAAGAAGCGTTTATGAAATTGACACAGAACGATAATATAGAAAGAAATATGGCAAATCAGAAGAATCAGCTTGTGAAAGATAGACAGGTAAAGGACGGACGGGTGAAAGAAAGCCGACCGGGAGAGAAACAGATAGGAGTGGAAACCAGAAAATGATGAGATGAATACAGAGGGAGGAAAAGAGGATGAAGGCGGTTTATAAAAAAGAATTAAAAGCGTATTTTCAGTCTATAATAGGGTGTGTATTTATTGCCTTTCTTATTGCATTTACTGGAATTTATTTCATGGCGTATAATATGACAACAGGATATCCGTATTTTTCTTATACACTTTCAGGATCGTTGATCGTATTTATTGTAGGGATTCCTTTGATTACGATGCGTTCATTTGCAGAAGAGAGAAAGAATAAAACAGATCAGATTCTGTTGACAGCGCCAGTGAGTTTGTGGAAAGTTGTGGTTGGAAAATACCTGGCGATGGTGACGGTAATTGCAATCCCGAATCTTATATTTTGTATTTTCCCTCTTATCATTAAATTGCAGGGGACGGCGTATTTGACAGTTGATTATATTTCGATTTTGATGTTCTTCCTGCTCGGCTGTGTTTTTGCAGCTATAGGAATGCTTTTATCAGCGCTTACAGAAAGTCAAATTATTGCGTATATAGGGACGTTTGGTATTTTTCTGATTCTATATTTATGGGATGGTATCTTATCTCTGTTTCCAAATACGGCGATGAGCGGACTTGTGTTTATAATTTTGCTTATTTTGCTGGCAGCTTTCTGACATATGGAGAATGACGAACAGTTTTTCGATTGCGGGAGGAGTGGGCTGTGTCGGAGTGGCAGTAGCGATAGCAGTGTATTTTCTGAAAGAGACGCTTTATGAAAATCTGTTTACAGAGTCTTTGGGCGGTTCGCTCTGACAAATATTTTTACCGATATTACACAAAATAGTATTGTAGATGTGAGCGGAATTGTATTGTACTTGTCGATGATCACATTAATTTTTATTTTGGACAGTTCAGTCGATTAGAAGACGACTTTGGGAAAGTGGCGGCAAAAAATCATGGAGCGATATAGCGTGACGATGACAGCGGTTTTTCTTGCAATTACAGTTGTCATAAACTTGATTGCATGCCAGATACCGGAAAAATTCCGAAAGATAGATGTGAGTAATACAAAAATTTACGAGATTTCAGATACGACAGAAGATTTCCTGAAAGAAATGGATAAAGAAATATCGATGAAGATAATTGCCGTAAAAGAAAATACAGATGAACGAATCGTTACATTTTTGAGTAAATATGCGGCTTTATCGAATAAAATACATGTGGAGTGGATAGATCCTGTTCTTCATCCGTCGGTTTTGTCAGAATATGAAACTACAGAAAATACGATTGTGATTTCCTGTGAAGAAACAGGAAAAAATACGACGGTTTCTTTTGATGATATTTTGGTGATGGATCAATATTCCTACTATTATTATGGAAGTACATCGTATACATCATTTGACGGAGAAGGACAGCTCACAAGTGCACTGAATTATGTGACAGGCGAGGAGACAAAGAAAGTTTATTTGTCAACAGGACATGGGGAACAAGAGCTTGCTGAAACGATAACGGAATTGATGAATAAAAATGGATATGAGTTGTCGGAAGTTAATTTACTTATGTCAACATCTGTACCGGATGATTGTGATCTTCTTATTGTGAACGCAGTAACTTCTGATCTGACAGAAGATGAGAAAACAATGTTGCAGCTGTATTTGCAGCAAGGGGGAAAGGTGACCGTCCTATTAGGAGAAACAGAAGGGGAAAAGCTCCCGAACCTGATAAGTATTTTGTCTGAATATGGCATGACGATGGAAGGCGGTTACATTGCAGATATGACGAGATGTTATCAAAATAATCCTTATTGCATTTTCCCCAAATTATCTGTAAGCGGTGATTTGGCAGAACAGATTAAGTCAGAAATGACACTTGTTATGAATACCCATGGGATGACAGTGAACGATCCGGCAAGGGATACGATTACAACGGTTCCGTTTATGTCAACGTCTGATCAGGCATTTGCAGTGACGGAGCAAGACCAAAAGCAGGGAGAATATATCTTGGAGCATATGCGACAGAAACAGTAAGCGAGATCTCCGCAGAGACAGAAGAAACAGAAATTTCAGAAGAAAATGCAGAAGCGTCGGAAGAAATTACGGAAGATACAGAGAAGGAAAGTAGATTGACGGTGATTGCTGCAGGAAGTCTGATAGATGAGCAGATTATAGATACCTTTACGGAATTGGAAAATACACAGTTGTTTATGAACATAATGGCAGTAAATTTTGAAAATGTGAAAAATGTCTCAATCGAAGCCAAAAGCCTTAGTGTAGAATATAATGCTGTTCAGCATGCCGGATTATTCGGAACACTGATGATTTTTGGAATACCTGCAGTGATTTTAATCAGTGGTTTTGTTGTTTGGTACAGGAGGAGAAAAGCATGACACAAAAAAGGAAAATAGGTTTGCTCATAATTGTTTTCGTGGCGCTTATATGTATA
>ENA-OQCE01000197-OQCE01000197.1-human-gut-metagenome-genome-assembly--contig:-NODE-197-length-29055-cov-3.743225_pt1 | contig 29055 bp, 32 predicted proteins | sample MGYA00242495_ERZ504572 | MGnify/ENA primary metagenome ERZ504572 (study PRJEB26092, sample SAMD00036228) | human gut metagenome | host: Homo sapiens | study: EMG produced TPA metagenomics assembly of... | reverse complement strand
TAAAAAACCGTTGGTACATTACGATTATTTGTATCTGGATTAACAACAACAAGCATACGACCATGATTAACGAATTATTGCAACATACCCTCGCCGCTTCGCGCAGCTTGTCACGCTGGACGATGCCACCATCAACCGCATCCTCATAGACACGGCTTCGGCTTTGCTGACACGCCAAGCCGAAGTCTTGGCTGCCAATGTCGAAGATTTGTCGCGTATGGACCCGGCAAATCCGAAATACGACCGCTTGAAACTGACGGAAGAACGTCTTGCAGGTATTGCAGGAGATATGAAGAACGTCGCCTCGCTACCGTCGCCTCTTGGGAAGCTGTTAAGCGAAACAACACGCCCGAACGGCATGGTGATCCGCAAAATGACCGTTCCCTTCGGCGTGATCGGTGTCATCTACGAAGCACGTCCAAATGTCACCTTCGACGTTTTCTCCCTTTGTTTCAAGAGCGGGAATGCCTGCGTGTTGAAAGGAGGTTCGGATGCCGACAGTTCCAACCGTGCCTTAGTGGCGATTATCCACGACGTACTGACAAGACAAGGCGTCGATCCGGCTGTCTGTACACTCCTGCCGCCCGACCGCGAGGCGACGACCGAGCTGTTGAACGCCGTCGGCCTGGTGGACCTTATCATTCCGCGGGGCAGCAGTTCACTGATCAATTACGTCCGCGACCATGCCCGCGTACCGGTCATTGAGACGGGAGCCGGTATCTGCCATACCTATTTTGACAAAGATGGAGACAAAGAAAAAGGGCGCGAGATCGTCAACAATGCCAAGACACGCCGCGTCAGCGTCTGCAACGCTTTGGATTGTCTGATCGTCCATCGCGACCGATTAGGTGACCTCCCTTATTTGTGTGGAAAACTGTCCGGTAGCAACGTCATTATCTATGCCGACGAACCCGCTTTTGCCGCTCTTTCAGGGCACTACCCTACCGCTTTGCTTCAGCCGGCTACGGCAGACAGCTTCGGCACCGAGTTCTTAGACTACAAAATGGCGATCCGTACAGTCTCCTCCTTGGATGAAGCCTGCAACATATCGCCCGCTACAGCTCGAAACACAGCGAAAGCATCGTCAGTGAATCGACAGAAGCCATCCGCCGTTTCCAGCAAATGGTCGATGCCGCCTGCGTCTACGCCAATGTATCTACGGCTTTCACCGACGGGGCACAGTTCGGTTTCGGAGCGGAAATCGGTATCAGCACACAGAAGTTACATGCCCGCGGCCCGATGCGTTGCCTGAACTGACGACCTACAAGTATATCATCGAAGGAGACGGACAAATACGAAAATAGTCCCTGCCTCGGTGTTAGTATTATCATATGACACTAACAATACAGATATAACGGTATTGCCATAAATCAGAAATCATTGTTTATCTTTGTAGGCAGAACAATTTTAAATGAGACATGATATGAGAAACTTCACTTGTGTACAGGATTTGGGCAACCTCAAGCAGGCACTCGCCGAGGCTTTCGAGATTAAGAAAGACCGTTACCAGTTTACCGGGCTGGGCAAGAACAAGACGTTATTGATGATATTCTTCAACTCCAGCCTCCGTACCCGCCTCTCCACCCAGAAGGCTGCCATGAATTTAGGTATGAACACGATGGTGCTCGACGTGAACCAGGGAGCCTGGAAACTGGAAACCGAACGCGGCGTGATCATGGATGGCGACAAGCCCGAACACCTCCTGGAGCTATTCCGGTGATGGGTTGCTATTGCGACGTGATCGGCATACGTTCATTCGCCCGTTTCGAAAGCAAGGAAGATGATTACAACGAAAAGATATTGAACCAGTTCATCCAATACTCCGGCCGTCCGGTATTCAGCATGGAAGCGGCTACCCGCCATCCGTTGCAGAGTTTTGCCGACCTGATCACGATCGAGGAGTATAAGAAGACTGCCCGTCCGAAAGTCGTCATGACTTGGGCACCACATCCGAAAGCCCTGCCGCAAGCCGTGCCTAACAGTTTCGCCGAATGGATGAATGCGACGGACTACGAGTTTGTCATCACCCACCCGGAAGGCTACGAACTGGACCCGCGCTTCGTCGGCAACGCTCGCGTAGAATATGACCAGAAGAAAGCGTTCGAAGGCGCGGACTTCATCTACGCCAAGAACTGGGCAGCCTATGCCGATCCCAACTACGGCAAGGTTCTCAACACGGACCGCAGTTGGACCGTCAACACGGAAAAGATGGCGTTGACCAACAATGCCTACTTCATGCACTGCCTGCCTGTCCGTCGCAATATGATCGTGACAGACGACGTGATCGAAAGCCCCCAAAGCATCGTGATCCCCGAAGCCGCCAACCGCGAGATTTCAGCACAAACGGTGCTGAAGAAGATATTGACTTCACTCTTGCCGGGGGATTAATCCCCCCGGCTAAAGAATCCCCTGGCAAATATCACAGGTTATACGTCAGCGTCACCCACGTCACCTGTGCGTCACGGTTGCGGACCTGGGTCATTTGCAAGTCTTTCGTATCGACGATCGTTGTTTCTTCGAGGCCGTTGAAGATGTTGTTGATGCTCAGGTTGGCACGCAGCTTGCGGTGCATGAAATATTGGGAGATACCGGCATTGACACTGGAACGGTGCTTGATCTTTCCCTGCGGGGTCAACTGGTCGGAGATGTAAAAGCCATCGAGCTGCAACTCCGTTGTCGGCGTGATGCAGATGTTGACAGAGCCTTTGATATCGCCGCAGACCATCGACTTCTTCCGGTCATAACCGATCGTGCGCCCGTCGATCTCATCCCGGTAGATATCGCCTAACAAACCGAGAGACAGCATACGGATCGGTTGCCAGGTTGCGGACAGTTCAAAACCGAATGTCTGGCTATGGCCGATATTCTCCTTTGTCCAGATCGTTCCGTTTTCCCCTTCATCCAGGACTTTGTCCATGATGCGGTTCTTCTTATTCCGGTAATACAGGCTCGGTGACAACCGGAAAGCAGAAGTAGCATACGAATAAGACAACTCGACCGAATGGATCATCTCGTCTTTCAAATCAGGATTCCCCTTCCAGACATGCGTAGCGTCGCTACGGTCGGTGAACACATTCAGGTAGCTGCCGTAAGGCCGGATTACGCGTTGCACATAGCTGAGAGCCAACTCCCCGACTTTATCCGTCCGGTAGCCCAACTTCAAACGGGGGAAGAGATGGAAACGAGAAGTGCTCTTAACCATCGGTATCTTTTCAAGCACATCGTCGGTCTGATAACGCGTATCTATCTTTTGCCAGTTCAGTTCACCTTGTACGCCCGCTTCGGCACAGAAACCACCCCATTTCTTTTCCAAAGCAGCCAGCAACAAATTCGTACGGCGATTAAAGTTATATTCATTTTCTTTCTGCGGGTCGGACTGCCACTCTCCGGCAGCCAGTTTGTTCCCGTAAGCGTGATAGCTCATCCTTGAAACGCCCGATGTATCCTACCCGCAAATGCCAGTCATCGGCAAAGAGTTTGCCGTAGAGGACAGACAGGTAATAATTATTCTTGTCCTGATTGACATAGTAATTATCCTCGGCAATGATCTTGCCTGTTTCCGGCTTCTCGTTCTTGTATTCGTTATCTTCGTCATACCCGAAATTATTGTAATTGAACACGACGTCCAGACGATCCTTCGGATTGTCGAAGGTATGGTTCCAACGCGCCTCTGCGGCATAGGCTTCCTGCCGTTGGTCGTTATAACGGTGGCGGAACATCACCGGTTGCAGATTCCCGTCCACCAGCTTATTGTTATGGATCTTCCCGTAGCGGCTGTAATCCATCAGGTTATACAGACCGTAAACCGTGATCAGGTCGTTTGCCGTCAGGTCATATCCGACACTCAGATCGGCGAGATGCACATCGGGGCGGGCGGACGCATTATTGTTCATGACGGTTGTCCCCCCTTTGTTCGTCGTCGACTTGCTGAACGTACGCTTACGGAACTCCCGGCGATAATTATATTTTCCGACAATATGAAACTTGCCCGGATGCAAATTCAGGATCGCACCGGCATTATAACGTTCCTGGAATCCGGCTCCCAACGTCAGGACCAGAGGCGAATCAGTGGCCGTATAAACAGCAGACGACAGGTTCAGAATCCCTGCATCTCCATCCGGCACAAGCCCGATGGAAGGAGTCGACGTCATCGACACCCGGTCGAAGAACAGTGCCGGAAGCTGGATCAGCATATCCCCGCTATACTCTTCCAGCAAGCCGTAGGGCACTCCGTTTATCAGTAAGCCGGGATTATTGGAACCACGGAACGTGATTCCTCCCTCGATATCGGTCACAACGGAAGGCAGCAGGCGGAATACGTCGCTGTCGTCCCCGTCAGGCCACTCAGGTTGCTGTCCACCTGCAGGCGTTTCACTTCCCCACCGGTCAAGCCTCCAAAGCGTTTTCCCTGGATTTCAACACTCTGCAACGAGACAGTTTTATCTACAGGAACCTGTGCGAAAACAGACAGGCTCAGGCAAGCAATAGCCGGAAGGAGTAATAGTGTTCGTTTCATATATATATAAATCACATAAGTTTAAAAACAAAAAAGTCTGTATGTTACATGCATACAGACTGTCCTCGTCACTAATTGCCGAATGATTATTCAGCAGGAGCAGCTTCAGTTTCAGCAGCCGGAGCTTCAACAGCAGTTGAATCACCTTCAGCAACCGCAGTTTCTTCTGTTGTAGCTTGTTCAGCAGGAGCGACAACTTCTTCTACTGTAGCTTCTGTTTCAGTTTCTGCAACTTCAGTGTTTTCTGCTGATTTGTTGCCACAAGATGCGAATGATACAGCTGCGATAACAGCAGCAAATGCAACTAACTTTTTCATTTTGTTTTTTTAATTTAAACGGTCTATAATATCTTCTTGTCTTAAAACGATGCAAATGTATGTATTAATCAAATATGTTGTACAACATATTGCGCTTTTTTTCAAAATATTTTATACACAAGCCTCAACTATCTGATTTACAGACTATATAACTAATCAATAGTTGCTATACAAGTAACGCTTAATACTTTTCTTAGGCGTCTTTTCGAATTCTGTCGGATACAATTGCAGGGCGGAAACAGCTTCGTAAGGTGCTAAAAGTTTGTTAAGTTCGATCCGGTTCTGCTCCATGATGATCGGAAGATCTTCATGCGAAATTCCCGTGCTGTCCACCGTATCGTAATCCGGATAAACAAGCCCTACCAGCTTACCGTTCTTCTCTATTATGATGCTTTCCATTACAAACGGCAAGTTGTTCAGCTTCGATTCGATCTCTTCCGGATAAATGTTCTGTCCGCTCGCCCCCAAGATCATCGTCTTGCTACGACCACGGATATAAATACGGTTATCGGCGTCGATCGTCCCCAAGTCACCCGTACGCAACCAGCCGTCCTCCGTAAAAACCTTGGAAGTCGCTTCCTCGTTCTTATAATAACCTTTCATCACATTTTCGCCGCTCACCTGAATTTCTCCTACCTTATTATAAGGATCTTCCGAGTCGATACGCACCTTCATGATGCCCTTCAATATCTGGCCGCATGAACCGGGGACATACTCGTCATTATGGTCATAGCTGATCAGCGGTCCACATTCCGTCATACCATAACCGATCGTGAACGGGAATTTGATCTTATAAAGAAAATTCGTCACCTCCTCATTCATGGCCGCTCCTCCCACGATCACTTCACGAAAACGTCCGCCGAAGGCATCAACCAGTTTCTTCCGTATCTGTGCATAGATACGGGAATCCAGCAATGGAATATTCAACGCCACCTTCATTGTCGTCTTGCTAAGCTGCGGCAGGATCATTTTCTTGTAAATCTTCTCCAGGATCAACGGGACCGTCAGGATCAGGTTCGGTTTCACCTCCTCGAAGGCTTTCAACAGGATTTTGGGAGAAGGAACCTTCCCCAACAGGTAGACATGCGCCCCGACAGCCATCGGAACCAGGAAATTGAACGCACAACTATAAGCATGTGCCAACGGCAGAAAACAGAGTTCGCGTTCCCCCCTGTACAATACGCCAAGCTCGATGCCGTACATCACATTCCCCGCCAGGTTGTTTCCGGTAAGCATAACCCCTTTACTGAAACCGGTCGTGCCGGAAGTATAGTTCAACAGGACCACTTTGTCATTGTCCAGTTCCGCATATTCGATATCATCCTTGCCGAAACCGTCCGGATACTTTTCCGCCATCTTCTCATCCATGCCTTTCAAAAGCTTCTGAATGCTTTCACCATCGCGCTGATGCAGGCAACGGAAATCGGACAGCGAAAAGACACCACGCACGTCCTCGATCATTTCCTCTTCCAGTGTATCCCAGATACGGTCACTGACAAAAAGGAAAACCGACTCGGAGTGATTGATAATATGATGCACATCGTTCGGACTGAAGTCCTGCAAGATAGGTACTATAATCGCTCCGTAGGTCACAGCGGCCATATAAACAATACACCAGCGGCACTGTCTTTTCCGATCAGAGCAATCTTATCTCCCCGCCGTATCTGACATTCTTCAAATAGGATATGGATACGGGCAATCTCTTTGGCCACATCGGCGAAAGAAAAGGTCGTCCCTTTGCTGTAATCCGTCAAGGCGGGCAGTTCCCAGTTCTTCTTGAAACTTTTCTCGTATATCTTGATAAAATTCTCTTGTATCATACTGCACACTGTATTATAATTTGCGCAAAAATACAGACTATCCGACAAATACACAACAGATAGCCAGAGTTTAACCAACAGTACAACAATACCCAAAGGTTTGACAAACTAAATTTTTACCTATCTTTGGCAACCGAATAAACGGATGAGACATGAAGAACTGGAAAGTACTTATAACAATATGTGTGTTAGGATGCACTCGTATATGTGCACAAGAGACAGGGGCGAACGACACCGTCTCCCGCCATCCGCTCACACACGGGGTCGGTATCGACTTCCGTCCCGTCTACCTCATCCCCACCAATGAGTTCTTTGCCGGCGAGAACGCTGCATGGCAACCCTTGCGTAAGTCCGTGTCGGCACACCTGAAATACTCTTTCCGGTTTCATCCCGATTCGCGCTACGGGAAATTATACCCGCACACGTACCAGGGAATCGGTGTCTCATACCACTCTTTCTTTGACAAGGCCGAGATCGGGACTCCGGTTGCAGTATATGCATTCCAGGGAGCACGCATAGCCCGGCTCTCCTCCCGCCTGTCACTGGATTACGAATGGAACTTCGGGGCCTCTTTCGGATGGAAAAAGTACCATCCGGGAACCAACGCCTATAATTATGTTGTGGGGTCAAAGATCAATGCCTATATCAATTTGGGATTCTTGCTGAACTGGCAACTGGCGGCAGGATGGCAACTGACGGCAGGCATCGACCTGAGCCACTTCTCCAACGGAAACACCCAGTACCCCAACGCAGGCGTCAATACCGTCGGAGGCAGGATAGGCCTGGTGCACACCTTCGGAGCAAATGCCGGGACGGTGATGTCAGGCAGGCGGACCACACAACGCATCAAACCTCACATCAGCTACGACATCGTCTTATATGGCGCCTCGAAACGAAAAGGGGTTATCAAGCCCGATGAAGCTACCTCGCCCCCGGCTCGTTCGGCGTATTAGGATTCAATTTCAATCCTATGTATAACTTCCACCAATATTTCCGTGCCGGAGCATCGCTCGACGTACAATACGACGAAAGTGCCAACATCAAGGAATACGAAGCCGACTACAACGACCAGGCCGAGCACAGGTTTTACCGTCCGCCATTCAAGGAACAATTGGCAGTCGGGCTATCCGTACGGGGCGAACTGGTCATGCCGATCTTCACGATCAATGTAGGCATAGGCTACAATGTTTACCACAAATGCACCGATACGCAAGGGATGTACCAAATCCTGGCACTGAAAACATCTGTCACACGCAACCTGTTCCTGCACGTGGGATACCAGTTGAGCAAATTCAAAGACCCCAACAACCTGATGTTAGGGATAGGTTACCGGTTCCACAATAAACGATAAGAATATACTATCTCCAAACATTTTCCGTAAATTTGCGCGATAATTAAAAGACAATGATTGATAAGACTGTTTTTGAGAACAAGATAGCCGCATACTATACCTTAGGATGCAAGCTGAATTTCGCCGAAACTTCGACCATAGGGAAAGTCCTTGCCGAACAGGGCGTACGCAAAGCACGTCCGGGTGAAAAGGCCGATATTTGCGTTGTCAACACCTGCTCCGTGACAGAACTTGCCGACAAGAAATGCCGCCAGGCGATCCGCCGGATCGGCAAACAGCACCCAGGGGCGTTCATCGTCGTGACCGGTTGCTACGCCCAGTTAAAGCCGGAAGAGGTTTCCCATATCGAAGGAGTCGACCTTGTCTTGGGAGCCGAGCAGAAGCTGGATTTGTTAATGTATCTGGACGATCTGAAAAAGAGAGAAGAGGGAGGCGCCATAATCGCTTCCCGGACGAAAGATATCCGTACTTTCTCCCCTTCCTGCTCGGCAGACGACCGTACGCGCCATTTCCTGAAAGTGCAGGACGGATGCGATTATTTCTGTTCCTACTGCACGATCCCCTTTGCCCGCGGACGCAGTCGCAACGGGACGATCGCCAGCATGGTGAAGCAGGCCGAAGAGGTCGCCTCAAACGGGGGAAAAGAGATCGTGCTGACAGGCGTCAACATCGGCGACTTCGGGAAGAGCACCGGGGAGACGTTTATCGACCTGATCCGCGCCCTCGACAAGGTGGAAGGGATCGTACGCTACCGTATCTCCTCCATCGAACCGAACCTGATCACGGACGAGGCGATCGATTTCGTGGCATGCAGCAGACGTTTCGCTCCTCATTTTCATATTCCGTTACAGAGCGGAAGCGACGAGGTGCTGAAACTGATGCGCCGCCGTTACGACACGACCCTGTTCCGGCATAAGATCGAAAAGATCAAAGAGGTCATGCCGCACGCCTTTATCGCGTCGATGTGATCGTCGGTACGCGGGGTGAAACGGATACCTGTTTCGAGGAGGCCCGCACCTTTATCGAAAGCCTGGACATCAGCCAGCTGCACGTGTTCAGCTATTCGGAACGGCCGGGTACGCAGGCACTCAAGATCGACCACGTCGTCGACCCGAAAACCAAGCATGCCCGCAGCAGCAATTGCTGGACATATCCGACCGTAAGCTCCATGCTTTCTACGAAGCGCATATCGGCCAGAAGGCGAATGTCTTGTTTGAACAAACACGCAAAGGAGGCATGATGCACGGCTTCACGGAGAATTATATCAAGGTGGAGATCCCGTACGACCACTCGTTGGTCAACGAAACCCGGCAGGTCATACTGGAAGGTTGGAACGAGGACAAAACGGCGTTAGTAGTAAAGATTATAGAATAAATGATTTATCCGTTACTTTTGGCTTGATCCAAAAGTAACCAAAAGATCAAGGCTTAACCGACAGTTCTTCTGCAACCCCGTGTCAAGCACGGGGGACAAGCCTGTTCCCACATCAAATGTGGGATCGCAAAGGAGCAGGTAGCATCGGCAATCCCCGAAGAGCCGTCAGGCTCTATTTCCGGCCTAAGCCGGTGAGCGTTAAGCGCAGAGACCGTAGTGAGCACCCGGAACGTCTGCTGTCTGAGCGAAGCGAGTTTCAGACGCGACAGCGAACGAAGGGAACGGAGTAGCGAAGCAACTTTAGCCTTGAACTTTTGGTTACTTTTCTTTCAAGAGAAAAGCAACAGATAAATCAGCATTTACACAAATAAAAACTAATAAAACCATCATGTGGAATAAAATACAATATGCGCTTATCTACAGTTGGGTAAAGGTTCATGCCTTATTGCCGATGTGGGCGCTTTATATATTATCGGATATCCTCTATGTTCTGGTCTATAAGGTCGTCAGATACAGGGTGAAAGTCGTCAGGCAAAATATGAAAGCCTCTTTTCCCGATAAATCGGACACCGAACTGCGCCGGCTGGAACGCGAGTTCTACCATCACTTCGCCGACTACGTGGTCGAGACGATCAAGCTCGCCCACATCTCCCTCGAAGAGTTACAACGCCGGGCTTTCCTGAAAAATCCCGAACTGGTAGACACGCTGATGGAGAAAGGGCACACCTGTTTTATCCTCCTGATGGGACATTACGGCAACTGGGAATGGTTTTCCGGCTCGACTTCCCGTTTCAAGGATTCCCGCATCTACCAGATATACCGACCCCTCAACAACCAGGCATTCGATCGCCTGTTTTTTAACCTGCGTACGAAATTCGGTTCCTTCGGGATCAAAAAACAGGACACCGTGCGCGATGTCATCACCCTGAAGAAAGACAAAACCCGCTGTGTCGTGATCTTTATCGCCGACCAGACACCGAGCCGGAACAACCTGCACTACTGGACGAACTTCCTGAACCAGGATTCCTCCATCCTGACCGGCCCCGAACGCCTTGCCCGCAAACTGGATTTGCCGGTCATATTCCTCGACACGAAGCAGGTGAAACGCGGCTACTATACCATAGATATGAAACTGGTGACCGAGACTCCCAAAGAGACTCCTGAGAACTGGATTACCGAACAATATGCCCGCTTGATGGAAAAATGTATCTTGCGCAATCCGTCGGGGTGGCTTTGGACGCATAAGAGATGGAAACATAAGAGAGTTGAAAGTGGAGAGTTGAAAGTTAAATTACAAAAAAGCACACACACAATATGAAAACAAACGAAAACTTTCAACTTTCAACTTTCAACTTTCAACCGGACAAACGTCTTGCCGTCGTCATCCTAAACTGGAACGGCCGCGCGCTGATGGAAGAATTCCTGCCCTCCGTTGTCGCTTGCACACCCGGCGAATGGGCAGATGTAATCGTTGCCGACAACGGCTCTACGGACGATTCCATCGAGATGCTGAAAACAAAGTTTCCGACGGTCGGCATCATCCGGCTGGACAAGAATTACGGCTTTGCCGAAGGATATAACCAGGCATTGAAGCATATCGGACACGAATACACAGTCTTGCTCAACAGCGATGTCGAAGTCACTCCGGGATGGCTGGATGCACCTATCGCCGCGCTGGACGCCGACAAAACGATTGCCGGCGTCCAGCCCAAGATACGCGCCCAACGGAATAAAGAATACTTCGAGTATGCCGGAGCGGCAGGGGGATATATGGACCGGTACGGCTATCCGTATTGCCGCGGACGCGTCCTGCATGTCGTCGAGAAAGATGCCGGACAATATGACACGCCTGCCGACCTGCTTTGGGCCACAGGAGCCTGCCTGTTCGTCCGTACGGCCACTTACAAAGAGGTGGGCGGCCTCGATGCCGGGTTCTTTGCCCACCAGGAAGAAATCGATCTGTGCTGGCGGCTACGTTCGCGCGGCTACCGGCTGGTCTGTACGCCATCGTCGGTCGTGTACCACGTGGGAGGCGCCACGCTGAATGTCGAGAGTCCGCGCAAGACGTTCCTCAATTTCCGAAACAACCTGCTGATGCTATATAAGAACTTGCCGGAAAAGGATTTGAAGCACGTGATGCATGCACGTTTCTGGCTGGACTATATCGCCGCTGCCAAGTTTCTGCTGACCGGCCATTACCCGACGCCCGTGCCGTGTATGAGGCCCGGAAGGCGTTCCACGAGCTAAAACCGTCTTACGAACCGGTCCGCCGTGAGAATCTCGCCAAAACAAAACTTTCCGGCATTCCGGAGCTGCGAAAAGGAAGCCTGATCTTAGCGTTCTATTTACAGGGGAAAAAGAGATTCACGGAACTATGAACAGAGAGAATTTTGCAGGCAAACGGACAAGTACGGACAGAACGGACACCCGATATATAAAAATCCCGACATTTTACTAAAACGCTAATAATCAACAAATAACCTCTAAAATTCATTCCCAAAACCACTTTTAGGATGCACGTCTGTTGCAAATCGGATGTCCATAATTTCCAAGTGTCCGTTCTGTCCGCATTTGTCCGCTTTCTTTTCCTTTAAAACATAACATCATATTAAACAGGCAGATACAAAAAAACAACACTCTTTACCGGACTGTACCGGAGTTGCAAGGGAAAGCAATGCCTTCCCTTGTCTTTTTTACAGGTTCGAGTGCTGCAAAATGTCGATCATGATCGGCTTGAAACCACTCACGAAACACTCTACGGCGATCACCATCAGAATCAATCCCATCAGGCGCATCATGACGTTATTGCCCGTCTCGCCTATGTAACGGTTCAGACGTGTGGAAGCGCGGAGGATCAGGTAGGTGATAAAATAGATCAATCCGATCGTCCCGATCAAGATGCACTTCTTTGCCAATGTCACGGCATCGTCCATCAGCATCAAGCATTGGCGATCGCACCCGGCCCGCAGAGCATCGGGATGGCAAGGGGCGTAATGGAAATGTCGTTCACATATGTCTTCACCTCCTCCTCTTTCAGCTTGGCTTTCGCATAGCGTGCCTGCAACATGTCGAAACCGATCGTGAAGATGATAATGCCACCCGCAATACGGAACCCGTTTGTCGAAATACCGAAAAACTTGAACAGGAACTGCCCGGAGAAAGTGAAAACCATCAGCGTCAGGAACGATACGATTGTAGCGCGGCAGACAATGGCACGACGCTGTTCCTCACTCATGCCATTCGTCATGGTCAGAAAGACAGGCATCGTCCCTAACGGATTTGTCAGCGTAAAAAACGAGGTAAAACATAACAGAAAAAAAGGTAACAATGAATCCATAATAATACTATTTTTATAATGTGTCAATAGAATAATGTGCCAATAAAATATCGGCACATTATTTTTCCCATACTAAATAAGCAGACACGAGCCAATGGTTCAGCTTGTTCCCGTCTATCTCTGCTGCTTCGGGAATGCTGACCGTGAAGGTATGCTTGCCCGGCGCGATATCTGTCAAAAGAATCTCTTCAGGCATCACATCCGAACCCGGACACCAGTTGGAACGTGACAGGTCGGATGATCCTAACGGTTCTTCCACTTTCTTTTCCGAATAACCGTCTTTGGCAATATAAGAAGCCAGGCGCTCTTTCAACCACACGCCCGTTGCCGGGTTGAAACGGCGGAAAGAGGCACAATCCGAACGCCAGGGGATGAAGTTCAACACTTCTTTCCCATCGATCGAAACGATATTGCGTTTCTCGACAAATTCATCACCACCGGAATGGCCGCCATGACCGGTCACGATATATTTCAGCCGGACATTACGCACACCGGCGGGAATCTCGAAATCCGTCGACACGTCCCGACGGGCAAAGATATCCGGATAGGTCTGCCCCTCGTAGTAGACCGTATTCATCAACGGCTCCACATGGCGGCGAGTCAGCGGATCATAAGCCAGGCCGGATTCATCCACATCGACCGTCATACTGGCGATATAGCCTTCCGTCGTCCAGGTGTCGATAAAGATGCCAACATAGGCTCCTCCTTCCAAAAGTGGATACAGGTCGGTTATATCCTGTTCCCAGCTGACGCTATCTTCCCAATGGTCGATATAGACCGGCTTACGGTTATGCGTCAGACTGTCGTCGGGGGCACTGAAATGTCCTACCCCGAAAGGTGTCATGAAACGCATCAGTTCGACCGTCGGTTTATAATCTTCGCCCGCAACGATCCCGACCATGTGTTCCAGCTTCGTACTATCACTTCCGGGAACTGCTTTTCTCCCTTAGCGATGTTCAGCAGGTTGATGCCCGACTCTTTCGGCAGGACGAAACAGGAACCGGACTTATCCCAGCGGTCGCCGTTGGAGGCAATCGTCACCTTCAATTTGACAGACACATTGCGTTCGTATTCGGGCAACGTTATTTTCTTCAGGATGATACGCCCGTTCACCAGATGGTAAATGCTGTCCGCCCCCGGCGCATTATAGGCTTCCGGATAGATATCCGGTGCAAACCGTACGGGCGTATCGTCAAACACACGTACGGTAAAGTCTCCTTTCGCAGGAATCTCCCGCGGTCCGCATGCCGTCAGCAATAACGCTCCCGCCAGCGAAAAGAGTAAAACAATCTTCTTCATCATTTGCGTTTAGTATTTAGTAAGCTCTTTAAGCAACTGTTTCTGCCCGGCAGACCGGTCGCCATGCACACACGGACCGGTCACACAACCGCCTTCACAGGCCATCACCTCGATAAATTGTCCCGGAGCCTTGCCTGTCTTAGCGTATGCACGCAACAATGCGACGTTCTTCTTCGTAAGGTTGGCCACCTGGATCGTATTCAAGCTAGCATCCTGATCTTCTTTCAAGTAGACCTTCACCGCATTGATCACACCGCCTGCTTGTGCAAATCCATGTGCCTCACGTACGGAGTTACGCAAGACGGTGAACGGTTGTGCCTCTTCGATCTTGATATCCATACCGGCCAACACGGAACCGACCTCTTCGAACGTGAGCGTAAAATCCACACAGGGGTCCATCTTCACTTCTTTCCGCTTCGCCACGCACGGGCCGACGAACACGATCTTGGCATCCGGATATTTCTCCTTCACGATCCGGGCGGTGTAGTACATCGGCGAACCGGTAGTCGAAATATATTTTTTCAAGTCCGGGATATGTTTCTCGGCAAGCTGAATATAAGACGGACAACAACTGGTCGTCATAAACGGTTGGCCTTCCGCCAACTTTTCTTTCAGTTCTTCGGCTTCGTGGCGGGTCGTCTCCATCGCTCCCTGCGCCACTTCCACAACTTCAAGGAAGCCCAGTGACTTGATGGCACCGTAGACCTTCTCCACCGGAGCCGCAAACTGGGCCAGGATGGACGGGGCGACAATGGCTACCATCGGTTCCTTGTTGCGCAGGCGTTGCAGGATGTCAAACACCTGGGATATCTCGAATATCGCCCCAAAAGGACAGGCGTTCACGCATTTGCCGCAATAGATACATTTGGATTCGTCGATATGTTCCACCCCGTACTCGTCCTTGCTGATCGCCTTCACCGGGCAAACTTCCTCGCAAGGGATCGGGATATACACGATAGCATGATAGGGGCAGTTCTGGTGGCATTTGCCGCAACTGATACAGGTATCATGGTCGATCTCCGCCTGCCCGTTCTTCTTGAAGCGGATCGCGTCTTTCGGACAGTTCATATAACAGCTGCGCGCCACGCAGCCACGGCAAAGGTTCGTAATCTCATAGTTCACCTGTACGCAGGACGAACAGGCTTCATCCACCACGCACATCAGGTTCTCTTTCTTGTTTTCCGAACGCAGCAACGCTTGTTTGGCGTATTCAGACAAAGGGGTCAGCTCGTCGACCTCGTCCTGCATATCGAATCCGAGCAGCGGCAATGTCTTGTACTTCCACACAGCCCGTTCCTTGTGCACACAGCAACGGCCGATGACTTTCGACTTACGGGGACTCAACTCGATAGGCAGACGGTCTATCTCTTCGAGCAGACGGTTTTCCTTCCAAAGTTTCACTAACTTCGCCAGCAATCCGTGGCGGACAATCATTACGTTGTTGGTAAATGCCATGGTGAATATATTATTTGTGCTTTAGGCTACAAAGATACGGAGCATACGCCCCTCCCGCCAAATAACGGACCAGCTAAATTATAAAAATCTTTTGCCGAAGGACTAAGCCCGGCAAAAGATTGATTTCAGGAGAAAGTTTCACCAAGGATGATCGATGCGCTATGGACATCACCTCCGAAGGGCGGATTCAGCTTAGAGAGTTTCAACTCGACTGCTGCCAGCTGGGGAAAACGCTCCTTCAGAGCATACAAAATCCGTCCTGCCACATGTTCTATCAGCTTGGAAGGGATATCCATCTGCTCTTTTACAACCGCATAGACGGCCGCATAGTTGATCGTATCGTCCAATTCGTCACTCTTCACAGCCTGCTCCAATGGAGCCGTAAGAATCAGATCCACAACGAAATCGTTCCCCACCTTCGTCTCCTGCGGCATTACGCCGTGGTAGGCATAGAATCTCATTTTCTCCAGTTCTATCTTTGTTGTCATAATTCGTTATTTTATCTGTAAATGTAAATAAAGTAAACCTTTCTGCCAAAAAATAGTCTTATATTTGCGATAAGCAACTAACTACATATATGATGGGAATAAAGCAAAAAGAAGAAAACACGAATGGCGGCCTGCATAATACCCTTGCCGCCGGTACGACCGTTAAAGGCGACATCGTGACGGAAACAGACTTCCGCCTGGATGGAAAAATCGAAGGAGATGTAAGTTGTAGCGGCAAGATCGTGATCGGCCCGAAAGGGAACGTCACGGGAAACATCGTTTCCACAAACGCCGAAATATTAGGGGAAGTGGAAGGTTCCATACACGTCAGTGCCAAACTTGTCCTGAAAGCGACCGCCGTCATCAAAGGCGATATATTCGCCCAAACGCTGGAGATCGAACCGAACGCCCGCTTCAACGGGGTTTGCAAGATGTCAGGGGAAAAATAACGACAAAATCCTTTTTCATAATAAAGTCACAGAACCGGAGGAGCGTTTTCTCCTTCAATTCTGTGACTTCTTGTTTTATATCTGACAGTCGTCCTTACCGTAACAAGACTTTCACGCATGTCCCGTCTTCCAAGACGACAATATAGACGCCTTCAGCCAAACCGGTCATTTCGCTATAGCCATCCGATAGAGAAACGGTGCGAACCGTCTGCCCGGCAATATTGACTACTCGCACTTTCATCGGTTCGGATGTCGTGATACAGATACGTCCATCGATCGCCTGTATGTGGCTTTCTCCCTTCGCGATGGTTTCCGTAGCCGTCGGATCATCATCGAGAGGAACTTCCACGACAGAACTGCTGTCGAATGTCGGAACAGACAACCTATCGCCTGTAAGGTTCGCCTTGCCGTCCCAGGGGAAATCCTCACCGTTATTCGGATCGGTGAAGAGCTTTTCATTGATGGTGGTCACGAAATCGGAAGCCGAAAGTGCTTGGCAAGCGTGCCGGAGCCAGCACCTTCCAGATAATAGCAGTCAATGATGGAGGCAGTTCTTCCTCACCTGAGCGGAGGGTGCTTTCGCTGTAGTCATCACCCGAAATCGCGCCACCGGTCACCTTGCCCATATTGTAACAGTTATAGACGCTCGCATCGCTGCCTATGTATCCGGTAATGCCACCTGCCATACCTGCCGGATTGATGACCGTCCCGGCATTGTAGCTGTTCGAAACGCTGCTGATCTTGCGCATACCGCCGGTCAATCCGCCGATGCTTCCCTCTGCCGTCCCGCTGACAGTGGCAGTGCTGAAGCAGTTCTCAATACGTCCGTAGCTGAGCATCCCGCTGATGGCACCGGTGTATTCCTGCCCATCATCGGCTTTGGAAGTGACCGTGCCGCCAACTATGCCGAGGTTCTTCACCACACCCCAAGCGACATAGCCGAACAGCCCGTACGACTGCCGCCCGTCGATCGGCTGGACGTTCAGTCCCTTGATGACATGTCCCTGCCCGTCGAAGTAGCCTCCGAAACGGACTTCATCAGGCTCCTCGCCGTTGTTATACTCACCGATCGGCGTCCAAGATTCGCCACCGAGATCGATGTCGGCCGTCAGTTTGGCATTAAGCCGGACAACCGTATCGTCGTCCATGTTGATTTGACCGTCACCGTTGGTGTCCACTTGTTCATGCTCGGAAGCATTCACCTGATCCCGGAACCATTTCAGATGTTCCGCACTCTCTATTAAATAATACCCATTCTCGTCCTGCGAGGGTTGAGTTTGCCCGAAGGCTGAAAAAGTCGGTGCCACAAATAGGGCAAGACAATAAAAGTAAAGTTTGTTCATCATATATTATAAAGTTTAAATTAGTAATCTTCAGTTCGTACCCATTGCATATTTCTTATAATAAGGAATGGATAGCCGGCGCCACAAAAAAGCCGGCTATCCCCTTCATATGAAGGGAGCCACGGATACTTTTTCGTTTAAACCTACTGTTATAACTTACAATGAAGCAAATATATAAAAAAATAACGGAGGAACACTCTATTTACTTATTTTCTGAAAAAATAGCGTGCTCCTCCGCGACTGTAGAACCGACTGGCTGTTTATTTTCTCCCCGAATTCCTAATCAGTTCCGTAATCTTGTTATTCAGGCAGTCTGCCTCGATCAGTTTCTCCAACGTGATGTGCATCCTGTATCGCCAATAATGGTTTGAATCGGACGGGACGTTGATGCGTTCCGCTTCGTAATCTTTCCGCTTGATGGAGTCATCCATTGCAAACCAGTCTTGTATAGGGATTATAGCCAGCATCGAAGCCGTCGCCAGGTGGTTGGAAACGATCTGCGTCGCCAAATCCGCCGTACATTCCTCTGGCGCATCCCCGGCATATCCCAGAACATTATTATAATAACGCTGTATCTTAGCACGGTCCTCTTTCCACCAGCTACGGAGCGGTGTCATATCGTGGGTGGATGTCGTACAAACCGAATGATAAGGCAGATTGTACAAGTCCGAAAATTCACGTTGCGGAGTCTTAGGCATACGTTCTATTTCCAGACTGAATATCTGCAATTTGTTCATCACATCGGGGACGGATTCCGGGATCATTCCTAAGTCTTCGCCACAAACCAACATGTTCGTACTGCCTACCAGCGGAGTCAGGCGGTTAAAGGCTTGCGCTTTCCAGAACTCGTTATGGCGGTGATAGAAAAAGTTCCAATATAACTGGTCAAAAGCATATTGGTCAGAAGCGCTCAACTCGCGATACAAGTAGGACTGGCTAGCCGAAATGCGCGGGTGGAATTTATCCGGCTCACGCGGATCGCGCAGGAACAGCACTTCATTGGCTATGGCAAACAGTCCTTTCTTAATCCGAAGGGATGCCTCATCCGTCTTTCCGGCAAACAGAGCTTCCACCTTGCGTTGCGTATCGCAGAAAGGTTTCAACACGAAATGCCGCGATGATGACTGGGCCAGGAACGCACCGATCACTTCTTCCGTCTGATCGCCAAACAATTCGGGCAGGAACTCGCGGTTGATATGAGGGGTAGTCAGGCGCGCTTCATTGAAATCCAAGCCATACTGTTCGATTTCGTTCGGGGTAAGCGGCAAAGCAGGGTTGAAATGCCCGCAAAGTCCCTGAACATACTCCGACGGTACTTCCCAGATACGGAAAAAGCCTAAGATATGATCGATACGGAAACTATCGAAATAATCTTCCAATTTACGGAAACGTTTCTTCCACCAGGAGAAATTATCTTTCTCCATCATATCCCAATTATAGGTCGGGAACCCCCAGTTCTGACCATTTACGGAGAAATCGTCGGGCGGAGCACCGGCCTGACCGTTCATATTAAAGTATTTCGGTTCCATCCATGCCTCGACACTCGTACGGTTCACTCCTATAGGCAAATCGCCTTTCAGCACGATCCCGTTCTTGCGGCATAATCGGAAACGCCCTTAAACTGGGTATGCAGGACATATTGCAGGAAATACAAGAAAGATATTTCCGGATATGCCTTGCCTCCCACGGAACAAAGTTCACGAATAGTGTTCTTATCGAATACGGAGTTCTCTTTCCATTGCGTGAAGTCGGAAGTCCGGTACATGTCACGCAAGTAGCAATAGGCGGCATAAGGCATCAGCCAGGACTCGTTTTGCGCGAAAAACTCCCGATATTCAGAGGTGGACAAGATCGCCTCGCCCTCCTGCCTGAAGTATTCCCGGCAATATTCCAGCTTATATCGAACCGTCTGTTCGTAATCGACGGCATCCAGTCCGTTCAACTCTGCCTGTTTCCGGGCAAAAAAGGCCGCCTTTTCCGGATCTGCCAGCTCTCCCAGATCGGGCAGGCTGATATACATCGGATGAAGGGCGTAAATCGAAATGGCGCTATAAGGATACGAATCGGTACGGGTATGCGTCGTCGTCGTGTCGTTCATAGGAAGCACCTGGATGATACGTTGACACGTTTTCCTGGCCCAATCCACCAACATACGCAAATCCCCCAGGTCACCGACTCCGAAGCTCTTCTCCGAACGTAAGGAAAAGACCGGGATCACCGAACCGGCACACCGCCATAAAGGCAGGTTATCACGAAAATAAAGGCCCGAAACGATCACCGTCTCTCCCACCTGTTGCGAAGGCAGATTCAAGACACGGTTCTCATCTTCTTCCCAATATAAAGGCTGCTGCTGATCATCGCAGATCAGAAACTTATATTCCAACGGATAGGAAATCTCCCCCGCATCCAAGTCTATATGCCAGACGGGAAAGGTGTCGCAACTCAATATTAACGCTTTATCAGGATGCCAATTGCCCAAACAGTCCTGATTTCCGGTGATAGCCACGCGCTGGTTCTTTTCGACACGCGGAACAGAGATCTTGATCGTAAGTCTCTTACCGCTCTTCACCACCCGCTCATGCGTATTACACGGATGTGCAAACAAACTTTTAGTAAATGCTGAGGAATAAAAGGCCAGATTAGCAGGACGAACCTGCCAATAATCATATAGTGTATATTGGTCTGCCTGGCCGATAAAGAATACCTGATGGTTCTTTTCCCATTCCTCGAATATCTGCTTGTCGTTTACACTCAGGAAATATCTGTATTCTATATCCTTGACAGGAGAGGTCACTTCCAGTTCAAGCTGCCAGTTTCCATCTCCCTTATAACTCATTTCTTTTGCCAAAGCAGGTTCCCAGGAACCCAGCTCAGGAATCGACCCTACAACACATAACTTCTGCCCCCAAACGGTATGGAAGTTGATATTAAAGGTGACTTTCATGGTACTTTTATATTTATGATTTATGATTCATGGGATATTATTCACGATTTATGATTTATCATTTAGCGTCAATGATAAATCATAAATCATAAACCATAAATCTTTTCATCCGCATCTCGAAGCACCGCAATTGGTACAGATCAGACAACCTTCCTGGTAGACAAGTGTCTCATGTCCGCAATTCGGGCATTTCTGGCCTTTTGCCTCCGTACCGTTCGGCAGGTATTTCTTCAAAGCGCGTTCCACACCGTTCTTCCAAGTGTTGATAGATTCGTTATTCAGTTCCATACCTTGAACCAGCTTGATCACCTGGTCGATCGGCATACCGTAGCGCAAGACACCGGAGATCAGCTTGGCATAGTTCCAGAATTCCGGATTGAACTTGCCGTCCAGACCTTCGATCGTCATCTTGTAACCACGCTTATTCTTGAACTGGAAGTCGTAATGCTTCTGGCCGTCCTCGTCATAGCTCTTGATAATGCTACCCTTCGAAACGTTCTTCGGCAACATGATACCTTCATCGTCATCGGCAAGACCGGTAAAGATTTCGTACGGGCGACCATTCAGCAGACCGACAAATGCAATCCACTTCTCACGGTTGTTCTGGAATTTCACCACGTCGGCTTCCAGTTCGCGCGGACGGGTAGCCACGATAACCGGCGGCTCCATACAGTTGCAATCTTCTTTTTTTCTTCTTCTTGTTATCCGTAGACAACAATACACCTGAGCGGGAACCGTCACGGTAAACCGTACAGCCCTTACAACCGCACTTCCAGGCTTCCACATACAGGGAGTTCACAAGGTCTTCCGTCACATCGGCCGGCAGGTTGATTGTTACGCTGATGGAGTGGTCCACCCATTTCTGAATACGTCCCTGCATACGGACTTTCTGCAACCAGTCGACATCGTTTGACGTCGCTTTATAGTAAGGAGACTTGGCAACCAGTTCTTCTACTTCTTCTTGTGTATATTTTTTGGAAGCAGAGAAGCCGTTGGCCAACATCCAAGTTACAAATTTATGATGGAATACGATATATTCTTCGAATGCGTCACCTGTTTCGTCGACAAAGTCAACACGAGCTTCCGCATCGTTCGGGTTCACCTTGCGGCGACGGCGATAAACGGGCAGGAACACCGGTTCGATACCCGAAGTAGTCTGCGTCATCAAGCTGGTCGTTCCCGTCGGTGCTATCGTCAGACAGGCGATATTACGGCGACCGTATTTCACCATGTCGTCATACAGCTCCGGATCGGCTTCACGCAGACGGTTGATAAACGGATTCTTTTCTTCGCGCTTTGCATCATAGATATCGAATGCACCACGTTCTTTGGCCATTTCCACAGAAGAACGATAGGCAGCCAAAGCCAACATCTTCTGTACCTTCTCGGCAAACTCTGTCGCTTCTTCCGTGCCGTAGCGCAATCCCAAGGCGGCAATCATATCGCCTTCGGCTGTGATGCCCACACCTGTACGACGTCCCTGCAATGTTTTCTTCTGTATCTTCTCCCACAGGTGGCGTTCGCTCTGTTTTACTTCCAATGATTCGGGATCGGCATCGATCTTCTCCAGAATCTTTTCAATCTTTTCTGATTCCAAGTCGATGATATCATCCATGATACGTTGCGCCAGGATAACATGCTTCCGGAACAGGTCAAAATCGAAATAAGCCTCTTTTGTGAATGGATTGACAACATATGAATATAAGTTGATTGCCAACAGACGGCAGCTATCATACGGGCACAAGGGGATCTCACCGCAAGGGTTGGTCGAAACCGTACGGAATCCGAGATCCGCATACGAATCGGGAACAGACTCTCTCAAGATCGTATCCCAGAAAAGCACACCGGGTTCAGCCGACTTCCATGCATTATGAATGATTTTCTTCCAAAGTTCGGCCGCATTGATTTCCTTCACATTGGTAGGTTCCGACGAGTCGATCGGATATTGTTGTTTATAAGGAGTTCCGTTGATTACGGCCTGCATAAATTCATCATCGATCTTCACAGAAACGTTAGCCCCCGTCACCTTCCCTTCCGTCATCTTGGCATCGATAAACGATTCCGAATCCGGATGTTTGATGGAAACACTAAGCATCAAGGCACCACGACGGCCGTCTGGCCACTTCGCGGGTTGAATTTGAGTAAACGTTCCATAAAAGGAACCAATCCGGTCGATGTCAACGCCGAGTTCTTAACAGGAGATCCTTTCGGACGAATATGTGATAAATCGTGACCAACACCGCCACGACGTTTCATCAACTGCACTTGTTCCTCATCAATTCGAATAATCGCACCATATGAATCGGCATCTCCATCCAATCCGATTACAAAACAGTTAGAGAGTGAGGCAATTTGAAAATCATTGCCAATTCCCGTCATCGGGCTTCCTTGCGGCACGATGTAACGGAAATGATCAAACAGGGCAAAGAGTTCCTCTTCCGACAGAGGGTTAGGATACTTCTTTTCTACACGGGCAATTTCACTTGCCAAGCGGTGATGCATGTCTACGGGAGACTCCTCATAGATATTTCCGAATGCATCCTTCAAGGCATACTTATTTACCCATACTTTTGCGGCCAATTCGTCACCGGTAAAGTAGTCCAGTGAAGCTTTAAACGCTTCATCGAAGGTGTAAGTTTTACGATTCACGATTGTTTTAAGTTTAATGATGTGCAAGTTTAAGCATTGTTTATGGATTAGCCAAATTATTCAATAAAGAAAATATACATTGTCGACAAGTTATCCCTTCCACAGACCGACCATGCTATTTATCAACAGTTTACCTTTTTTTTCAATTCAAAAAGTTTTCCAAAAAGAGAACCAACACTACAATAAGATTTTCTCAAAATAGAAAAAGGACGCAACCCGGAAGCGCATCCTTTCATATAAATATATCATCAAATCAAGCCTTGAGCAAAGCCTCGATCTCTTCTACCGAAGAACGGAAAGATTTATTCGTTTCGATCTGGTCCCTTACCGTCTTACAGGCATGCAAGACGGTTGCATGGTCACGCTTCCCGACGATCTTCCCGATATGAGAAAAAGAACTATCGGTATACTTCTTCGCCAGGTACATCGTAACCTGACGTGCCTGCACGATTTCCCGCTTGCGTGAGTTGGTCTGGATAGCGGCTAGTTCCAGATTATAGTATTTACAGACTACATCCTGAATCGATTCCACAGACACCTGCTTCTTTTCCAGTTTTACGACGCGGCTCACCACCTGTTTGGTCAAGGGCAGGTCGATCATCCGGTTGAACGCCGTAGAATAAGCCAGCAAGGACGCAACGATACCTTCCACATCACGTACATTCTCCGTCACGTTGCTTGCAATAAAATTGAACACGTCATCCGGAATCACCACACCGTCATGGCTGATCTTATTCTTCAGGATTTTCTTGCGCAAATCCAAATCCGGGCGATCCAGCTCTGCCGTCAGCCCCATTTCAAACGGGTAATCAAACGTTCCTCCATTCCCTGCAAATCGACGGGAGCTTTATCGGAAGTAAGGATCAACTGTTTGCCCAGCAGATGCAAGTGATTGAATATATGGAAAAATGTATTCTGTGTCTTATCTTTACCGATCAGTTCCTGGATATCGTCCAAAATCAGCACATCCACGCCTTGATAAAAATACATGAAATCATTTGTCGTATTTTTCCGGATGGCTTCCGTGTATTGTACGGTAAAAAGGTGGGCTGATATATACAGCACCTTCTTTTCCGGATGGATCTCCTGAATGCGGTTACCGATCGCATGGCATAAGTGGGTCTTTCCCACACCGGACGCCCCGAATACAAACATCGGGTTAAAGGTCTTTCCCGGTTCCTGTGCGATAGCCTCGCTCGAAGAACGGACCAGACGATTGCTTGTCCCTTCAAAATAATTGTCGAAGTTGTATTTAGGGTTCAAATGAGAATCCCAATCCTGACGAGCTTTAGACTCGAATAGAAAAGGGATATCCGCACTTTTCTTACCGGTACGGGGAGCGTCATTACCGGTAGGTAAAGTAATCATGCCATCTTCCTTTACCTTATCAACGACTTTGATACGATAGTTCAATATCGTACCCTGTCCTATCACACGATATAAAGTAACTTTCAATACGTTCACATACTTCTCTTCCAGATACTCGTAAAAGAACTGGCTGGGTACTTGAATCGTAAATTTATTATCCTCGTATGATAATGGTATGATAGGCTTGAACCATGTGTTAAAAGCGGCCTCAGGGACAATGTCCTTAATGACTGCGAGGCATTTATTCCACAAAGTTTGATATTCAGTCTGCATGATTTTTTACTCTCCCAACTCTACTTACAACTTCAATTTTTATTTTTACGACTACAAAGTTTAGAAATTAATTCCGAAAAAAAAAGTATCATTTTGTTTGGAACTTTTGATTGTTCAATATCCCGTTTATTGTCAGGCAGTTAATTCCAACAATCTGAATACCTTCATTTTAAAATATCAGAATCACAAAAAACCTTTGTTTAAGAGCATTCTTTAGCTCCTTGCCATCTCTGGCAACCGACTTCAAAAAAGGCCTTTCGATCCAGTTATACTTCTCAATCTAAAGGCCTTAGAGAAGTCAAACTTCTGTATTTTATATTTTTTCGTTTAATTGGAATAATTCTAAATAAACAGATTTGTACAACAAATCTTATGCAATCTTAAAATACAGAAAAATGTACATATCTTTTGGGGTTCTGCCTCAAATCGAGCAAAAGCTTGGAGGCATTGTCTGCCGTACTGTTCAGGTTATCGTAAAGAGCACGGTCGTTCAACAGGAGTCCCATACTATTATCCTTTGAGTTCAGCTTACGCGTCATCTGTTCCACGTTATCCAATGTTGCATTCACCGCATTCACGGTCGTTGCCAGATCCAGTTTTTTCAAATCCGTGCTGACATCGGCAAAGTTTCCGGTGATGACCTTCAGATCGCTCATAATGCCCGGCACATCCTTGCTCAGCATCTGGTTGAGCTGGCGGGAAGAAACAGCCAGACTATTAGTCGTTGTCTCTATATTATTCAAAGACTGGGCCAATGCCGGATGATTTACCAGCGTTTGCAAACCGCCCAGAATCGAATCGATCTTCGGCAAGAGCAGTTCCACCTGCGGGAGAATCTTTTCCTGCACGGATTGCATCATATCCGACTCCATCCGCCCCTCGATCGTATCACCGGGCTTCAGATAGTCGTCCACATACTTGTTCAGATGGATATGCAATTCACCGCCACCGAGGAAGCTGTTCACAATCGTGATATAACTGCCTTTATTAATTTTCATGTGGTCTTCCAGGCTGATATCGATCGAAATCTTATCGACGGCATCATAGTCATAAACTATCTCACGCACCAGACCGACTTTAAAACCTTCTACAAATACAGACTCGAAACCGTCACTCCCTTTACATTCGTACAAGCCACCACATAATGATTTGTCGGTTTAAACAGATTGATCCCTTTCAAATAATTAATTCCTAAATATAGCAATGCCAGACTGACTATAGACACAAGTCCGATCTTTGCTTCTTTGGTGAATACATTTTTCATTTCTTCTCTGTATATATAAATATAAATTCTGTTACTATCAATATTTCACTTTCTTTCCATCTTTAAAGGCGACTATAAAAGCGTCCTTAAAATCTTTCGCCACCCGCCGGCGCAACTTGCGGATAGAATCGAAACTTGTCGTCTCGCCGTATGTATACTTGTAAATGCCTTTCTCAATAAAGTAATCGACATTCTTATATCCTTTAAACAATTTAGAACCGGAAGAAAGTTTTTTATCCGAGGTAAGTATTTGTATTTTATAAATCGTTTGCCCCTTTTTAACCCGACCCACTTGCTTCGCGGAGACTGCGACTTGGACACGCGACTCTGGTTGGACTCCTCCATCTTGTTCTTTTGGCGAATATACTCTTCGCTTCCAGGAGGCGCAGAAATCGGTTGATTATCATCAATATTATCTACAACTTCCAATATAGGAGCAGCACTTGCATTTCCCGCCAACGCACCGCGCTTGCGGTCATACTCCCACTTATATTTTGTAAAAGCATTATAAATGGCGGTTGCCAGTTTGTTTTGCCCTTCCTTCGTTCTCATGAAGCGTTCTTCCGCAGGATTCGAGATATACCCTAATTCCACAAGAATACTCGGCATGCTCGTCTTACGCAGCACAAGGAAACCCGCCTGCCGCACTCCCCTGTTATTACGCTTGGCCGAAGCAAAACATTTCTGCACCTCCGAAGCCAGGCTAATGCTCTGCTCCATATGCTTATTCTGCATAAATTCGAAAATAATATACGATTCGGAAGAAGTCGGATCGAAACCTTCATACTTCTGCAGATAATTATCTTCCAAAAGGATTGCTGAGTTTTCGCGCATAGCGACTTCCAGATTCTCATCCGTACGGGCCAAACCTAATGTATAAGTCTCCGTTCCCGATACGGAACTGCCTCTCTTCACCGCATTCGTATGAATGGAGATAAACAGGTCCGCCTTATTCCGGTTGGCGATATTCGCTCTCTCGTCCAATTCGATGAAGACATCCGTTTTGCGTGTATAAATGACTTTCACATCATCATGCTTTTCCGATATCAGGCTACCGAGCCTAAGAGCTACCGCCAGATTAATAGCCTTTTCATTGATGGACGAACCACGCGCACCAGGGTCTTTCCCCCCATGCCCGGCATCGATCACCACCGTAAACGTCTTTTCCTTTGCCTGCGACACAGGTAAAACAAAAAACAAGGCTATCACCAAATTGATATATAGAAAAGTTCTTTTTACCACTTTAAAAATTTCTTGCAAATTCGGGACAAATGTAATGTTTTTTGATGAGTTAAACTGGGCTGATCTGAAATAAAAAAAGGGCAATTCGCAAGGAATCGCCCTTTCCATTTATAGATCCGGTATAGGATTATTCAGAAACTACTTCAAAAGGAACTTCTACCGATACTTCTTTGTGAAGTTTCAAGGTAGCTTTGTAATTGCCAACTTCCTTAACAGATTCCTTGATATAGATAATCTTACGGTCTACCTCGAAACCGGCTTTTGCCAATGCATCAGCCACTTGGATATTCGTTACAGAACCGAAGATCGTACCTGTAGAGCTTGTCTTAGCACCGATTGTCAGGCAACGCCTTCCAACTTAGCAGCCAAAGCCTGAGCATCCTCTTTGATCTTAGCCAACTTGTGAGCACGTTGTTTCAAGTTTTCAGCCAATACTTTCTTTGCAGACTCAGATGCGATAACTGCTTTACCCGTGGGGATTAGAAAGTTACGTCCGTAACCGTCTTTAACCGTTACGATATCGTCCTTGTAACCTAAGTTGATTACGTCTTCTTTCAAAATAACTTGCATATTCTGTCTCCTCTCTTTTATTATTTCATTAAATCGGTTACGTAAGGAAGCAACGCCAAATGACGAGCTCTTTTAACAGCCTGAGCGACACGACGCTGGAATTTCAAAGAAGTACCAGTGATACGACGCGGAAGAATCTTACCCTGTTCGTTCAGGAATTTCTTCAAGAATTCAGGATCTTTGTAATCGATATACTTGATGCCATTCTTTTTAAAACGGCAATATTTTTTCTTTTTAACGTCTACTGAAGGCGGAGTCAAATATCTGATTTCTGATTGAGTTGCTGCCATGATTAATTCTCCTTTACTGTTTCTTTAGATGATTTCAAACTTCTTCTCTTTGCTGCATATTCTGCTGCATATTTGTCCTGGCGGAAAGTCAGGAAGCGAATCACACGTTCGTCACGACGGAAGTTAATTTCCAGTGTAGCGATTGTTTCCGGATTTGCCTTGAATTCAACCACTGGTAGAAGCCTGTTGTTTTCTTGTCGATAGGATAAGCTAATTTGCGCAAACCCCAATTTTCTTCGTTCACGATTTCAGCACCCTGTTCTTTCAGAAGGTTCGTGAATTTTTCTACCGCTTCCTTCATCTGAGCGTCAGACAAAACGGGAGTCAAAATGAAAACGGTTTCGTAATTGTTCATAAAACGCTGTTTTGTATTGTTATTACTAAATATTTTTTGCGGTGCAAAGGTAGGAACTTTTTTTTTTATTCTGCAAACAAAAACTTTTATCTTTTCAGAGCAACCTCAATTATGTTTATCCTAGTAAGCTCAGTAGCAAATCAGAATAGAAAACTCTGCCGAAGCCATGAATTAACGTTTTATCCGGCAGAGGAAATGATTAAATTGCCTACTATAAGATTATTATTGAATATAATTTAAACAGGCTCTAAACCAAACAAGTTCACCTCTAATAAAAAAGGTGCAGTCAATGGCTCAATATAAACAACTCATTACAAGTAGCTTACAGAGGTTTTCCGCTCATTGTGGTTC
>ENA-OQCE01000196-OQCE01000196.1-human-gut-metagenome-genome-assembly--contig:-NODE-196-length-29086-cov-2.419869_pt1 | contig 29086 bp, 38 predicted proteins | sample MGYA00242495_ERZ504572 | MGnify/ENA primary metagenome ERZ504572 (study PRJEB26092, sample SAMD00036228) | human gut metagenome | host: Homo sapiens | study: EMG produced TPA metagenomics assembly of... | reverse complement strand
CATAAAAGTACCACTCATGGAATCCTTTCCGCCAATGGCAGGAAGGCCCAGCTCGCAGCAAGCTTCGTAGGCTCCTAACAGTGCGCTGAGCGGTTGTCCCCAATGCTTGCTGTCATGGAGTTTTGGGAAATATTCCTGCATGGAAAGACGCAGCTTGCTAGGATCGGCGCCAAGGGCTGCTGCACGGCAGACAGATTCCACGACTGCGTACATACCGCCATGATAAGGACTCCAGCAAGCGACGTTTGGATTATAACCAGCGGCCATGACAGAGGCCGCCGTCGTTTTGCCGCCCAGTACTGGAATCCGGGCCGCCATCCCTTCGGATTGAGTCAGTTGACGCTTACCGCCAAAAGGCATGATGACAGTCCCACGTCCGATGGTCCCATCAAAACGTTCCCCCAGCCCTTCCTGACTGCAGACGTTCAAGCGGTCCAGGTTACGGAGCCAGCGATCCTTGATGGACGAAAGGCCCTGCACTTGTTCGGGGATTTCATTGAAAGGAGAAGGCGCCGTAATGGCTTCCACTTCAACGTCAGCCTTTTGGGAAATCCCATTCGTATCGAGGAAGGCACGCGAAAGATCGACGATTTTTTCCCCACGCCAGTACATGACAAGGCGTGGATCCTTGGACACCTCGGCAACAACCGTTGCTTCCAGGTTCTCTTCATCGGCTGCATCCATGAATGCCTTCAGGTCCTTGGCGGCAATGACAACAGCCATACGTTCCTGGGACTCACTGATGGCAAGTTCCGTACCATCAAGGCCTTCATATTTCTTGGGAACCTTATCCAGATTAATGACAAGCCCCGGAGCAAGTTCCCCAATCGCCACGGAAACGCCGCCTGCGCCAAAGTCGTTACAGCGCTTGATGAGACGGGTCACTTCAGGATTGCGGAAAAGACGCTGGATCTTACGTTCGTTGGGAGGATTGCCCTTCTGGACCTCTGCCCCGCATTCACTGAGGGATTTGGTCGTGTGTTCCTTGGACGCACCCGTTGCGCCGCCCATACCATCACGGCCCGTACGGCCGCCAAGAAGTACAACAAGGTCACCATCACTGGGTCGTTCACGGACGACGGCATCACGAGGTGCCGCGCCGATTACAGCGCCGACCTCCATCCGCTTGGCTACAAAACGGTTGTGATAATATTCTTCTACAAGACCTGTAGCAAGGCCAATCTGGTTGCCATAGGAACTATAGCCAGCAGCGGCGCCTTGGGTGATTTTACGCTGTGGCAATTTCCCAACAAGGGTCTTATCATAAGGCGTACGTGGGTCACCTGAGCCCGTGACACGCATGGCTTGATAGACATAGCTGCGGCCGCTCAATGGATCACGGATGGCACCGCCAAGACAGGTTGCCGCACCACCAAAAGGCTCAATCTCCGTGGGATGGTTATGGGTCTCGTTCTTAAACATGACGAGCCATTCTTCTTCGTTTCCATCTACCGTAATGGGGACAACAATGCTGCAGGCATTGATTTCCTCAGAGGCATCCAAATCAGGCAGATGGCCTTCTTTTTTCATCTTCTTGGTCGCAAGGCAAGCCATGTCCATCAGCGTGACAGGCCGCTCTGTATCCTTGCCATAGACAAATTCTCGATCCTTCAGGTAGCGTTCCAAAGCCTGCTGGATAGGTTCCGTATAGACGCTCTCCTCAATATTGATTTTCTCAAGATTGGTTTCAAAAGTGGTGTGGCGGCAATGATCGGACCAGTATGTGTCAAGAACCTTGATTTCAGTAATGGAAGGATTCCGGCCTTCTTTCTGGAAATATTCCTGGATAAAAGCAAGGTCTGCTTCACTCATGGCCAGTTCCTGTTCCGTAAGGAACTGATGGAGTTCTTCCTTGGAAAACTGCGTGAAGCCCTTGATGATGGCAACTGGTTTCGGAGCTTCCCAGCTCATTTCCAGGCTGTCAGGTTTTTGTGTGGAGGCTTCCTGGGCTTCTACAGGGTTGATGGTGTACTTTTTGATTTTTTCAACGTCAGCATCGGTCAGATTGCCTTCCAGAAGGATGACCTTTGCAGCAGCAACTGCGGGCCGTTTACCCTGACTAATGAGCTGTACACACTGAGCGGCAAAGTCTTCCCGCTGGTCATACTGGCCAGGCAGGAGTTCAATGGCAAAGCTCTTCACGCCTTCTGGGATTTCCAGCGTCTCATCATGAACCGTATCTACCGGCGGTTCAGACAGGACAACCCGTTTAGCAGCTTCATAGTCCTCATCGGACAATCCTGCAATATCGTAGCGATTGACGATACGCAGCCCCGTCAGCTGGGTCATGCCCAAGGTTCCCACAAGATCTGCCAGGAGTCCTGCTGCTTCAACAGCATACTCCTTCTTTTTTTCCACATAAATCCTTCTCATCGATTCGCTCATGACAGCCTCCCTTAAAAATATTCATTGATAAAGTTTACTTTTTGGGGAACAACGTTTCAAGCGTCCACAGGATGATTCTTCTTCCACGTGGATAAAGCCCGCGTCTTTCAGCTCCCGGGCCCCGTACGTCCCGAAAAAGAGCTGGGTCAGACTGGAAATATCCATGAGAACCGTTGGATCATCAAGCGTATTGAAAAGGGTTATCCCTTTTTCATCAAAATGCATCTTCACGAGCATCGTATTGAGGGGCACCTGCTCGTCCCGGATTCCAATGACGAGTTCCCTACCTACAAGGCAATCCGGAACGGAAAGACTTTGCAGGACCTGGGCCGCGTTCACAATCCTTCCCATCATAAAAGGGACCATCCGGGGCGCCAGCTGCTGACTGGAGAGCCTCAGGTACAGCAGGTCATCACAGGGACCAAGATAGGAAAGCTTCTCAAAGGTTCCGTAAAATCCCTTGAAATAACGCAGAAGCTCCAGCTTGGCAGCCGGGGCAAGCGCCATCAGTTCCTGGATGGTTATGATTCCTTCCCCTTTCTGATAGAGGCATAACCACAGGTTTTTTCTCCGTTTTTGAGCACAACAGTTTCGAGGCCTTCCCGGGATCCTGACCCAAGAAGATTTTCCCACTCCTGGTGGTTTCTTTTGACATATCCTGTATAAGCCGCCATGGCGTCATCATAAACCGGCGCCAGCAGCGCCTCGGCCTCTTTGGTAGAAATCCTATGAAAAGTATACCCCGTAAGGCTCTCGCCTACAAGGTCAATCTCCCGCAGGGGCAATTCATACTGGGTGCGAAGGGCCGTAAAACTAAAGCCATAAGGCAGGTAAATCCCGGCATGGATTGGCATCAGGACGACAAAGGGAACCTTCATGGCCCGCAGCATGGTAAACGTCTTATCCATGAGTTCGCCCATTACGTGGCGTCCTCGGGCTTCTGGAGCTGTGGCGACGCCAACCAAATAAGGCACGCGGAAATCCTTGTTCCTTACATGGATCGTGTAGGGGTTCAGGTGCACCATTGTCATCAGCCGATGATCCTCAAAACCGCCTAACATCTTATTCTGCTTCAATGCATACTCGGAAAAATACCATTCGTAAAATGGGGTCCCTTTTTTTTCGAAACATTCATCCAGAGCGCCGCCACTTGGGGCAGCGTCTTTTCATTGATGAGACGAAAATCCATGCTCCACCTCCCTTAACGAATGATTGTATTGTATTTCTTGACCATGAAGATGGGGTTATAGGATTCCTTGGCTTTTCGAAGTCCTTCCTTACCCATATCCTCTTCTCGGTTGATAAACTGCACATCTGCCAGGCATTTTGGACAAAGTCCTTATTGATGGCTGTAAAAAGTCCGCGGACATTGGGATCTGCTTTTTCGACATGGACAACAGCCGTGTGTTCACTGACCTTTTCCCCAAAGGTAAAGGCTTTTACCTGACCATCCAAACGGATGAGGCCGCCACGGATCTTCAGGAATTCCATATTATTCAGTCCTTCTTCAATGGCGCAGGCTTCGCATTTGATCGTTGGATCGGTCTCAGCCGCTGGGCACACCACGCCTTGCCAAAGGCAATACATTCATCTTTGTTTGCCGCATTGATTTCTTCATAGACGTAATCGGGGTGTTCCTTGATGAATGCATTGTAATGGTTCTTCTTGCTGTGATACTTTCGTCCCGATAAGGTCGCAAGTTTCTCCCGGTCATAGACGTAATCCCAGTTATCCCGGTCCTCTGTGTACTCCGTAATTTCCGGCATGGTTCGTTTGAATCGTTCCATCGTTGATTCATAAATTCCATGAAATTCAAAAGGCCCGCCAAAATATTCTTTCAGTGCGTTCACGATAAGGGGCATATCCTCATCCTTGCCGCCGAAAGGAGGCAGGACGAAGGTAACCCCATTAACGGTGACCTTGAGAATAAGGGCACCATGCTGATTGCCAGAATGTGTCATAGCAGCCACGCCAAATGAAGGTCGATCCAAAGCAGCATTCTGAGCCGCGATAATCCGCTTCATTATAGTAGTCATCAAAAATAGGTTTATCCGATATATCGACATGTTTAAATTCTAAAATAAAAATCTCTCCTAACTTTTTTGGATGATACCATTATACCAGATATCATCAAGAGGGGAAAATGACCGCAAAAGGAGAGTGCCTCCGACTTAGGTCAAGGATCCCATTTGATTCAGGTAAATTAAGCGATACCCCATCAAATCATCATAGGTCAGTTTGGTCACACTTGTATTATCCAATGTCAAGTGCCACATGCAGTCAATAGGGGCTTGAAGAATGCAGCATAATAACAGGCGAATCATCCCGCCATGGCTTACGACCATCACTGCCGTGCCATCTTCCATGGCATCCTTGACTTCATTAAGTCCTTTCATTCCCCGTGCCTGGGCCTCTTGAAGGTCTTCAGCACCGGAGAGTGTCACTTGAGTCGGTGTCAGCCAGAGCGTCTGCAGGCGCTTCGAGTCCGTTTTTCTTAAGTCTCTGATCCGGCAGCCTTCCCACTCCCCAAAGGAAATTTCCCGGAATGCAGCAAGGGCCTGTGGGACAAGTTGTTTTTCCTCAGCAAGAGGCCGAGCTGTTTCCTTGGTCCTCATAAGATCGGATGTATAAAGGGCCGTAACCATAAGGTCACGGGCTCGTTTTTTTAGGGAAAGGGCCTGCTCCTGTCCAACTGGACTGAGCGGATGGTCCTCCCAGCCCTGGAAACGGCCTTCTTCATTGGACCTTGTTCGTCCATGACGGACGAGGTAAATGGTTTTCATGTCGCTTTCCTTTCTGTACAAAAGGCTGGTTGCCGTCATATAGAAAAACGAGCCTATTTCCGAGGCTCGTTTTCGATTGGAAAATCCTCCTTGGGCAGGAAGTCCCTTATGCTCTTTCGATGTATTCGCCCGTACGGGTATCGATACGAAGCACATCGCCTTCGTTGATGAACAGAGGGACTTTTACCACATAGCCCGTGTCCATGGTTGCATTCTTGTTGCCGCCCGTAGCGGTATCCCCTTTGATGCCCGGTTCCGTTTCAACAACGGTCAGTTCAACCGTATTCGGCAGTTCGACCCCGAGGATCCGGTTATCAAAAGAAGAAATCTTGACGTTCATATTTTCCTTCAGGAAATTCATAGCGCTGCCCAGTTGATCTTTGTTAAGCTCAATCTGTTCGTAGGTTTCATTGTCCATGAAGACATACATGCCATCATTTTCATAGAGGTACTGCATTTCACGGCGAACGACCTCAGCATTCGGGAGACGTTCAGCGGCGTTGAACGTACGTTCAACAACAGCACCCGTACAGAGGTTGCGCATCTTGGCACGGACAAAGGCTGCCCCTTTCCCCGGTTTGACGTGCTGGAATTCAACTACCTGCCAAGCATCGCCGTCAATTTCAACTGTTACACCTGTTTTAAAATCGTTCGTAGAAATCATTGAAACACCCTCCAAAAATTTTCTTGTTAAGCTTATAGGATTTCCATAAGTTCCTTTTCAACCAGCGTCAGCCGCTCACAACCCCATTCCGTTACAATGACGGTATCTTCAATGCGGACACCGCCCTTGCCCGGCAAATAGATGCCCGGTTCCACCGTTACAATGGCACCCACAGGAATCGGATCCGGATTGCCTTTATTGAGGTTCGGCTTTTCGTGGATATCAAGACCCACACCATGACCCAGTCCATGACCGAAGTAGGCACCATACCCCTTGGACGCGATAAAATCACGAACGGCCTGATCCACTTCAATGCCCGTCTTGCCAGGGAACAGGACTTCTTCCCCCAGTTCATTGGCGGCAAGGACAATCTCGTAGATTTCCTTTTGCCAAGGAGCCGCTTTTCCCATGACGACCGTGCGAGTCATATCACTGCAGTAACCGTCATAGATGCAACCAAAATCAAAAGTGACGAAGTCACCTTCCTCAATGACCTTATTTGAGGCCACTCCATGAGGCAGGGCGCTGCGCACGCCGGAAGCAACAATCGTATCAAAAGAGGTTTTCTGGGCCCCTCTTTTTCGCATATTATACTCAAGTTCTGCAGCAAGTTCAGATTCCCTCCGCCCCACTTTGATATGGGGAATGAGTTCATGAAAAGCGTCGTCAGCAATGGCGGCAGCTTTGAACATTTTACGCTGTTCCTCTGGGGATTTGACTGCCCTCAAAAAGACGAGATTCACATTCTTGAAACTTGCTTTAGGAAGGGCCTTTTGCAAGGCCGTGGCTTCCGTATAGGAAAAATAGTCACCATCAAGGGCCAAACGCCATGCTGGTCTTACCTGATCCACGACGGAAAAAAGGCCATGCTGGTGTTCCAGGATTTCACATTCAGGAGCCTGCTGCTGCGCCTGCAGGATGTAGCGCGAGTCCGTAATAAGAACGGCCCGTAAAGCGTCTACATAAAGAAGACTTTCTCCGCCCGTAAAGCCCGTGAAATAGCGAATGGATGAATCCCCCTTGATGAAGATTCCCTGTACGCCTTCCTCTTGGAGGAAGGTTCTGAGCGTAGGTAATGGTTTCATAAGCGACCTCCCACAAAAGTACCCTACTATATTAGCATATTCCCTGCAATTTGCCTATATTGAAACGGGAAAATTTTAGGGAAAGTGTTACAAAATCATACGGAATTTTATAGAAAAACCTTTTTCTAGGCTTTTTTGAGGCGCCTTACGAGGGAATAGGGTTCCATGCGGGCGTCCCCAACGGCCGTAAAGATCATCTGTGCATGAGGTGCGGCAGCAATGGGCGTGCCCGTTTCATCCTCCATGTCCGACAAGGTCCAGGGAAAGACCGTTCCCCCAGGCGTCAAGATTTCAAGGGTTTCCCCTTCCTTCACATTGTTTCGCTGCTCCAGCGTCACCCGCCCCGAAGCAGCGTCGTAGTCGTTCACAAGGCCTACAAAATCCGCTGTCTGTTCATAGGAACTTGTTGTATAGACCTGACCGTCTGCTTCCGGTCTGTGTTCAAAAAAGCCCGTCGTATAGGGACGATGGGAAATTTTGAGCAGTTCTTCCTGCCATTCAGGCAGCACGGAAAAGTGTTCCGGATCCCTCAGATAGGCATCAATGGCCTTGCGATAAACGCTCACCACTGTTGCGACATAATGGACACTCTTCATGCGACCTTCAATTTTGAGACTTTTTACGCCGCTTTTGATGAGGTCCGGCAGATGATCCAAGAGACAAAGGTCCTTTGAATTCATGATGTACGTGCCTTGCTCATCTTCGGCAATATCAAAGGCTTCATCAGGACGGTTTTTCTCTTTTAAGGAAAACTCCCAGCGGCAGACTTGTGCACAAGCGCCTCGGTTGCTGTCCCGACCCGTAAAGTAGTTGCTCAAAAGGCAGCGGCCTGAATAGGAAATACACATTGCACCATGGACAAAGACCTCAACCTCTGCATGGATGTTCCGCACGATTTCGGAAATCTCCCCAAGGGACAGTTCCCTCGCAAGGACCACCCGTTCAGCACCGAGCGCCTCCCAAGCCTTGGCGGCCTCATAGTTTGTCACGTTAGCCTGGGTACTGACATGAAGGGCCAGATTCGGTACGATTTTTCGGGCCATCATCCATACCCCGAGATCAGAAACAAGGAGCGCATCCACACCGGCGTCCTCTAGGTCCTTTAGATACGAGGGAAGCTGGGGAAGATCACCATTATGAGGAACAACGTTCACAGTCACATAGACTTTTTTATCCAAGTTATGGGCAAACGTGCAGGCTCCCTGATTTCTTCCATTGAAAAATTTGCGGCAAAAGCCTCAGTCCGAAAGCCTTGCCGCCTAAATAGACTGCATCGGCACCATAGCGGAGCGCCATTTTACACTTATCGAGGCTTCCGGCAGGTGCAAGAAGTTCAATTTGATTCATATGTCTACATCTCCATGGATGGCTCGGATCATCGCCTTATGTTCCTCATAGGTCTTGGTAAAACGATGATAGCCATCCTTATCTGCTACAAAATAGAGGTAATCCGATTTTTGGGGATTGAGGACAGCTTTGATTGCCTGCTCGCTGGGACTTGCAATCGGTCCTGGCGGAAGCCCAGGATACAAGTACGTATTATACGGAGAATCCACTTTAAGGTCATCATAGCGAAGGTCACCCTTTTGATGCCCTAAAAGATATTGGATGGTCGTATCGGATTGGATGGGCATATTCTTATGAAGGCGGTTCAGAAATACACCAGCAATAAGAGGCATCTCATCTTCATGAACGGCTTCCTTTTCCACCATGGCAGCAAGGTTCACCACATCACGAATACTCATGCCGCTTGCTTTGATCTGATTCTTTAGCTCCTCATCCAGACGACGGTTAAATTCCTTGACCATGGTGGCAAGGATTTCCTTTTCCGTGGCGCCTTCCGGCAAATCATATGTAGCCGGATAGGCAAAGCCTTCCGCCTTATAGATTACATGGGGATTGGGCGTCTCCATATAAGGATACGGTGCATAATCAATGGCCGCTTGTTGGAAAGCTTCGGCCGAACCCAACTTTTCTTTTTCCAGTTTGGCCGCAATCTGAGGGATGCTCGAAGCTTCAGGCACAGTAAACTTGTTGTAGCGCGTCTTTCCCGACGCAATGATGTCAATGATTTCGGCATCACTCATGCCTGCCGTGATTTCATAATTTCCCGCTTTCAGCATACTTTCCTTATGGGTCAGCTTTGCCGTCAGGAGAAACAATTCCGGACTGCGTACGGCCTTCTCCTCATGAAGCAAAGCAGCTATATCCCGTGTTGTCATGCCATCCTTGATGGTAAAATGGACCAATGCCCCTGTTGCAAGGTTAGCATTGCTGTTGAATCCGTGGAGGTACCAGTAGACAGCGCCACTAAAGGCTGCCAAAAGAACCAGAAGGACACATACAAGCTTTTTGGCCATGTCCTTTGCTCCTTACTCTTCATCCATCTCCTGGGTGATTTCTTCATAGGCCTTTTTAACGGCCTCAAATTCTTCATCCGTCGGATCCACATAGACAGGTTCGCCGTCAGTATCGAACTCAATGCGGGCAATCATGACCGCGTCATCTTCTTCCAAGGCTTCTGCTTCCTCTTCATCCATAGGTTCACGGACAAGAAGGGCAAAACTCTTGTTATCAATAGGGATGACCATTTCTTCTGCATAGTAGGTCTTATTCCCCTTATCGTCAGTAACAACAACCAAAGCCTCTTGATCTTCGGTTTGGAGCATATCTTGATCTTTTGTCATGGCATTACCTCCTTAGGCTGTCCAGATAATTTTGTAAGATGACGACGGCCGCCATCATATCAATGACTTTCTTGCGTTTTTTACGTGTCAGATCTGCATCGATAAGAACCTTTTCCGCCGCCACCGTGGAAAGCCGTTCATCCAAAGGGTAATCTTTGCATCGGGGAATTCGGTTTGCAGCAATTTGGAAAAAGCCTCACTCGCTTTTCCGCGCTCACCAATGGTTCCATTCATATTTTTGGGGTAGCCAGGACAAAAGCCCCCACTTCTTCCTTTTGGACCAATTCATGAAGGCGTGCCAAATCATTCTTGGTTCCGCTGCGCCGAATGGTTTCGATGCCGCGCGCAATCAGTCCCATCTCATCGCTTACAGCGACACCGATGGTGCGTGTTCCGAGGTCAAGACCCATGATCCTCATTTTTGGGGCAATTCCTTCAAATAGGATTGAAGAAGGGCTTCAATGAGTTCATAGCGATTGAATTGGCGGATCTTCAGACGGGCATCCTTATAGCTCGTCACATAGGCTGGGTCCCCACTCAAGAGGTAGCCAGCCAATTGGTCAATGGGATTATAACCTTTTTCCTGGAGGGCTTCCACGACTTCGTGGATGGTCCGGGAAACCGTTTCCGTCTTGGAAACGGGTTTAAACATCGTGGTTTCTTGAGTCGTACGTGACATGAACAGTCCCTCCTTTTGGGAAAAACAAGCAGCCCGCTTCCGAAACGAGCTGCACAGCATAAAGTATCTCGGCCATTAGTAAAAATACTGACTGATGGAAACAGGAATCGATTCCTGGAAGAGGACCAACATGACCTCAATAGGAACCTTCATTCCATCCATCATCCAGCGCATGGTCATTTCTTCCCCGCCATAAACAACCATTTCCACGGCAAACTGAATATGGGGGTCGTGGACGTCCACCCATAGTGCCTCAGCATCATGGTATAGGCATCACGGACAAAGCGCCGGTTGGTCCGGCGAAAGTGCTCATTATCATCACTCTCATACAGATGGCGGAAGAATCCCTCATATTTTTTATACATAAGGAATTTCTTATAAAGAGCTTCGGACCAACTTTTGCTGCCCAGGATATCGCGGCCATGGACGGCAAGAATATGAAGAAACTCATAATGGGCCAGTTCCGTCATAGACGCAAAGGTCCTATCATATGCGTCCCGAGTGACACCGGATTCCCGAACAAGCTCTTCAACACTGATGCATTTTAGCGGTTTCTTCGTAAGGAGCCGACCCATGGCCTCTCCCATCCGTCTTTTAGCATCCATGTAACGACACCTTCTTTATTGAATCATATTTTCAATACTTTCAGGGTTTCCGCCATGGCCTCGGCAATCTTTCCACTGTTCTTGCCGCCAGCTTGGGCCATATCGGGACGGCCGCCGCCGTTACCGCCCAAGACCTGGGCAGCGGCTTTGACAATCTTGCCGGCGTGGGCCCCTTTCGCAACGGCTTCTTTGGATGCATGGTCAGAATGTTCACCTTCTGCGGTGCCATAGCTGCAAAGAGGACAACAATGCCGCCCGTCTTGTCACGGAGCTGGTCTCCCATGCTGCGAAGGCCGATACATCATCGACCTTTACTTCATCAATGAGGACAGGAATCCCCTTGACATCCTTTACTTTATCTCCGGCGGACTGCGCGGCAGCGGCAACCAGTTTTTGTTCAAGTTCAGCCGCGTGATGCTTTTCTGCTTTCAGTTCATCCTGAAGCGCTTCGATCCGGCTCAGTAGGGTGTTGGGACGACCCTTCACCTTCTGGGAAGCGTCCTCGAGGAGGGCTTCTAGTTCCCGGGTGTAAAGAAGTGCTCCATGTCCTGTAACCGCTTCGATACGGCGCAGCCAGCACCGACGCTTGATTCGCCAAGGATCTTGAAAAGACCAATGCGGGACGTATTGGAGACATGGACGCCGCCGCAAAGTTCCATGCTGTGACCTGGCACATTGACGACGCGGACAATCTTGCCGTATTTTTCACCAAAAAGTGCATAGCCCCCATTTCCTTGGCCTTATCAATATCCTCTTCGGAAATCTGGACGTCGACCGCATCAAGGATAGCTTCATTCACAAGGTCTTCCACACGGCTTACTTCCTCAGCCGTAAGCGGCGAAAAATGAGAGAAGTCAAACCGGAGCCGGTCCGGTCCAACATAACTGCCGGCTTGGTTTACATGACCGCCCAGGACTTTCTTGAGGGCAGCATGCAGAAGGTGGGTTGCCGTATGATTGCGGGCAATGTCAGCCTTGCGGTCAAGGTTGACTTCAAAGGTGACCGCTTGACCCACCGAGAAAGCACCCGATTCTACCGTTCCTAGGTGGATAGTCGTGCCATCAGGGAGTTTCTTTGTATTTTCCACATCAAAGATTCCCGCGTCAGAAATCAGGCGGCCCGTATCACCAAGCTGCCCGCCCCCTTCGGCGTGGAAGGCAGTATTGGTCAGGATGATCGCAAGGCTGTCCCCTGTATGGCCTTCTTTGATTGGCGTGGTTTCACCTTCTTGATACAGGGCGGCGACCACGCCTTCCTTAGAAGCTTCATCCACCGTGAGTCCTTCCAAATGAAGGCTTCGCGTATCATACATAACAGGGCGGCCTTCCTTATCGTTGCGAGCCTTACGGGCCCGCTCCTTCTGGGATGCCATGGCCTTGTCGAACCCTTCCTTATCCATGGTCATGCCCTGTTCCTGAAGGATTTCATCCGTCACTTCCCAAGGAAAACCAAAGGTATCATAAAGTTTAAAGGCATCGTCACCGCTAAGGACCGTCTTGTTTTCTTTTTTCATGGCGGCAATCTTTTCATTCAGCAGATCCGTACCCTGGGAAAGGGTCTGGAGGAAGCTTGTTTCCTCCATATCGATGACCTTGTCAATGAATTCCTTCTTTTCCACGAGCTCCGTGTAATGCTCACCATACATGGAAATGACCTTATCGGCAAGGGCGGCAAGGAACTTGCCCCGAATGCCAAGGAGACGTCCATGACGGATGGCACGGCGCAAAACGCGGCGCAGGACATAGCCTCTTCCTTCATTGGAAGGAAGGATTCCGTCCCCAATCATGAAGGTCAAGCTGCGAGCATGATCAGCAACAACCTTAAGCGAAATATCGGTTTTGGCATCTGCATTATATTTCTTATGGGAGAGTTCGCAAGCAAGTTCGATGATGGGGAAAATAAGATCGGTCTCAAAGTTTGACGGCTTGCCTTGGATAACGGAAGCAAGGCGTTCAAGGCCGGCACCGGTATCGATATTCTTATGTTTGAGCGGCGTGTAGGTCCCGTCAGCGTTCTGGTTGAACTGAGTAAAGACAAGATTCCACAATTCAAGGAATCGACCGCAGTCACAGCCAGGACCACAGGTTGGTTCCCCACAGCCTTTATCGGCGCCAAGGTCGATATGGATTTCCGAGTCCGGACCGCAGGGACCGCTGCCGATTTGCCAGAAGTTATCTTCCAGACGAACAATACGTTCATCAGGGACGCCTACGACATCGTGCCAGATATGATAGGCTTCGTCATCTTTGGGATAAATGGTGATCCAAAGCTTATCCGCAGGCAATTCCAACTCTTTGGTCAAAAATTCCCAAGCCCAGGGAATGACTTCCTTTTTGAAATAATCGCCAAAAGAGAAGTTGCCCAGCATTTCAAAATAAGTATGGTGACGAGCTGTGCGGCCGACGTTTTCAATATCGTCCGTACGAACACATTTTTGGCAGGTCGTAATGCGCGGAGAAGGCGGTTTCATCTTCCCTGTAAAAAACGGTTTGAACGGTGCCATTCCAGCCCCAATCAGCAGCAGGTCGGATCATCATGCGGAATGAGCGAGGCACTGGGAAGAACCAAATGACCGTGTGCCTTGAAAAAATCCAAATATTTTTGACGGATTTCATTACCAGTTAAATATTTCATGCAAGTATCTCCCTCGGTTCAGTTCGTTTTGCAAGCTTAACATGCCGATGAGGCATTCCTTAAGTATATAAAATTTACAGATACGTGTCAAACACCGCCCGGTTTGACGCCATATTCCTCGGCCAATTTCCTAAAAAGCGGCAGGGACCGTTTAATGGTATCCCGATTGATGCAGTATGACGCACGGAAATAGCCTGGCACGCCAAAATCTGTTCCCGGTACTAAGAGCAGATCATACTTCATGGCCCGTTTACAGAAGGCATGATCATCTTCTTCCAGGCACTTCGGGAAAAGATAAAAAGCCCCCTGCGGACGTAGACAGGTAAAACCGACACCAATAAGACCCTGATAAAGCAGTTCCCCGTTGATGCGATACGGTTCCGCATCCGTTGGTTTGCCTGCACAGCGGGCCACGACAAGCTGCCAGAGGCTGGGAGCATTGACATGGGTGAGGACCCGAGCCGCTCCGCAAATTGCAGGATATACTTTTTCAAAGCCTGTCACTTCACTGGGAATAACGATATAGCCAATTCGCTCCCCTGGAAGAGAATGATTTACTATAGGAGTAGCAGACGATGGTATCCTTATAATATAGTGGAATATAAGGCACTTCATAGCATGGTAGGCAATTTCCCGATAAGGTTCATCGGAGATGATATAAATGGGATGACCGTATTCCTTTTCCTTGCGCAGTAAAAGCGCGCTAAGGGCTCGGATGGTTTCCTCCGAGTAGATGGCCCCGCTCGGATTATTGGGGGAATTGACAATGACCCCTTTAGTATGGCGTGTCAGGGCCCTTTCAAAAAGGTCCATATTGATTTGGAAATCTTCAACCTGAGCGGGAACAACCACGAGACGGGCCCCGGTTGCCTCAACAAAAGGCCGGTATTCCGGGAAAAACGGGGCAACAATGACAAATTCATCGCCAGGTTCGGCAAGGGCCTTGAAGGTAATGGAAATGGAAGCCGCCGCGCCAGCGGTCATGAACAGATTGTCCTTTGTAAAATGCGTGCCAAAACGACGGTTGATATCCTTTGCAAGGATCTCCCGGACCTCTGGATTACCCGGAGCCACCGTATAGCTGTGGATCTTTTGGGTCGGCACGGTATCAAAGATATCAAGGACAGCCTCCTTGATGTAAGAGGGAGCCGGTACGTTCGGATTTCCCAAGCTGAAATCGTAGATATTTTCCTCTCCGACCTCCTGTGCCCTTTTCCTTCCATACTCAAAGATTTCACGGATCGTCGATTTTTTCGATCCAAGTTCATACATTTTTTCATTGACCATCAGGTTATCCCTACTTTCTGCATCAAAGGCAGTCCGTGAATTGGATGCACTTAGTTGTATTTTAGCACGCTTCCACAACCCATGCCAGTAGCAATTCGACAGGCAGACTGCTAGTGTCTAAAAAAAGCCCTCCCTGAGGGAAGGCTCTTTTAGTGAGGTTGTTATTTTCTTTTGCTGCGATTGAAATTAATGAGGCAGCCGGCTTTGATGATTTCCTTTTCTTCCTCGTTAAGGGGCAGGATATAAAGGGTAATGGCTTTTGCCATGCCATCTTTCAGGACATAGGCGGGAATCTCATCCATGGACTGCGAGGATTTTCTTGATGGAAGGAACAAAAATGAAATCGTTGACATCAAAGGCAATCGTCTCATCTTTCAAATGAAAGGGCAGCATCCCCCAGTTGATGACGTTGCTGCGATACCGTTTGGTCGCATATTCACGAGTGATGTTGGCAAGGCCGCCGATGACGCGCTGACAGCTGGCTGCCTGTTCACGAGCACTGCCATCACCCGGTTTATTGGCGTAAATGACAGAACCGATTTCCGTATTGGTAAGAGTAACATCTTCACTGCCAGAAATGGTGTGGATGGCGGTAAAAGCAGCTGCCACATCGGCATCCTTTTGCAGGAGGTCTTCGCCTTTTTCACGGGCAAGTTCCAGTTCCTTGACCGCTTTGGTCCGCCCCACATACTGCGGATCACGGCGCGACAGGGTAAATTCGGCAAGCCCAATGGATTGGAACGATAGGAGGATGTTTCCCCGGAAGGAATAAGTTCATCCGTCGTCGTTACAGGGTCTTCAATCTTGGAACAGACGCGCAGGAGAATATTGTCCCCTAAAGCGGGCAGTTCAGGCCAAGCTTTGATATTCGGTCCCTCATAAAGTTTTTCTTTCGGTTCCGCCTTACCAAAACCTTCGTAGACACGGGCCTTGTAGGCACTGTCATCGAAGTGGTAACTAGGCACATGTCCAAAAGTGTCGGCAAAGGTTTCCGCACTTGTCAGGGCGCCGCCATTTGCAGCTGTTGCGGCAATGCTGCGGGAATCCATGAGGGCCACTGCCGACATCTGCCCCTGACCGGGCTTGCTCCCTTCCCGGTTCGGGAAGTTGCGCGTATTGTGACGGATGGAAAACCCATTGTTGTTTGGCGTGTCGCCTGCGCCAAAGCAAGGCCCGCAGAAAGCCGTCTTGATTACGGCACCGGACGCCATGAGGTCCGTGAGGAATCCTTTTTTGGCAAGGTCCATATAGACCGGCATGGACGAAGGATAGATATTGAGGGTAAATTCCCCAGCACCGATGCTCTTGCCACGCAGAAGGTTGGCCGCTTCTACAACGTTTGTGTAGTTACCGCCGGCGCAGCGCCAATGACGCCCTGCTGGACCATGAACTTTCCGTCCTTGACTTTATCGGTCAAGGTATATTGGGCACGGCCTTGGGCTACTTTTTCGGCCTTTTTTTCCGTCTCACGAAGGATATCCATCAGATTGGCATTCAGTTCATCAATTTCGTAAGCATTCGACGGATGGAATGGAAGGGCAATCATCGGCTTGATGGTAGAAAGATCAACATAGACGCAGCATCATAGTATGCCACATCTGCAGGATTCAGTTCCTTATAATCACTTTCGCGGCCGTGTTCCTTGAGAAAGTCCTTCGTATCGCTGTCTGTTCTCCAAATGGAAGACAGGCACGTCTTTCCGTCGTCATGACGTCAACACCATTGCGATAGTCCGTTGTCATGGAAGAAACGCCCGGTCCGACAAATTCCATGATCTTATTTTTCACATAGCCCTTTTCATAGACGGCACGGCAAATAGCAAGGGCAATATCATGCGGTCCAACCCAAGGAGCCGGTTTCCCCGTCAAGTAGATGGCGACAACACCGGGATAAGGGTTATCCCAGGTATCCCCCAAGATCTGTTTATCAAGCTCCCCGCCGCCTTCACCAACTGCAATGGTCCCGAGAGCACCATAACGGGTATGACTGTCACTGCCAAGGATCATCTTGCCGCAACCAGCGTACATTTCTCGCATATACTGATGGATGACCGCGAAATGGGGAGGGACGAAGATACCGCCATATTTCTTGGCTGCCGAAAGACCAAACATGTGGTCATCTTCATTGATAGTCCCACCGACAGCACAGAGGGAATTGTGACAGCACGTGAGGATATAAGGCATGGGAAAATGGTCCATACCAGAAGCGCGGGCGGTTTGGATAATGCCAACATAGGTAATATCGTGGCTCGTCAGGGCATCAAATTTGATGTTCAGCTGCTCCATATTCGCGCTTTTATTGTGTTCCTTCAAGATACCATAGGCAATCGTGCCTTTTTTGGCTTCTTCTGCTGTTACTTCGCGGCCAAGACGGCTTTTCAGCTCCCTGCCTGTTCTTCCGGAACAAGTTCCGTACCATTCAGCAAATAGGCACCCTTATCAAACAACTTGATCATGATAACTCTCCTCTCTTTGTTACCTGGCTCTTTTGGGTTATTCTTGCACCTCCATCTTTATGGAGGGTTTCTACAACATATTCAGCAAATTCTTCTGCTGTCGCCCCGTCTTTATCCGTCGTAATGACGGCCTTGCGTTCCACTTTGGTACAAAAATCAAGGGCTTTAAAAAGACGGTCCCGTTTTTCAGGGTAACCAATGAATGCCATCATTTCCCCCATCGCCCGAATCAGGTGGAAGGATCGGCATACTGGGCACGATTGTGCTCAACAAGATAGACCCCCACCCCATGGATGGCTTCAAACATGGCATACTGATCGCCAATATTGGAAGAGCTGGCCGTTCCAAGGCTCCTTGGTATTCGGCAGCAATATCAGTGAGGATGTCGCCGTATAGGTTGGGCAGCACAAAGACCTGCATACCAGCATTGAATTCCGGGTCCATCAATTTAGCAGACAGGGAATCAATCAGTTCTTCCCGCACATGGATGCCGGGATATTCTTTTTCCATAGCATGGGCCACCTTCAGGAAATTTCCGTCGACGAGTTTGACAATATTGGCTTTTGTTGCACCGTAATGTTGGTCTTCCCACTACTTTTAGCGTACTCAAATGCATTTCGGAACAGCCGTTCGGCTCCTGGCTTGGAAAGGATCTTGAAGTCAATGGCAAGGTCATCGCCGACGCAAATCCCTTTGTTGCCCCAAATGTATTCGCCTTCAATATTTTCTCTGAAAAAGGTCCAATCTATGCCCTTTTCAGGAATTCGAATGGGACGGACCGCTGCATAAAGCTGCAGCTGGCGGCGCAGCAAACTGTTGGCACTCAGGAGATTGGGCCACCTGTCGCCCGCACGGGGAGTCACGAAAGGTCCCTTTACAAGGATGTCACAGGCCTTGCAGGCCTCAAGAACGGCAGGCGGCAGACTCTTATTCTGACGGGCCCGTTCCTCAATGGTCATTCCTTTAATTGGAACAAATTCCACGCGTTGATCTGCGATTTCCTTTTTCAGCAATTTCCGTGCCACCAAAAGGGCTGCTTTCATGATATAGGGACCAATGCCGTCGCCGGGCATAATGCCCACCTTTACGTGGGATAAATGGAGAAAATCCTTACGGGGCGGCGCTTTCCTAATCCCTTCGATGCGGTCAAGATCCTCTTCAATGAGTTTCCCAAAAGCTTGCTTAGCGCGTTCAATCATTTCTTCACGGTTCATGCTGGTCTCTCCTTTTTGGTTCCATAACGGCCACGCGGCCTTTTGGTTCCATTGTAGGAAATCCCAAGCAATAAGTTATCCTCCCATAAGGATTATACGAAATTTTCTATGTATTTTACCAATTCGGATTTGCGATTCATATCCATCAGAATTTCTAATTGATATTTTTAATTTTATATATAATTTACAAATCTTTACCCTTATTTAAAGGAACAGACCGCCGAGGAAGAATACATGAAACGCCGCCATCACAACATTGATACTCACATTTGCCACGGATAAGAGAAAAAGCGTCTTGAACATAGTGTTCATTTCCTCTGTCGTCGTTGGTTTGGAAGCAGAATAACTTGACATGATGATGGCACCGCCCGTCGATAATGGGCTGATGGCTGCAGCAAAACTGGTCGCCGTAATGGCAGAGATAAGTTCTACATAGTTTGTCTGTCCGGCAAACGTCCGAGCAATCTCTCAGCGATTGGAAACAGCGTCGGCATGACAACACCCGTCGTAGAGCTGACCCAGGATAGAATCCCGCTTGATGCGGCAATGATGGGTACCGCCGTCTGGGCCGTCATATGGCTAGCAAGAAAGTCAGATACCAGCTTTATTCCACCAAGCTTTGTCAGGACATTCACAAGGACGCCCACACCGCAGATCATCATCAAAGTGCCCCAGGGAATTTGACGAATAGCCGTTTTTTCATCGGCACAATGCAGTATGATCAGGACAGAAGCTGCCGCAAAGGCAAAAAGTCCCGTATCAAACTTAAAACCAATACAAAAAATAACCATAGCCACAATCGAAGCCATCGTAATTTTCTGATTGCGATTAAAGGCGGGAATTTCAGAGAGCTTCAGTGGATTTTCCGAGTTGACGCGCCACCCCTTGTAGCCGATATAGACAACAAGCGTAAAGACAAAGCCGGACAGTAACGTAGATAGGAAGAGATGCGTCCCAAAGCCTTGGTAACCCAGCGGCTCAGAAAGATTCTTGCAAGGATGCCTGTCAAGGAAAGAACAGAGGCACAGCCCGCATTGGCTCCCAGTTTTGCATAAAGGGCCGTTGCCATGGGATTGATCTTGAGTTCGAAGGCAAGATAGACGGCAAAGGTCGTCATCAAGATTCCAGCAGCAATATGTCCAGGACCAATGGCTGAAATGAAAGCAGAAAGCACAAACATCAAGATGGGAATCAAGTAGGTCCGCTTCCCTACAAGAGCGACGACCTTCTTGGAAAAAAGATTGAGCGTCCCATTGGCAGAGGCCATCCCAAACAGAAAGGTAACCCCAACCAAGGTCACAAACATGGAACTTGAAAAACCTGCAGCAATCTGCTTGGCACTCATCTGTCCATAGGAACCGAGCAGAAAAGCGGCGCCAATGGAAAAGAAGCCTATATTGACTTTTTTTGATAAACCCAATGGCAACGACAACGGCAAGAACAATCAATGAAATCAGGGATAGATCCATCATGATGCCTCCTTACGAGCAGTGGATTCAGTAGGAAATAGGGGCTACGCCTTTCATCAATAGACGGGCCGTTCGATACCCATACGTTTCTTTAATGAAAGGAATCGACTGGCCCTTTTCGGTTTCAACGCCGCAAACAAGCGTGCCGGAACCATGACCAATCCTGATTTCAGGAGCTTACCGCAGGGGGAAAGAATGCTATGGACAAGGGTCCCTGGAATTGCGGCGCAGCTGCCGTACACATCGCGCCTGTCATGGCATAACTGATGGGCCTTTTGCATGCTCATCATGCGTCCCAAAAGGTCAATCTCGGATGCTTGATTTCTGTGCCCTGAGCCGTCGTGTAAAAAGTCGGTGGTGCAACAATGGTCATCTTCGGAATTCCCGGTGTTTCCCAAGCAGCCTTTTCCCAATGATCGGTCAGCCCCAATAGGACAGCTGCCTTTCCTCGGATACATTCCAAGAGTCGGAGCAGGGCTTCGTCTTTATTGATTTCTTCCGGCTGTTCCGTTCCATTCATCTTTATGGAATCAGCTGTTACAAAAACCAAGGGATTTGCTGCGTCGACAATGGAAACGGGCAGGCGGCCAAAATCGGGGATCTCAAGTTCATCCACCCCATTTCCCGTTGGCAGGATGCCTTTACCAAGGTACCGCTGGGATCAAGGAATCTAAGCTTGATGGGAGCGGCCGTACCGGGCACGCCAGCAATAGTATAGTCTCCGTCATAACACACCTGGCCATCTGCTGTATTGACCGTTTCAACAATGATTTTCCGGGTATTCGTATTAAAGATCCTGACGGTTGTTTCTTCTCCGACAGCTGGGACGAGACCTTCTTCAATCGCAAAGGGACCGACACCGGATGATATATTACCGCAGTTTCCTCCATAACTGACGACGGGCTTATCCACAGATACTTGGGCAAAGGTGTAATCCACATCGGCATCAGAGCGACTGGATTTTTCGATAATAGCGACCTTGCTGGTTACGGACTGGGAACCGCCAAGTCCGTCGATCTGTTTGCGGTCAGGGCTTCCCATGAGTTTCAAAAGGACGCTGTCCCAATCCTTCCTTTCAGGCGGCATATCCTTTCTTAATAGATAAGCTCCTTTACTCGTTCCCCCACGCATCAACGTGACAGGAAGTTTGATCTTTGTTGTCATCATGAACCCTCCTTATTAGATAGGTAACAGTCATCGTTATTTTCTGAAAACATCATAACAAGAAAAACCTCATAATTTAAATTCATAAAAATTATTTTTAACATGGTAAAAGCGAATGGTTTTATTGGTGGGAGCATGAAAAAGTGCCGCTTTGCCATGCTTTTTTCCAGTGGACTAATGGTATAGATGGTGCTTCGGTTCATGTCATACGTTCATAAAAAAAATAATAATCATGGTTTTTATGAATAGTTTGGGTTATAATTGGTTAAAGATGATTTACAATCTGGAAGAAAGGAGTACAGCCAATGGATTTTCGAGATCTGACCTATCTTCTGGCCATTGCGCGCCAGCAAAATATCACGCGGGCGGCAGAATCCCTCTACCTTAGCCAGCCCACCCTCTCCAAGTTCTTAAAAGGCCTTGAAGGAGAACTTGGACTTCCTTTGTTTGAGAGATTGGGTAATAAATATATCCCAACCTATGCCGGTGAACAGTACATAAAAAAAGCCAAGGAAATCCTGGCCCTCAAAAAAAGAACTCGATCAGCAGATGGGCGATATCATAAAAAACAATGAAGGCTATTTAAAGATTGGCTTCCCCGCAATGCGGGGTACGTATATGCTTCCCTGCACGCTGCCTATTTTTCATGATAAGTATCCCAATGTAAGGATTGACCTTCACGAAGCAAATTCCGAATCCCTCATCCAAATGATTATTGAAGGGGACATTGACCTGGCTTTTTTCAATTTTGTAGAGGCCAATCCCGCTCTCGCCTACACCGTCATCAGTCATGAAGAACTGGTGCTTGTCATGAGTGCCCAGCATCCCTTTACGCGCTATGGAAGGAAACGGCCGGGCTGTAAATATCCTTATATGGACCTTCATTTCCTAAAAGACCAAGATTTCATCCTTCAAAACCGGACGCAGCACACACGGCTGATTGTGGATAGGATCTTTCATAAACGCCACATTGAACCCCACATTATCCTTGAAACAAGCAATATCCAAGCAGAAGCCGAGCTGGCAGCACGGAATTACGGCTTTACCTTCATTACGGAAACCCATTTGAAGTATATTCCCAACCGCGACCAATTAGCCTTGTTTTCAATCGGATCTCCTAAGACAACCGTTGATTTTGTAGCAACGTATCGAAAAAATTCCTACCTCCCTTTCCACGCCAAGGAATACATCAAGGTGGTCAAGGAGTTCACCTGATACGTCTCACGCATCCAAAACGCCCACATAGAAACAACACTGCCTGTCAAATCTCTTTTCTCACAACGGTTGGTCTTATAACGAAAATAACAATCAAATGCCCCCAGCCACGTGATTGGCAAGGGGCATTTGATTAAGTTACAGGAAGGAGCGGCTCATAAATATAAAACTCCCTGCCGCCATCGCAGCAGGGAGTTTCGGGTCGTATCGCTTAGATCTTGTTCTTGCAGTCGCCCGTTTCCATGTATTCCTTCAGGTTTTCATAGGTCGTTTCAACCATGTTCTTGACAGCTTCGTCAGTGAAGGAACCCAGATGCGGGGAAAGCAGGACTTTCGGGTACAGGTCGATGAGTTTTTGGAATATAGCATTCGGGGCCTTACCGCCTTCAAAGTCCTTACCGAACAGATCGGCTTCGCGTCCAGCGTATCAGCAGCAAAACCACCGAGCTTACCGCTTTCTATGGCTTCGATGACAGCTTCCGTGTCAACGAGCTGGCCGCGGGCAGCGTTAACAAGGATGGCGCCGTCTTTCATCTTGCTGATGAATTCACGGGTAACCACCTTGCCGTTTTCTTTGATGTACGGGCAGTGCAGGGAGATGACGTCGGACACTTTCAGCAGTTCGTCCATTTCAACCTGCGTAGCATAGTCATCGATGCCTTTGATCTGGAAGACATCCTGACCGACAACTTTGGCACCCATACCGTGGAAGATCTGGGCGCAGACGCGGCCGATACGGCCAAGGCCGATTACGCCAACGGTGCAGTTGCGGATTTCCTTGGAGAACATATGCTTATCAACAACGAAGTTGCCTTTGTGAGCTTCGCTCGTCGTGTATGCCAGATGTCTCAGGAGCATCATGCATGGGTAACAGCCAGTCGGCAATGGCGTTCGGAGAATAACCGGGAACAAATGCCATCTTGAAGCCCAGTTCCTTGGCATAGGGAATATCGATATGGTCCTTACCAACCGTTCTGGTCAGTACATACTGAACACCGAGTTTCTTGTAGATATCGAGATTCTGTTTGTTGGCAAAGCAGTTACCACGCAGGATAACAGCATCAAAACCTTTTGCCATTTCAGCCGTTTCCGGAGTATTCAGGTAATCGGGGACACATTTGATGTCATACCCAAAAGCCTTATTGCTGCTCTCAAAAATCGGTTCTTCAACGTCTCTGACGCCATAACACAAAACCTTCATGACAATACCTCCTAATTAAAGTAGCCCTTTGTTTGGGTGATGCACAGCACCACACCCGTCTCCCCTATTCTAACATAAAAATCTGTATTTTCCTATATATTTTGTATTTTGTATACACTTTAATTTTCATAAAGGCCTAAAAATAAAGAGGGACGCCGCATGCGCCCCCCCTCTTTCATTATTTTTCAGCTTTCCAAAGTCCATGCAGGTTGCAGTAAGCATAAGCAGCAACGACATCATCACTGGGAGCCAGTGCAAAAACCGCGACAGGATCAGCCCCTGGTTTCAGTTCCTTTCTCTGATTGCCTTCCTTGGTTTCCAGGGAAATCCATTCGATATAGTGTTCATCAAGCATGGGATGGGTAACGGAACCAACCTTGACCGTCACGAGGTTTTCCTTGACTTCAATGACGGGAACGTGTTTTTCTTGGGCTGCATCAACGGTATTCGGAACGATTTCCTGCATCTTTTCGCCGCAGCAAATGACAGGGACACCCGTTTCCTTTACAACAGCGATGATTTTACCACAATGACTGCATTCTGTAGAATTTTTTGTTCCATTTCTCGTCCTCCTTTGATTTTCACGCACAAAATACGTGGCCTCCTTGAATGTTTGGACAATCGTTGTCCTACTTCAAGTATATCATATCAAAGGGCTCCTGTACGAAAAAAAGTTGTGAAAATTATGTTTCCGTATCCCTTAGCGATTACGAGACTTGAGGGCCCGGTCAATTTCTCGTTTGGCCGACCGGTCCGCCATATCGCGCCGCTTGTCATAAAGTTTTTTACCAGTTGCAAGGGCCAGTTTTACTTTCACAAGGCCATGGGAAAAATAAAGGGTCAGAGGAACCAAGGTAAAGCCTTTTTCCTTGGTCTTACCTATGAGTTTTGCAATTTCCCGTTTATGCATGAGCAGCTTGCGGTCACGCCGCGGCTCATGGTTGAAGATATTGCCATGGTCATATTCACTGATGTGAAGGTTGTATAAATATAGTTCCCCCGATTTGGTAATGGCAGCATAACTGTCCTTCAGGTTGGCCTTACCAGCACGGAGGGACTTGACTTCTGTGCCGGTAAGCACGACGCCTGTTTCAAAGGTTTCATGAATGGCGTAGTCATGGCGGGCTTTTCTATTTTCTGCGATGATTTTGACGTTTGTTTTTTCCATGCTGACTTCCCTTCTGACGTGTACCGCCTCTTTTTTGGGTCTGTGAGGCCAGTTTATTGCGGCCGCCTTTCTTTACGGTCTGTTTTTTAGGCGTCCTTTTCTTATCTGACGGAACGGTTTCCTTTCGAGCTGTGACAAAAGTTTCGAATTCGGGAAGGATAAAATCAATCTTGCGTTCTTCCACACTGACATGGAAGACCTTGATCCTTACAGGGCTGCCAAGGCGGTAGCTCTTTCCGCCATGCTCCCCGACAAGCAAAATGTTCCTCATCATAACGATAATAATCGTCAAGGAGACTCGAGATATGGACAAGGCCTTCAATACCGTTTTCGAGCTGGACAAACATGCCAAAGCTTGTGACGCCGGAAATCGTTCCATCAAATTCCTGTCCTACATAGGGCAGCATATACTCCGTCATCTTGAGTTCATCCGTTTCCCGTTCTGCCTCAATGGCAAGGCGTTCCCGTGTCGAGGCATGGCTTGCCATGAGGGAAAGCTTATCGTTCAAGTTTTCCTTTTCCTTCTTGGAAAGTTTCTGCCCCGTCCGCTGCTCCTTGAGGAGACGATGGACCAACAGATCTGGATAGCGCCGGATGGGAGAGGTAAAATGCGTGTAGTCCTTGGCAGCAAGGCCAAAGTGGCCCACATTTTCCGTTTGGTACACAGCCTGCTTCATGCTCCGCAGGGCGAGGGTGGAAATCATGCCTTCTTCGGGTTTTCCCTTCACCTTGCGCAGGGCCATTTGAAGAACTTTAGGCCGCATCTTGCCCTCAATCTTGAGAACGGTCCCAAACTGGGCCATGATCTTTGAAAGGCTCTGCATCCGGTCCTCATCAGGCACGTCGTGGACACGGTAAATAAAGGGATAATGATGCTTAGTCATATGGGCGGCTACGGTTTCGTTGGCAGCGAGCATAAATTCCTCGATCATCATTTCCGCAATGGTTCTGTGCCGCAGATGAACGTCGATGGGCCGTTTTTTCTCATCCAGAATAACCTTCACTTCAGGAATCTCGAACTCAATCGCACCCCTCTCACCCGTTTTATGGAGGATCGTGCAAAGTTCCTCCATGGTTTCCAACATAGGCACAATATCGCTGTATTTTTCCCGCAGGGCCGTGTCACGGTCCGTGAGGATTTTTGCCACATCAGGATAGTTCATGCGATGCCGGGAGGCAATCACGCTGGGCGCAATATCATAGGAAAGGACCTTCCCTGTCTTACCGGAAATAACCATTTCACAGCTCATGGTAAGACGTTCTTCCCCTTCATTGAGGCTGCAGATGCCATTTGACAAAAGGGGCGGCAGCATGGGAAGGACGCGGTCAACCAAGTAGACGCTGGTGCCTCGGGCATAGGCCTCCCGATCAAGTTCACCGCGGGGCCGCACATAGTGACTGACATCGGCAATATAGACGCCAAGGAAGTAATCCTCGCCCCGTTTTTCGGCATAAATGGCATCGTCAAGGTCCTTGGAATCAACGCCATCGACGGTGATGATTGGCCATTTGCGCCGGTCAAGACGCCTTTAAGATCCTTTTTAGGGATGACTTGCGGGACAAGCTGGGCGGCTTCCTTGACTTCTTTGGGAAAATCAAGGGGCAGGTCCTTATCCTTGATGATGGAGATGATATCAATGCCCACATCGCCCTTTTTGCCAAGGATTTCCGTAATGGTTCCTTCTGCTTTTTGACGTCCGTTGGGCCAGACCGTAATCTTGACGACAACCTTGTCCCCGTTGCGGGCATTCAGGAAGTCCTTGCGCCTCACATAGATATCCTGTCCAATATGGCGGTTATCAGGGGTAACAAAGCCAAAATCCCCACTGCGCGTAAAAGTCCCGACAAAACGTTCATGGGCCCGCTCCAAAATACGGATGACCTTTCCCTCACGCCTTCCCCCATAGCCATGGTCACTGACCCGTGCGATTACAAGGTCCTCGTTCATCGCACCGGATAAGTGCATCGCGGGGATGAAAAGATCACCTTCCTCCGTCTTTTCAAGGGGTACAACAAACCCATACCCTTTCTGCGTGACCTGCAGGCGCCTGTGACAAGCCCCATGGCCCGCGGCAGGCCCAAGGTATTGAAGCGGGTCTTCACAAGAAGCCCATCCTTGATCATTAGTTCAATTTCCGTCCACAAGGCTCCCAGCCTTTTCCTTTATACCGCAGGTCGCGGCCCAGGTCATCATAGCTGACAGGATGGGTGGCATGGGATTCCATATAAGTAAGGACATCCTGCCGAATTTTTTCGTTACTCATCTTTCTCCTTCATACATCATCTTGGCATCCGCTTCCGCCGCGACAGTTCCATCAGGGCGGATAACCTCTCCCGTCATCTCAAGGAGCAGGCCTTTACGGCGCTTCACCTTAGTCACAATCTCAATGGTTTCACCAATGAGGACGGGCGAGCGGAAACGGACTTCCAGTCGGGCCGTATAGGCCACGCGGTGTTCATACAGATAGGGATAATTCCCCATGGTTTCATCAAGCAAGGTGGAAATGAGTCCGCCGTGCATCCGCCCGTCATAGCTTTGATGACAGGGTTCGGGCGTAAAGTGTGACGAGCAGCCATTTTCATCCACTTTAAAATGCATGTGAAGGCCAATGGGATTGTTCTTCCCACAGCCAAAACACATAGGATTCGTATCATTCACATTCTTCATCGCAGGGCCTCCAGAAAACGGTCAATTTTTTGATAGACAAGTCCCCGTTCCTTATAAAGGTCAGGACATGCTTTCCTTGGGGGAGCATCTCGATCCGCTTTAGAGGAGATGCCGCATGTTCATAGATGTACTGTGCGCTTTGCGGGCGGACGGTTCGATCCGCTTCACTTTGAATAATAAGAAGCGGAGCCGTCACGCGAGGAAGGGTGCGCTTTTGACTGTCGACAGCAAACGCAGGAATCGCGGACACCGGAAAGGGGCATCTCGTGATAGGCCACATCATAGCGGGCCGGAGCGTCGATATGACGAGGGCGCTTGGGAATGGATCGCGTCACTTTTTCCGCAAGCCAAAGGAAATGGGAACGCCAATCGAATAGATAGATGGGCGTTGAAATGACGATGACCCGTCAACGGGAACAGTCGAAGCGCAATCAAGGGCAAGAAGACCTCCCATACTCATCCCCACCAAAACAACCTTGCCGTACGTTTCCTTGAGGCACTGGCGGCGGATTTCACGGATTGAGTCCATTTTTCATAGGTTACGCCGTCAAGGTCTTCCGGGTTCGTACCGTGACCATTTAAAAGAAGGCCCTGCACGGTATAGCCTTTATAATGCAGCCGTTCCCCCAGTTCACGCAGCTCCGACGGGGAACCCGTGTAGCCGTGAATGAGAAGAACCGCTGTATCATTGGTTCCAGGAAAGCGATAAGGCTCAGCGCCTTGGAGCATAGCCGTTTCCTCCTTACTTTATACACAAAAAAAGCATTACCCTTCATGAAGCAATGCCATAACTGCACCATTTGATTAATGCCATCCCCCACCCTCACTGCAGGCGGGCAATTACAATGTTAAGGACAGCAAAAATAAGGCCAAAGACAACCGTAATGCGGCTCAGAGCCTCATCCATATCGGTCGGTTTGCCGCTGAACATGGACTCACCGCCGCCAAGCCCAGCAAAACCGGAGCTCTTACCGGACTGGAGCAGGACGGACGCAATCAGGATGACACTGACGACGATATCTACAACCATTAAAACCGTTAACACTGGTATTTCCCTCCACTCATTAGATTTTTGTATTTTAGCATAGATTGAAAGCGAGTGCAAGTAAGGACGAGGTGCCAGCGAATTTATTCCAGTCCTTATTTTTACCGTCCCTCTTTGAAAAACTTTCTTCCATTTTTTCACTTCTGCGAGGGGTATCCGCATCTTATTGGCCTTTTTCAAGAAAAAATAATTTGAGTTAACTATATTGCAAATGATTTGACAAATTATCATCACGGTGGTACACTACTCCCCGGATAGAAAAATAGGAAGATTTGGGTAAATCTTATAGGGAGAGTGCAGACACGTTTCAGAAGGTGTGTGCCGCGAGTCGCAAAGCCGCAGGGCGGCCTTGTTTCCCGAAGGGCTCAAAGGGGAGAAATTCTTCCCTTAAGGCAGAAAATTGGAATGATGAAATGATCCTTCCGAAAAGCTGCTTCCCAAAGAAACCTGTTTTTCCATTTTGTTGTGGAATTTTTTTGCCGTGTTTCTTTGGGAACACGGCTTTTTTGTATGCTGCTTCCTATTTTTCGCATTGTCCGCCAGGATCTTGCTTATCATTTCATTTCCTTTTGAAACCTGTCCCCACACTCCACCAATCAGAAAGGAATGTGATTCATCTATGTACGTCTGTCACACAACAAAGGAACTTAGAAATGAGGTCAGCCGCGTCAAGAAAGA
>ENA-OQCE01000195-OQCE01000195.1-human-gut-metagenome-genome-assembly--contig:-NODE-195-length-29094-cov-2.891566_pt1 | contig 29094 bp, 24 predicted proteins | sample MGYA00242495_ERZ504572 | MGnify/ENA primary metagenome ERZ504572 (study PRJEB26092, sample SAMD00036228) | human gut metagenome | host: Homo sapiens | study: EMG produced TPA metagenomics assembly of... | reverse complement strand
CGCACTTTCTTATGTACATCCTGAAAAGAAAAAATATGCTTACAAATTGGAGGGATTTGACAAAGATTGGATCTACACGGATGCGACATCACGAACAGCATTCTACACCAACTTACCTTCAGGTGAATATCGTTTTTTGGTCAAGACATTGAATGAAGGTAGAGTGGAAAATGAAAATTATGAAGAATTCGGCATAAAAGTGCTTCCTCCTTTTTACAAAACGAATTTGGCTTTGGTATGTTATCTGTTTTTGATAACTATTTCAGGTTATGTTTTTATCGTTTTCAAATTATAGGTATAATTGAAAGAAGCTGTGAAGGTCGAACAAATAGAGAGAATAAAAGCGGAAGAATTACATCAATCCAAGTTCAAATTTTTTTGCCAATATCTCTCATGAATTCTTGACGCCGTTATCTATTATCAGTTGCTCCATTGAGGAGCTTAAGCGTATGTATAATATTGATAATAAAATATTAAAAGCGGCCCAGTCGAATACGATCAGACTTAATAGGTTGATTGAAGAGATTCTTGATTTTCAAAAACTGGAAAACAATAAATTAAAACTCAACATATCTTATGGAGATATAAGTTCTTTTGTCTGTAATCTTTGTCAAGAGAACTTTGCTTTATTAGCAAAGAATAAAAATGTCAGCTTATGTATGCAGTCGGAACCTGAACATATCGCTGCTTGGTTTGACACGAATAAAATCGATAAAATTTTATATAATTTACTTTCTAACGCAACAAAGTTCAGCTATCAGGATGGTAGGGGAAAAATAGAGATTCTCCTTAAAGCAGAGGATCAGGAAAGTGAATTTCAGTATAAAACATTACTTATTAAAATCAGAAATATAGGAAAAGGTATTGCAACCGATGAATTACCTTATATATTTAATCGTTTTTATGAAAACAGTTTTAAACAATTGGGCCTTAAAGGGAATGGCATAGGACTAGCATTAACTAAAAAGTCTTGTCGAATTGCACAAAGGAAACGATTAGTGTAACTAGTGAACTGGAAGAATGGACAGAATTTACAATCAGAATACCTATCAACAAAACAAGCTATAGCAACGAACAAATAAATGAAACGATAGAACATCGTTTCATTGTAAACGACTCGCCTGAAGGAGCAGCCATCCAACAATCACAGTCCAATTCTGAAATTCAAAAATCTTCAAAACAGAATTCCGTTTTGGTTATTGAAGATGATCAAGACTTGCGAGATTCACTTCAGCGTTTGTTACAAGAAAAGTATACGATATCAATGGCCGCTAATGGGAGGAAGGACTGAAACTTGTACAAGAAATTAAGCCTGATCTGATTCTTAGTGATGTCATGATGCCTATCATGGATGGATTCGAACTATGTAAACAACTCAAGAGAAAGAAAGAGACAAGCTGTATTCCGATTATACTTCTTACGGCAAAAATAAATGATAAAGACTATTTGGAAGGATTGAACTGCGGCGCAGATGCATATATAACCAAACCATTTAAATTTTTAACGTGTTACAAGCAAATATAGACATGGTCATCTCTAATAGAAAAAGGGTTATAGATAGCTTTAAATCCAACCCTTTGACACAGAATATAGATATTACGATCTCATCATACGATGAAAAGTTTTTGAAAGAGGCCATGGATATTGTCAAAAAGAATATGGAAAATCCCGAGTTTGATGTCAAACATTTTTGTGAAATTATGCAAGTGTCCAATTCTATGTTATACCGCAAGTTGAAGTCTTTGGCAAATATGTCTCCTAATGAATTTATCCGTAGTATACGTTTGAATACAGCAAAAGAACTCATTAAACAAAGAAGGGGTAATGTTTCAGACATTGCCTATTTGGTAGGTTTTAAAGATGCACATTATTTCAGTGTTTGTTTCAAGAAAGAATTTAACATGACACCAGGAGAATATATGGAAACTATATGTTCTTAGCTTTTGGGAAAAAATAAAAAGAAGTATTCTTAAAGTCTATTTAAACACAAAAGTTTCATCCATACACCTCAAAAATTTCCACAAAAAGTTTTTGTGGAATAATTTATTCTTGTATTTTTGTACTATAATAGTAGTACAATATTAATATAGAATAATATAAAATCATATGATCAAGTTTTTATTAGATTACTCTAGCGGTATGCCGATATACCGCCAGATCATTGATCAAATCAGATTTGGCATAGCATCCGGGCAACTTAAGTTGGGAGAACAGCTTCCTACGGTCAGAGCACTTGCCGTAGAGTTAAAGGTAAACCTAAACACGGTATCCAAAGCTTATAAAGAATTGGAGATCAAGAATATTTTGGAAACTCAGCAAGGAACCGGAACGTTTATTAGCAAAACAGATCATGTAGTACTGGAAAAAGAACGGGAAGACAAGTTAAAAGAAATTTGTACACAATTTTCTTCCGTTGTACTGAGTTACGGTTTCAGCCTAAATGAGGTTATTCGAGAATTAAAAGATATCGAAACTTCTAAAAAACAATGAATATGACAACAAATGTAATTAACAAGGGTTGGTTCAATCCCATATCCCTTTCCGTATTGCTGATACTAGTTATCGTATCAGCCGTTTTGTATGTTTCGAAGATTATAAACATACCGATATTCATCCTCTTGCTTCTTCTTTCCGGGTTGGTGACTTCTGCAATCCGCATAGCCGACCAATGGGAACGAGCGGTAGTCCTTCGTATGGGGAAATACAACGGTTTGAAAGGTCCCGGCCCCTTTATGATTATCCCGGTTATAGACAGTGTATCGACTTATATTGACCAGCGTGTACGGGTAAGTGCATTTAAGGCCGAACAAACTCTAACCAAAGATACGGTTCCGGTAAATGTGGATGCAGTCGTATATTGGACCGTCTGGGACGTGGAAAAAGCTGCATTGGAAGTACAGGAGTACCAAAAAGCGATCGAACATATCACACAGACTGGTCTAAGAGATACCATCGGTAAGCACGAACTGTCGGATCTCTTGCAGGAACGCGATAAGATAGCTGAGGATTTGCAACAGGTCTTAGACAGAAATACGAATCCGTGGGGCATCACATGCCAGACTGTCGGTATCAAAGATATCGCCATTCCGCAAGACCTGGCCGAAGCAATGAGCAAAGAGGCCCAGGCCGAACGTGAAAGAAGAGCTCGCGTCATCTTGGGAACAGCAGAAACGGAAATCGCAGAAAAGTTCGAACAAGCCAGTAAGAAATATACCGACAATCCTGTGGCATTGCATCTTAGAGGGATGAATATGCTGTTCGAAGGCTTAAAAGAAAAAGGATCGATGGTTATCGTACCGAGTTCGGCACTCGACACCATGAACTTAGGGGCTATGGGAGGCTTGGTTTCATTGGCTAAGAACAACGAGACACCGAAATAAACTATTTTCTAACAACAAAAAATCACCATTTATGGAAATACACAAACAAGGGATTACTTTTGTACTCCTTCTATTAATCTTTACAAATTGTTCACGAAAACATCGCTGCAATGGATTCCCTTCAGTTGGGAAGGTGATACAATTTCGGGGATATACATTGAAAAAGCTTTTCTAAATGTTCCGGTAAAAATAGAGAATTTACCCTACGAATTCACAATGCAGTTTGATTTAGGAGCATATAATTCTGTCTTTTACGGGAATACTTTTGCTCCTTATCTCAAAGAAGCCCCATCTTTAATGAACAAAAAAGATTCAACCGGGATGTATAAGAATGTCAACCTGCAAATAGGGACAGTGGAGTTTAGCAATGCCAATATCGGATTCATGCAGAATTTCGGAAATAAAATCCCTAAAGATTCACTTCATTCAAATACCCCCAAGCATATTGGAACGATCGCATCCGACATGGTGCAAGATAAAGTCTTAATCATTGATTACAAATCAAACAGGCTTGTAATCACAGACTTTTTACCGGCTGAATACGAAAATCTGCTGGCTGAAGAATTTGAATCAGAATATGGGGAAATAAAATTGCCTTTACGGATTAATGGAAAAACATGTAAAGTATTGTTCGATACAGGTTCAAGCCCTTTCCAGTTAATAACGACACAAGAAAGAGCTTGGAGCGTATCAGACCTTACTATTGTCGACTCTCTAAGCGGTCCTTTATGGTGGGGACAAGAAATAACATTTTATGGCTTTAATGTAACCAAACCGATCGAGTTCGGCGGAAAAGCTTGAACAATTCGAAAGTCTACTACGCCAAAGACGGCCTTTGGGATAGTATTTATAGTACCCTCGATGTCTGGGGAATAACCGGAAATGCTTATTTCTTTGAAAACACCGTGATTATCGATTACAAAAACAAACTATTCAGGATAAAATAAAAATTCGAACCCATACTTCTTCATTCAGATGCAAGCGTAAGTTGTTTTCTACATTGCCGTATATATTCCCGACAACGTCAAATATATTCTCGACAACGTCGAAAACAACTTACACTTGCATCAAAACAAAAACACATTGCCATCTTACATCAAACCTTTGCCAGAGCTTGGTCTAGGTCATCAATGATATCATCGATATATTCAGTACCTATACTCAGGCGCACAATGGAAGGCGTGATATGCTGTCCGGCCAACTCTTCCGGAGTCATTTGAGAATGGGTAGTCGTATACGGATGGATCACCAGGCTCTTCACATCAGCCACATTGGCAAGAAGGGAGAATATTTCCAGCGAATCGATAAACTTCCAGGCCGCTTCCTGCCCGCCTTCGATCTCGAAAGTGAAAATACTTCCGGCACCTTTCGGGAAATACTTTTTATAAAGTTCATGGTCTGGATGGTCTGGAAGAGCCGGATGGTTCACTTTGGTTACTTTCGGGTGTTTGGATAAATACTCGACGACTTTCAGAGCATTGGCAACATGACGCTCCACGCGGAGAGACAATGTTTCCAGACCTTGCAGCAGGATAAAAGCATTGAAAGGCGAGATCGTAGCTCCTGTATCACGCAGAATGACAGCCCGGATACGAGTGACGAAAGCTGTCGGACCCGCCACATCGGCAAAGACCGCCCCATGATAACTTGGGTCCGGTTTGCCCAAGGTCGGGAACTTATCGGCATTTGCTTTCCAATCGAAATTGCCACTGTCCACAATCACTCCTCCCAAGCTCGATCCATGTCCGCCGATAAATTTGGTGGCGGAATGAACAACAATATCGGCCCCGTGCTCGATCGGACGGATCAGGTACGGTGTACCGAACGTATTATCCACTATCAACGGAATATTATGACGATGGGCCACCTCCGCCACAGCATCGATATTGATAACATCAGAATTAGGATTACCGAACGTTTCGACATACACCGCTTTCGTATTCTCCCGGATAGCAACCTCCAACGCCTGCAAGTCATTGACATTTACAATCGTGTGGGTAATACCCTGAGCCGCTAACGTATGCGTAATCAGATTGAAGGAACCGCCATAGAGATTGTCGGCAGCCACAATATGATCGCCCACTCCAAGTATATTCTGCAAGGCATACGTCACGGCCGCCGCCCCGGAAGCCACCGCCAGACCAGCCACTCCCCCTTCGAGAGCGGCAACACGCGCTTCGAAAACTCCCTGTGTCGAATTGGTCAGACGACCATAAATATTCCCGGCATCACGAAGGCCGAAACGGTCTGCCGCATGTTGTGAATCATGAAATACATAAGATGTTGTCTGATAAATAGGGACGGCACGAGCATCTGTTGCGGGATCGGCCTGTTCTTGCCCTACATGAATCTGTAATGTCTCGAAATGTAATTTCTTTGTTGCCATAGTCGTATTATTTTAAATTGTTCTTCTTGCTCATTTTCCAGCAAAACTATAGCAGACAGAGATATCAGACAAGATATATGGAAAATACAGAAAATAACGCTATTTTTACGGTCGTCAACAGAACGCATAAACTGTATCAGGATCGAAAAAAGGATTCTGATAGAATTTTATTCTTATGAACACACTTGAGAAATTAGACAAAGTAGACTTGCAGATCCTCCGTACCCTGCAATCGAATGCCCGGCTCACCACAAAAGAGCTCGCCGCGAGTGTCAGCCTCTCGTCGACACCCGTATTCGAACGCCTGAAACGCCTCGAAAACGGAGGATATATAAAGAAGTACATTGCCGTGCTGGACGCCGAAAAGCTAAACCAGGGCTTCGTGGTCTTTTGCAGTGTCAAGTTGAGGAGACTGAACAAAGAGATTGCGGCGGAGTTCACAAGAATCATACAGGAAATTCCGCAAGTCACAGAATGCTACAATATATCGGGAAGTTACGACTACCTGCTGAAGATCCATGCACCGAATATGAAGTATTACCAGGAGTTTATCTTGAACGTGTTAGGCACGATCGACAGCCTCGGATCGCTCGAAAGCACCTTTGTGATGAACGAGGTAAAGCATGAATACGGAATCCATATTTAAACGCCACCCCGTCCCTATCTTACATTTATTACTTCAGTGCATAAATCCGCTGGATGATGTCCACAACCTTCATGCCTTCCAGTACGTTGGTCGTAATGCATTCCGAACTTGCACCGGAAAGGACACGGACCACATTGCGGATCACGAAATTATGGTTCTGGCGGAACCTTTATAAGGCCGTAGTCATTTCCCGGATTCGTCGGCGCCAGTTCCGGCATTTCATAATCTTTAATATGACAGTATTCGACTTCGTTCATATACTGTCCGCCGATTTTCACGCTTCCGTTCTCCGCAACAATCAGCATACTGCTTTCCATGTTCCTGTTCCAGACAGAAGTGGAATAGCTCAGGCTCCCCATCCCGCCGTTCACGAAGTTGAAATTCACAAAGCCCGAATCTTCAAAAGCCGTAAGTCCGGCATGGTTGAAATCGGCAAAGCGAGCCTGGATATTGCAGATATCCCCGAAAAGCCAGTACATAATGTCGATGAAATGGGAGAACTGGGTAAAAAGCGTCCCTCCGTCCAAAACGGCATCGCCATGCCAGCCACCGGGTTTATAATAGCGCTCGTCACGGTTCCAATAACAATTCAACTGGACCATATAGATCTTGCCTAACCTACCCGAATCCACCATCTCCTTGATCCAGACGGAAGGAGGAGAATAACGGTTTTGCATGACGCAGAACACCTGTTTACGGTATTTCAGCGAAGCATAGACCACCTTCTCGGCATCGGCAAGCGTCAGTGCCATCGGCTTCTCGATCACGACGTTGCAACCGGTTTCGACAGCCTGAATGGCCATTGCTGCATGCAAGCCGTTCGGGGTACAAACATTTACGACATCTATGGAAATTCCGCTCTGCAATAGCTCCGTCAGGGAAGAGAAAAACGGGACATCGTATGCCTCAATACCCAATTCCTCACGAGGACGAATATCACAAAGGGCCACCAATTCGGCTCCCGGATCGCGTGTCACCATCTCGGCATGACGTTTGCCGATATGGCCACAACCGATAACTGCAAATTTTATCTTTTTATCCATAAGCATTCGATGGGGGTGTGTCAAAATCTCCTTGTCCCCGCGCTTGACGCGGAGCCGCAAAAGGACAGACCTTATCAATCAGATTTTTATAGGGTCGGTTTTAATGCTATCCCGCGTCAAGTGCGGGAACAGGATAGTTTCGACACACCCCCTTTTTTAGAGTTTCTGTTATATATTGCTGTTGTCCGAGGGACATTTCCGTATGAATAGGCAGGGAAAGGACGGATTCGCACAAACGGGTGGAGACGTCCAAATTACCAGATACACGGGAGATATGCCGGTAAGCTTCCTGATGATGCACTGGTACAGGATAATAGATCATGGAAGGGATTCCCTGTTCTTTCAACAGGCATTGAAGGACATTCCGCCTGCCATCTTTTACCTGGACCGTATATTGGTGATAGACATGAGTCGAAAATATCGATCTCGCAGGGAGAACCAACGAATCGCAGGAGGACAAAGCTTCATCGTACCGAGAGGCAACTTGCCGACGGGTTTCCGTGAACTCCTCCAGATGCTTCAACTTCACATCCAGCACAGCAGCTTGCAACGTGTCCAGACGGGAGTTGCATCCGATCCGCCTATGGTGGTATTTGCATTCCTGGCCATGATTGGCAATCATGCGGATACGGGTAGCCAACGCCTCGTCGGAAGTCATCAACGCCCCCCCATCGCCATAGCAGGCTAACGGCTTGGATGGAAAAAAAGATGTCGTCCCGATATGTCCGATCGTCCCGGCCTTTCGTACCCGCCCGTCGGAAAAGATATAATCGGCACCAACGGATTGGGCGTTATCTTCCACTACATACAGATGATAGACATCTGCCAAAGTCATAATCGGCTCCATATCGCAGGCTTGTCCGAACAGGTGGACGGCCACGACCGCCTTTGTCCGTTCCGAAACAGCCGCTTCTATTTTCCGGGGATCGATATTAAAGGTACAGGGATCGACATCCACCAACACGGGCGTCAATCCTAACAAAGCGACAACCTCGGCTGCCGCTATATAAGTAAATGCCGGTAGAATCACCTCATCGCCAGGCTGAAGCTCCAATGCCATCAGAGCAATCTGCAAAGCGTCCGTCCCGTTAGCACAAGGAATCACGTATGGAACCTGAAGATAATCAGCCAAATGCCCGGCAAAGGTTTTCACCTGCGGACCATTGATAAAAGCACAACTGTCGATCACCACCTGCATGGCCTCATCAATCTCCTCTTTGAACCGGAGATATTGTCCATGCAAGTCGACCATCTGTATCTGTTCTTCCAACATTATATTATCTGTTTTCCGATTAATTAATCCTTCGTCACTACAACGAAGGATTAACCAGATTATTTCACCTCGCTGCCCGGTTTTACCTCTTTTTCAGGAGTGATGACAGCCAGCTTACCGTCGAAGTTTTCTGCTGAAGGATCATCCCTTCGGAAACGATACCTTTCAGCTTGCGCGGAGCCAGATTAGCGATGAAGCAAACCTGCTTGCCCACAAGGTCTTCCGGCTTGTAATGTTGAGCGATACCGGAAACGATCGTACGTTTTTCCAGACCGTCATCGATACGGAACTGCAACAACTTGTCCGCCTTAGGCACTTTCGTACATTCCAACACGGTCCCGACACGGATATCCAGCTTCATGAAGTCATCGAACTCGATATTCTCACGGATGGGTTTCGCCTTGTAGTTGGCTTCCTCGTTTGCTTTCTTCGTATCCAACAGCTTTTGTACCTGCGCTTCGATCACGCTGTCTTCAATCTTCTCGAACAGCAGTTCCGATTTGCCCAACTGATGACCGGCTTCCAACAAGTCAGTCGATCCCAAGCGGTTCCAGCCTAACGGTTCCACATTCAGCATCTTGTTCAATTTCTCCATGCTGAACGGCAGGAATGGTTCGAAAGCGATTGCCAAATTTGCCGTGATCTGCAAAGCGATGTTCATGATCGTGGCGACACGCGCCATATCGGTCTTTGCTAATTTCCAAGGTTCAGTGTCAGCCAGGTATTTGTTTCCGATACGAGCCAAGTTCATCGCTTCTTTCTGGGCGTCACGGAAATGGTAGGTATCCAGCAGACGTTCCACGTCGGCCTTTACATTCGCGAAATCGGTCAATGTCTGACGGTCATAATCGGTCAGCTCGCCGGCAGCCGGCACCTTACCTTCGAAATACTTTTCGGTAAGCACCAAAGCACGGTTGACGAAGTTTCCTAAGATAGCTACCAGCTCATTGTTATTGCGTGCCTGAAAATCTTTCCAGGTGAAATCGTTGTCTTTTGTTTCCGGAGCATTAGCCGTCAAAACATAGCGCAACACATCCTGCTTGCCCGGCATATCCACCAGATATTCGTTCAACCAGACAGCCCAGTTGCGGGAAGTGGAGATTTTGTCGCCTTCCAGGTTAAGAAACTCATTGGCCGGCACATTCTCCGGCAGGTTATAAGAACCTTCGGCTTTCAGCATGGCCGGGAACACGATACAGTGGAACACGATATTATCCTTACCGATGAAATGTACCATCTTGGTTTCAGGATCTTTCCACCAGGTTTCCCAACTTTCGGGGAGCAGTTCTTTTGTATTGGAGATATATCCGATAGGCGCATCGAACCAGACGTACAGCACTTTCCCTTCCGCTCCTTCCACCGGCACGGGAATCCCCCAGTCGAGGTCGCGGCTTACGGCACGAGGCTGCAATCCCATATCCAGCCAGCTCTTGCACTGTCCGTATACGTTCGGTTTCCATTCCTTATGTCCTTCCAGTATCCACTGGCGCAGGAACGGTTCCCATTTATCCAAAGGCAGATACCAGTGTTTGGTCTCTTTCATCACCGGCTGGCTACCACTGATAGCGGATTTCGGGTTGATCAGATCCGTCGGACTCAAAGAGGTACCGCAGGCTTCGCACTGGTCGCCATAGGCTTTTTCATTGCCGCAATGCGGACAAGTCCCGGTTATATAACGGTCGGCAAGGAACTGTTTTGCTTCCTCGTCGTAATACTGTTCGCTTGTTTTCTCGATAAACTCTCCTTTATCGTATAAGGTACGGAAGAAATCCGACGCCACCTGGCGATGTGTAGCCGAAGTCGTACGGGAATAGATATCGAACGAGATACCAAACTCCTCAAAAGACTTCTTGATAATACCATGATAACGGTCCACCACATCCTGCGGCGTAATCCCTTCTTTCTTCGCTCTCAGCGTGATAGGCACTCCATGCTCATCCGATCCACCAATCATCAAAACTTCTTCCCCCTTCAGGCGAAGATAGCGTGCATAAATATCAGCAGGCACATACACCCCGGCCAAATGTCCGATATGCACCGGCCCGTTCGCATACGGCAACGCCGTAGTTATCAGCGTTCTCTTAAACTGTTTTTCCATACCTTGTGTTCTCTTTTTGAGGCACAAAGGTAAGGAATAATTTGGTTAGATGGAAAAGATAGCTCATCGGATTACAATCTTTACCGATTCGCCATTTCCGACCTTCACCACATACACACCTGCCGGCAGCAGATAAGACGAATAACCGGCCGGGACACCTGCCCTTTTTATCAACTTTCCTTCCATATTCCAAACAGACAGCTCAGAAACTTCAGGAGATTGAATATGCAAAAAACTTCCGGTGGTACAGATACGTACAGCTGGAACCGATACGTTTTCATTGCCTACCGGCATATTCGAAGCGGCAAAAGAACCTTTTAACGTACAATTGTCCGTCACCACATATCGATAAGGATTCAAAGTGTTGCCATCCTCCCATTTTACAAACATATTCCCTCTGTCCGGCGCTGCTCCAATGTGACAATCGTTCCATGTTTTACCATACCGACCTGGCTAGCTCTGACGATTCCGCCATCCTGCTGTTCGAGAGAAACAACATATTCATTCTGTTTCAACCCGGAAACCTCCACATCCACATCTTCCGACAGACCTGAAAGCGTATAGAATAAAGTTTTCGTTTCAGAAGAAGCTCTCAAAGACAAAGTTGCATCCAGTTCTTTTCCATTGGCGAAAACTTTAACACTGCTTTGGCTATATGACGGTAAAACGACCAGTTTCAACTGAACAGATTCTCCTTCTGTCACAGCCGCCGCATTTACATTGACAGCTCCCATACCTGCACCGGCAAGGACAGGTAGTTTGACGCATACGGCACCTTGCCTGTTTTAGGCAGAAACAACGGGAACAGTTGTGATGCATCGGCTGCCGTCACGATACGGGGATTATCAGCTTTGCCATCATTCCATTTCGAAAATACTTGTCCTTCAGGCGCATCAGCCTGCAATACGATCAAGGCATCCGTTAACAGAGAGAGGCCGGATACATCTGAACCGGTTTCCACATCGATAGCCGACACATGCTCCTGCAATACCGGTTTCACCTTATTACGGACGATTCCATCTACAGAAATACGGATATTCTCCGAAATATTATATATGCTATACACCTCCTGGTTCACGTTCAATTCTTCATTGTTGACATATACGACAGGGACAGATTCGTTGTAATCTGCATCCAGATGCAAATAGAATTTGAATTTACCACCCGGCTTGACTTCAGTCGGATATCCAGTAAGCGGTTTGACCGTCACCCCTTCCAATTCGGGAAGAATAACAGAAAACCCGGCACTGTCCTTCACGAAACGAGCTTGCAACGTCACATCCGACTCAGCCACAAACGTACGGGGATTAGCTGTCTCACCATCCGTCCACGACTGGAATTTATAATTTTCATCTGCCGTAGCCGTCACCGAAACAGGATCGCCATGATTGACGGTCCTTGAATTCTCTGCATCCTCATCACCGGTAAAAGCAATCACACCATTAGCCGACTGTACTAAAGTAATCAGATGGGTTACTCCGGAAATACCAGTCACATTGACAGCTACGTCAGTAGTCTGGTTGCTTAATGTGTAAATGTCATAAACATCGGGAGTGATAACAGTTCCGTTAGCCGTCACCTTTATAGAATCCAATGTCTGGAAATAGTTCTTATCCACAATCAATTTGAATTCAAAAGCCCCGCCACTTGCTACAGCTTCCACGACCTCACCCCCTTCGGGATTGCAGGCCGTAATTCCTTTCGGCAGGTTGAACGTAATAGTGATCTTTCCGGAACGGAACGTGATGTTGCGGGTCGTAACGCCATCCTTGCAACCGGACTTGCGGGCTATGGCTTGCACGGCAACCGTTTTCGTGGCAGCCGTAATGGTGCTTACCTGGAAAGCTCCGGTATAACGTTTCGGGGTAGAGCCGTCGATGCTGTACAGCAAGGAGTCGCATTCCCCGCCTTTGTCCATCGTGACCGTCACAGATTCTCCGCTTGGGATATAGTCCGTATTGACAGGATCGGTCGTTATTTTGGGAGCCGAGGCTGCCGGTCGTGGATCAGCAAAGGCAGCCGAGATGGTCAAACCGCCTTCGGCAGGCATCTTTACCGTTTGAGAGCTGGTCGTATATTCAGTATTATTGACAACCAGTTTCGACAATTTATAATCGGCCGAAGCAGGTGTTGCCGTAATTGTCAACGAGGTGTTCGCCCCGACCTTATCACCGGATTTCACTTCCGTCGTTCCGCTCATCACCGTGATTGTTCCGTTCTCCGGACGCGTGATCTGCACAGAGTTTCCCATTGTCCATTCGGCATATAGTTTCAAATTGCCGGTCGTTCCAGCAGGAATGATCATTAATGCCTGATCCTTCAACAGGTCATCTTTATGCCACCCGACAAACGTAAAGTTGTCACGTTGCGGAGTAGGCAATTCGACTTCTTTTTCAATATTATAGCAAGTCACGGCATCAGGAGGATTATTGCCATGCCCGTAAAGTTCATATTCGATTGTATATTCGGTCAACTTCCATTTGGCATATAAAGTAAAATCTCCGTGGGTACCCTTTACAACTTCTCCATAAGGTTTGGTCAGAGCTTCATCTATATACCAGCCCACCAATGTATAACCTGCTTTCGTCGTTCTCGTTGGGAGTTTGAATGTTTCGGTCTCAACAGTGTAGGGTAGAGCATCCTGATCGGAACCGCCGTTGGTGTTGAAGGTGATGGTGTACGAGATAGGTATCCATTTGGCATAGATCATTACCGGAATATTCGTTTGTCCTGCCGTTCCTGCCGGAAAAGGTACGGCCTCTAATTCGCTTCCAGTAAAATTTTCATTCTGAAACCATCCTCCGAACATATATCCTTCTTTTGTCAGACCGGAAGGTAAAATCCCCGGTTTTGCTTTTGTATAGGAGATATCTGCTATAAAAGTGTCGTTGTTCGTCTTAAAGGAAAGCGTATAAGAAATCTCCGTCCAATGCGCCACAAGGTAATATCGCCCGTTCCGGCAGGGATAGAGGTTACTTTCTGATTATCCCGATACCATCCATTGAAAACATATCCTTCTCTTTTAGGAGTTGGCAAAGAAGATATCCCGGTTTCAATATTATATAAACCATCCTGAATAGCAGTTCCCCCTGCCACATCGTAAACGACTTTATAAGAGATCAGGGTCCATGTGGCACCAAAAGCCATGTCTTTGCTGGTTACACGGTCTGCCGTTGTTGGCAGGGCGGTTGGATTGACCGGATTGCCGTTATATGTCCAATCGGCAAAAGTGTAACCGTTTTTTGTTCACTGTCGGCAGGGTGAAATCTGGGGTTTCGATGGTGTAAGAGGGCGTGCCGGGTTGGTGGTTGTCCCGCCGCTGGTGTTATAGGATACGTTGTAATTGGTAAGAGCCACGGTTATAGAAGATGATACTAACCCAGTACTACCATAATCAGAACTATTGGTCATATATGCACCAGCAGGAATCATATTATCAACAGTATAATCATTATTGGGATCAAGGGTATAAGCTGTACCATCACTTGCTATTGCATTAAATGTCGCCCGATATATTCTAACAGTTCCACCATCATAAGACAATGCAATTGCTGCTCTATCGGAAAACCATTCAGTTCCTGTGGTCTGTGCAGAAATAAATCCTCCGCCCGTTATTTCAAGAGTTCCTCCTGTAACACTTATACATTTTGCCTCTGCCTTATTTTTTGTTATAGAAATCTGCATCCCATTCAAATCGAGTATCATCGTCCCCCCAGTAATGTTCAAAGTACTACTCAAAGAAACGTCCCCCGTCAACATCACAACATTTCCACTCACCGTTGCATTACCCAACGCATCCCTCAACGCCGCAGCCGAACCCACATCCACCGCCCCGCCCCTCACCGAGCAAAGCAGTCCCACGATCAAAACGATCCAACCGATTAATCCACTATTTCTTTTCATCCTTCTTTCTTTATATTTTTTGTTCCGGCACGCCAGAAACGTTGTTTCTAAGTTCATTCTTGGGAGAAAGCAGGTAGAAACACCGTTTATTCTTTGTTTCCCAAGGGAATCCTCCCGGAAACGGTGTTTTTTGCTACTTCCGGAACGGATTGTTGCCAGAAACACTGTTTCCGGAAGCAATCACGAATGCGAAGTCTTAGAAACGCCGTTTCCAAGAGCGCCGCATTGACGATAACCGCCGTGCAAGGCGTTTATAGTCGCTTTCCGCCCGACATGATACCGGAAACGTTGTTTCCAGCTATCTTTAATTCTTTAGGATTTGAAAAGAAGTCAATAATTCGGCAATTCTTTTTTCATTTGCCGGATCGTTAACAGAAGAGGAGATAGATCCACCTTTATAATATTAAAGATTTCTTCTTCATCTATTCGATGATATTCATGAACGATAATATCACGCAATCCCATAATTTGAGTCCAACAGATATTGGGATAATTCGTCAAATAAGCATGAGAAGTCTTATTATCTATTGTTTTTATACTTTCTCCAATAAAGATCAATTGCATACATATTCCACTGAGCAAGAAAGTCCCTTCCTTATCCAACAAAAAATCATTTGGTGTTTCCAACTGACCGGCTTTACTTTGAATCAGCAGAATCGCATTTTCTACCCGATTCAGCAACGTTTCAATACGGACCTTGTCAAACATAGAGTAATTCTTTAGAGATATTTTGCAAGAATGCAGTGCCGGAAAGTTGCTCGCGGAGGCGGATAATATCGACTCTGCAACCGAATAAGTCCTCTAATTCCTGCTTCATCCGGCAACGCAACAATATATCTGCTTTACCTTCATAGGCTACATCTACATCACTGGTCTCTGTTTGTTCACCACGCACCACAGAACCAAACAGCGCCATCTTGACAACCCCGTAAGCCTTTGCCTTATTCAGGAAATAGCTACGCAATAGTTCCATATATTCTTCTTTTGATCGCATAAACAAACATTTTTCACAAAGTAAAGTAAAATCTTTTGTTTCTGCAAACAAACTCCTCAAATCCAACCTTTTCAAAGAACGTTCAATTGTCAATCTACTCAAACACCAGCTCGCACTCGTCCAAATACATCACGCTGCTCGTGCTACCCGTGAAATAGTCACCGTATTTACTGGCGGAGGCTACGATCAGGATGTATTTCGGGTGGGTGAAGTAGTCGCGATAAGTCAAGTTGATTTTAAACTGTTTGTATTCGCTGCCTGTCGCTTCGTTCGATTTCAATTCTCCGAATGCGATCATCGATTCGTTGTTCCAAGTCAGATCAACAAACGTACCTGTTGTCGTGTTGACTCGGAATGGGGCACTCCAATCGAACAAGCCAATATAGATATGGCATGAATCCGTCTGCCCCATCAAGGCATCGTACGGAGCCTTTGCTTGGTCGATCACGCCCGGTGTATATCTGTAATACCCTTTCAATGCCGAAGGTCGTCCGGTATAAGGCTGTCCGAAATCGAGTTCAGCCCCTTCGATTCCTGCCAAACCAACAAAGTCGCCCGTATAAATATTACCAGCAGCGAATTTACTGGCAATGCTGATGTAATCAGAAGCCATCCTAACAGCACGGCCTTTCACCACATCACCCGTTTCAGGTGCAGTCGGGTTACGACTAGCGATGCTGGCCCCCTCGTTGCCGGAATCCCAAAAATGGTCGGCATCATCCAATGTTGCATTCGGATACCAAGTCTTTTCGTTTTTCATCACCCAATCGTCAAAGCCGAGATTCGGGACCTGCATGATCGTATCGGTTGTAAACGTGAGTATCTCACCTACCGTCCCGTTCATCGTTAACCGATATTCGTAATTCGTCCCCGCTGCCAGATGGGTCATCATGATCAAAAAATCTTCTCCTTCATAGCTTATTTCGTTAGGCAGCACTGACTCCCAAACGGTTTCGCCAGCCTTACGATATTCGGCTTCCACTTCCCCTTTCGATATCGACCCGCTGACATATGCGCGGCGTGTCCAAGCGGAAAGCTGTGTCAGTTGGACATTCGCATTCGGATATTGGACGCTCAAGGTCCACTCTTCCGTCTCGTCAAATGCCGTCACATAGAAAACACGTGGACGGGTAAAATCAACCACTTTCGAAGGGTCGGGAGTCGTCTGTGCGATCGAACTCCCTAATTGCAATTCTTCTATTTCAATATTTCGTAAAGAGGGTTGCTCGGTCGAATCGACATAAACAATGACATTCTTCGTATAATCGTCAATCAAGGCCGAACCTACCTGATTCTTTATCTTTATCTTACGTACGATATCCCACGAGACATTGACCGTCCAGTCATAATCCTGATAAAGGCTCAGGCGGAACTTCACCGGATTCAGAAAATTCATCCGTGTATCCATTCCGGCAGGCAAACTGTCAGCCGAGACAAAACCGGTATCCGGAAAATGAGCGATATCGAGACAGGCAGCCGAATCCGGATAAACCTTCATACCCTCTGTCACGACTAGCTTTTCAACACGCAGATCCCTCAGGTCGATCGTATCGGCCACTTTTATCTCCACTGTATTTGAAGCTCCGAGGATACGGCAGGAAGTCATACCGGCAACTTCCATCTCCGTGATCTGTCCAACAATGGTCGGATACGGCAAATCGTTTTCGACACATCCTATCCAAGACAATACCAGCAATCCGAACGTAAGAAATATGCTTTTTCGTTTCATACCACTTCCTTATAGATAAAAAACAATGCCCAAGTCGATCGAGAGCAGATTTATCTTAAAGTTTGCCGAACTGGAAGTACGTTTACCATCATACACCTGATCTTTTTTCTGGTCATACCAATTAAAGTTCAGGCCTGCGACAGCGATAGAAGCCTCCACTGCCGTAAAATCGTTGACAAAACAGGTGATACCCGGTGCAACACCGATATTCAAGTTATGCTTCAACTGATGTACGCCCGACAATCCGCTTCCCAAATCCGAACTGCTCGTACTTTTTGAAAAGCCGTACAGCAAACGTGCCTCATTAAACAAACCGAAACGTTTGCTATCTCCCAAATTTAAGTATGTACGGATAAAAAAAGCAGCCGAATAGGTATTCGATTTATCATTCCACTCGTTTATATCCAAACTGATATCATCTCCTAACGAAAGTGACAGGTTATCTAATTTCGTATAAGAACGCGAATAAGCCAAACGCCCGCCGATACTGATATTGTCACGGATGAAATAGCTAACCAAAGGTGTCACTTTAAATGTATATCCTTCCGAATCGATATCTTTCAACAACGACATAAATTCGAAATTATCATCCACATGTTCCGAGTAGGAGAACGTCGCCCCTACCATCCATTGCCCTTTCGGGATAAATGTCTTCATCACGATTCCCCGATCATATTTATTCTCTCTCGCCGAAAGTACCGTCACGGCACAAAGCAGAAGCAAAAGCAGACTCGTTATTTTTCTCATATTTTGTTTATTCGTTATTCGTTTGTGAAAGAGGCAGCGTTGTAATCATATTCCAAATTAAATTCATCGATATACAATGTACTGCCTTTACCTCCTGTAAAATAATCTCCATAGCGGCTTGCCGCAGCTACAACCACTATATAAGATGGAGTTACATCTGTTTTCCGATATTTGATATCTATTGAAAACTTTTTATAACCATTTGCTTCTTCTCCGGAAACAGCTTCTTTCGCCACTAATTCACCATAAGCAATGACAGAAGCATCGTTAGGGTCAAACAATTGGCGACTTTTCGGATTTGTACGTATCTCATAATTTTTTGTACACAATGCTATATAAATGATACATTGATCAGAATCTCCACTTTTCAAATCAGGATCTACTTTTGAATCCCATTGTTCCATATAATCTATGTTTACTGGAGTATATTTATAATATCCAGTCAATTTTGTAGGCTTAGCAGTAAATGGTTGTCCAAATGACAAGATACCATTCGTTCCATCTATGTCAACAAAATTACCAGTAAACATACTCGCTGAAGCAAATGCCCCAATGCCAATAAAGCCAATCCACGTAGACTGTAACTTAGCAGCTTTACCCTTGACTACAACACTTTCTTCAGGAGAAGTAGGATTATTTTCGCCCGCAGTATTTGCGCCAGTATTTCCAGAATCCCACCATTTAGATACATCTACATTAGGAAACCAAGTCTTACCATTTTTGAACCATTCATCAAATGTATTATTTTTTAAATTTACAATCGGAGATGTTGTAAAAGTTTTGACATTCCCTTGAGCATCTGTACCTGAGACTGCATAGTATTCATACTCTGTACCAGGCATGATATTTTCAATCAACAATAAAGAAAAATCACCTGTTTGCTCATTATAAATAGTTGCATCATATCTTTGAAAATCTGCATCTGCTTTCTTTTTCAACATGAAGCCGATATTATCTCTGTCAATGGAATTACCTCTTAATGTCACAAATTTCGCCCATACGACCGGCTCTTCCGTTGTTACATTCACATTCGGACGAATTTCATAAATAAATTGTACTGTCGTTTCCTGATGCAAATTATCCAAGACAGAGAACGTAAACGTATGAGTGGCCATTTGAGTGACAGAAGCAGGCTCTAATGCTTTAGCAAAATCGGTCAACACGAATGTCAACTCTTGTTTGTCTTTTACTTCTTGCATCGGGAAATCCAATTGCTGCAAACGCGTCCGTGCAGCATCCGTCAGATTACAAAGATCAAACGATGGAACATCGGCAAACTGGAAAGAAGTTGTTTCCACTTTCAACTGCTTGATGCCGTTCGGCGCTTCGATCGTCAGAGAATGTTCGGGAACTGACGGATTTTCAGTCTTTTTATAGACAATCTTATTTTCCGTAAAGCCGTCAAGTGCCAACTTGGGAACCGACTTGCCGAAAAGATCTTCCTGTTTGATGAAGATTCCGTAATATATCGTATCGGCCTTTTCGTCCACTATGATTCCACCGAAATCGGCTCCAGCTTCTTCATTATCACCACCACCATCGTCAAGCGAGTATTTTATCTTATAAAAATACCGTTCCTTTATATCCGGGAACACACGTTGCATGGCAAACTCGTTTCCATCCTGATTGACCAATTTCAAATCAGCGTAAGCTTCTCTGCTTTAAAAAAACCGGCACGAGTCTCATCCCGCGTATAAAGCAAGCTCCCGGAAGTATTGGAAACCGTCGTTTCATAGTGGCTGAAATAGTCAGCAAGATTGTCAGCATACTCGACTGCTACTTTCGTATTCGAAATCTTGCAAACAATCTGTACGGAGGTTATCTCACCGGACTGAATGGTTATTTCTTTCGAACCGGAATAGAACGGTTTTTCCCATCCTGCCTCTTCCGACTGGTTTGATTTTACTGAAATCGTATAAGTTCCTACCGGAAGAACGATCTTTTTGCCTTTCACCTCATCGATATAATCGGAGTAGCTTTTTATCGTATCCCCTTCCGCAGCGATGATATCGACACGAAGAGATTCATTCGTGACAGCCGATTCCGCCTTTGTCAACAATGTAGCATCCTCTTCGATACCTAAAAACAACGAGCCTGTCGGTATCCCTGCCGATTCTTCATTACAGCTCACTCCCCATAATATCAAACTACACAAGCAAGCAAATATATATAACTTCATACTGTTCATCACTCATTAATCGTTCAAGTTTCTTACCGTTAATGTCTTGGAAGCTTTTTGCCCCAACTGATCCGTCGCAGTTATGGTAAAGAGATAATCACCTCCTCCCAAACCTGCAATCATCGGCATAAAAGAAGATATATCAAACGTTGTAGACGTAGCACCTTTTGTTGCTGACAATCCTAATTTTGACAAAGTTTCTTTCAAACCCTCATCACAAATATCAAACTCGGAAGTCAGCCCGACAGCCGGTAATAATGCCTCCAATGTTGATGAAGTTATTTTTACAACTAACGAAGCCAATTTACCCGGTGTATTAATCTTCACACGCACAGTTTTATTACCTGCACCCGATATCTCGATCGGTTGGCTTATGTCTAATCCTGCATCCCCTACAATTGTAGGTTTAGCCACCGTGTCACCTCCTTCATTATCATCGCCACCATCACCCTCACCACCGGCATCGATAAAATCTGAAGGGATCTCGATTACATATTCTTTCTCGATCAAGGATATGTCGACCTTAATCACCGGATTTTTAACTGATACTGAATCATCCGGCACAATAGGATCATCCGGTTCGACAGGTTCGTTATCATCCGGTTCATCAGGAGAGCTGTCGCCTTCTTCAAGATCCAAGTCGATCAATATATTATTATATTGCTGGATATCTTCATTTTTCGACATATCATAATTATATACCAAAGTCTTTCCACCATTCTTCATAGTCGCATATACAGTAAACTGTAAGATGCCGGTATTCTTCAAATAGGTTGTCCTTTTTTCCCCGTTTTGGGTAGTCAAAGCTCCCACTTTATTATCAATAACGATCGAATAATCGTCATTAAATTTCTTCAAGAAATCATCCGAACAACGGAACGTAACTTTCTTATTGCTCAACACACAGTCCGTAATCACCTTTGCCACTTCCTGAGGGGTGATTTCACACACATTCGTACCGGAATAAAAGGGCTTGTCAAAACCGGCATTCACGTCTTCTCCCAGCGTCGCCCGAATCGAATAGTGACCGGCAGGAAGCAACAAACCTCCCTCATTCTTCAAATCGGCATAACTGTCATAATGCTTGACCGTATTACCATTGACATCAATGATATCGATAGCAAACTCATTAACATCCAATATAACAGTCTGTGAACCAGTAGTACTTCCTCCCTTCGAAACAGGGATATCCGCTTCTTTTCCGGCTTCAACTCCAAATCTAACAGCCCCTGGTTTTCTACGGTCGTGTCATCAGTCTGACCTTTATCAGTCTGTCCCAATATCTCTTTCTTCATCTCACAAGAGAAAAAAAGAAGAGAAAAAAGCAACAATAACAGGTATTTATATTTCATATGCCTATTCTCCTATGCATTTAGTCGTTAACCGTAAACTTTTTGTTTCAGTTTCTCCGGCATCCAAAGTTATAATATAGTATTCCCCAATCGACACTTTATCTGTATTCCGGTTGCATACATAATATGTCCGTTCCGGATAGGTCAGCCCATCCAGCTTAACCGTGACTTTCAGCACCAGATTCTCACATGGATCCAGATAATAAGCCGGCTTTGTATGCTTATCGGGATCGAACGTCCACGACACTTCACCATCATAAACGGTCACTGAATAACTGTAATTAAGAGGTTCGGCTTCCAACTTCGCTTTGAACTGGTCAGACAAGCGAACCTCCACTCCCACACTTTCAAACGTACAAGTAAAAGAAGGAACAGACGTGACTGTTTTTTCTTCAATCACAAAATCCTGTTTCCCTTCGAAATAAGGAGTTTCAGACACTCGACCCTCAGCCGCTGCCTGATCGTACGAGGAAGCAACAACCTGATAATCTCCTACCGGTAAAACCAATGGCATACCGGAATCGATCATAGCCGAATAAGAAACAAAACTCGTATGTTTCGTATATGTACCATCTGCACCCTGTTGATCGATCCGAATCGGGAATGTATTCGCATCCATTCCGAAAGCTCCTTTCATCACAATCACCGGGATCTCCGTCTTGCTCAGAACCGCAGGTTGTTCCAACCGCAGCGCTCCGGAACCTTCACCAAAGTTGTCGCTTCTGCTATTTTCCTCTTTTTGGCAAGCAGCCAAAAGGGAAAGAATTACCGTTAAAAATAAGATATATGTCTTTTTCATATTTATTCGTAAATTAGTCGAACATTATCGATCGTCAGGACATTACCCACATACCGAGAATCACTGTATCCGTCAAAAGCCCCTAAACTACCTTGTACACCCTCCACTGAAGGGTTATCCGCAGTACTGGATCTAAACACAATATACATATGTGTTGCCTTCAATGATGTATTGGTATAATGAACATTTACTCTTACCGGAGCAAATGAAGCCTGATCCTGATTACTCATGATTCTACCACTTCCCAACTGCGTTACAGTTCCGTTTTCCCTATTTTCTACTACAATATAAGCTTCAAAAGATTCACTATTTAAAGATTTGAACTTATAGTAGAATTCAAACGCATTAGGACGAACATTAAAATCATGCCCATAATCAATTGTCTCAACCCCATTGCTGGTTGCAGAATGAGAGCCTAAAAACAACATTCCGGCAGAATGCGTTCCACTTTCACCTCCAAGTTCCGTAAATGTATTTCCTTCTTTCCATCCAAGCGTACTGATTTCAGCCGCTTTCCCTTCATACCCATTATCAACAGGGACTGTTCCGGAATAGGATGTATAATAACATGAAACACCGCTTCTTTGTGAAGTTGTCAACGCATTTCGGGTTGCCCACCACGAAGAACCTCCTTCATTATAAGGCCACCACTGATCTATCCCTAAACCGGTAGTTCCAACAGACCATATTGTTTTCTTATAAACTTCTTTCTTATGCCAATTTTCAAAAGAGCCATCTTCCAACTCCACCACATTTTCGGTTGTTATCACAATCGGTTCCGTTACACGCTTTTCTTTTTCCCGGTAAATTGCACGTATTTCATATTGCTGTCCTCCTGATGTCAGATTCTTCAATGTATCACATATCTCATCCGTTTGGTAAGTATGGTTCTTGCAATTGTTCCAACTTCCATTACCGACTTTTCTCCATTGGAATTTAAGATTATCAGGATGTGTTCCATCAGAAACCTTTGCCCGCAGAAAAGCCCGGCAAGCAAAAGCATCCCCACCATTAGCAGACGGTGTCAACTCAAACACCGGCGCCTTTACCGTCAATGTCTTTGTCAGAGTCGGGAAACTGCGTCCTTTCTTATCCGCTAAATCCAATTTATAAGTAAATGTTTTCTCTCCTTCCATAGGAGCCTCTAACCGGGAAGAAAAGACTTTTGGGAATTTAAGCGTTGCTGTCGCATTATTACCCGACTCAACACTAATACCCCAATCATTATATAAAACAGTTCCATCGGTTAGAATATTATACACTTTATCATCTACCCCGTCATTAATTGTCAATGTCGTTTTCGTTTCATCGATTATACCTTCAGCCTCAAATTTAGCTTCTATTTCTTTCGACATGTCATCACCCTCTATAATCGTTGTTTCAGGAAAGCCGTCAAATGTTATGATCGGCTGGCCGGCTGGCTGTACAACAACTGTTACCCCCAATACATTTGTCGCATGTGCCTTTCCTGTCGCATCAACTCCAGAAAACTCATAATGATAAGTATAAGTTTGGTCTTCCTCGATAGGAGCCTCCAAACTATTGATTGCATCTTTCAAAAATAGCTGTCCGGTTTTTCTTTCTCCTTTCACATTAGTATTCGCCTTACCATTGACCGACCATTTGAAATTCTTCCCTAAAGCGGCGGTAACTCCTTCGTCCGTCGCCAAGTCGTAGGTAATCTCTTCGTTTTCTTTTTCTTCCCGCCATTGCTTGACACACAAAGAGGCAATACCTGCCGGCATAGCAAATCCAACTGTAGGACTCTTCTCGAACTTTCCGACTTTAATGGTAAAAGATTCTCCATTCGTAAAATCATCCGGAGACAGTGTCGGCTTCTCAAACGGCTTCCACATAAAATCAGGTATCCCTTCATTCAGCGTGACATTTGTCATTTCATCATCCAGGATAATTTCCAGACCGATGCCATCCAAGGCCTCTCCATCCGTTTTAAAGATCAGGCGAATGTTCTGGCGACGTTCGATAGAAAGAGGAGTCGGGATTTTATATGTTTTTTCCTTGTCTTCGGTGATTTTCTTCAAACGGATGGCGATACCTAATTCCGACCCTTCTTTAGCTACTTGCATATAGGCCGGACGCATTTCATCTTTCTTTATTTCCAGGCTGCCGGATGTAAAGGCCGAACTCAACAAAACAGTATAATCAGAATATGCCTCCTTGAAGTCCTCGGTATAGTCGACCGTGATTCTCGCATTTCCAAGTGTACAAGTCACATCGATAGGCGTACTCATGTCAGCTTTCACCGTAAAGTCGGTACTTCCTTCAAAATAAGGGTTTTCAAAAGCAGAAGGGAGGTTGTCACCTTTGGAGGCGATGAGGTATAAGCCCCCTCTTTCAGTTCGATTTCAGAAGGCATCTCATCGAAGCGGTCATACGATTGGACTGTATCGGACTGCTGTACGATACGGATCTTGTAATCAGCCGTAGTCAGGAACTTTTCGAACTCATCCGAAACGGCTGCTTTAGTGGAGTTGTTGATACCTTTGTTCAAAGAAGTAGTGTCTGCCGATAATGACAAGCGCAGCTTTCCAATTCCATCGGCAGGCACACGATCGGAATCACAAGAAGAGGCACAGATAAGTACCCCCAAAACACATATCCATAAAGCCATGATCTTCCCAAGACCATATTCAATCATACATTTCTTCATCTATATAGTAATATAGTTTAGCCCTAATTCTGTTGGCTGTCAAAATTCACAAAACAACCGGAGTAATGCTCTTTCTCCACCTATCAAAATCGATGCAAAATAACGACAACACAAAAGATCTCACAAGGTCTATTATACGATTACCTGTCCGCTTTTTTAGATTTTGTTCCAAATAGTCAATTATAATATCCTAACTTAAACCGGATTTATCATTCAACACTTTTTGCGTGTCCTATTTTTCATATCTTTGCATATATTCTAATGTATTCTGAATATGGAAAACGACATCCCCAAAATAGACCTTCCCGACGATTGGATCATCGGGAACCTTTCGCATAAAGACATCGGTTTGTTGAGTTTGTATGCCAACTATCCTTGCAGGTTGAAAGCGGAGATATTCGTGCTTTGCATGCAAGGCGAGATCGAGGCTTCCATAAATCTGACACGCTACCAAGTGAAGCCAGGCAGCTTTATCACGATCCTGCCGGGAACAATCTTACAAATTCATAAAGTGGAAGGAGATTTGCAGATCTATTTTATGGGTTTTTCGTCCGAGTTCACCAACCATGCCAATATAGGCAAATCGGCAATGGACATGCTGTATGTCGTAAAAGACAGCCCGATTATCGAACTGAAAGAACAGCCGGCCCAATTGCTGAAAGATTATTTTTCGCTACTTGTCAAAACGTATGGATTCTGCGGCCCCAAGCTGAACAAAGATATCCTTAACCATCTGCTTTCAGGCGTGCTTCTCGGAGTAGGGGCCATGTATAAAGACAAGACACTGAACAAAACGAATCTCTCCAAAGCAGAACAAATAAGCAAAAACTTCAATCATCTGGTTATGCAGAACTATACCACGCAACGTTCCGTTGCGTGGTATGCCAAGAAACTCGGCATAACTCCGGCGCATCTCAGCACGATTGTCAAGCAGACGACCGACAAGACTTGTGTCGAGATCATCACCTCTATGGTGATCATGGATGCGAAGGCACAGTTGAAATCGACCGACCTTTCCATCCACGACATCGCCTATTCGCTGAATTTCACGAATATGTCTTTCTTCGGCAAATATTTCAAGCGGCATGTGGGGATGGGGCCGTTGGAATACCGGAACAGCTAAAAACAAAAGTTCTGGGCCGCTGGATCATTTCAGCTTCACCCACCCTGTACAACCCACCTTGCAACAAGCCCCAACAGGTGAAGGCTCCCGCCCGGATTGCCTTCACCCCCGGTATCCGGCCTTCATCCAGGTAAGTTCGAATCGACCACCAAAGGTTGCGGGATGCCCGTGTCTTCCTCTTTCGGAAGGGTATAGATGGCAAACAGACGGCTGCCTCCCTTCACCAGACGGCCGGAAGCGACCAATGCGGCCAAATCCTTGCGCGCACTGTAGTCAGACAGCCCGATAAGATAACGGTAGGAACGGACGGTGATATAAGAGTTCTCGTCCAGATAGCGGTAAAGAAGTTCCTCCCGGTCCGCCATGCCGGGTGCACAGTGACCTGAACTTTTCATACGCGTGAGCGGCATCGTCTTCAAGGCCTTCTTCAACTGCTGGCAGCATCGGAAATTGACGTTCTTGAAACGGACAGATTCGCTCCTCAGTTCCGTTTTAGACATGACCGCGCGAGATTGGAGCGAAACGCTGAAGAAACCGAGGCCCTCGATCTCCACGTTATCGCCTTCGCGCAAGCTTCCGTCACCAAGTCGGTGATCAGCTGCAAGGCGCCGGCAATGTCGGCCTCCGAATAGGTGGAGCGGGATTTGGCATATTTCATCAACTTTTTAATGCTGACGGTCTCATAGGGGATCAATCTTGGGTGAAGAGGCATTTTATTGCCGTTCTTCCCGGAATCCGGGTTACGCTCCATTCTGTAACGTGCTGTCATATTAGTAATAGATTAAATGGTGAATAATAAGACTTTATCGCTTTCCTGCCTTCTTTGTATGTTTTTGACGAAGGTCGAAAAGGTTTTTGCCCAAGGTGGAAAAGGTATTCGACTAAGTCGAAAGGCTTTTCGCCCTAGGTCGAATAGTCAATAACGTGGCAGTAAAGATACAAATAATAATAGGATAAACACGAATGAGGCGGTACTTTTATCCTAAATAAAAAACGCAACAACTGGGACTTGCTGGCTGATCCGACCGGTAGCCGCCGTTTCGTCTGCATCGAGATAAACGGGAACATCCGTCCAGACCGTTCTGTCGAATACGGACAGCTATACGCACAGGCGGTCGCCGCGCTCCGGGCAGGCGAAAGATATTGGTTCACGCCAGAGGCATTCATTTTATTTTCTCCTAATGCTTTTTCCGATCTCCAATTTTAAAATAAATGAAACCGGCTTACGTCCCCCATGTTTCCCGGTCCAGGCTCCGGTATTGTATGGCTTCCGCCAGATGGCGTGCCTCGATATTCGGAGAGGCTTCCAGGTCGGCGATCGTACGGGAGACTTTCAGGATGCGGTCGTAGGCGCGAGCGGAAAGATTGAGGCGCTGCATGGCGACCTTCAGTAAAGACAGGCCGGCAGCATCAGGCACGGCGTATTCATGAAGCAGTTTGGAGGTCATCTGGGCATTGCTGTAAATACCCTCATGCGCGGCAAAGCGTTTTTCCTGGATAGCGCGGGCTTTCATCACGCGCTCGCGTATCGCTTCGCTACATTCGGAAGGGCGTCCGTCGGATATCTTCTCGAAAGGGACCGGCACGACTTCTACCTGTATATCGATCCGGTCGAGCAAAGGGCCGGAAACACGATTCATGTATTTCTGGACAGCACCCGGAGAACAGAGACAAGGGCGATCGGGGTGATTATAATATCCGCAAGGACAAGGATTCATGGAAGCGACCAACATGAAGTTGGCCGGATAATCAACAGATAAGCGGGCACGAGAGACCGTTATCGTCCGGTCTTCCAATGGTTGGCGCATGACCTCGAGCACGCTCCGGTTGAATTCGGGCAATTCATCCAAGAACAAGATTCCGTTATGTGCCAGGCTGATCTCTCCCGGCTGCGGGAAAGCGCCTCCACCGACCATCGCCACATTCGAAATCGTGTGATGGGGCGAACGGAACGGACGTTGCGTCATCAGGGAAGTGTCCAGCCCGATCTTGCCGGCGACCGAATGTATCTTGGTGGTCTCGAGCGACTCCTGCAAGGTAAAAGGTGGCAAGATGGAAGGGAGACGTTTGGCGAGCATCGATTTGCCACTCCCCGGCGGACCGATCAGGATCAGGTTGTGGCTTCCGGCGGCGGCTACTTCCAGCGCACGCTTCACATTTTCCTGTCCGCGTACATCCGAGAAATCCGCTTCAAACTGAAGTTGCCGGGCATAAAATTCCTCACGGGTATTGACAACCGTCGGCTCCAAATCCCGTCTTCCTGCAATGAACTCGATCACTTCTTTGATGGTCGAAACGCCATACACATCCAGGTCATTGACGACAGCGGCCTCACGGGCATTCTGCTTGGGAACGATAAAACCTTTGAATCCCTCTTCACGCGCCTTGATCGCAATCGGCAGAATTCCCTTTACCGACTTCAAGCTGCCGTCCAATGAAAGCTCTCCCATCATCATGTAGTGGCCTAGCCGGGAAGCATCCAGCTCTTCGGCTGCTGCCAAGATGCCGATCGCAAGCGGCAAATCATACGACGAACCTTCCTTCCGGATATCGGCAGGCGCCATATTGATCACAATGCGGTTACGGGGAAACTTGTAGCCACTCACCTGAAGAGCAGAGATAATGCGTTCATGGCTTTCACGGACAGCCACATCGGGCAACCCTACCAAAAAGAATTGGATACCTTTCGTTGCAATTTACTTCGATCGTAACGACCGTTGCCGATATGCCTTGCACGGCGCAGCGTAAGATTTGACTAACATAGTTAAAGA
>ENA-OQCE01000194-OQCE01000194.1-human-gut-metagenome-genome-assembly--contig:-NODE-194-length-29114-cov-7.660951_pt1 | contig 29114 bp, 31 predicted proteins | sample MGYA00242495_ERZ504572 | MGnify/ENA primary metagenome ERZ504572 (study PRJEB26092, sample SAMD00036228) | human gut metagenome | host: Homo sapiens | study: EMG produced TPA metagenomics assembly of... | reverse complement strand
ATGTGTTTCTATGTGTACACGCTATCCTATTATAAATAGAGTGTCAGAATTAAAAGTCCATATAGAGTTGACGCGCTTTGTTCAACCAGAAAAAATCGAAATTGATGCAAACGAAAGGGCAGTTAATGAAAAGTCTCAATACTGCTTTTTCGTTTGCACCACCTTCGATTCTTTCCTTAACGATTTTAATGTTTCTATTATACCATAATGATACTATTATGAAAAATGAAAAAATAGTTCACGGTTTATATGCCAAAAATAATAAAAAAGCGTATCTTGAAAAGGCAACTTGCATATGCTATAATGGCGGTAGCTAAGAAAGAAATTATCAAATCCAAGCAGCACACCCCCTTTCTGTTGCCAGATTGGGTGCGACAACGTAGCTATTATATCATATATTCCAATTTTCTGGGGCGAAGAAGAATCAAATACAAACGTTTAATGCAATCAAGGCGTCAGTCCGGTATTTCCGGAACTGACGCCTTTTAAGCATTGGAAATTGTCAATGCCACTGTTTTGTCTTACATATACTTCTTCACAATATTCTCCACAATATTCTCCATTACTTTCCACTTATGTTCCATATCAGAGACAAGTTTAAACTGTGTCCTTGCCCGGTCCAAATTCTGCCCCGGTCTGTGAATTTTAAAATAAATGTCTCCCTGAATATAATCCATAAGAAACCTCATTCCACATTCATAGGTCATAAGCCTAGCGCCCATCGGAAGCAGCTTTATCTCTTCCTGTGAAAGTTTTCCACCACAGCCCTCTATAAAGCCCTTCGCACATGCTTCAAAAAGCTCTAAATCGCACCACACTTTATCCAGATTTTGTTCATCCTCTAATGCTGTACTTGCTCCAATCCGCACCGCATCTCCAAAATCATTCATGGCTACCCCAGGCATTACAGTGTCCAGGTCAATCACACATATTCCTTTTTTGGTATCCTTATCCATGAGGACATTATTAATTTTTGTGTCATTATGAGTCACACGAAAACTGATTTTCCCACTTCTCAGCAAATCCTGAAAGCAGTCCACAATTTCTTCCCTGTCCAATACAAACTGAATTTCCTCCCGGACCAAATCCACTCTGCTGCACACATCCTCTTCCACTGCCTTTTTGAATGTCTCAAATCTTTCTCTGGTATCATGAAATCCCGGAATTGTCTCATGAAGTGTTTTCGCCGGATAATCCGCTAACATACTTTGAAATCTGCCAAATGCCAGACCGCCCTCATAAAGTATTTCAGGATTATCTATCAAATCATAGCTTACAGTATTTTCAATGAATACATAAGCTCTCCAATACTCACCTTCCGAGTCCACGTAATAGGGTTTCCCGTCTTTTGCAGGAATGACATTTAATGTCTCCCTCTCTGGATTTCCACCGTTAGCTGAAATTTTTCTTTTTAAAAATTCAGTGACTCCAACGATATTTTCCATTAATTCAACCGGGTTTTTAAAGATACTCTTGTTCATCTGCTGTAAAATATAATACTTTTTTACTCCCTGCTCGTTTTCAAATGTAACACGGTAAGTATCATTAATATGTCCATTTCCCCATGGAATTTCTTCTTTATATACACCTTCAAAACAGAAGTTTGCAGCCGCTTCTAATTTTCCGCAGAGCTGTTTTGGATAAAAATCATTCTCTTCCAGCTTTTTCACTGCTGCCATAACCATTGGTTTATCTTCCCTGTAGGTAACTCCATACCACTTTTCTGTTGTAAGAAGAACTTTTACTTCTGCTTTATTGCTATCTAACAGTCTGCTGACGACCGACGGAAGATAATATTCACATTTCAGTGGATTATGTTGCAGACCCTCCTGCAGAAAATCACGAAATCCATACGCAATCTCTGACAAAAATCCCTTGCTAAATCCCCATAAATTCATGGAAACAATCGTATCTCCTGCCAAATCCGTATAACTTTTTCCATCATCTTCCGTATATGCAGCATTCTCTCCACGTTTTACAATCGTTGTATGTTCTGTTACACTGACAAGTTTTCCATCACCATCAATATCACAGACACCTCTTGCCACACTTCCATTCTCCGTCAAAGTATTTTTCAACTGATATCCTACCATTGCATACTGATACTTTTCATTATCTTCATGCACACTCAGATAATCATAAATCTGCTTAAATGCTTCTCTTCCATAATAGTCGTCTGCATTAATCACTGCAAATGGTCCGTCAATCATATCTTTACAGCTTAAAATTGCATGCGCAGTTCCCCATGGCTTTACTCTTCCGGCCGGAACTTCAAATCCCTCCGGCAGATTTTCCAGCTCCTGAAATGCATATCTTACTTTCATAATCTTTTCTATACGATTCCCTATGACATTATGAAAATCTTCCGCATTCTCTCTTTTTATTACAAAAATAACCTCTTCAAATCCTGCAAGATAAGCATCATAAATAGAAAAATCAACAATAATATGTCCATATTCATCTACTGGATCAATCTGTTTCATTCCACCGTAACGGCTTCCCATTCCGGCTGCCATAATTACAAGTACAGGTTTCTTCATATTCTTTATACCTCCTGATTAAACAGCGTACCATTTAATCTCATTTGCCTCTATTTTCAACGCAAAACTGCTTCCATCTCCGCGATAGATAACCGTATTCTGTGACTCGTAGGTATTATTTACAACACAGAATTTGCCATTTTTTACATATGCATGTACTTCCACATTGAAATTTGTACTAAACCACTGATGTAATAAGTTTTCGCCATGTGTACTCCACAAAATGCTTCGATAAAGAATTCTGCTGTTCTCAAAGCTATATGGCAGTCCACTGATATAGACCGAACGGCCCTCACCAAATTCATGCACAGCCATCTGAACTTCTTTGTCCCTCTGTACCAGAATTTCTGTTCCCTCATACGCAAACATATTCTTCTTGCCCTCTCCGAAGTCAACAGGCTTTGTTGTATCTGCAAGAATAAAGTGATTTTTGTGTTCTTCCCAGTTATACTTATCGTAGTTTAAGGTAAATCCGGTTTCTTTTTCCACACCAATTAAATCAGCAAGCTGCAGATAATGTCCCTGATACTGGTGTCCTGCCGGTTCCCCGACACCGATAAATCCACCGCCCCGGTAGACAAATTCACGAATGGCTGCGGAAATAACTGCATTCTCCCAGACTGCCCCGCCGGTGTGTGCCGTATCCCCGTCCCCGACATTGATAATGACATCAATATCCTTTAATATATCCTTATCCTTTAAAATATCATCAAATGAAATAAATTTCACATCAAACGGTGCGCCGCTTAATGCCTCGATAATTCCCGCATAACTGTAATTCTGTTTCTGATATAAGGCATGGTGTACCATATGGCAGCCCCAGCTGCGGATTTTGCCCCAGCTGTTTAAAACAGCAACCTTCTTCACACAGTATGGTGTTGTTCCTTTTGCATTCTCATATAGTTCACGGAATTCATTGCACACGCTCTCCACATAGTCCAAAAACTCCGGGAAATCTAATGCAAGCTTTAAATATCCGCCATATCCGATACGGTCGATTGGTTTTCTTAAAATGGCACGGCGTGCTGTCACCCAGTTTTCATTTGCTTCCTTGACAGGATCTCCGCCCTCATGGAAGGTATCCGGGAAAAAGTATGGAAGGAATCTTCCTTCTGTATATTTTACACCTTCAATATCAGAGATCAGACGAAGTGTACTTCCGTTTCCAACGCTTCCTACCACTGCGTCAAGACCGATCGTTGCAAACTCTTCCATGAATGGTTCTGTTCCGATCCAGTGATCCCCCAAAAACATCATTGCCTCTTTGCCGCATTCATGTGTGATGTCAACCATCTCTTTTGCAAGCTTTGCAACTTCCCTGCGCTGGAATGCCTGAAAATCCTTATATTCTTTACCAGGTACACGATACTGATTGTTATAATATCCCTGGTCAATGATATATTCCGGGCGGAATTTATAACCCATTTCTTTTTCAAACTGCTCTAAAATATAAGGACTTACTGACGCGGAATAACCATACCAATCCACATATTTTTCCCGCTTTAACTCGTCAAACATCAATGTAAACTGATGGAAAAACGTCGTATAGCGAATGACATTGACATATGGATGCTCCTCGCAGAATTTACGCAGGCGCTCCATGGAATATTTATGTGTTTTCGGCTGCCGTACGTCAAACGTAATCTGATGTTCGAAATCTTTCCAGTCATTTGTCACCGCATTGTACATATGTACCGGATCCCAGATAATATATGCCAGAAAGCTTACTGTATATTCATGAAACGGTTCTGCCTCATGAATACAGACGCACCCTGACTCCTCATTATATTCCCACTGTTTGGTCGATACCACCTGACCTGTGGAACGGTCAACAACCTCCCACCATCGTTTAATATCATCTCTTGTATTGACCTGCATTAACTCATCCGAAATCCCCTTCATCAGAGGAATTTGCAGTTCGCTTTCAACAGCCGTATAAAATCCACTCATAATATAACACTGCTGCACCTCATCCGGGTTCGCCTTCGCCCACTCATTATCTTTTCTCGTGGTGTAGTAAGTTGCATAAATCTTTGCCCCGGTCTTTGTCAGCTCTTCCGGGAATTCTGTTCCGTCACAGTCGCGGATTGCATCCGCACCCCAGCGCTTCATTAATTCAATTGTTTCTGGAACAACGTCCAGATTTGTAGGAATTGTGACACGTCCTGTATTTTTCTCACTCATTTTTTCTTCCTCACTCTATTTCATCCATATAATTACTTCTTTTCTTCTTTTCTGCAAAAGGGCAATTATAAATCCACAATGCCATTAATAAACAGATAATTCCAATAAGCATAATTCCTAAACCTGTCATTTTTCCTGTCATACCCCATCCAAAAACAGACAGGCTTATTCCGGCAATAAAAAGAGCTGCCATTAAAATTATTCTGCATTTTGTGTGCTTTTTCCAAAATTCCATTTTAATCTCCCTTCTCATCAACCTTTAAACCACCAACAGTCATTCCCTGTGTCAGTTTATTCTGAACACATATATATAAAATTAATGTAGGAAGCATTACTATTACAAGTCCTGCGTACATAATTCCATACTGTGCTGCTGACTGCTGTGCCTGCATCAGATTTAATAATCCTACCGGTAACGTTTTCGGTCCCTTTGCCGAACTCATTAGTGTCATGGAAATGATATATTCATTCCAAAAAGAAAGAAAATTAAACAAGATTACTGTAATAATAGATGGTTTTGCCATTGGGAAAATAATTTTCCACATCGTTGTACTATAACCTGCTCCATCAATATATGCCGCCTCTTCATAATCATGTGCCAATGTTGAAAAATACCCTGACAACAGATAAATTGTAAACGGAAGTGCTGTCGCAGCATATACGATTGCGAGTATGACCAGATTATTTAAAAGAAAACTTTTCCCAATTACTGATTTCAGCCAATTGTCTCCATCTCGCAGCATCAGAAAAATTGGAACAACAATATAATTCACGTTAATAAAAAGACCACCCATAAAAGCCGCATTTAAAGATTTGCTTCCTTTAAATTTAAAACGTGACAAACAGTAAGCTGCCGGCAGCGCAACAATTAAAAGAATTACAAGTGCCAAAGCTGTAACCAATACGGAGTTTAACATGTAATCTCCCATTTTTGCTGTATTCCAGGCATCAATAAAGTTCTGAAAATAAAAACCCTCCGGCAAAGTCCACGGATTTCCATAAAACTCTTTATTTTGCTTAATGGATGCCATAAACACCCATGCCACCGGAATAATAATACTGACTGCAAGCATTATTAAAACTAAATAGATAAAAAATTTATACAACCGTTCCGCAGAATTCGGATTTTTTTTCTCTCTCATATTTTCTCTCCTTAAAACTCCAGTGGTTCACGCTCTGTAACTTTATTTACAAGTGCAGACAATGCAAACGAGAAAATAAATATTACAACACCTATTGCCATACTGTATCCATATAATCCGGCATCCTTCTGTCCATACATATAGCTTAGTGACACTTCAGAAGCTCCGTTTGGGCCACCTGAAGTCATAGCTTTTACAAAAAGAAATGCCATATTAATAGTAGAAATAATAAAAAATGTTAATGTTGTACGAATATTAGTCCAGATCAACGGAATTGTAATCTGAAAAAACTGAACGAGCCTGCCTGCACCATCTAATCCGGCACTTTCATACAGGCTTTTCGGCACACTCGCCATAGATGCCATGTACATGACCATATAGTAACCAATCGCCTGCCAGATCATTGCAATAATAAGACTGACGATCACAAGCGATTCACCTTTCCACAAAATCGGGTTCTCCATTTTATGAAACAGTCCGATAATACTATTTAGCATTCCGTTCTCCGGCTTATAAATTGCAGAAAAAATACCTGCAATTACTACAACCGATAAAATATTGGGAATATAAAAAATAATACGGAAAAAATTCTGTCCCCTGATTTGTTCTCTTGACAGAATGCCTGCAAAAACAAGTGCAAATGCAAAGGTAACTATTGTAACAACAACAATAAGTAAAATCATGTTTTGCATGGACCTTATAAAATTAGTATCCGATATTAATGTTTTAAAATTTTTCAGGCCAACAAATGTTTCATTCGGTGAATATGCACCTTTTTCAAATAACGACATCCGGAATACATTTAAGGTAGGCAATATCATAAACACAAAAAATAAAATTACTGCTGGTGCTATGCATACCGCCAAAAAACCGCTTCGTCCTCTGGCTTTTTTCATACTTTCACGTTCCTTTCAAACAAACCGTACTATTTAAAATTCGGCGGACAAAAATTCTGTCCGCCGACTCATTTTTACCACTATAGCATTAAGGCAAACTAAAAACTCTTATTTCAAATTCGCCCGCATCTGGTCACTTGCCGAAATAATTCCGTCAATCCATGCCTGCTCATCCATATCGCCTGATACTAATGAGTTTACCGGGTCAAAGAATACTGTTCGCACTTCCACGCCCGGAATTGCTTCAAATGCTGCGAAATTACCCATAGCTGCCTTTGCTCCATTATCATAAATAGAGTAGAACATTACGTTATCACCACTTAATTTGTCTGCAATGCCTAATACTGGCTGGATAGCTCCTGCTTTTGCAAAAATTTCACATGCTTTGTCACTGTATAAATAAGAGATAAATAATTTTGCTGCATCCTGATGCTCTGCACCAGAAGGAATCCATGCCTGCTCAAACCATGTATAACTGTATGCATCTCCGCCATCTTTTACTGCCGGAAGAGCTGTCATTCCCCACTTAAATCCATCTGCACGAGGTGCTTCTGCCATTTCTCCAACGATCCATGTTCCATTTGGCATAAAGATTGCTTTATTGTCAAGTACTAACTGCTGATTCTGTGTGAAGTCCTGATCATTTGCCTGCGCAGGTGTGACCGGATTTGTGTACTCAGCTAACTTTGCAACAATATCAAAGCATGTCTGTGCTTCCGGAGTTTCCCAGATGCCTTCCGCATAATTTGTTGCTTTATCAAAAAATTCCGGACCACCTGCTGAATACATCAGTGCGTAGAAGAATGCATCAAAATAACCTGTTGTAGGATATGTAAATAAGTAAATTCCCTCTTCTTTTGCTTTATCTCCTAATTCCCACATTTCATCCCATGTCTTTGGAACATCCCATCCTTTTTCTTCTAAAAGACCTGCATTATAAAACAGACCACATGGAGAATAAAACATTGGTGCAAGATATGTCTTTCCATCACCATAAGGATTGGTCAATGATGTGTCTGTAAATCCTCCTGCAATCTTCTCTGAAACAAGTTTGTCTTCTCCCGGAACTTTCATAGATAAAACATCTGTAATGTCAGTAATCATATGTCCCTTAATAAACTGTTCCGTCAACGCAGCTTCACGTCCCGTGGCAAGATGAATAACATCCGGGTATTCGCCTCCCTGCATGGATGGTCCAATTACATCCTCTAATTTTTTATCTGTTGTAAGTTCTACTTTAATTCCGGTTTCTTCTGTAAATGCATCTGCCACTTTCTGCCACATTTCAGAACCATAAGCTGTCTCAATAGCAGCTACACTGATTGTTGTTCCAGCTTCTTTTGTCTTGCTGGTATCTGACGCAGAATTCTCCTTTCCTGAATCTGTACCGCACCCTGCAAATAAAGATGCTACCATTACCATACTCATCATTGTACATAAAATTTTTTTCTTCATAGTAACCTCCCATTTTTGTTATTTTTTACTATAAATTCTTATGTTTCCTTCCTTACATTTGTTATTATAGAGTACGCCATCTCTTTTTCCTATCCATATATTGCTCTATATTTTATAATTCTTGCTTTATTTTAAAAATCTTGTTATTTTGTTTTTTTCATTGTATACTAAGTACAACATCGTTCCATTTTAACTAGGAAATCATTGCAATTATGACATGAAAGGAGTGTATTTTCCATGAGTAACCGCAAATTTAATCTGGATAATGAGGTACAGCCGGAAATCCATTTCCGCCTGCTTTCCATATCAGCATCCAAATTTGAAAATGACTGGACTTCGTTTCCCCACAGCCATCATTTTACGGAAATCTTCTTTATTAAAGACGGCACCGGACGCATGCTGATTGAAAATGAATCTCTTCCTGTCTCCTCAAACAGCCTTGTCGTGATCGGTGCACAGGTAACACACACAGAGTTTTCCGATCCGGAAAATCCACTGGATTATTATGTGCTCGGGGTGGAAGGATTAAAACTGAATACTGACAAAGAACCGGAATACATTCATGTCCCGGCTTCTGCAAACTCGCCTTTTATCCGCCAGTGTTTTGAAAATATCCTGCGGGAAATGCATAACAAACAGGACCGCTACGCAGAGATCTGCCAGCATTATCTGGATATTTTAATTTTATATTTCTGCCGGAAAGACCATGTATCCTATGAAGTGGTGGATGCGCAGAACAGCAGCCACGAATGCCACAAGGTAAAACGCTTTATCGAGCACAATTACCAGAGCATGATCTCTCTGGATTCGCTTGCCGAAAACTGCAGTCTCTCAAAATATTACCTTTCACACCGTTTTACAGAGCTGTACGGGAAATCTCCCATCGCTTACCTGAACGAAGTTCGGCTGGCGTCTGCGCGTGACCTGCTGCTCACAACCAATCACAGCATCGAAGAGATTGCCGGATGTATCGGGTTTTCCTCTACCAGCTATTTTTCGCAGTCATTCCAAAAAAATTTTCATGAATCGCCACAGCAGTTCCGCAAATCCCACCGTGTCAGGACATGACCATGTTTCATTTTTTACATAAAAAAATAATTTTCTAAAAATTTCCCCGAAAGAATATCATATCTTTCGGGGAAACTATGCCTATCAGCCGGATTGGAAAGAGAAAAATGCTTTACCGTCTTCTTATAAAAAATTAAAAATCCCGGAAATCCGCTTACCTGCAGATTCCGGGATTTTATAATTACATATGATGTGCCACATCTATTCTGATAAGTGCCTTCCTGAGTGCAAACTCTGCTCTCTTCACATCAATCTCTGCTGTGTGATTTGAAAGGCGCTGCTCTGCCCGCTCCTTTGCGGCCTGTGCGCGGTCTATGTCTATCTCATCAGGCCACTCTGCAAGCTCTGCAAGAAATGTGACCTTGTCTCCAAGTATTTCCGCAAAGCCTGAATGGATTGCGGCTATTTTCTCCTCATCGCCATTATGGATAGTCACGATTCCCGGTGCAAGCACTGTCGTGAGCGGTATATGGTTTTTGTATACACCAATCTCTCCGTTTTGGGTATTGAACTCGAGGAAGTCTGTCTCTCCCTTGTAGAACACCCTGTCTGGTGTGATTATTTCTATGTCAAAAATGTTATCTGCCATGAAATCACCTCACATTACTGCATCTTGGCACGGACTTCATCTATGCTTCCAACGTTTAAGAAATAGCTCTCCGGTACATCATCATGCTTTCCTTCGAGTATCTCCTTAAATCCTCTGATGGTCTCGGCGATAGGCACATATTTGCCCTCGAGTCCGGTAAACTGTCCTGCTACGAAGAACGGCTGTGACAGGAAACGCTGCACCTTACGTGCACGGCTTACTACGAGCTTATCCTCCTCTGAGAGCTCATCCATACCGAGGATTGCGATGATATCCTGCAGCTCCTTATACTTCTGGAGTATCTCCTGGACAGCGTGTGCCACCTCAAAATGCTCCTGTCCCACGATACGCGGATCAAGGATACGCGATGTGGATGCCAGCGGGTCTACAGCCGGATAAATACCAAGCTCTGCGATAGAACGCTCAAGTACTGTCGTGGCATCGAGGTGTGCGAAGGTAGTCGCCGGTGCCGGGTCTGTAAGGTCATCTGCAGGCACATATACGGCCTGAACCGATGTGATTGAACCGTTCTTTGTTGATGTGATACGCTCCTGAAGAGCTCCCATCTCTGTCTGCAGTGTCGGCTGGTAGCCAACGGCTGAAGGCATACGTCCTAAAAGTGCTGATACCTCTGAACCTGCCTGTGTGAAACGGAAGATATTGTCCACAAAGAGAAGCACATCCTTGCCGCCTCTGTCACGGAAATACTCTGCCATTGTAAGTCCTGCCAGGGCAACTCTCATACGTGCTCCGGGTGGCTCGTTCATCTGTCCGAACACCATGGTGGTCTTGTCGATAACACCTGACTCCTTCATCTCGTAGTACAGGTCATTTCCCTCTCGTGTACGCTCTCCTACACCGGTAAATACTGAGTATCCACCATGCTGTGTAGCGATGTTGTGGATAAGCTCCTGGATGAGCACCGTTTTTCCTACTCCGGCACCTCCGAAGAGTCCGATTTTTCCACCCTTCTGGTATGGGCAGAGCAAATCTACAACCTTTATTCCTGTCTCAAGCATCTCCTGCGATGTAGCCTGCTCCTCAAAGCTAGGCGCAGGTCTGTGGATTGCCCATTTCTCCTCTGTCTGTGGAGGCTCAACCTCATCGATAGGCTCTCCGAGCACATTGAACATTCTTCCAAGTGTATTCTCCCCCACCGGCACAGAAATAGGTGCTCCTGTTGCGATAGCGTCCATGCCGCGGACGAGACCATCAGTAGGTCCCATGGCGATACATCTGACTGTATCGTCGCCCAGATGCTGTGCAACCTCAACGACCAGCTTTCCGCCGTTTTTCAGCGGCACCTCGACTGCATCGTTTATCTCAGGCAGATTACCCTCTGAAAACTTGATATCCAGAACGGCACTGATAACCTGTATGATTTTACCTACATTTTTATCTGCCATTTATAGTTTCTCCTTCTTTTTTAATTCATATGATACACTCGCCTTTTTGGCCATTCACAGACACACATGCCTGCCTTCCCATGACCGGATATGCATGTATCACTCTATCGCATTAGCTCCTGCAATTATCTCAGTAAGCTCCTGCGTGATTGAGCCCTGACGCGCTCTGTTATATTTCAATGTCAGATCACTGATCATATCCTCTGCATTGCTCGTAGCAGAATCCATCGCCTGCATTCTGGCTCCGTTTTCACTGGCAAATGACTCCACCAGTGCTCCGTAAAACAGGCTTGTCACATATTTTGGAATAATAAGCTCCAAAGCCTCCTCCGGATTCGGTTCAAAATTCATGAGAATATTGGAATCCTCTTTCTCATTATCCCCACTCTCATCCAGCTCCACCGGCAATAGCTTTATGAGCTTCGCCTCCTGTGTAACTGTGTTTTTGAAATGGGTATATGCGAGATAAATCTCCCCCACCTGACCGTCTGTAAATGCCTTTAACACTCTTTTGCAAAGTGCCGCCGCATCCTCGTAGGTCGGGTCCTCCATCATCTCCGGTGCACTCTCGACTATATGATAGCCCTTTGACGTAAGCAGCTCCTCACCCTTTGCTCCCACAGCGTATATGTCGAGCTCTTCTTTTTTGAAGTCTCCGTGTGTGATGAGCTTTACTATATTGCTGTTGTATCCGCCTGCCAGTCCGCGGTTTGATGTCAAAACGACTACCGCCTTCCTTGGCGAATCACCGGCCTTTAAGTATGGGTGCTCCAGATTGCCGCTCTTTGCAAGCATCGAGCTTACTGTCCTGTACATATAGTTGAAATACGGATCTGTTGCCTCCGCATGTGCTCTCGCCTTTTGCAGCTTGACGGTAGAAACGAGCTTCATGGCCTTTGTGATCTGCTGAGTACTTGTAATACTGCTTTTTCTGCGCTTTATGTCTCGCATCGAAGCCATTTTACCACCTGCCTTCTACTAATATCCAACCGTCTAACGGAACTGCTTTTTGCATTCCTCGATTGCCTTTATAAGTGCCTGCTCCGTATCATCGTCCATCACCTTTTTCTCCCTGATTGCTTCAGGAATCTCAGGATATCTGGTATCAATGAAATCAAACAGCTCTGCCTCAAATCTTAAAATATCCTCGATTTTGATATCAATAAGATACTTCTTTGTCGCAGCGTATATTATGATAACCTGCTTCTCTACAGGCATCGGCTTGTACTGCGGCTGCTTTAAAATCTCCTTGATTCGTGCTCCCTGTGCGAGCTGCTCTGCTGTGCTTGCATCAAGCTCTGAGCCAAACTGTGAGAACGCTGCAAGCTCTCTGTACTGAGCCAGCTCTACTCGAATAGGTGCTGCAATCTTTTTCATTGCCTTTATCTGTGCCGAGCCTCCAACTCGTGAAACTGAAAGTCCTGCATTTATGGCAGGTCTGAAGCCAGCGTTGAACATCTCTGTCTCGAGATATATCTGACCGTCTGTGATTGAGATAACATTGGTCGGGATATATGCCGATACATCACCCGCCTGTGTCTCAATGATAGGAAGGGCTGTGAGTGAGCCTCCACCCAGCTTGTCTGACAGTCTCGCTGCTCTCTCCAGAAGCCTTGAATGGAGATAGAAAACATCTCCCGGATAAGCCTCTCGTCCAGGCGCTCTCTTTAAAAGGAGTGACAGCGTACGGTATGCTGCTGCATGCTTACTCAGATCATCGTAAACTATGAGCACATCCTGTCCGTTTTCCATCCATTCCTCGCCTATAGCGCAGCCTGAGTATGGTGCGATATACTGTAACGGTGCAAGCTCTGATGCTGTCGCAGCCACTACTGTCGTGTAGCTCATGGCTCCGAACTCCTCGAGCTCATTTACTATGGATGCAACCGTAGAAGCCTTCTGACCGATGGCTACATAGATACATTTCACACCCTGTCCCTTCTGGTTGATGATGGTATCTATCGCGATAGCCGTCTTTCCGGTCTGTCTGTCTCCGATAATAAGCTCTCTTTGTCCTCGTCCGATAGGAACCATTGAGTCAATAGCCTTTATACCGGTCTGAAGCGGTGTATCTACTGACTTTCTCGAGATAACTCCCGATGCTACTCTCTCTATCTGACGATATTTGTCCGACTGGATAGGTCCCTTTCCGTCGATTGGCTGTCCGAGCGCATTTACTACTCGGCCGAGCATCGCATCGCCTACCGGCACCTCTACCACTCGTCCTGTGGTCTTAACTGTATCTCCCTCGTTGATATTGCGCTGCTGTCCAAGTAAAACAGCACCGACATTGTCCTCCTCGAGGTTTAATACCATTCCATATACTTCCCCTGGAAATTCCAAAAGCTCTCCCTGCATCGCATTCTCAAGACCATGAATACGTGCGATTCCGTCTGCCACCTGAATGACTGTTCCTACATCAGCGACTTCGAGCTGGGAAGCGTATCTTTTAATCTGCTCCTTTATTACTGAGCTGATTTCTTCCGGCTTTAGATTCATGGAGCGCATTCACCTACTTTCAATTGTATTTTTGTCAAATCGCGGGTGAGTCTTTCTAATCTGCTGCTGACAGATGAATCCACCACTCTGTCCCCGATTCTGATTTTCATACCGCCTATGAGCGCGGTATCCACCTCAAAATGCATCTCAAATTTCACGTATTTTGTCGTGTCAAGAAGTCGTTTCTCCACAGCAAGCTTCTGCTCCTTTGAAAGCTCAAATGCAGATGTGACGTATGCTGTTCCGATATTTTGGTACTCCTTGACTCTGTCAAGAAAGTAGTCGAAAACTAAGGTAAGCTCTTTGTAATGATTCTTTTCTATAATCATTCTCATAAGCCCTACCAGCTCCGCTGAAACTCTTCCCCCAAATATTTCTTCGATGATTCTGACCTTTTCTTCTTTATCAATCTGCGGATGATCCATCAGCTTTGAGAGGTCATCATTTGCAGCAATGATTTCCTTTACTGCTGTTACCTCGTCAGACAGGCTGGATAGCCTGTTGTCCTCAAGGGCAGCCTCAAACAATGCATCACCGTATACCTTAGATACTAGCTTAGCCATGTTGATTCTCCCATTTCCTTAAGTGTCTCTTCAACGAGTGTATCCTGAATGTCTGTGGTGATCGAAGCTGCGACAGCCTTTTGTGCCATAAGCGATGCTATCTGTATCATCTCCTGCTTCATATCATCCATGGCATGCTTCTTCTCAAGCTCTGCCTCTTCTCTGGCTCTCTTTATGATGCGTGAAGCCTCTTCCTTTGCATCATCCACAATCTTGTTCTGGTTTTTAAGCGCCTTCTGTCTCGCCTCTGTGAGAATAGCCTCGGCCTCTTTATCGATGTCCTTAAGCTTTCCCTCGTACTCTGCCTTTAGTGCTGCGGCACTTTCCTTGTCGGCAACAGCTGTGTTTATATCGCTTTCTATCCTGTCCTGCCTGTCCTTTAACAGCTTCCTTGCAGGGTTGAAAAGCAGATACGACATCAGCATGAAAAGGAAAAATACTGCAACTGCCAAAAGTACTGTATCAAAGAGCAACTGCGCATCCAGATTAAACAAAAATGTATATCCCTGTGCTAACAACTTTTACTCTCCTTTCCGTTGGCTGTATCGCCGCACGGTAATCCTCTGCGGCAAACCGTAATATACTATCCGAGCGGATGAACGAAAAGTAAAAGTAATGCAACAACGAGACCATAAAGACCTGTTGTCTCTGCAACCGCCTGTCCTAAAAGCATGGTTGACATAATCTGTCCTCTTGCTCCCGGGTTACGTCCTACGGCTGCTGCACCATGTCCTGCTGCGATACCCTGTCCAACACCAGGTCCGATTCCGGCGATAACTGCCAAACCTGCACCGATTGCTGAGCATGCTCTGATTAAATCCTGTCCATTGATATCCATAATTGAATCCTCCTAAAAATACATCTTATAGTTTTACTCATCCGTCTCACATGCCTGTGTAACGTATGTCATTGTCAGCATACAGAATACATATGTCTGAATTGCTCCTGAGAACAAATCAAAGTATACATGCAGTACTGACGGCCACGCTATGGCTATAAACCTTAGCAGACCATATACCAGCGCCATGATAACAGTTCCTGACAACACATTGGCGAACAAACGCAATGATAATGAGATAGGAATTGCAATCTCACTGATAATGTTGATTGGCGCCCATATAGGCAGCCACGGCGGCAGTGGTGAACACATACCGGTCCAGATATCCTTTGCGCTTTGATGCTTAGCCTTATTGAATCTGATCATGAAAAATGTAATAAGTGCAAGCGCCAGTGTGGTTCCGTAGTCGGCTGTCGGTGGTCTTAAGCCAAACAAGCCTGAGATATTACTCATCAGTATAAATATAAAAATCGTACTGATGTAGTTTACAAACCTCGGAGCCCACTTACCCATGGTTCCCTCAACCATCTTGTCGAGCATCTCTACGATGAGCTCGATGATATTCTGAAAGCCGTCCGGTACTTCCTTTGCTTTTTTAAGCTTCCTGTTTGCCACTATAGCGAATATGACCATAATGGCCATCACTATGAGGATACAGGCATGCGATGTGGTAATCCAGACCTCCTGACCGAATACCTTTATCGAAAAAATACCATGGATCATAAAGTCGATATTGTCTGCGTTACTTTCCAGTAAAATCGCCTGATTCACATTATCACCTCCTCCTTATTAAGTTTACCTGCTGTTTTGCTACTCTGTCTCCATTTCGCCGGCGGAAGATGCATCACTTCTCCCGGAAAATCTGTCTGTCACCTTCATAAATAAAGGCTGTAAATACGCTGAAATCTTGAGTCCCAGCATACCGACAAAGGCCATTATCAGATTTCCAAAATCAAATAGTCCCAATATAAATAACAGGACCGCAACAACAATATACCTTAAAAGTGATTTTGCTACGATCCTGCGATTGGCATCCTTTTGTCCATATATGGCGGTCGCGTCATATATGACTGTGGCGATATTGACAGCTATACCAACAGCTATCGCTATCCCATACCATAAGCCGATAGAATATGAAATTTTGTCTGTGACAAACCATACCCCAATAAGCTGCACAACAATCCCGTAAAAAACTATCCCAAATACAAGTCCCGGCAATGCGTCATTTATTCTTTTTAACATCCTTCTCTACCCTGCTAATACTGTCTGATATCTCTGTTTCCGTAGTACTCTGCCTGCCCGGTGTCTGTCTGACGGCTCTGCATCATCCTCCGGCTTCAGGAATTTTTGAACCATGCGGTATATATTGTTTGCCCCCGCAAATGCTCCAAGGAAAAACAATGGAACAGTTACCCAGTCCGCTCCGGTCTTTTTCCCAATCCACACACCGGCCAGTGTGCAGAGAAATATCGGCACAATCATGTTGATTCCAAACTGGAAAACCATGATAAGTGCATTCATTACCTCTTTCTTATTATCTCTTTTCATATACAAATTATTATATCATTTTTATTGCTTTTGTCTACATTTTTATGTGTAAAATGCATAAAAAATACATGCGTTTCATGTTAAATCACGTCAATTTGACACAACAATTGCAGTATTATCACTATTCACGACGATTACTCCCATGTCATAAGTCTCTGTGAGGTCCGGGCTGTAATCTGACAGCAATAACCATACAACCAATAAGTGTACATTACACCACAAGTGCTACAGCACAAGCGTCACCTCACGGCCTGTGTGCTCATACCTGCGAATTGTAACGCCCGCTGCCCTCAGCATCCTCTTTGAAGCTGTCACGCTGGCCGTGCCCTCGTATTTGTCACAGTCGTAGACTACTTCCCTGATGCCGGACTGTATGATTGCCTTAGCGCACTCATTGCACGGAAACAGGGTGACATATATGGTCGCTCCCTCAAGGCTTCCACCCCTGTAGTTTAAGATGGCATTGAGCTCGCTGTGTGTAGAATAGAAATACTTGTTATCCTCTCCCTCTCTGGCCCAGGTGAACTCATCATCTGAGCAGCCAAGAGGAAAGCCGTTATATCCCATGGAGAGTATCTTGTGCTCCGGGTCCACTATGCACGCACCCACCTGGGTATTCGGATCCTTCGAGCGCATGCCTGAAAGCATCGCTATGCCCATAAAATACTCATCCCATGAGATATAATCCTTTCTCTTTTCCGAAGCTCTCATATATACACCTCCATTCAATATGGTCTATCACACATTTTATTACTTGGTTCCGAAAATTCTGTCTCCTGCATCTCCGAGTCCCGGCACAATATATTTGTGCTCATTGAGATGATCATCGAGCGCTCCTATATATACATCCACATCAGGATGTTCCTCTGTGAGTCTCTTTACTCCCTCAGGAGCTGCAATTATGCACATAAAGTGGATGTTTTTCACACCGCGCTTTTTGAGCATATCAAGTGCTGCCACTGCTGAACCACCTGTTGCGAGCATCGGATCTACCACAAATACCTCTCTGTTTGCGCAGTCTGCCGGAAGCTTGCAATAGTACTCGATAGGCTCTGCTGTCTCCGGGTCACGATACATGCCGATGTGTCCAACCTTTGCGGCAGGGATGAGCTCAAGCATGCCCTCCACCATACCAAGTCCGGCTCTTAAGATAGGAACAACTGCAAGCTTTTTGCCCTTTAATTCCTTTACAGTGGCCTTACAGATAGGAGTCTCAATCTCCACATCTGTAAGCTCCAGATCTCTTGTTGCCTCGTAGCACTCAAGCATCGCAACCTCGCTGACAAGTGTTCTGAAATCCTTTGAACCTGTGTCGGTTCTTCTCATAATTCCAATCTTGTGCTGAATCAGCGGATGATCCATAACTACTACCTTACCCATAATATTTGTTCTCCTTTGTCTTATATTGTGTTATATTTGTTTGTCTTTTATGTATTTGCATTTAAGCGCTTTACCAGCTTCTTAAGCGTAGCCCTGAGGCTTCATAGCACAGTCCGTAGCTTTGAAGTGTGCCGCCGTAAGGATCCAGTATCTCAAGCTCATCGCCCACATACTGTGAAAGCACAAAGACCTGCTCCGGGTCGATATCGGCAAAGCTTTCTATAATGCGCTCGCGCTGTGATGACTCCATGGTAAATACCATAGTACTCTCTGTGATATCCGATTCCTCAAGCTGCGTTGACACCATGCCTCCGTGGAAATGCCATTGCTTATGAGCACTGACTCTGCCTTCTGATTGACCGGCTCCGGAAACTGGACAACAAGTCCTCTCGCCTCAATCTCCATCGGCACCTTGAGTACAAAGTCGTTCATGATGCCCTTTGCCATCTGCTCCCTGCATGTGCCGGTCTGTGCGACAAAAATGATTTTGTCATACTTCACATGTGTGTCTATCACCTGATGGCCTGCCGCCTTTAGCATACGGTTCATGATGGCCTGTCCTATACGCGGTGTGGAGAAGCTCTCCGAGAAAATCACATCCACATCGAGCTCATCACAGTCCCTTAATATACGGTAAAGCTCATGGGCTATCGAATCCTCATCCGCCCTGCTTCCCATCGACAGGACAACATCTGCATCGTAAAACTGCTTTGTCTCCTCTGTCGCAATGACTGCTATCTTTTTGCCATCATCCCTGTGCGAAGCCACAAGCTCATTTATCTTTGCAATCACATGCTTTCTCGTACCGTCCACGATGACCATGTCAGCCTTTGGCGCATAGTGCTTGTACTTCATGCCGGGTGCCTTTGGCTTTCTCGTGTCATCTGCCGCTATGATTCCCGGATCTACGATAACCTCTTTGCCTAATACCTTTGAAAGCATCTGTGGTGTGATATAGCCCGGGCGCAGCACCATAGGTGTATCCTCTGTCAGGTCAATGATGGTGGACTCTATTCCTATGCCAACCGGTCCTCCGTCTATAATCATGGCTATTTTGCCGCTTAGATCCTCAGCCACATGTGCAGCCTCTGTAGGGCTAGGTCTACCGGATGTATTGGCGCTTGGCGCGCGATAAGACAGCCGCTTCTTCTTATGAGATCTAGCGCTATAGGATGATTCGGCATACGCACAGCCACTGTGTCCATGCCGCCTGTTGTGGCATACGGCACTGCATCGCCCTTCTCCACTATCATGGTAAGAGGTCCCGGCCAGAAAGCATCCGAAAGCTTCCTTGCATCCTCCGGCACTGTCTTTGCGATGCGCTCCAAATCCGAAAAATCTGATATGTGTACGATAAGCGGATTGTCCGACGGACGCCCCTTTGCACTGTATATCTTCTTTGATGCCTCCGGATCTAAAGCATCACCGCCAAGCCCATACACTGTCTCTGTCGGAAACGCTACAAGCTCACCGGCTGCAATCAAATCACCTGCCTCCTGCATGAGCTTATGGTCTAAATTGTCCTGATCTATTTTTATAATTTTTGTTTCCATTTTATATCCTCACCGCACATACTACAGTAATATACCATGTGCAAACACTAGTTTTTCTAAATAATCATGTGTTTTTATTGTAACACTTCAGAGCCACCTCGAAAGCAGGAACATCTGCTGCTTACATGTAAACATGATGTATCAGCTTTTGTTCTCGGAGGTTCTGAATTGTTTTCTATTTATTATACAATAGTAACAATAGCATTTCAAGTTTTACTCAATATTTAGTAATTTTTATATAAGATTGTGTAAAAGTAAGTACAATTTTATTTGGCATTGCATTATTCTGTGTTTTGTACTACAATGCAGATAAGCCAATAACGGCGAATAATGATCATTATTTTATAAGGAGGATTTCATTATGGCATACGTAATTTCTGATTCATGCGTTAGCTGTGGTACATGTGCTGGTGAGTGCCCAGTAGGAGCTATCTCTGCTGGTGATTCACAGTACGTAATCGATGCAGATTCTTGTCTCGATTGTGGTACATGTGCTGGTGTTTGCCCAACTGGAGCAATCAGCCAGGGCTAATTTTTAGCATACTGTAAGAAAGAAAGACGACCTGTTATGGGTCGTCTTTTTTGTGTTGTAATCGTCTTTGTATTGTAATCATTTTTATACTGTAAGCGTTTTTTGCAGTAATTATTTTATAGCGTAAGCGTTGTCATGCATGCTCTACAGTCTCACCGGATTAAGCTCATGCGTATGCGTCTTGTCGCGCCCCTTCTTTCCCTTGGTGTCTGCAGCGCTTATTTTTGTATCTGCAGGCATGTCCGCGTTCCTTTTCCTTGAAAAAAGCCCCTTTCTACGCAGATTTCCGCGTATGGCAGCGTCCAGCTTTTTATATCTCTCCTCCTGCGCGCTGTCCTGTTCGCGCATCAGATAGTTCATTTCCTTTAATATCCGCTCCTGCACATCAGTGGATATCTGCTGACTCAACTCCTCATTGTTAAGTGCTATGGCTCTCCCCACGATATTGCTCATCAGCTCGCGAAACTCATCCATACGCTCATCTGCCGTGCGGCTTCGATATGTATGATTGTATCCCGGCAGTTCATCGTGATATGCCGGATTATACCCTGACATCTCCTGTTTCACCGTCTGATTTGTGATATTCGTGTAATTTACAGGCTGCACGGATTTTTCCATAGCCGCAGGATTCGGTGGATTTAATGGCTCACCCGGTGCATCCGAATGAAGCATATCGCGGATTGCACGAAGCTGATAGCCTTCTCCTTGAGCTCCTTTATCCTTAAAAACTGCTTTATATTATCTCTCGTATAGTATCTGTGACCAAGTTCATTTCTGGGCACATCAAGTCCCAGCTCATCCTCCCAGTAACGCAACACATGAGTCTCCACATCCACGGCGGCTGCCGCATCGGAAATCATGTAACGTACTTTCTCCAAATTGAAGTCCTCCTGTCTGAAATTATATTTTATTCGCTATACGCTTTTGGCACATCGAAAAGAACCAGCACTGCGAAAAAAGTTATATCGCTGTACTGGTTCAATTATAGCCTTGATAGAACTCTCATTCAATTGGTTTCGGTCGCAACTTTCGACATAAGTGCACCTTGTAGTCATCCTCAACTATAAGCTGTGCTGCTTTGTTGCCGTCATCTTTATCGGATGTTTTTTATTTCTTTATAGACCGTGGAAAATTTTTGGTTACCGTTCACATCCGCCCGTGAGAATCGTTGTGATGTGAGTGGATTTAATTCCCTCTGTCACTGTCTGCAAAAGTATACGGTATGTATCCTCCACAAGCTCACAGTCCGACGGTTCAATCCCAAGCTCTGCTGCTTTTTTAAGAATGAACCTGACCTTGTCATCATCATGCTCCACCGCATAGATGTCATCAAACATACCTGCATAGTATCTGTCTAAAAATCTGCGCTTTGCAGCTGTCTCGATTTTTGTGCCTGATGTGGTAAGCACATACAGCTTCGTGCCTTTTTCCTTTGCCTTCATGGCATACTCCTTTACCTGCATCACAGGACGGCACCACTCATATGTATCCTCACCATGCTTACTGCAGTAGTCTGCCCACTGCACATCTGACATTCCTATCTGAAATTTTCCGTTTACCTTGTAGCACGGACTGCTTAAAGTGCCGTCTACGTCTATGAACATTGCCTGCATAGTGTCTGCTCCTATATAGTTAGTTTATGCAGCTATAATAAAATGATTAAAGGGTCAAAAGGTATTTTGCCCCTCATTTATGATTAATCAGTGGAAATTTCCTTAATCCTACCTGCTCATATCATAATAGCGCGCATATATTCCGTCCTGTGCCAAAAGCTCCTCATGTGTGCCTCTTTCAGCAATGCCACAATCAGCTACCACGAGAATTTCATCCGCATTTCTGATTGTCGAAAGTCTGTGGGCAATTGTGATAGTCGTTCTGTCCTTTGCCAGCTCCTCAAGACTTTTCTGGATAAAACGCTCGCTCTCATTGTCAAGGGCACTGGTTGCCTCATCAAGTATTAGCACAGGCGGATTTTTAAGGAACACCCTCGCAATGGAAATCCTCTGCTTCTGCCTCCTGACAATCGGGTGCCTCTCTCTCCGACAAACGTATCATATTTATCCGGCAGTTCCATGATAAAATCGTGTATATTCGCCTTTTTGGCCGCATCTACAATCTCATCCATCGTCGCATCCGGTTTTCCATAGGCGATATTGTCCTTTATACTTCCGCCAAACAGATAAACATCCTGCGAAACCAGTCCAATCTGCGAGCGAAGGCTCTCAAGCGTGAGCTTTCTCACATCATTTCCATCTATTGTGACCCTGCCCTCCGTCACGTCATAAAACCGCGGAAGCAGTGAGCATATTGTCGTCTTTCCGCTTCCTGACGGTCCAACAAGCGCAATTGATTTTCCTGCCGGTATCTCAAAGGATACGTGCGAAAGCACCGGTGTATCATCATCGCTATAGTGGAACGAAACATCCTCGTAACAGACATTTCCCTTTACATTTTTAAGCGGTTTTGCATCAGCAGCATCAACTATCTCCGGCTCAGTTTCCACCACCTCTAAGAATCTTCTAAAGCCCGAAAGTCCCTTCTGCATCATCTCAGTCAGCTCTACGAGTATCTGGATAGGACTGATAAAGATGCCTATATACAGCGCATACATAGCAAGGTCGGATGCCTCCATCCTTCCATGCGCTATCAAAAAACCACCAAATACCAGCGTAACAAGATACATCATCCCCTGGAAAAATGCATTTCCGCTCATAAAGCTACCCATACATCTGTAATTTGCATCTTTTGAAATCAGGAAATTTTCATTACTTCTGTTAAATTTTTCCTGCTCGATACGCTCATTGGCAAATGACTGCACCACCCTTATGCCCGCCAGAGTATCCTGAAGACTCGAATTAATATCACCGATTTTTCGCCTGTTATCCATAAAGGTTTCCTGCATTTTCTTATTCTGTCCATATGAAAATACAAGCATAAGCACCACAAGAATAAGCATAGGAACCGCAAGCATACGGTTTATCATAAACAGAAAAATGAACGAACCGATTATCTTTATAAGCGATATAAAAAGATTCTCCGGTCCGTGATGCGCAAGCTCCGATATATCAAACAAATCGGACACGAGCTTGCTCATCATCTGTCCGGAATTGTTCTGATCATAATACGAAAAAGAAAGCTTTTCATATTGGTCGAAAAGCTCCTTTCTCATGTCGCGCTCCATCCTCGCTCCCATCATGTGCCCCGCATATGTCACATAATACCTGCACGCAGTCTGTATGATATATGCCACCAAAAGGCCTATTGTAATAGGAATCAGCGCAGAAACGATTTTTCCCGGTGCTCCTGCAAAAAGGTTTTGGTCAGCGTGCGAAGCAGCTGCGGAAACGCCAGATCTATGGCACTGATTATTGTTGCGCAAAGCAGGTCTATGAAAAAGACCGCTTTGTAGGGTTTGTAGTATTTGATGAATTTCTTTAATGTTTGCATGGTGTTCTCCTGGGATGTTCTTTTTAAAACAATTTGTTTCTCAACGTACATCATTATATATAGGTAAACCTATATATGCAATAGGATAACCAATGAAAATCTCACCGAATATTAGTATAATCCAAAAAGAAGCACATGCAGCTTGCCACCCTATCACCATCATTGCGATACAAATGAGGCTGATCGGTCTCAAACTTATACACCTGTCCCCTATGGATTTCCTGCACATGGTCGTGACACTCGACCGTCAGCACACCGTCTGTGACTGTAAGATACTCGCGTGTTTTCTCGCCGTGCCCACCGCTTGTATACACGCCGCCCGGCTCCACGTCGATACGGTATACCTCTACCTCCCTTGAGTCCTCGTATGGGAAGCAGGTCCATACCCTGTACTGTCCCAAAAGCTCCTTTGTCGGGACCAGATCATCCGGAGATATGAGCGCATAGTCCACTCTCGGCGGATCTATAAGTCTTTGAAACTCAATTCGCAGACCGCTTGTGATTTTACCAAGCACTCCGATAGATGGATTTGCTGTACCCTTTTCTATCTGAGCAAGCATGCTTTTACTCACACCGGTCTGTTCCGCTACCTGATCTAAGCTCATACCCTTTGACTGACGTATTCTTTTTAAATTTTCAGATACATTGTGTGACAGATAATCCATACTCATATCTCCATTTTTGCATTTAATTTTCTAACTATACTGTTGATAATCATATAAGGTAACTATTCGGAATAGTTACCTTACATGTTGTATTTTATAAGTTTTACAGTGCCCTGCGATACAGCATCTCGATATCGCACTGGCGTGAAGCCCTTGGATTGACAGCAATGTTGCCGCTCTTCATGGCATCGACAGCCATCGGCTCTATCTTGCTTTCTATCTCTTCCTTTGTGACTGTTCCGTTTTTGCTGGCATTGTTGATCGCGATGGTCAGATTCTCAGGGATTCCGATGTCTGCGCAAAGCTCCCTGATTGCATCTACAAGCATCATCGGCTCAAATTCGTCCGCATATGCAGGAATCTGGCTTATATCATTGTAGATAGTCAGATACTTGCCATGGTCTGCAAGTGCATTGTACTCTGCGATTACAGGAAGCAGCACTGCATTTGCCACTCCGTGAGGCACATCGAAAAATGCGCTGACCGGATGGCTCATTGCATGCACATTTCCAAGTCTTGCAAATGAGAATGCTATTCCTGCAAAAAGTGAGCCTGTCATCATAGCTTCTGCAGCCTCGATATCGTTTCTGTTTGCTACAAATCTGCGGATATTTTTACCGATAAGTGCCATCGCTTTTTCTGCCAGTGCATCAGAAAATGGCGAAGCTGCTGTGGATACATACGCCTCCTCGGCATGGATAAATGCATCAATTCCGCATGCTGCCGCCACGCTTGCCGGTGCTGTTGTGATGAGCTGGGCATCGAGGATTGCATATTTTGGTAATATCTCGTAGCTGAATACTGTGAGCTTATAGTTTCTGCTATGATCTGTGATTACAGAGAATGCTGTCACCTCTGAGCCTGTTCCTGCGGTGGTTGGTATCGCAATGAGCGGTACGATTGGTCCCGGCACCTTGTGTGCTCCCTCATAGTCTGTGACGCTTCCGCCATATTTGGCAACCACACCCACTGCTTTTGCCACATCCATCGGTGAGCCGCCTCCGAATGCCACGATAAAGTCTGCGCCCGACTCCAGGTATTTTGCTGTGGCTTTCTCCACTGTTGTGACAGATGGATTTGCCTCTATATCTGTAAAAGTGTCTGCTTTTATGTCAACTGATGCCAGATAATCTGCTGCCTTTTTTACAAGTCCCATCTTCTCAAGATGAGGTCCTGAAATGATGAGTGCATGCTTACCTCCAAGTTTTTTTGCTATTTCCGGCAGCTTTGAGAGACTGCCCTTTCCCACTGTGATGTCCTGTGGCACCGAGAAATTAAATGTTTCCATATATAATCTGTCCTTTCTGTTTCCTAGCTTGCTTTCTTTGCAAGTACCTGTCTATTGCAGCATCGATAACCTTATCCAGTTCAACCTCATCTGCCTCCGGCATAAGTGTCGCAGCATCCTCATCTGAGATGAGCTCAACAAGTGTACCAAATGACTCCTTGTATTTCTTTTTGCAGAAGACGAAGAATACCACGCCGAGCGCACACCATGCAAGCACGATGCCCCACTCCTGGGCGATAAGTGTTCCTCCACTTCCCGGTATGCAGTACATTGCAACCATGAAGCCTGACATGATGACCGCCATCGTTCCAAAGAACTTGTATGCGGGAACCTTGTAAGGTCTTGGCATATCCGGCTTCTTCTTGCGAAGAATAATGAATGAAAGAGCAACCATGCAATATGCCACGCAGCAGCCAAAGTTGCCGGCATCACTGATCCATACGAGCATCTTTCTGCCTGCAAAAGGTGCAAGCATTGTGAGAGATCCGATGAGAATCAGTGCATTGATTGGTGTCTTGTGCTTTGGATGAAGCTTTGCAAAAAACTTTGGAATCATGTATGACTCTGCCATTGAGTACATGGCACGCGAGCCACCGAGCAAAAATGAGTTCCATGAGGTTACGATACCGCACATTCCGCCGACTATTATAACCTTTGCCATTATCTTTGTGTTGAATGCGGCAGCCATTGCATCTGCTGTGACAAGTCCTGTTGCCTGCTCTGAATCAACAATTGCCTGTGGGCCCATGACAAGACCTACCGAAACAATGACAAGTGCATAGAACACAACTGCCAGAACTACTGATAAGATAAGTATTGAGCCGATTTTCTTTGCCGGAACATTGATCTCCTCAGCCGCCTGAGGTATTACGTCAAATCCGATAAAGTAAAATGGTGACAGAGCTGCCACTCCGATAATTGCCTTTACGTTCAGACCTGCAGAGCTGCCTGCAAACATCTGTCCATCCAGGTTATCAACTGTTCCATTGATTACCGATGCAATTATCAACAAAATTCCGGCGCCACCAATAATACATGTGAGTACAGTCTGCAAAATCGCTGCTGTCTTTGCGCCAATAATGTTTATCATCATAATTAAAAATGCGATAACTATTGCTACAATTAGCCATGAAGCGTAGATATCAAAGCCTGCTACCGTATACAGGTAGCCCTTCAAAAAGCCCGGCCACAGATATGTGATTATTGTTGGGAAAGCGCACGCCTCAAAGCATGCCACACTGACATATCCAAGGATAATCATCCACGTACATATGAATGAACCTGTCGAACCCATTGCCTTGTAGCTGAATACATGCTCGCCACCGCACTGAGGCATGGCTGCTGTCAGCTCCGCGTAGGTCATTCCCACGAAAAATATCATGATACCGCCGATTACGAAGCCGATTGCGGCACCGAGCACTCCGCCCTTTTCAATCCAGCCTCCGGTTGAGACAACCCAGCCCCAGCCAATCATGGCTCCAAATGCAATTACAAGTACGTCCCAGGCATTCAGGACTTTGTTAAATTCTGATTTTTTCTGTTCCATTACTTGTCACCTCCAGCTTCTGTCTTACTTTCATTCTCTACCACTTTTCTTGCCAGAGACTCAATAAGCTCCGCTGTGCCATCCACTCCTAACAGGCTGCTGTCTATAAGCATATCCCTGTTGTGTCTGTCGCCTCGGTTGCTTCCTGTCAGCGCCATGTGACGCTTATGATAACGCTTATCCTTTTCAGTGATAAAAAGCTTTGCATCATCCTCCGACAAATTGTGGCTCTTCATTACGTTTTCAATCCTCACTTCATCCGGTGAATATATGAAAATACGTAAAATCGGTTTGTGTTCCTTTAGTATATAGTCTGCTGAACGACCGATAATCACGCATGACTCACGGTCTGATAATTTTCTGATTATGGTTTTCTGGACGTGAATTGCACGCTCTGTGAGGTCTGCATATTTGGAGAAAGAGCCTCTGACATCACCCTCTGCACCTTTTCCGGCGATGGTGATACCTTCCTCAACCTTTTCCATGATATCCTTCGGAATACCGACCTCTTTTATGATTTCATCTACAGTATCTCTGTCATAAAATTTGATTCCCAGGTCTTTAGCAACCTTTTTGCCAATCTGGTTTCCTTTAGCGCCATATTCGCATCCTATTGTAATAACAAGATGTGCCATTTCGTTCCCCTCGCTTTTCTTATATACATCTTTATAATATGCTGATATTGTTCAAAAGAAGGGCGCACGAAGTTAATCGTGACGCCCTTGTCTTTTATCCGGCTCGTAAAATCTGCCGCAATATATTCTGTTGCCTGCTTCAAATATAATTCAAGCCTTCTATGAAAGTGACTCAACTGTCTCCTTGATGATATCAAATGCCTTGTCGCACTCTTCCTCGCTTACGATAAGTGGTGGAACCATACGGATGATATGGCTTCCGATTGCTGTGATGAGCATATGGCGGTCGAAGCAGCCATGCTTTACATCTACACCTGAGATTGTATCGTCAAACTCAACGCCAACTAAGAGTCCCTGATGTCTTACCTCTTTTACGTGTGGAAGCTTCTCAAGCTTAGCTGCGAAATAATCACCAACCTTCTTTGCGTTTCCGGCAAGATCTCTGTCAAGCAGCTCGTTTACTTCTGCAAGTGCTGCTGCACAGCATACAGGATGTCCACCAAAGGTTGTACCGTGTGAACCGGCTGAGAATGCTTTTGAGACCTCCTCTGTAGCACAGATAGCACCGATTGGCATTCCACCACCCAGGCCCTTTGCCATAGAAACGATATCCGGTTTGATGCCGTAGTTCATGTAGCTCATTACAGCTCCGGTTCTGCACCATCCTGTCTGAACCTCATCGATAAGGAGGAGCATGCCCTTCTCATCACAGAATTCGCGAAGTCCCTTCATGAATTCAGGTGTTGCAGGATGAACACCGCCCTCGCCCTGTACAGGCTCAATCATGATAGCGATTGTGTTCTCTGTGCAAGCATCCTTGAAAGCCTTTAAGTCATTGTAAGGAGCGTATGAGAAGCCGTATGTCATTGGACCAAAGCCCACCTGGCATCCGTTTCCAGGCTGTCCTGTAGCTGACATAGCACCGAAGGTTCTGCCGTGGAAGCCATCCTTAGCAGTTACGATGTGATATCTGTTTGGACCATATTTCTCTATACCATATTTACGAGCCATCTTAATCATAGCCTCATTTGCCTCAGTTCCTGAGTTCTGGTAGAAAATCTTGTCCATTCCGATAGTCTTGCAGACCTTCTCAGCAAGCAGCGCCTGTGGAATGGTGTATGGATAGTTGAATGTATGCATGATGTCATCCACCTGATCCTTGACTGCTGCAACAACCTTAGGGTTTCTGCTGCCGGCATTGTTTACGGCGATTCCTGCGTAAAAGTCAAGGTATGGTGTGCCATTCTCATCATATAGATACATGCCCTCAGCAGTCTCGACTAATGAAATCGAACGACTCATATCGTCATCAATTCATATATCCTTTCTTTACTTTCTGT
>ENA-OQCE01000193-OQCE01000193.1-human-gut-metagenome-genome-assembly--contig:-NODE-193-length-29122-cov-3.410140_pt1 | contig 29122 bp, 39 predicted proteins | sample MGYA00242495_ERZ504572 | MGnify/ENA primary metagenome ERZ504572 (study PRJEB26092, sample SAMD00036228) | human gut metagenome | host: Homo sapiens | study: EMG produced TPA metagenomics assembly of... | reverse complement strand
CTTTAATTCCTGTTAATTTTTCGATATAATCTAGAGAAGGCATATGTATTTCAACTCACTTTTCTTTATTGTTTGATCACTTTTAATTGTAGAGGATTTGAGTGCATATGCCTATTTTTATTGAAAAAAAAAAAGTAGGCGCTGAGAGGACACGCATCTGGACGGTCACTTTAGCGCCCCAAAATAAATTATAGAACCACAATTCCTCACCCCAACATTTATTATAGAACCAAAAAAGACTGCAGAGGAAACTCCTCTGCAGTCTTTTTCAATCAGCCAAGATTATTTCAGTTCAACCTTAGCGCCAGCTTCTTCCAGCTTAGCTTTCATAGCTTCAGCATCAGCTTGGAAACGCCTTCCTTCAGGGTGTTAGGAGCGGAATCAACAGCGGCTTTGGCTTCTTTCAGGCCCAGGCCGGTCAGTTCACGAACAACCTTGATTACGTTGATCTTGCTGGCACCGCAGTCAGTCAGGACAACATCGAATTCGGTCTTTTCAGCAGCAGCAGCACCGCCGGCAGCAGGAGCAGCAGCAACAGCTACAGGAGCAGCAGCGCTAACGCCGAATTTTTCTTCCATAGCCTTAACGAGGTCAGCGAGTTCGAGCACAGTCATGCTCTCAATGGCTTGCATGATTTCTTCTTTAGTCATTTTAAATTCCTCCAAAATTTTTAAATAGAATATGTTTAGGTCGCAGAATCGAACCAACCATTAGGCAGATTCCTGTTCTTTCTTTTGACGAACGGCGTCGACAACGTAAACAAAGTTACGCAGCGTACCGTGAAGGACGTTGACGAGTCCAGAAATCGGGGCCTGCATGCTGCCGATGAGTTTGGCAAGCAGGACTTCGCGGCTCGGCAAATCTGCCAGGGCTTTGACTTCGTCAAGACCGATGACGGCACCATCAAGGATACCAGCTTTGATTTCAAGGGCTTTGTGGTCCTTTGCGAATTCGGAAAGGATCTTAGCAGGAGCAACAGGATCTTCAGCAGAAAATGCCAATGCCGTGTTGTGTTCGAGGAAACTGTCAAGCCCTTCGATTCCTGCTTCTTTAGCAGCGATACGGACGAAGGTGTTTTTCGCAACCATGTACGTTACACCAGCTTCACGCATCTTTCTTCTCAGATCCGTGTCTTCTGCTACGGTCAGACCGCAGTAGTCAACGAGAATGACACCTTTGGAGCCAGTCATCAGATCCTTGAGTTCGGATACTTTCGCAGCCTTTTCAGGACGAATGCTATGCATCAAGAAACACCTCCTTGCGTTTAGATATATGAATCAATGAAAAGACCTCTCGGCAGGCCGCCGGAGGTCGTATTTATCCAAACACTCCGACCTAGGCAGGCGTTTTGTAACGTTAGGCTTACGCACCTACTGTCTGCGGTCCGATGGTCATTTTCGAATTGATTACTTGTTGCTGTCGGCTTTCAGCACATCGATGTGTACGCCAGGGCCCATGGTGGTGGACAGGGTAACACTCTTGATATACTGGCCTTTTGCGCCGGAGGGTTTTACTTTGATCAGCGTGGAGATCAGGGTAATATAGTTATCCAGCAGTTTATCAGCATCAAAGGAAACCTTGCCGATAGAGGTCTGTACGTTACCGGCTTTATCGGTACGGTACTCAATCTTACCAGCTTTGATTTCATTTACGGCACGGGTTACATCCATGGTAACCGTTCCGACTTTTGGGTTCGGCATGAGGCTTTAGGACCGAGGAGTTTACCAAGGCGGCCAACCACACCCATCATGTCAGGCGTTGCTACGCAGACGTCAAAGTCGAACCAGCCGCCTTTGATCTTGTCAGCGAGCTCTTCAGCACCAACAAAGTCAGCACCTGCATCCTGAGCTTCCTGAGCTTTTGCACCGCGGGCAAAAACAAGAACAGTCTTGGATTACCAGTACCATGGGGCAGAACCAGAGCACCGCGGACCTGTTGGTCAGCATACTTCGGATCGACACCGAGGCGAACGGAGCATTCAACAGTGCTGTCGAATTTGGTGACGGAAGTCTTTTTAACCAGTTCAACAGCTTCTTTCGGAGTATATGCCTTGCCAGCTTCGATCAGCTTTGCAGCATCGGTATACTTCTTACCAGCTTTAGTCATTGTACTTTTTCCTCCTAGTGGTGCGAGCGGCTTTCGCCTCCCACTGATTGAGACTCAAATCAGTCTTCTACGACAATACCCATGCTGCGGGCAGTGCCTTCGACCATGCGCATAGCAGCTTCAACGTCTGCAGCGTTCAGGTCCTTCATTTTGGTTTCAGCGATTTCCTTGACTTTGTCACGTTTGATCGTCGCTACTTTGTTCTTGTTTGGTTCGCCGGAAGCTTTATCGATACCAGCGGCCTTTTTCAGAAGGACAGCAGCGGGAGGAGTCTTCGTGATGAAGGTAAAGGAACGGTCTTCGAATACCGTATTTCAACAGGATGATGAGACCAGCCTGTTTTTCGGTGCGGGCATTAAAGTCCTTGACGAAGGCCATGATGTTGATACCAGCCTGACCAAGTGCCGGGCCTACAGGAGGTGCCGGAGTTGCCTTACCAGCAGGAACCTGCAATTTTACCATCTTAATGACTTTCTTTGGCATATCAATTCCACCTCCTATCTTACTCTATTGCTTCTACTTGAGAGAAGTTGACTTCAACCGGAGTGACGCGGCCGAACATTTCGATCATGACTTTGACCTTCTGCTGTTCGTCGCTGATCTCCGCCACCGTTCCTACCATATCATTAAAGCCGGGGGCTTTAATACGAACGGTCTGATCTAATTCAACGGGGCATTTCATGCGAATCGGAGCTTCCACGGAAGCTTCCTTCTTCCCAGTGGACTGTTTCCCGAGAATACGCGCTACTTCGCGTGGGGATAAAGGAATGGGTTTGGTGCCCGTGCCGACAAAACCGGTAACACCCGGCGTATTGCGGACAGCGTACCACGTGCGGTCGTCAACAATCATTTCAATCAGGACGTAGCCGGGGAATACCTTGCGGCTCACAACCTTCTGCTGGTCGTCTTTGGTTTCTAGTTCGTCCTGCATGGGGACGAGAACCTGGAAAATCATGTCTTCCATCCCTAGGGAATGGACCTTACTCTCCAAATTCAGTTTCACTTTGTTTTCATACCCGGAATAGGTATGAATGACATACCAGTGTCTTTGACCTTCCATGCTTATTGCACTCCCATCACTAAACGGAACAGTACGGAGAAGACAGCATCAATTGCCCAAATTAAGAGGGACGACGTGATGGCAGCAACAATGACCGTTGCCGTATATCCACCCAGTTCCCGCCGATTGGGCCAAGCTACCTTTTTCATTTCGTTCTTCACATCCCGGAAGAACCCCAACGCTCCGCCGGAGCTTTTTACATCGGGAGTGAGTTGAGTCGATGCCATAATTGCTCCACCTTATTTCGTTTCTTTATGCAAAGTGTGCTTTTTGCAGAATTTGCAGTACTTCTTGATTTCGATACGGTCCGTATCGTTCTTCTTATTCTTCGTGGTCTGGTAGTTGCGCTGTTTGCACTCGGTGCAGGCCAGGGTAATACCAATACGATTGTTGTTCGCAGCCATGTTTTAACACCTCACTTACATTCAAAATCCCTCAAAGTTGCCTATATAGACTATCATACAAGGATGCAGATGTCAACATAAAAATGTGGGACCGACCTGTCCTGTGTCGGTCCCACATCCTAGGCCTCTGCGGCTCAATTATTCTTCGATTTCGGTAACAACACCAGCGCCAACGGTACGGCCGCCTTCGCGGATAGCAAAGCGCAGACCTTTTTCGATAGCAATCGGAGTGATCAGTTCAACATCCATGGTGATGTTATCGCCAGGCATAACCATTTCGGTGCCTTCCGGCAGTTCAGCTACGCCCGTAACGTCGGTCGTTCTGAAGTAGAACTGAGGACGGTAGCCATTGAAGAACGGAGTATGACGGCCGCCTTCTTCTTTGGTCAGTACGTAAACCTGACCCTTGAATTTCGTATGCGGATGGATCGTGCCCGGTTTGGACAGAACCTGACCGCGTTCGATTTCGTTTCTTTCAATACCACGGAGCAGGGCACCGATGTTGTCACCGGCTTCAGCCTGATCCAGGGTCTTACGGAACATTTCAAGACCCGTAGCAACGGTCTGTTTCTTTTCTTCTTTCAGACCAACGATTTCCACGGTGTCGCCGACTTTGATGACGCCACGTTCAACACGGCCCGTTGCAACCGTACCACGGCCGGTGATGGTGAAGACGTCTTCGACAGGCATCAGGAACGGTTTCGTGAGGTCATGTTCCGGAGTCGGGATGTATTCGTCAACAGCATCCATCAGTTTGAGGATGTTGGCTTCCTGTTCAGGGTCGCCTTCCAGGGCTTTCAGTGCGGAACCGACTACGATAGGAATTTCATCTCCCGGATAGTCGTACTGGCTCAGCAGTTCACGAACTTCCATTTCAACCAGTTCGATCAGTTCAGGATCGTCAACTTGGTCGGATTTATTCAGGAATACAACGATGGCAGGTACGCCAACCTGACGGGCAAGCAGGATGTGTTCGCGGGTCTGGGGCATCGGGCCGTCAGCTGCGGAAACAACGAGGATAGCGCCGTCCATCTGAGCAGCACCGGTGATCATGTTCTTGACATAGTCGGCGTGGCCCGGGCAGTCAACGTGAGCATAATGTCTCTTAGCGGTTTCGTATTCAACGTGAGAGGTGTTGATGGTGATCCCGCGTTCTCTTTCTTCCGGAGCCTTATCGATCATGTTGTAGTCCATGAACTGGGCGCCGCCCTTTTCAGCCAGCACTTTGGTGATGGCAGCGGTCAGGGTCGTCTTGCCATGGTCAACGTGACCAATGGTACCAATGTTAACATGGGGTTTAGTTCTTTCAAATTTCTCTTTAGCCATTGTACTAATCCTCCTAAAATTGGGCTTATTCAGCCGTTCCCTTATTTTTGGCAACAATCGCTTCCGCGATGTTCTTAGGAACTTCTTCGTAATGGTCGACTTCCATGGAGTAGTTGCCACGGCCCTGGGTCTTGGAACGAAGGTCCGTTGCATACCCGAACATTTCAGACAGGGGAACGAAAGCGGAAATGATTTGGGCGCCGTTTCTTGCTTCCATGCCTTCGATGCGGCCACGGCGGGAGTTCAGGTCGCCGATAACGTCGCCCATGTATTCTTCAGGGACCGTCACTTCAACTTTCATGTACGGTTCGAGCAGAACAGGGTCAGCTTTGGCGGCACCGGACTTAAAGCCCATGGAACCAGCAATCTTAAATGCCATTTCAGAAGAGTCGACTTCGTGGTAGGAACCGTCGTAAACGGTAACACCGATATCAACCATCGGATAGCCAGCCACAACACCGTTTTCCATGGCTTCTTCAACACCAGCCTGAACAGGTGCAATGTATTCCTTAGGAATGGCACCGCCAACAATCTTGTTTTCAAATTTGAAGCCTTCGCCCGGTTTGAGCGGAGTCAGTTCAAGCCAGCAATGACCATACTGACCTTTACCACCGGACTGACGAATGAATTTACCTTCGCTCTTAACAGCCTTGCGGATGGTTTCACGATAGGCAACCTGGGGATTGCCTACAGTGCAGTCAACGTGGAATTCTCTCTTCAGACGGTCGACGATGATATCAAGGTGGAGTTCACCCATACCGGAGATGATGGTCTGGGAAGATTCGGGATCCGTGCGGACACGGAAGGTCGGGTCTTCTTCAGCAAGTTTGCCAAGGGCAATGCCCATCTTTTCCTGGTCGGCCTTGGTCTTCGGTTCGATGGCTACAGAAATAACCGGTTCAGGGAAGACCATGGATTCGAGAATGACCGGAGCCTTTTCATCGCAGAGCGTATCGCCCGTGCCCGTATCTTTCAGGCCAACGGCAGCTGCGATATCACCAGCATAGACTTCTTCGATTTCCGTTCTATGGTTGGAGTGCATGCGCAGGATACGCCGATACGTTCTCTCTTGCCTTTGGAAGAGTTGTAGACGTAGGAGCCAGCCGTCAGTTTACCGGAGTAGACACGGAAGAAAGCCAGGCGGCCAACATAGGGGTCGGTTGCGATCTTGAAGGCAAGGGCAGCAAAGGGAGCATCATCGCTGGAAGGACGAGTTGTTTCTTCGCCCGTTTCAGGATCCACGCCCTTGATGTCAGCCACATCGGTCGGAGCCGGCATGTAAGCAATGATGGCATCCAGAAGGGGCTGCACGCCTTTGTTCTTATAGGAAGAACCGCAGGTGACAGGGAACATCTTGCAGGCACAGGTCATCTTACGGATGGTGGCATTGATTTCATCTTCCGTAAGGTCTTCGCCTTCAAGGTATTTTTCCATCAGGTCGTCGTCGCCTTCAGCAACGGCTTCCAAGAGGTTCTGGCGCCATTTCTGGGCTTCTTCAACGTATTCTTCAGGAATCGGCTCGAATTCTTCGTCTTTGCCAAGGTCATCGCCATAGACGATAGCCTGCATCTTGACGAGGTCGATGAGGCCGACGAACTGATCTTCAGCACCCATCGGAATCTGGATAGGCACAGCATTTGCGCCGAGACGATCTTTCATCATCTGACAGCGTTGAAGAAGTCAGCGCCCGTCGTATCCATCTTGTTCATGTAGCGATACGCGGTACATTGTATTCTTCTGCCTGACGCCATACGGTTTCGGACTGGGGTTCAACACCGCCCTTGGCACTGAATACGGCAACGGAGCCGTCGAGTACACGCAGGGAACGTTCAACTTCAACCGTGAAGTCAACGTGGCCCGGGGTATCAATGATGTTGATGGAATGTCCTTTCCAGGTACAGGTCGTTGCAGCAGAAGTAATCGTGATCCCACGTTCCTGTTCCTGAACCATCCAGTCCATGGTAGCGGCGCCGTCGTGGACTTCGCCGATCTTATGGGTCTTACCGGTATAGAACAGGATACGTTCCGTGGTGGTCGTTTTACCGGCATCAATGTGTGCCATGATGCCGATATTTCTGATTTTATCTAAGGGAAACTCTCTGCCCACAGATTACTCCTCCTTGTAATGATTGGTTGTAAAGATTACCAACGATAATGTGCAAACGCTCTGTTGGCTTCGGCCATCTTGTGCGTATCTTCACGCTTTTTGACGGAAGCACCGGTGTTGTTGGCAGCGTCCATCAGTTCGCCGGCAACACGTTCGTACATCGTCTTTTCACCACGCAGGCGGGAATAGTTGACGAGCCAGCGAATCCCCAGAGTGGTCTTGCGGTCAGCGCGGACTTCAACAGGAACCTGGTAGTTGGCACCGCCGACGCGGCGAGCTTTAACTTCCAGCGTAGGCATGACGTTCTTCATGGCAGCGTCGAAAACTTCCATGGGGTCTTTGCCCGTTTTGGAATGGATCAGATCAAATGCATCATAGACAATGCGTTCAGCGACACCTTTTTTGCCGTCGAGCATAATCTTGTTGATGAATCTGGTTAATAATTTGGAACCATATACTGGATCCGGTAATACGTCTCTTTTCGTTACAGGACCTTTTCTCGGCATCTGTAATTCCTCCTTCGTTATGAATCATTCACGCATTGTGCTTATTTCTTAGCTGCTTTCGGGCGTTTAGCGCCGTATTTGGAACGAGCCTGTGCGCGATCAGCAACACCGGCAGTATCCAATGCGCCACGAATGATATGATAACGAACACCAGGAAGGTCCTTGACTCTTCCGCCTCTGATGAGGACTACGCTGTGCTCCTGCAGGTTATGGCCAATACCAGGAATGTAAGCAGTAACTTCGATACCATTGGTCAAGCGGACACGAGCAACCTTACGAAGAGCAGAGTTAGGTTTCTTCGGAGTGGTGGTGTACACTCTCGTGCAGACACCGCGTTTTTGCGGTGAATTTTTCAATGCTGGCGCCGTGGATTTTTGAGTAACAACTTGTCTACCTTTACGAATCAACTGATTGATTGTAGGCATTCCGGCACCTCCTTTCTCAAGAATAAGATTTAATGTATTAAAATCTCCCAAGCGGAAGATTTTACCGAGTTTCAAGAACAGCCGCCACGGCTGCTCCCACGTGGATCCCACAGGCCTTGCCCAATTCCTGCATGGTCGGGACCGTTTCCACAGGAACCTGATGAATCCCGCACAAGGCCCTGACGGGGCCTGTGATGTGATCGCTGGCATCCATCGCCACGATGACGCCGCGGGCAGTTTCCTTGACGAGGGCCTTCTGGGTCTGTTTTACTCCCACCACAGTCGGAGCGCCGTTTTTTACTTCTTCCAAAAACATTGCGCACCTCCGTCAAGACATAGTTTCTCCTGTGACACCATGCTATTCTAGCATTCCTCGCGTACCCTGTCAAGAAAATTTTGGGCGCTGTACGCCTTATTTTATGCCATTCTTTGTTTACACGGTTCTAGTGTGTCATATATCCCCACCGCGGACTGGAAAGAAGGGCAAAGAAAGGGTTTTTCTGTGCATTTTTGGGGATTTTTAGGTAAGAATGAAAGAAAAATGTTACGCTTCCTTATTAATGTTTTGAATATATTTCATCTTATTTATTTAAAACTTTCATTAACTATTTTAAAAAAAGACGGGGAAAGAAAGGATTCGCTCATTTCTTCCTCCGCTTCTCTTTTTATGCTTTGCTGCCCGCAGCCCTTTGATAAGGCGTAGCTGGCTCCGATTTTTTAGAGATAGCAGCTGCCAGGCCGCCTTCCCAAAAATGCCTTAGGCGATGGTATTGGCAATAAGGGCGACGAAGACGAGGTCTTCCTTTCCCGTGTTCAAGAGACCATGGGTGCCGCCATCAGCGCAGAAGGTCACGTCGCCTGCTTTGACGGTGAATTTTTTGTCTTCGTCCGTATACTCGCCGCTGCTTGAATCAGATAATACGTTTCATTGTTGCCGACATGCTGATGAATAGGAACGGCACAGCCCGGCTTCAGCGTAACTTGGGCAAACATCTTGACCCCCTTGCCGAGGGTCTCTGGATCCATGATGGCATCACTGATGATGCTTCCCGTCTGGGGGTTTTCCTTTACTGTTCTTGTAAGCGTATGATAGATGGCCATGGGGCATTCCTCCTTTTGGGGATATTATAATCTTTTTTCTGGCGGGGCGCAAAGGGGAAAGCTGTCAAGCTGTTTTCTTCGAGGCCTGTTCTAAAGGGCTGTCACGAGCCTTCAGTTCTGGCTGTCGGGCGAAAAAATGGAAGGAAACTAAGATGCTGTGATGCTAAAAGACTGTAAGGCAAAAGATCGTAAGGCGCCCAATCAAAAAGAGTCCTTCCAAGGAAGGACTCCCGCGGTTTATAAGCAATCGTTTTTTTACAAGCGTTCGGAATGATGATGGACCTTTTTCGACACAAGGCGTTTACTGGTCTTATAAACCTTGGCAAGACCTGAGATAAGGAGAATACCCATGGCGATGGCCGTTGCGTCAAGGGCCGCCGAGACAAAGGTATGCATACCCATGCTGTAGCCGTTTTGCATCGTATAGTTCATGGCCCGATAAAGGGGCAGCCCCGGCACAAGAGGAATGACGCCAGGAATGGAAAAAACAGGCACAGGTTCCTTGTACCAGCGGGCAAAGAGCTCACTGCAGATAGAAAGGGCTACGGTTCCAGCAAAATTGCTGAGCATGGAACTGACGCCAAAACCGCTGAGGAGAATGATGTAGACGCCAAAACCCACAGCGCCGACAAAGCCCGCTTTATAGAGGCAGTGTTTAGGACAGTTGAAGATCTTGCCAAAAGCCACGGTTCCGAAAAAGGAGCAGATGGTCTTGATGACGATGGTCAGGATGACGTTCATGCAGTCCTCCTTAAAGATAGACGATGCCAAGGAAGGCCGCAATGCCGATGCAATGCCGCCAACAAGGAAAATGGCCTCGCCGGCCCGGCTCGTTCCGCTCATGAGGTCACCGGCCATGAAGTCCCGGATTCCGTTGGTAAAAGCCATACCGGGCAAATAGGGCATGATTCCGCCGCCAATGGCAAATTCCATAGTGACACCAGGAATGAACAGATGACACATATAGGTGACAAAACAGATGATGACGCCTGCCATAGTCGTTTCCCAAAAACTGCTGGGGCGGAAGGGCCGCACGAGGCAGATGAAGGCCATAGAAAGGAAGGAGCCCAAGAAGGCTGCCACAAAATCCCAGAAATTGCCACCAATGACGCCGGCAAAAAAGCCGCCGGCAAAACCGGACCAAACCATGCTGTAGAGTGCGGTCGGTGACGGGCGGGCACTCAATTCATCAAGCATGGCCATGGTTTCGGCAAAGGAATGGTCCCACGTGGGCATATGATAGGAAATGTTGTTCACTTCGCTGATGAGGGTGAGATCCGTCCCCCGCCGCGTAACGCGGGAGACCATACTGGTCCCGTCCACGGTTTCGTCGCCCACCATGATCCATGACGGCGTGCTGACGGCAGCAATCTGCATATCCCTGAGGGCGCAGATGCGCGTCATCGTATCTTCCACACGATAGGTTTCGGCGCCGCTTGTCAGGAGCAGTTTCCCGCACGTGAGGGAAATCTTGAGGACCTCTTCCTTAGTCATACTGGCAATGGTGCTTTCCATGTTACCTCCAAAAATACCTATTCAGATTCAAACAAGGCGTCCACAGCGCTGCGAAAGCGCGTGGCCCCACCCATGGAAGGATGAGGAACCGCGTCGCAGGCTACGCCATACTTCTGGAGCGTGTCCGCACTTTTTCGGCCAATGGCAATGACGCGCATCCCCGGCACAAGGGCAAGATCATACGAGCAAAGTCAATGCCTTCGTCAAGCTCTTTTGGCGTCGGCGTGCGGTTTGTCAGGATGCCCGATGGTTTATAGGGATGGAAGGGATAAATATTCCACAAAATCGTCTGGAAAGGGGCCAGTTCTTGGGCCGCAAGTTCCCCCCACATGACGGTCGCCGTCGGTTCATTGAAGCCTTTTTCCCGCTGCATGCGGTTTAACAGGGGCGACTCGGGATTGCTTGTCCTTTGGCAAGGGTAATCCTCGCCAAGAACCACATGGGGCCGCACGTTAGGGTGATGACCCAAAAGGATGCGCTCACTCGTCATGGCCATGCCTGAAAAGTGCCCGCCTTGATAACCCAGTCCTTCGGCAATAAAAAGAAAGCGTGCCTTTTGGCGGAGCGTCAAATAGCGCTTCAGATTGGCTGCCCGGATGAGGGGTGCCTGGGGCCCAATGTCACACTGGGGGTCGTAATCGGCCCATGGGTTGAAGGCCGTATCGCTGTGATAGCCCTGCAGGGCTTTTATGAAACTGTCAATGGATAATGCTGTCATTCAAGGGCCTCCATAAGAGCTTCCCATTTTTCCATGAAGCCATCAATGAGCTGTTGCTCCTTTTCGTATTCCGCGGCAAGGGCCGCACTTTTTTCAAGGTCCATCTGGTTTTCAGGATCGGCAATCTGCTGACTTAGGACCTTTTGCAGAGCCTCGTGTTCACGGATTTTCAGTTCTACTTCAGGCAGGAGTTTTTCCGCCTCAGCCGGCGTATAGATCCGCTGGTTTTTGGATTTTTCCTCATGGGGGCGGTGCTTTGATCCATCAGGTTTTACCGGTTCTTCCTTCGGCGCTCGATGAGAGGATTCCGGAAGCGGCGCTTCCCGCTGTTGGCGTTTGTCCCGTTCTTCCAGATAGAAGTCGTAATTGCCGTTATAATTCGTGAGGTGCCCCTTTTCAACAGCCCAGATGCGGCCTGCCACTTCATTAACGAGATAGCGGTCGTGAGTGACGAGAAGAACCGTCCCGTCAAAGGTCTCAAGGGCGGCTTCGACGGCTTCTTTGGCCATGATATCAAGATGGTTCGTCGGTTCGTCAAGAACGAGGCAATTGGCCCCGTCAAGAACCAGTTTCAAGAGGACCAGACGAGCTTTCTGACCGCCGGAAAGGCTCCCGATGGTTTTATAGACGTCTTCCCCGCGAAAGAGCATACTGCCCAATAGACGGCGCGTCTGTTCGTCCGTCATGCCATACTCCGTAAGGAAGTTGTCAAGAATGGTCTGCTGGGAATCAAGGCGCTCATAGCTTTGGGAAAAGTAGCCAATCTTCACGCGGTTTCCAATCTTTGCTTCGCCGTGAAGGGGCGGGATTTCCTGAAGGATGGTTTTTAGGAGGGTTGACTTGCCGCTCCCATTGGGCCCGATGATGGCCACCTTTTCCCCGCGGCGCAGGACCAGGTCAATGTCGCTTAAAAGGGCGTTTCCTTCATAGCCAACGGAAAGGTGTTCCAACATGATGACCTTTTCCGCGGATTCAGCGGCATGGGGCAGACGCAGCGTAAAAGATTCTTCCTTTACGGGTGCGTCAATGCGTTCCATCCGGTCCAGCTGGGACTGACGTCCCCGAGCCATCTTGCTTTTGATGCCGGCCTTGTAGCGCCGGATATACTCTTCCGTGCGTCGGATGGTTTCCTGCTGCGCTTCATAAGCCCGGGTCTGGGAGAGAACCTGGAGCTCTTTTTGCTCCACATAGCGGGAATAGTTTCCTTTATAGCGGTGCAGGGTCCCCCCTTCCATTTCAAGGATGCCTTCCACAACGGCATCAAGGAAGGCCCGATCATGAGAGATGATGAGGACACCACCGCGGAACTCACGAAGATATTTTTCCAGCCATTCACTCATGACAATATCCAGGTGGTTCGTCGGTTCGTCGAGGATGAGCAGATCCGGCGAATTGACAAGAGCCGCCGCCAGCTGAAGGCGCGTTTTCTGTCCGCCCGAAAGGCCAGGGCGTTGTGCTCCCAGGTGGATTCTGGATAGCCCAGTCCCATCAGGACCCGCTTGATGTTATTTTCGTAGTGATAACCGTCCAAGTGGGCATAGCGGGTTTCCACCCGACCATAACGGTCCAGGACATCCTTTAGGGCATCACCTGTCTTTTCGCCGCTTTCCCGCTCAAGTTCCTTCATCGTTTCCCGGAGGGAAAGAATATCCGGGCAGGAACGGAGCATGACTCCCAGATGGTTTCGTCTTCGATATTGTCAAACCCCTGTTCCACATAGCCAACGCGAATTTCCCCTGCATATTGGACGGTTCCCTTATCGGCAAAGGAGGGATCCATGAGGCAGCGCAGGAGCGTCGTCTTGCCGCTGCCGTTGACACCGACAAGGCCTAGCTTTTCCCCTTGGCGAATGGTAAAGCTCACCTTGTCAAAGATATCATGAGCGCCAAAGCTTTTGGCGAGATGATCGACGGTTACCAGGATATCCATAAGGCTCAGCGATATCCATTGGGGTGGCCGCTATGCCAGCGCCATGCCGTCTCCACAATTTCCTTGACGCTGCTGTGTTCGGGCTTCCAATGGAGTTCCTTTGCAATTTTTTCGCTGGAGGCAATGAGCCGCGCAGGATCGCCAGCACGGCGTTTTTCTTCCTTTACCATGAAGTCACGGCCCGTTACTTCCTTGACGGCATTGATGATTTCCCGGACAGAAAGTCCCGTCTTGGTTCCCAGATTATAGACCCGACTTGCACCGCCCTTGACAAGATGGTTCAGGGCAAGGATATGAGCGGAGGCCAGGTCCTTCACATGGATGTAGTCCCTGAGGCACGTGCCGTCAGGGGTGTCGTAGTCCGTACCAAAGATGGAAATAGCATCGCGCTTACCCAGAGCGGCTTGGATGGTCAGGGGAATGAGATGGGTTTCCGGATTATGGTCTTCCCCGATATTTCCCAAAAGGGACGCGCCAGCAGCATTGAAGTAGCGCAGGGCTACATAATGAAGGCCGTAGGCCATGCTGTAGTCACGCAGCATGTTTTCAATCATGAGTTTTGTCCGGCCATAGAAATTCGTTGGATGAAGGGGCATGTCTTCCGTAATAGGAACCTGGTCCGGTTCCCCGTAAACGGCCGCCGTCGACGAAAAGACGATATACTCGACGCCGCTTTCCCGCATGGCGTCAAGAAGACCCAAAGTACCAACCACATTGTTATAGTAATATTTTCCCGGATCGACCATGGACTCGCCGACCTGGGAACTTGCAGCAAAGTGCAGGACGGCATCGATTTCATATTGGCCCATGATATGCTTCAAGAAGGTGAAATCGTGAAGGTCCCCTTGGATAAGCTGTACCGTTTCGGGAACCGCTTCGGCATGACCGGTACTGAAATTATCATAAACAATCGGTGTATAACCAGATTTGATGAGATCATCAATGACATGGGAACCGATGTAACCGGCCCCGCCCGTAACAAGAACGTTCATACTGCTGCCTCCTTATGCTTTCTCGCCCTGGATAAGGTCCAGAAGTTCACGGGTCTTTTGTTCGAGAAGTTCCCGATCTCCTCTTGTTTCAACATTGAGACGCACCACAGGTTCCGTATTGGATTTACGAAGGTTGAAGCGCCATTCATCATAGACGACGCTAAGCCCGTCCATACGGTCCTGGATGCCGGATTTAAAGCGCGTCGACAGGGATTCCATGATGGCATCGGCATTCCCCACTTTGCGGTTGATTTCTCCGCTGCAGGGATATTCGCGGATGCGAGCGTCCACCATTTCAGCAAGACTAAGGCCTGATGTCGACATGAGAGAAATGACAAGAAGCCAAGGAATCATCCCGCTGTCGCAGTAGGAAAAATCGGCGAAATAGTGATGGGCACTCATTTCTCCGCCATAAAGAACATGTTCCCGACGCATACATTCCTTGATGAAGGCATGACCGCTCTTGCAGCGGACAGGATAGCCCCCTTCACGGGCAATGATGTCCTCTGTATTCCAGATCAAGCGCGGGTCAAAGAGGATCTTGGCACCGGGATGCTTCTTGAGGAAGTAAGAGGCAAAAAGACCGACAAGATAATACCCTTCGATGAAGCGTCCATTTTCATCAAAGAAGAAGCAGCGGTCAAAATCCCCGTCCCAGGCAATGCCAAGATCGGCCCCTTCCCGGCGGACAGCGTCGCTGGTGGCATCACGGTTTTCAACAAGGAGCGGATTAGGAACTCCATTGGGGAAATGTCCGTCCGGCGTGTCATTAAGATACGTAAAGTGACAGGGCAGGTGTTTTGCCAGTTCCTTTACAATGGGACCGGCTCCGCCATTTCCGGGGTTAGCCACGATGTTTAGGGGAGCAATCTCTTTAGTGTCGATATAGCTAAGGAGATGATCCACATAACTTGGGACAATGTCCACCTGCTCATAGCTTCCCTGCCGTGCGGCTTTGGGATATTTTGTTTCAAAATCAGGATCTGTGACCATGGCCGCAAGGTCCTTTAATCCCGTGTCTCCCGAAATGGGCCGGGACTCGCTGCGGACAAGCTTCATCCCGTTATATTCGGCAGGATTATGGCTTGCTGTAATCATCATGCCGCCATCAGCCTTAAGATGGGCAACCGCAAAATAAATCATTTCCGTACCGCACTGACCAAGATCGATGACATGTGTCCCCATGTCACGCATCCCACGTACAGCGGCGTCGCGCAGGCTGGGCCCGCTCAGACGGATGTCGTGACCTATGACAAGGGTCTTTGCCTTGAGGTAAAAGGCAAGACTGCGGCCCAAGGCGTAAGCAAGTTCCTCATTGACATCGCTGGGAACGACGCCGCGGATATCATAGGCTTTGAAACCTTTTGTACTGATCATAGAATTCTTCCTTTCTTATATCTGATAGGGCATTTCTTCCGCAGGCATCAAATCTTTGGCCCGGGCATAAACCGCCCGCAGGGCCGAAGTATTGATGATGGGAACATTCCCGTTCTTGATGATGATATCGGTCCGGGCCAGTTCACGCAGGACAAATCCTAAGGTAACGCCAAAATTGAGACGATCCTTCTGTTCGAGCGTAAACTGATCGTAATCGTTGTTTTTCTTGATGAGGGCCGTAAAAAAATCAAGCTGTTCATCATGTTCCTTTTTGAGCGGCTTCATATAGCCCAGGACATGGGTCACAACATGAAAAAGGCGATCAGCCCGCGCCGTCGCGTCAGCAAGACGGACCGATTCCTTATCCGTCAATTCCTTGTAGCGGCGGGCCGCCCGTTTGGAAACCTTGCGTTCCCGCTTTCTGCCATGACGGTCCTTGAAATAACCACGGGGCATGACTTTGGGAAAATCCATGACGGCGCACAGGACCTGCTCTTCGTCAAGGACGCCGCATTCTGACGTATAAAGGGCTGCTCCATGATTTGTTCGAGAATGAGGCGCGACTCCCCTTCGGCCAGGGCCGTCTGGCTGTAATCACTGGCCGCCCCGCCTTGAAGGGCAACAATAGTCAGCATCCCTGTCCCTTCAATATCAAGATGATCCGTATGGATTCGTTTTACGACGTCTGCCACCTTCCGCAGCTTGCGCACATCCTGGGGCAGCATGTGGAGGTTCTTGTGGCTCTTATAGGTATAATGACCGGGGAGGTTGATGAGCTTATCCAGCGTGTCAAACATCGCGGTATACTTGGACCACGTAGATAACTTCAAACGGCCCAATTCCTCGATGAGGGGAACGAGCCTTTCCATTTGTTTATAGAATTTATAGCGTTCTTCGTTATAACGCTCCGTTGCATTGCGCACGACGGTTTCAGGACTGTTCAGGTTCATGTAGAGCTTCATGCCCGCTGCTCCGATTCCGGCAGCAGCCCAAAGAGCAAGAGGTATCGGCATAGATATCGTCCATCCTTTCCTCAAGGGGGACACAGGGCGGATAACCGGGCTGGTCTCACGATGATACTCATAGAATTATATCTTTTAAATGGGTTTGTCGCAAGGGTAGAGGTCTGTAGTTTTACTCGGCGCGGAAATCGCGCCGATTCGATGCGGCTACGTGTCGTCATTGGCTTTAAAAAGATTGATCTGATGCCGATGATGACATGCCCCGTCGCAAGAAGTACGTACCACAATCTCATTTTTAAGACGCCCAAAAAAATGCCTTCGGCGGATGGGCCACTTCTTGGAATTTTTTCGGTTTTTAAAGGAAACATGATTCGCCTGAAGCCCATATCGGCCCATCTGCGTAGTCAAAAAGACGGAACATGATACGGCTGATCCTCTATAGCCATCTTCCGCATTGACTCGAAAACGATACCCCGCCTTTGACAGCCGCACCAGTATAAATCCATTGCAGCTGCGGAGGTAAAGGAACCGTTTTCGTGTACGACGGGGCCGATAATATAATTTATTAGCACTCATGTTGTGTGGGAAATATCCATACGGTTATCCAATTCGGATTTCCCGATTTCGGTGGTGGATGAGAAACCGCAGCGACGTTTCCTTGCAAGCAGCTAGCAAGCAAATATGCCCGAGTCCCAAGCCCGCATTGGGGCAAAGCACAAGGGCGCAGGCCATGTTTCCGGGCGAATGGATTCGGTCCCTCCCCCTTTAAAGAAGGAACGGTTTAGGGTCGGCTGTACAGTCTTTTGATGGATTCAAATTCCAAAGACAAAAGATTCGGCTGCACCGATTTTAGTGGCAGAACAGCAGTGCGGCCCTGCATCACAGCATCACACCACCTGAACATCATAATCCCCCACTCCCAAGCCATACAAAAAGAGGCTGTGAGAAATGATGTACTCATTTCTCACAGCCTCTCGGCGTTCTTATTTTACATCTTTTAGTTTCATACGATTATTCGTGATTTCATTTGCTACATCTTTTGTCATATCCCGGATGAGTTTTTCCAAGTTCTTTTCCTTACTCGTACGCACGTCGGTCATACGGTAGACCGGTGCCTCTCCTTTGGTGACAAGGAAGGAAAGGGAGACAAGGGATTCCACCGGTTCCCGTTTGTCCTTGATGGCTTCCTGAGCCGCTTCTCCTTCGAGGGGCACAGTCCCTGCAAAATTGACAACGACCTGCATGGTCAGGGTCTTTCTCAGGTAACGGTCGGGCAGCATGACTGGATTGTTATAAAGCGTCACCCCTTCATCCTTCAAGGATTTCTGGAGCCCAAGATAGGTGAGGCGGACCGCATCCTCATCGCGTCTGAATTGGGGGTTATTCTTAACAAATTCCCCATCAGTCTTTTCGAGACTTTTTAGATAGACAACCTTGGTCTTATTGAAAGGAACGCCGCTTGCTTTGGCGCCGCTGCGCTCAGCACTTGCCGTAAAAGGAACGGCAAGGAGCGTCATAAGAAGCGTGACAAGGGTGAGTAATTTTTTCATGGAAATCCTCCTTGGCGATTCATCAAATTCCTTCTTATTATACAACGGAACCCCTACTCTGTGAACTCATTTACGACGAGTTCACAAAGGTTTTTCCCAAAAAATCCCAATAAACGTAAAAATGCTGGGAAGAAGGGGTCCTTCCCAGCAGTCAAGGCTTACGCCTTTACCACGTCAATTTTACCGTTTTTCAAGACGACTTTCAGATGATCGCCGCTTACAATGTCTCCTTGGACAATCTTCTGGCTGACGATGGTTTCCACACTATGAACGATGAGGCGCTTTAACGGACGAGCGCCAAAGGCAGGATCGAAGCCTTCCTTGGCAAGGGCATCGACAGCTTCATCAGTGGCCTCAAGGGTGAGTTCCATCTGACTTTGCAGGCGTTTGCCCAGCTGACCCAGAATGAGGCGGACAATGCTGCGGATCTGATCCTCGCCGAGCGGTTTGAAGACAACAATGTCATCCACACGGTTCAGGAATTCCGGACGGAAGAACTTCATCAGCATACTGCGCACTTCTTCATGGCTGATTTCACCTTTATGTTCCATGATTTCATGGGATCCAAGGTTGCTCGTCATGATGATGAGGGTATTCTTGAAGTCGATGACACGGCCCTGGCCATCAGTCAGGCGGCCATCATCAAGGACCTGGAGGAGCACGTTGAAGACGTCGGCATGAGCTTTTTCGATTTCATCAAAAAGGATAACCGAATAAGGATGACGGCGCACGGCTTCCGTGAGCTGACCCCCTTCTTCATAGCCTACATATCCCGGAGGCGCACCAATCAAGCGGCTTACGGTATGCTTTTCCATATATTCACTCATATCGATGCGGATGATGCTCTTTTCATCGTTGAAGAGCACTTCGGCAAGGCTCTTGGCAAGTTCCGTCTTGCGACGCCCGTTGGGCCCAGGAAGATAAAGGAACCAATGGCTTATTGGGATCCTTGATACCAGCACGAGCGCGGATAACGGCTTCGGAGACAGCTTCACAGCTTCATCCTGACCGATGACCCGCTGATGGAGGATTTCATCCAGGTGAGCCAGTTTCTTCTTTTCGCCTTCCATAAGGCGGCTCACAGGGATCCCCGTCCAGGTGCTGACGACTTTGGCGATATCGTCTTCGTCGACTTCTTCCTTGAGAAGACGGTCTTCTGCATGCTCTTCTTTTTCCAGTTCCTGGAGCTGTTTCTGCAGTTCCGGCAGACGGCCATACTTGAGTTCGGCAAGCTTGTTGAGATCATAGTCGTGCTCGGCCGTTTCCATGTCCTTCTTCACCTGGTCAATGGCTTTTTTGACCTGGCGAACCTTGGCAATGCCAGCCTTTTCTTCCTGCCAGCGAGCTGTCATCTTATCGTTCTTTGCTTTCATCTCTTTCAGTTCCTCACGGATCTTTTCGAGACGGTCAGCCGACTGCTTATCTTCTTCTTTGGAAAGGGCCTGTTCCTCAATCTGGAGCTGAAGCATACGGCGGCGGCTTTCATCCAGTTCCGTCGGCATGGAATCAATTTCCGTACGCAGACGGGCTGCCGCTTCATCGACGAGGTCGATAGCCTTATCCGGCAGGAAGCGTTCACTGATATAGCGGTTTGAAAGCGCAGCCGCAGCTACAAGGGCAGAATCCTTGATGCGGACCCCATGATGGACTTCGTACCGTTCCTTCAAGCCACGCAGGATGGAAACCGTATCCTCGACACTTGGTTCCTTGACAAGGACAGGCTGGAACCGGCGTTCCAAGGCACTGTCTTTTTCAATATACTTTCGATACTCATTAAGGGTCGTGGCCCCAATACAGCGGAGTTCACCGCGGGCCAGCATCGGTTTCAGGATATTTCCGGCATCCATGGACCTTCGGAGGCACCGGCTCCAACGACGGTATGGAGTTCATCGATGAACATGATGATCTGTCCAGCCGAATCGGCAACAATCTTGAGGACTTTCTTCAAGCGTTCTTCAAATTCACCGCGGTACTTGGCCCCAGCAACAAGGGACGCAAGATCCAGGGCATAGAGGGTCTTGTTCTTTAAGGATTCAGGCACGTCGCCTGCCACGATCCGGCGGGCAAGGCTTCTACAATAGCCGTCTTGCCAACACCCGGTTCCCCAATGAGGACAGGGTTGTTCTTTTTCCGACGAGACAGGATCTCAACGGTACGGCGGATCTCATCGTCACGACCAATGACCGGATCAAGGGCTCCCTTGCGGGCCTTAGCCGTCAGATCCTGCCCATATTTTTCCAAGGTCTTGCGGTTTTCGTCACTGTCCTTGCCGCCTTCATAGCGGTCGACGAGACCACGGATGGCCGAACGGGTAATGCCGTACTTGCGGCAGAGGGAAACCACATCGCTATCGCCATCTTCACAGAGGGCAGCCAGCAGATGGGCTCCGGTAATCTTATTTTGGCCGGCTGCTTTTTCCGCGAGGGCAAAGACCCTTGCCATCCCCGTGGACATACTAAGCTGGTCCGTTCCCTTCACAGACGGGACGGCCTTCACCAAATGGTCAAGGTCACGACTGAAGTCGTTTTCCTCGATATGAAGGCTCTTTAAGACATAATGGAGGAAACTATCAGGTTCGCTCATCATGGCTGACAGGAGATGGACGGTTCCCACCTCTTGGTTATAGTTCATGACAGCTTGCTGCTGACTGGCTTCCAATAAACTTTTGACTTCTTCACTGAAACGTTCTGACTGCATCATAAACACCTCCGCATGCTGCCTAAAATTTTTATTCTATGGATAAGGCCCAAGGGCCACGAAAATGGGGAAATACCCCTGTTACCAATCCCCCAAAGGGGAAGGCGTGCAAAACGCCTTTATGTAATCTTCCTGATAGGAAGGAAAAACAAGGCTGCTGTCGAAAAAGGATGATAGGAACTTTGCTTTTTTTGCTGCCTAGTTAAGGAGGCTTTTATGAATTCATCCATTATCCTTTACCACCTTTTCGACGTCGCCGATGAAATCGACCTCAATGTCGTGGAAGCCATCTGGACCAGCCGGAACAAGATTGCATCCCGTCTGCGATTTGAAAAGAGTGCACCAAACTCCATCAGTTTTCAGAATCCCCCGGTCCTTGTTGAATTGGGAACCCATGATATGGAATTTGCCGGGGACCAATACACAGCGGTCATCAAGGCCCGCATCTTTGACATTGGCGTCGTCAGTCTTATCTTTCATTTGGAAGTCCCGGAAGACATTTCCTATGAAAAATACCAAAACCTGACCATTGCCGTCGACTCCTTGCCAGAAAACGTGGTCCGCGAATACATCGATGCCATCACGGATACGATCCGGCCGGCGTGCACGAAGATGCGCATTTCCGACTTTGATGAGGATTTTGTCGTCTACTATTTCAAGGACAAGCTCCCCGATTGGGACCTGGCGGCCCTTATCATGAAGGACAAGACGCCGCTTAGCGAAGAAACGAGGAAGGATGCCTCGTAAACCGCTTCTCCTACAGCAAGGACGATGTCATCTACCTGACGTGGGATACAGCGATTATGCTGGATCGGACGGGAAGCACGGACCTGCCGGACCTCCTTGAATTTGCCAATGCCCAGTTCCTCGAACTGCGCTACTACGATGATGCCCTCCGGAAAGCCATCGACAGCACATACGACGAAATCGACAAAGCAACCGAACCCGGATCCCGCGGTAAGGCCAAGACCTTCCGCAAGGTCCGCAATGAGCTCATGGAAGTCATGGCCGACATGAGCGTCCTTACGAGCAATGTTGATAACGCCCTCCAAGTCACAGAGGATGTCTTCACGCCCGCGTCTACGCCCGGTACATGTATCTTTTGCGGGCTGACGTATGGCGGGAAAATATCAACACCAAACTAAAGGTGCTCCAGCGCTGCTACGAACTGCTCAATACGGAAGTCCTGATGGACCGCTTCTCAAAGAAACTGCATCTCATCATCGGACTTCTGGCCGTTCTTGCGGCAGCCGCTGCCATGTGGGCCCTGCCAGAGGCCATCATAAAGCTCATCACGATCTTGACTTGGGTTACATCGCCCCATCCCTTCTAAGAAAACAGGATCTTTCAAAGGAAAAGACCCAGGAAGTCATTTCGCACTTCCTGGGTTTATTGTACTCACCAAAAGTCAAAATGTCAAATACTTTTTTGATTTTTTGACTTTTATTTTTTTGCCCGTGGAAGTTCCCGCTAAAAATAGCTTTCTTCCTCATGGGATTTGGTGTAGACCTTCGCAAGGCACTGCCAAAGCAGCGCGGCAATCCGTCCCTCTTCAAGATCTTCTTCCAGATAGGCAGCGTCATCCGTTTCAAAATGGGCTGCCGCTTCCCGAAGCGCGCCGCCTCGTCCCCGCCCAAGGCCTTTTCTTCCCAAAAATCGGCAAAAAGGATCAGGCGGTCAGCAATAGGTGCTTTCTTTCCAGTGCCGTTAAAGAAACCACCTAGGTCATGAAGGATTTCCCTAAGGAAACGCGCAGCATCTGCAAAGGTCTTGGGCACTTTAACAGCATCGTCGCAGGACTCTTGGGGTGTCTTTCCTGCAAGAAGGAAAAGGCCTCGTTCGAGCTTACTCCGGTCTTCCGGATAGAGGGGGATTTCACCTGCAAGATGGCTGACAAGCTCAAAAAGGGCAGCAGGGTCCCCTTCTTTGAGTTCAAATTCCACCTCCCTAAGGGATTGGGAACGGTCGCCGCTTTCTATGATGCCTTCATCAAGGGAGAGCTCGACACGGCTTTTTCCTGCCGCAAGGTCCATGGCGTGGCGCGCAAAAGTGATCGTCACGGTTGGAACAAGTGATTCCCCATGAAGCAGGTCCTTCAGGCGCCTCGTCACTTCGGGAGGAAAACCTTCCGTCACAGGCGTTTCGTCCTTTAGGGGCACGGTATATTCACCGCGGACAGAAAAGCCTCCTGTGGATGTACCTTTTGTTTTGATGGTCGCTTCATAAGCGCTGCCATTGGTGACACGCACGCGGTAGGCCATGCGTTCCCGGTTCAGGGCACCATCTTTTGTATCATAATATATATTTTTGAGGCTAAGACGCTTTTCCGTTACCGGAAGAGCGGTTTTCGTGACGGTCCTAGCGGCAAAGAGCCTGTGGCATCCCGCCTGGGTCGTCAGGAGCTTCATTTCGATTTCCTTTCCCATTTCAGTTCCTTTCCTTAGGCGTGATCCGAATCTTTTGAAAGGGTTTCAGAAACAGGGGCTTTCCAGACAGCATCATAAATCTTCTCCAAGACGGAACCTGGTTCAATGGTCACCCACTCCTCTTTTTCCGCGCGCCACCGCTCCTTGATCTCATGATCCTTCGTTACAGAAAGCTTCATAATGGGCGCCATACGGCGATCCTTCGTAAAAAGGCCGAGGGTAAGCGCATACGAACCATCGGGCTGGGTCTTGCGGAAGCCTGCCACGCGGCCCTCACCGCGCTTCATGATGGTCGCTGTATCAAGATCCCAGCGGGTGCCGCCCTGTTCCGTGACAACAGCCTGCCACTCGGGATCAGGCAAATCTCCTTCCTGAGCAAGGGCGGGCATGCCTATAAGAAGCAAGCCAGCCATCAGGAAGGAAATAACAGTCTTTTTCATAGGAATCCTCCTTTCATTTTCTCTTTCAGTATAGCGAAGGCCTTCCGGCCTTGCAAGCACCATTGACAGCTTTTGTTATAATGAAAACGTAAGAATGATAAGAAAGAAGGTACATTCCCATGAATGAACACATTGAACCTTTTTCCTATGCTGAAGCCTTGATGAAGGCCCTCCCCAAAGGCGTTCTCCTTTCAACCGAAAAAAAAGGCGCCATGAACACGATGGTCATCGGCTGGGGCGCCCTAGGCACCAACTGGGGAAAGCCCGTCCTCACGGTCTATGTACGGGAAAGCCGCTTGACCCGGGACTATCTCGATGCGTCAGGAGAATTTACGGTGAATGTCCCCCTGGCGCCGTTGATCCTGAAATCATCAAGGTCTGCGGATCAAAGTCGGGGCGTGACCTTGATAAAATCAAGACCCTCAGCCTGACGGTACAGCAGGGCGAAACTGTCAAGGCACCGGCATTCAAGGAACTGCCCCTAACCTTTGAATGCAAGGTTCTCTTCCGCCAGGTCGAAGCCCTGGAAAACCTGGCTCAACAGGAAGGCAAATGGTATCCAGCAGATCAAAACGGCAACAAAGACCGTCATATCCAGTACATCGCGGAAATCACGAGTGCCTATATCGTGAAATAAGGTGCAGCGGGAACACATGATGTGTCCCCGCCTTTGTTTTTTTAGGGACTATCTGGTATAATAATACTGTTATGCGGTTGTAGCTCAGATGGATAGAGCATCTGCCTCCTAAGCAGAGGGTCGCGCGTTCGATTCGCGCCAATCGCACCAATTGTATAACGTAGGGAACGTCCAACAAGGGCGTTCTTTTTTTATATGGGGCTTCCTGTGAACGTACCCCTATAGGGACGGGAAACTGCTTGTGGAATCGATTGTCCCTTGTTTTTGCATTCTCCATCAAAAAAACGGTGGGAAGACTCCACCCTAAGCCGAGCCCTATATCTGCCTTCGGCTGCGGCCTTTCCATACCGTTTCAGGGCCCGCAAAACGATGCTTTGCAGCAAGGCCCTGGAAAAATGGCAGCAAACGAAAAAGGCGTCAACTTGAAAATAAACGCAAGTTGACGCCTTTCTTCTATGTCAGGGACACGGCTCCCAGTTCATTTTTTCCTTAAAAACTTGCTTTGAGAATGGCTTTGACTTCATCCTTGGTCAGGACTTTATAACCGCCCTTCAAAATAAAGGTCGCATCAGCAATGCCGTCAATCATCGCTTCCGTGGCGCCCACTTCGCCAAGCTTCAAGGCGACACCAATTTCCTTCATCCACGCCTCCATAGCGGCAAGCCCCTCTTTGGCAATGGTTTCATCCGACTTGCCGTCGGGGCAGATCTGCCACACGTTCACAGCAAAACGTTTGAACTTACTGAGGCCATAGGGCAGGAGGAAACGGTAATAGGCAAGAGAAACGGCTGAAAGGGTCATGCCATGAGTAGCGTCCGTATAGGCACCGACAGCCTGTCCCAGCATATGGACCATCCAGTCCTGGGTCTTTCCCATACCAATGAGCGTATTAAGGGCCCACGTTGCCGTCCACATGAGGTTGCTGCGGGCTTCGTAATCCTTGGGGTTTTGAATGGCAATGCGGGAGGCGGCAATAACAGAACGCATGAGGCCTTCGGCAAGGTAATCAGAGGTATTATCATCATAGCCAGAAAAATACTGTTCGCAGATATGGTTGAACATATCATAGATCCCAGCTACCATCTGCCTCTTTGGGAGGGTAAACGTAAATTCAGGGTTCAGGATGGAAAAACGGGGGAAAACGCGTGCGTCAGCAAAAACGTGCCCTACTTTACGCTTTTCTTCATGGTTTGTAATGACGGAACCAGCGTTCATCTCAGACCCGGTTCCCACCATGGTCAGTATACAGGCAACAGGGACGATCCGGTCTTCCTTTTTCGGTTCTTCAAAACGGACATAGAACTTTTCCCAGGGATCATCATCAGCATAGGCGGAAACGGCAACTCCTTTGGCAAAATCGCAGCAAGATCCGCCGCCAACGGCAAGGATCAGGTCCGCCTTGCTGTCTTTGGCCGCTTTGGCGCCTTCCCGAAGCTTTTCAGCCGTTGGATTCGGCATGACGCCGGGAACTTCCGTAACCACCTTATGGTTCTTTTTTAGGTAGGAGAGAACGGCATCATAGATGCCATTTTTCTTGATGGAACCGCCGCCATAGACCAAAAGGACATTCGGTCCATAAAGGGGCAGTTCACGGTCCAGGTTTTCCAAGGACTGTGAGCCAAAATAGAGCGTTGTTGGATTATGATACATGAATTCTCCAAGCATGGGGATTCCTCCTTTGTTCTAGCATTGATTTTATTGTATCGGATGGGCTGGGCCCTTTCCAATGCTTCTTTTTTATTCTCTTTCATGCCTTTGGCGCATGCATGCAGCTAGAAAAAGCGTTTCAGCCATTTTACTTTTCTTTCCGTAAACGGGGCATAGCGCAAGGAAATGTCAAAGCGTGTCGTGTTCTTGACGATGCTTTTTTTATGGGAAAAAGCATCAAAGCTTGCCTTTCCATGATAACTTCCCATGCCGCTATTTCCCACCCCGCCAAAGGGTAGGTTTGGGTTTGTCACGTGAAGAAGGGTATCGTTGATGCAGCCGCCGCCAAAAGAAAGATTGGCAATGACCGCTTCTGCAACCGCCTTGTTTTCTGTGAACACATAACAAGCCAAGGGGTTAGGCAGCGTTTTGATGTGCGCTACGGCGTTTTGCATGTCTTTTACAGCAATTATGGGAAGCAAGGGCCCAAAGATTTCATCTTCCATGATGGGATGATCAAAATCCGCCTCAGGCATCAAGGTAGGCGCAATCCTGCGTTTTTCCGCGTTCACACGCAACCGCCAATAAGGCTAGATTCTGTTTTCATGAGGCCAATAAGCCGGTCGTAATGCCGCTGATTGATGATGGACGGATAAGCATCACTTTTTTCAGCATGGGGATAGCGCTTTCCAATCTCTTTTGTCATGGCAGCAAGAAGCGCGTCCTTTACACTTTCCTGTACGACAACGTAGTCCACGGCAATGCAGGTTTGACCGGCATTCATGAATTTTCCCCAGACGATGCGCCGTGCCGCAAGATCGATGTTCGCCGAGGCATCGACAAGGCAGGGACTCTTGCCACCCAATTCCAAGATGACGGGCGTCAAATGCTCGCTGGCAGCCTTCATGACGATCCTGCCTGCTGCTGGACTGCCGGTGAAAAAAATCATGTCGTACCTTTCCTGCCAAAGGGTCTCAAAGGGCAAGTCTGCCTCCGGACAATAGATATATTCCGGTGGGAAAAGGTCCGCAAGAAGATCTTTGATGGCACGGCTCGTATGGACACTTTCCGGGGAACACTTCACAATGGCACAGTTTCCTGCCGCAATCGCTCCCACAAGGGGCATCAGCGTAAGATTCAGGGGATAGTTCCAAGGCGCGATGATGAGCACCACGCCATACGGTTCGGTATAAATATGATTCGTCGCGGGAAAGAAAGTCAGGAACGAGCCATCTGCCTTTTTAGGATGGCTCCAAGCCTCGACATTGATCAGGGCTTCCTTGATTTCGCTACGGACCATGCCAACTTCTGTCATATACCCTTCGCCCCGTGATTTACCAAGATCCTTGTGCAGAGCTTCCAAAAGAAGATCTTCCCGTTCATCAAGGGCATCCATCAATTTTTTCAACATAATCTTGCGAAAGGCTATACTTTTTGTTGAATTCGAGTCAAAATAAGACTTTTGCTGAATCACGATGTCATGAAATTCCATGTGCTTTACTCCTCTGAAGCAATGCCGTCAGATTGTGACGGTGCTATGATTTGCTGGGGCAACATAGCAAAAAGTAGGAGATGGTGCCTATCCGGCTTTTTCAGCGAAGGTCGCAGCTTGCTTCAACCTGGGCAACAAGGATTTTTAGGTTCCTAAGGGCGGCCTTGAACGTGAGGTAATAATGATTTTCAACGCCGCAGCTTCTAACACCAATGACTCCTGCTTGTTTGAGGACTTTCAGGTGATGGGAAACCGCCGGTCTTGAAAGGTCAATTCGTTCCGTAATCCCGTTTACGGTCAGCCCTTCCCCAGGAAAATCCGTAAGGATAAGGATGATTTCCTGCCGTTTGGCATCATTGAGAACAGAAAAGATGGGGATACATTTCCGAAACTGTTCCATAATGCAAGGTCTTTCTCTTTCATGAGCGAGGGCTCCTTTCCGCCTATCCGTTTATTCGTTTAATCACATAAACATAATAGCTGAAGCCAATTTCTTGTCAACGAAAAAAGAGCCATGCCAAAGGCACGGCTCTATATTCTTTATTAGAATTTGTAGGAAACGCCGACATTGACGCCATGAGTCTTTACGTCCGTATCGCCGCTGAAATCCTTGTACTTACTGTCATTATAGGAAACATTGGCTTCCCAGTTATCCGTAATGGCATAGCCAACACCGACTTCATATTGGGTAATCGTATTGCCAATGCCAAACTTAGCCCACGGCGTGGTCTTGCCAAGGGGCAGACGGCCTGTTGCACCAACTTGGAAGCCATTGGTATTATCCGTATAGCCACGATGATGGGCACGATTGCGGACGTAGCCACCAAAACCGTAAAGATAGGGGTTGAACTGGTAGACCAGATTAACCTGATGACTCTGGACTGAAGCGTTATCATCGCCTTCATGAGAAGCATAGGTATAGTCCAGGCCAAGTCCATCGCTGATGCCTACAGTCGCTCCAACACGATAGCGGGTATCGCCGTCAAAGTCGATTGTATGCCCGTCCCGTTCTCCTTTAAGGGAACTGCCGAGGGTCACATTGGCATCGATCTGTGCACGGCCCGGTGCAATTTCAGCAAGCGGGGAAGCAGCCGCGAGGCTGGCAGGGATCAGGCCTAATACAAGGGCCAGCATGATGTTCTTCTTCATAGGGAAATCCCTCCTTATCCAATGAGTTGACGATTTTATTGACACTTTATTATAACAAAAAAATGGTCTTTTGTGAAGGAAGGGGGGCTGCGGTGTTACAGAAGACCCATCTAAACAAAAAAAGGTTCTATAATTTATTTTGGGGCGCTAAAGTGACCGTCCAGATGCGTGTCCTCTCAGCGCCTACTTTTTTTTCAATAAAAAAATAGGCATATGCACTCAAATCCTCTACAATTAAAGTGATCAAACAATAAAGAAAGTGAGTTGAATACATATGCCTTCTCTAGATTATATCGAAAAATTAACAGGAATTAAAGAGGAATGGATTCAAAATTTAAAGGAAACGGAATCAGCCTTGGTTTTAGCGGTTCAGCTGCCGCCTCAAGAACACATCTGCCCTCATTGTAAGGCCACTACAAGACGCATAAAGGCTACTATACGCGCCTCATCAAACATTCCCCACTTCTCCATAAAGAGTTGCATCTCCTGTATCGCCAGAGACGCTATATATGCAGCTGTGGTCACACATTTAACGAGAAGAGCCCCTTTGCCTCTC
>ENA-OQCE01000192-OQCE01000192.1-human-gut-metagenome-genome-assembly--contig:-NODE-192-length-29196-cov-7.427225_pt1 | contig 29196 bp, 29 predicted proteins | sample MGYA00242495_ERZ504572 | MGnify/ENA primary metagenome ERZ504572 (study PRJEB26092, sample SAMD00036228) | human gut metagenome | host: Homo sapiens | study: EMG produced TPA metagenomics assembly of... | reverse complement strand
TTGTATACAGTTATTTTGAAACTTTTGAAAATTTGAAAACGGGATTTTTCTGTTTTGCTTTTTCGGGAGCTATGATATACTGAATATGATTGGCTTTTATTCTAATATTTATCACTTAAGAAAGGAATTTTACGCATATGCGCCTTAGAAATATCAGAGGATCAAAAGATGTGATTGCTTCCTGTCCGTTCGTTGTGCAGGAGCCGGAGAGCTGCCGGGGACGGTGGCTGAAATTTTTGGAAATGAAAATCCGATTCATATTGAGGTCGGTATGGGAAAGGGCCGCTTTTTGATGGATATGGCGGTTCTGCATCCGGAAATCAACTACGTCGGCATTGAAATGTACGACAGCGTGCTGCTCCGCGCAGTACAGAAACGGGAAAAACTGGAGACGGAAATCAAAAACCTGTTCTTTATCCGCATGGATGCACGCCAGCTTCCGGAAGTGTTTGCTGAGGGCGAGGTAGACCGCATTTACCTCAACTTCTCCGATCCGTGGCCGAAAGACCGCCATGCGAAACGGAGACTGACATCGCATGAGTTTCTTGCACGGTACGAGAAGATTTTAAAGAAGGACGGAACACTGGAATTCAAAACCGATAATAAAGATCTGTTTGACTTCTCTCTTGAAGAGATGAAAAATGCAGAGGGATGGGAACTCACTGCATTCACATACGATCTGCACCACGATGTGGTTCTCTCAGAAGGAAATGTAATGACGGAATATGAGGAGAAGTTTTCCTCAATCGGAAACCCGATCTGTAAGATGGAGGCACGGTTTCTGTAAAAAACATTTCTGCATGTAAGGGGGATTTGAAAACGAAAAGAAAAGTTCTGGCGGCACCAGTGCGACAGTGGCCATGGTAACGAAAGATGCGGACGGCACCTGGAACGAGGATCTTTGTACAAGCAGCTATGTCGGATACGGCGGTGTAAGCGAAACTACCGAATGGAACCGCAAAACACCGCGCGGACAGTTCAGCTTTACGTATGCCTTCGGCATTCTCCCTAATCCCGGAACGGAACTTTCCTATACCCAGGTGGATGATACGTATTACTGGGTCGATGATGTAAATTCCAGATACTACAATCAGTCGTCACGACGAAGACAACGCCGAAACCTGGAATTTCCCGGCGGATGCATTTCTGTTCCGGAAGACCAGATGATCACGATTCTGAAAAATGTTCAGCCGGGCTGCCAGATTATTATTGATTCGGCGAGCGAGCTGAAGAACTATTGACATTTTTTACTTGGAATGCAAAACCGACAGTGAAAAGATCTATTTTTTTAAGATCTCTCCGCTGTCGTTTTTTTGTGCGTAAAACAAGAAAAACACCGTCCCCGCAGCTCTCAGGTCTGCAAAAACAGTGCTTTCGATGCGCCTTCAGGGACTCGAACCCTGGACAAATAGATTAAGAGTCTACTGCTCTACCAACTGAGCTAAAGGCGCTTACTTTTGTTTTTCTGTGTTTCATTGGATGATCCACTCGCTGAACACAAATAAGATTATAAAGGATTCTGCCGAAAAAAGCAACCTTTTTTTCACTGTTTCTTTACTTTTGTTAAAAACAGCGAAAACAGGTCTTATAATTCTATTAAATTTCACAATTTTTTCGTATATTTCCGTTTGTTTCGACGACGGCTCCAATGGCAGCCGAACCTACTTCCGTTTCTTGTCTTTCTTTTTCAAAAGCTTCTCCAGCTCCTGCATGGATTTCTGGATTTTATAAAGACAGCCGCTGCCGGCATATTTATTCTGATAGCAGAAATCCTGGAGTTTCTGCTGAAAGAAACCTGATTTTCTGATCAAACTTCTTCTCCGCTTTCCGGCGTACCGGACACGGGCACCGGAAAAGTTCTTTTTCTTCTATATTATACAGGGAATGTCAACATTGACCAGAAAATAGCTTGTTTTAGCCATTGTTTTCCCATTTTCTTTCCGCTATAATACAGCAAAAACTACTATTTATACTTTGGGGGAATTTTTATGAAAACACGAATGAATTTCAAGGATGAGTTTTACCAGAAATTAAAGCTCCTCGTCCTCCCGATTGCGATTCAGAACTTTATGCTGGCTCTCGTCAGCGCGACGGACGCAATCATGCTGGGATGGATTGACCAGACCTCGCTGTCGGCGGTTTCGCTGGCCGGGCAGGTGCAGTTTGTTTTGAGCCTTTTTATCTCAGGCATCGCGGCGGGCGCCGGTATTATGGCAGCGCAGTACTGGGGGAAACGGGATGCTGCTTCGATCGAAAAAGTGATTCCGATCGCACTTCGCACCAACCTGCTGTTCTCCGGCCTGTTTACCATCCTTGCCGGTTTCTGTCCCGAAATGCTGATGCGCATCTTTACAAATGATGCGGCCCTGGTTGCAAGCGGAAGCCAGTATTTACGCGCTGTTGCACTCTCCTACGTACTCTGCGGTATTTCGCAGGTCTATCTAATCCTGCTGAAAAACACCGGTCATGCAGCAGTCAGCTCCCGCATCAGTTCCACTGCGGTTGTACTGAACATCATTTTAAATGCCATCCTCATCTACGGTCTTTGCGGTGCTCCGGCACTTGGGATCCGCGGAGCAGCTTATGCAACGGTAGCTGCCCGCGTTGTGGAACTGATCTGGGCTTATCTCGAGACAAAGAAACCGGAGCGTGTACGGATTCTCTGGAACCGCCTCTTCTCTTCCGCAGGGAAAATACTTTCAGAAGACTTCTGGCGCTACACGCTTCCCGTGCTTGCGGCCTCCCTCGTCTGGGGAATTGCTACGTTCTGTACTCCGTTATCATGGGCCACATGGGAAGCGATGCTGTTGCAGCAAACTCGATTACCTCGATTGCAAAGAGCCTCCTCTCCTGCCTGATCCGCGGTGTGAGCGGCGGTGCCGGTGTTCTGATCGGAAATCTGCTCGGCGCGAACGAGCTGGAAAAAGCCCGCGAGTATGGAGGACGTTTAAGCCATCTCTCCATTGCCATCGGCATTGTGACCGGCGGCCTGCTGATGCTCATTTCCCCAGCCATCGTTCATTTTGCCCCACTTTCCGATATCGCAGCCGAGTACCTGCAGTACATGCTTCTCTTCTGCGGTCTGAACCTGATGGCACAATCGGTCAACACCACCGTTCTCGACGGTATCTTTTGTGCCGGAGGCGATGCGAAATTTGATATGCAGGGAAACATCGGCGCTATGTGGTGCTTTTCTGTACCGCTTGGCTTTCTTGCCGCATTCTGCTGAAGCTTCCGGTTATGGTGGTTTACTGCATTGTAAATCTCGATGAAATTGTAAAGCTTCCTGCCGTTTATCATCATTATAAAAAGTACATCTGGGTTCGCAATATTACCCGCGATGTCGAAGATTAGTTCTCACATCATCTGCAGTCCCTGCCGCCGGCAGCTTCCACCGGATGCAATACCCAAAAAGCTCTGAGGAAAGTCACATTCACACCGGACTTTTCTCAGAGGCTTTTGATTATTCCATTGATTGTTCCATTGACTATTTCATGGACGATTACATGGATTTTCTTTCCGCAATTTCCGCCATCTTTGCTTCATTCAGACGTGTGTCGCCATGGACACGGCTGTAGGAAAGATAGCCGTTCATACGGTCGATCTTTGTCAGGTTCTTGGAACCGCAGACCGGGCAGACATCCATGTCAAGTTCCTGGTGGCCGCAGTCATCGCAGTAAGCCAGGGACAGGTTGACGCCTCGTAGTAGCCAAGCTCCATCGCACGCTCGATCAGGGTCTTGATCGCGCCTTTGTTGTAGCCGACCGGATAGCGCACGTACTGGATTTTTCCGCCGTTGCAGAGCTCCCAGAAACGTCCCTCGAGATCCTGTTTCTGGATCGGGGTGATGTCCTCGGTTACGTGGCAGTGGAAACTGTTGCTCACATACGGGCGGTCCGAAACGTTGCGGACGATGCCGTACTGTTTGCGGAACTGCTCTATCTGCAGGCCGCACAGGGATTCTGCCGGTGTGCCGTAGATCGCATAGAGGATGCCGTCCTCTTTCTTAAACTCGGCAACCTTGTCGTTGATATATTTCAGCGTGTCGAGTGCGAACTGTCCGTCCTCAACAAGAGATTTTCCGTTGTACAGCTCCTGCAGCTCGTTCAGCGCCGTGATACCGAACGATGCGGTCATCGGCTTTAACAGCGGGCGGATCTTGTCGGACGGTTTTAAGTGGCCGCCGTAGAAACCTCCCTCGCAGTAAGCCAGCGGGTTCGTGGATGCACGCATCTCGCCGAGGTAATCGTAGGTCCGTTTGTGCAGATCGCGGATCATCTCGAGGTAGAAGTCGAGCACTTCATGGAAATCGCGGTTCTCGGAACGGGATTTTGCCAGGATCATCGGAAGATGAAGGGAAACGGCTCCGATGTTGAAACGTCCGACAAAGACCGGTTTGTCGTTCTCATCTGCCGGCTCCATGCCTCCGCGCTCGTACCACGGGCTAAGGAAAGCACGGCATCCCATCGGGCTGATGACTCTCTTGTATTTCTTGTACATCTCGGCGATGTAGCCCTCGCCGCTCATCGACAGCCAGTCCGGATACATCGTCTTGGAAGAACAGTCAAGTCCTGCCTCGAAGACATCTTCTGCGATGCCGCCCTCTCCGTGAATTGCCTTGTCATATAAGAAGACAATTTTCGGGAAGAGCACCGGCTTTTTGTGGCCCTTCTTGCCCTGTCCGTTTTTGTGGACCTCGAGAAGGGAGATGGAAATCATCTTCTCGAACATGCTCGTTCCAAGGCCGAGGGTCACGGTAACGAACGGATAATCACCGCGGGAAGATCCAACAGTGTTCAGCTTATACTCAATTCCCTGCCATCCCTGATCGCACTCTCTTCTTACTTTGTCGATCGCATACTCGATGGCTTTCTCCTGTGCACCCTCCCAGGATGCGTCGGTATATTTCAGGAACTCTTTTACGTAGTATCGTAGCTCTTCTGTGCGTACGGAGCAAGGATCTTGTCCACCTCCGGCACGGTAAAGCCGCCGTACTGCTGTGCAGCGGTGCTGAGGACGATATCGCCCATGACATCAAATGCGGTGTCGAGTGTCTTCGGCTCGTTGTACCAGACATTTCCCATCTCGAAACCGCCTTTTAAAACGTTTCCGACATCGAACAGACAGCAGTTCATGGTATCGAGACGTGCGGACTGGTCGTGGATGTAGATGTAACCGTCCTTACAGGCCTGCAGCTCGTTGCGGTTCATGAAGAACTTGCGGTACAGCTCTTTGTTCAGCTCGTTGAAAATCAGGCTTCGCTTCGTTGCAACGAGGGCGCTGTCGGTGTTGGCATTGCTCTTGTCGCCGATGTAGCGGATGGACTGGCTCTTCGTGTAGACCTCGTCCATCATATGGATAAAATCAGTTTTGTAATTGCGGTAATCGCGGTAGCTTTTTGCCACAGCCGGGTTTACTTTTTCGAGTGCTCCCTCCACGATATTGTGCATATCGCTGATCGGAATTTCGGTCTTTCCAAGGGAATATACGTGCTCGGTTGCGAACTTACAGATAAAGTCAATCTCCTGCTGTGAGAAGGTATACAGGATTCTCTGTGCGGATTTATTTACGGCACGGACGATCTTCTGCGCGTCGAATTCTTCTTTGGTGCCGTCCTTTTTGATAATATAAACCATTGTGGTGTCCTCCAAATCAAACACTATATCTTGTGTGTCCCCCACCCTTTTCTTGTAGCGGGTACCACATATTGTAGCATGTTTCTTTTGAAAAGAAAAGGCATTTCCTGTAAGTTTTTATTTTCAGAATATTGCATACTGCTCTTTCGTGCAGACAGAAATCTGCATTTTTCAAATTCGTTCTGCAAGCGTTCCTTCAAAAACGGTCTCGGCCGGGCCGGTCAGAAGGACCTTATTTTTCGTCCGGTCCCATGTAACGAAAAGCCTGCCGCCGCGCAGTTCTACGGCAGTTTCTCCCTCCGAAACACAGCCGGAAAGCATCGCCGCGACGGCTGCCGCACACGCTCCCGTTCCGCAGGACAGCGTTTCACCGCTCCCACGTTCCCAGACTCTCATTTTTATTGTGTGTTGATCTAAAGTCTGGATAAACTCTGTATTGATACGGTCCGGGAAGCAGGAAAGGTGTTCAAAAGCGGAACCGGTCTTTGCAATGGATATTTTTTCCACATCTTCCACCGGAATCACCGCATGCGGATTTCCCATCGAAAGGCAGGTCATCGTATAATTTTCCCCGCACACGGTAATTTTATGCTCCAGCACATATTCCCCCAGAGAAACAACGGGGATCTGTGCGGCGCGGAATTCCGGCGTTCCCATCTCCACTGTCACCTGACAGATCTCATTTGGATTCTCCCCCGTCTGCAGATGAATCACACGGTTTCCGCTGCCGGTTTCGATAGTCAGCGTCGTTTTTCTCGTCAGCCCATGCTCGTACACGTATTTTCCCACACAGCGGATGCCGTTGCCGCACATCGCGCCCTTCGAGCCGTCGGCGTTGTACATTTCCATCGAAAAATCTGCTGTTTTGGATGCCCCGATCAGAATCAGCCCGTCCGCGCCGATGCCGAAATGGCGGTCACTTACCGCTTTTGCCAGCCGTCCCGGACTCTCCACCCGCTCCTCCATGGCATTTACATAGATATAATCATTTCCGCAGCCCTGCATTTTTGTAAAACGCATACACAGCCTCCTCCCAGACTTCTGCCCTTTCCAGTTCCTTACTAAATATGTATTCCGTACCGCGCTTTTGAAAAACCATTTTTCTCAAATCCGCTTCAGACATTGGAAAACGAAGCGGAATGTGATAGAATAGGGGGAACTGATATCGTTACTTACATGAAGTAACTCTCAAATATTTTTAACCATTTATTATGAGGAGGTTTTGATGAAAAAATACCGTTGGGTTTTAACAGCAGTATTTGCCGCTTTCCTCGCGGGAACGAGCGGCTGCGGAAAGAAAACAGAAACGATTCCGATCACAACCATCAGTCAGAGTACCGACGATGACGACCCCGAAGACAATCTGGCGGCCTCCGGCGATTCCGATGAGATTCCGGAATACGATGTGGATCTCTCGAAGAACCTGAACAGTTTTCAGCTTGCCATCTGGGGCGATACATACGAAATTCCGGAATCCTACGCGGATTTTACAGCGCTTGGCTGGGTCTACAGCGGCGACGACACGAAGGAAATCCAGCCGGAATCCTTCTCAGAGGGCGAAAGTTTTGAAAAGGACGGAAACCAGATTACCGTCGATATTGCCAATCCGGATACCACGGCAAAGCCAGTGGCGGAATGCCTGATCGGAGGCATTCACATCGACACCTCGACCGCTGAGGGCCAGAATATCTATGTCGGCCTGCCGAACGGCGTCACTCTGCAGCAGTCGCTGATGGAGGATGCGGAAAGCATCTACGGTGCGCCAAAGGACCGTTATGAGACCGATACCTCTGTGCAGTTCACGTATGAGTACGGGCTGTACCAGACGATCACGCTCGGCTTCGATAACGAAACGGGAATTCTGTATTCCCTCGATATGCAGAACTTTACGACCACGGCTGATGCAGAAGCGCTCGATGGTGTCAGCGATGCCACAACACCGGAAGTGGAGCCTACCAGGCACCGGAAGCCGACAGCAGTGAAATCAACGACTGGACCGTCCGCTTTGACGATGTACTCTATCATCTTCCCGTTCCGGTCAGTGAACTTCTGGACCACGACTGGACCGTCAATACGAAAGAGTCCGATACGGCCGTTTTAAACGGAAAATACGGCTACGTCACGCTGGAAAAGGGCGGTCAGAAGCTTTACTGCACCGTACATAATTACGGCGCGGAGGCGACGACAGTGCGCAACTGTTTTGTTACTTCGCTGTACGGCGATCTCGATACGACAAAGATTCCGATTTCAATCACAAACGGCATCACGCTCGGCACTTCCGAGAGCGATTTTCTGGCGAAGGCAGGGGATGCCAAATCAGAAAAAACGGAAAAAGAGGATAGTAACCTGACACTCTACACATTCTATAGTGATGACGAAAAGCTGGACTACACTGAAATCGGCATCGACAACGATCTGAAGCTGGTACGCAGCATCAAGGTGGTTCACAACCAGCCGGAAGCGCCGGAAGAAGAAGCCAAAAAAACTTCCGCGGAAGATTCATCTTCCGTTTCCGACAGTCAGGAACCGTCCGAAACACCGGCTCCGTAACGATACTTTCAGAAAAATGGCTGCATGGCAGCTTACTACAGACGAAAACGAGGATTTTTATGGAAAACTTATACGACGTTATCATCATCGGCTCCGGCCCGGCGGGTCTTTCTGCCGCGATTTATGCGAAACGCGCAAAGCTCTCCTCTCTTACGATTGAGGCAAACTTTGCAAGCGGCGGCCAGGTGCTGAATACCTATGAAGTAGACAACTATCCCGGCCTTCCGGGCATCAGCGGCATGGATCTCGGAAGCACGCTGCGCGCACACGCTGAAAAAATGGGCGCGGAATTTTCCCGTGAGCGTGTGAAGGAGCTTGTTCTTGACGAAGAGATCAAGATTGTCCGCACGAGAAAAAATGAGTATCATGCCAGAACGGTCATTCTTGCAACCGGTGCGGAGCACCGCGCGTTAAATGTACCTGGTGAAAAGGAACTCTCCGGCATGGGCGTCTCTTACTGTGCAACGTGTGACGGCGCATTTTTCAAAGACAAAACCGTTGCCGTTATCGGCGGCGGCGATGTCGCCGTGGAGGATGCGATTTTCCTTGCCAGAACGTGCAAAAAGGTTTACGTGATCCACCGCCGCGATGAACTGCGGGCAGCCGGTGTTCTCCAGGATGCACTGCTGGCACTGCCGAATGTGGAAATGGTGTGGGATACAGTTGTGGATTCCATCGAGGGAAACGAGATGGTGTCCGGCGTGAAGGTAACGAACAAAAAGGCAGGGGAAGCCGGTGTGATCACGGTAGACGGCGTGTTTATTGCCGTCGGCATCGTTCCGGTCTCCGCACTGATCGCAGGCATCGTAGAAACCGATGAGGCTGGCTACATCAAAGCCGGCGAAGACGGTGTGACGAGCGTGCCGGGCGTGTTCGCCGCAGGCGATGTCCGCACGAAGCAGCTCCGTCAGATCATCACTGCAGCCGCCGACGGCGCGAACTGTGTGACTTCGGTAGAGAAATATCTGATCAGCCACTGATGGCTTCTTTCGAATAGAATACGGCAAAAGCAGGCATTCTTCGTATTGTACGGAGAACTGCCTGCTTTTTTCTGTTTTTCCGTAGTTTCTGAAATCTGAAAAACCTTTCATGTCAGTCGTGTAAAACTTTAAAACCTCTTTTTGTCGAAATTGCACAAAGAAACCGGTTTTTTCCCACACGGGCCAATTTTATAAACATCCCGTCCACAAGTTATCCACATAGTTAACCACCGAAAACATGCCTAAAAACAAGTTATACACCGAGTTATCCACATTATCCACGAAAAACGGTGTGGAAAGCATGTGTTTAAATTTTGCGAAATCAGAACGCGTGTTTTGGTCATAACAGAGAAAACCGTTATTTCGCCAAAAGATTTTACAAAGCACTTGACTTTTTAAGTGTCAATCTCTGTTGGTTTTTGACTTGAATTGTGTGAATTTTTCGTACAATTTAATATTACATTTTTCGTGTTCTTTTGCTATTTTTACAATGGCTGCAAAAAGAAAATCTCCTGTTCGGAAAACGATTGTTTCGTTCCCAGACAGGAGATTTTGATTGGATTTTTCTTTGTTTTACTCTGCCAGCTTTCCAAGCCGCTTTGCTTCTGCCCTCAGCTCTTCGATCCGGCGGTTGCACATGCCCACCGGGACGCCGGTGTCGATGACACGTTCACAGCTCTTCATCAGCTCGCAGGCGCGGGCAAATGCCTCGTCGCCGATCTCCTGAAACGGTGCTTCGGTTACCGTCTCCATCGCCAGAATGCGGGCGAGCTGGTAATCGATATCGTTCGTATACAGGACGCCTGCCGCAAACGGGACATTTTCCTTCTGCAGTTTCCGGAACACCGGGATTCCCGTTCCGCCGCCTGCGAGGACAAAGACGCGCGGTGTTCCCTCCGGCCGCGGCAGCTCGATGCTTCCGAAGCACGGGTCAAACGAACCATTGTCAATCTCGTACAGTTCGCGGATGATATCCTCGCGGAAAATTGTCTCCGGTGCGCCGAAATGGGAAATAGCATCGCCCTTGACGCAGATGATCTTATCTGAAATTTTCTGTGCCAGATCGATCTCATGCAGCGACATGATAACGGTGATGCCCTTCTCCTTTGCCATGCGGCGCAGAATCGCGAGCAGTTCCAGCTTGTGGCGGATATCGAGGAAAGAAGTCGGCTCGTCGAGGATGATGACCTCCGGCTCCTGACAGATCGCACGCGCAAGAAGCACTCTCTGGCGCTGGCCGTCGCTGATAGCGTTGAAATCACGGCCGCCGAGCTCTTCGGCATGAACGGCGCGCATCGCCTTCTCGACCTTCTCCTCATCCTCGCGGGTCAGCATGCCGAGCCGTCCGGTGTACGGATAGCGGCCCGTTGCCACGATATCGTGGCAGGTCATCAGCTCCGGCTTCATGCGCTCCGTCAGCACAACGGCCATCTTCGTGGACAACTCGCGGAACGAAAGCTCATGCAGGTTTTTCCCATCAAACTCCACATTTCCGCCGACCAGCTTTAACTGGCGGGTGATGCTTTTCAGAATCGTTGATTTACCGGAACCGTTCGGTCCGATCAGCGTAACGATCTCGCCTTTTTCGATGCTGATGCAGATATCTTTGATCAGCGGCTTCTTATCATAGCCGACCGTCAGGTGGTCCAGATGAAAATAATATTCACTCATATTCTCTTACCCCCTTTTCCGGCGCAGCATCATGAAAATGACGACCGGCGCACCAAAGATCGATGTGACCGTACTGATGGACAGCTCCATCGGTGCAAACGCCATACGCGCGATCAGGTCGCACATCATACAGAAGACGGCTCCGCCGAGGAACGTTCCCGGGATTACGACGAGCGGACGCGATGTGCCGAGGCTCTGTTTGACGAGGAACGGGACGGCAATGCCGACAAACGAAATCGGACCGGCAAATGCGGTGACGCATGCGGAGAGAATACTCGAAAGCAGAATCAGCGCGATGCGGAATACTTTGATGTTGACCCCCATGCTCTGCGCATACGCCTCACCGAGCTGGTATGCACCGATCGGTTTTGCCATCAGGAACGTGATGACAAAGGTGATGCCGATCACAGCCGCAGAGATCGCTACGTTGCTCCAGCTCATGCCGGAGAAGCTTCCCTGTGACCAGCCGTGGAGGTTGACGATATCGGAATCCTCCGCGAAGGTGACAACAAAATCCGTGACCGCCGAGCAGATGTAACCGATCATAATACCGCCGACGAGAAGTCCTGCCATATTTTTGATCCGTCGGGACATCAGCAGAATGAAGCCGACGGAGAGAAGGGATCCTAAGAATGCTGCAACAATCATCGTGTAAGATGTGATATTGCGCGCCCACTCCAGATAAAAGATCATGGTCAGCGCCACGACCATTTTGGCTCCCGAGGAAATTCCAAGAACAAACGGACCGGCAATCGGGTTTTCAAAGAAAGTCTGTAAAAGGAAGCCCGACAGGGACAGAGCACCGCCTAGGATTGCCGCCATCAGAATACGCGGAAGGCGGATTTTCCAGATAATATTGTACGCTTTCCCCTCTCCGGTCCGCCGCAGCAGAATCCGGAAAATTTCCGGAATCGAAATATTTACGTTTCCGGAATTGATATTCAGCACGGTGATGGCGGCGAACGCCAGAATCAGCACCAGGAACACAGCGGCATACCGCGAACGGCGCCGGAAGTTTTCCATATGGAAACTGTTCTCTTTTCCTGTCATATTTTTTTTCTCTGACATACGTTCCTCCATCAGGATAATTTTCTTAAGAATACCATCTGATCCGGATCGCCGCCCGTTACCAGAAGGTTAATGTCGTTGGTAAACTGTGCAATTTTATCGGTTGCCTGATACATGGATTTCTCGGTTGTCCAGACGTTGCCCTCTTTGACTGCTTTGTAATCGGTAAACATGGAATCCTTTGCCAGCAGGTCGTCCAGGGTTTTGACGGTGGAATCGATGCTTGCGTTGTAGATCAGGTAGTCCGCATCTTCGGCCGTATCGTAGAACTGCTCCATCGTGATCGGCACGGATGTTTTTCCGCTGTCGTCCTGGAGATCACGGAAGGCGTTGCGCGCACCGCCAAGCTCGATCATGTTGGAAATATAGTCCTCCGGGTTCCGCACAACGGCAGCTCCGCTCGTATTAATATAGAAGAAAGCGACCGTTTTTTCGGTATTCTGGAAATCCTTCAGATTTTCCACAACACTTGCCTGATTTGCAAAGAAGTCGCTGCCTCCTCCTCTTTGTCCAGCATGGCACCGTAGAGTTTGATCCATTCGGTTCTGCCAAGAGGCTGGGATTCGTAGCTGGAACGGTCGATGAAGACCGGAATATCGAGCATCTCGATCATCTCCTGTACCTTCGGGGAATGGAGGATCATCGTGGATTCAATGGCCAGATCACAGTTCTCACTGACCAGAAGTTCGTAATCCGGCTCACTGTATTTTCCGGCGAAGATCATCGTTCCGGCATTCATCGCGTCAACGGCATCCTGTACGTACCAGTTGTCTGCGGTTTCACCGGAGAGACGAATCGTATCGAGGGAGTCGATGGCATCGAACAGCGCCATCGGAGAGGTTGCTGCCATGTAGATGCGTTCCAGCGGCTGATGGATTACAATTACGTCGGAATCGAGGTCATCCGGCGCCTCTTTTCCGTCCGGGACGAGCAGATACTGCGCGCCGTCTTTGACATCGATCAGTTTATAGCCGTCTGTGCAGTAGTATACGTTAAAGCACTCGGCGTAATTCAGGACCATCTTGCTCTCGATGGTGATTCCGGTGATGTCCGGTGCGTCGCTGACATCGTCTGTCGTTGCGAAACCATCCGCGGATGCGGTATCACTCCCGGAGGTGCTGCTCGCAGCAGTGGCTTCGGAGGTGCTTTCACTTTCAGCCGTACTTTCCGAGACGGATGTGCTCTCCGTCTGGCTTTCGGAAACGTCTGCTGCGGATGCTGTGGATGTGCTGCTCTCAGAAACTGCCGAAGTGCCCGACGCGACGATGTGCTGCTTCCCGTTGATGCGGTGCTGCCGCAGGCCGTCAGTGACATCGCTGCTGCAAGAAAAAGTGCGGCCCATTTTTTCAGCTTTCTTTCGTTTTTTCCTGTCATTTGATATTCCTTTCTTAAAGAAAAAGCCGCTGCCATACGGCAGCAGCCCTTTCTCATTTTTTGCTGCAAATTATTGTACTTATTTATTCTCTTCTGCCTTTACCATCTGCTGGAACAGCTCGTTTGCCTGATCCTCGCATCCGAAGATCACGCCGTAGACTTTCAGCCACTCTGCTTTCGCAAGATCGGTCTTCTCGTCTGCGGAACGGTCAACCAGCATAGGAATGGTCAGGGTTGCCAGACGCTCTGCGGTGTCGGACAGACGCTCATTTTCCTCTTTCAGAAGTTCTTCCGGAGTCTTGTCTTCGTCTGCTTTCTCATCCGTTGTCTTATCGTCTTTATCGTCCTTCTGATCCTCAGCTTTGGTATCTGCGGTCTCGTCGGCTGCATCAGCATCTTCCTCATCTTTTGCATTTCCCGGAAGGAACTCAGACGGAAGAATTGCAAAGTCGATTTCGTCTTTTACCAGAGCTTTGTAGTCCAGATCATCGAATGCTCCGTCGAAGGAGATTTTTTTGTCTTCCATTGCTTTTGCAATGTTTTCGATCTGACAGTCTTTCTGCTCCATGCCGACTGCTTTGATGCTCTCTGCTGCGTCTAACTGCTCATCGAGAAGTTTCAGGGCATCCTCAGATGCTACGTATGTTTTCTCAACCGGAAGCTGGATCACAATCATATCTTTGTCCAGTCCTGCCGGAATCTCAACATCTTTCGGAACAATCAGATATTTGACAACATTGCCTTCGTACAGCTCTTTTGTCTTTTCGGTCAGATCTTTCGCTTTCTCAGTGCTGGTCTTTTTGGAATCGGATGCTGCTGCCGCTTCTTCCTCGTCGGTTGCTGCTGCTGTATCCTCTGCTGCTGCGGTATCGGTATCTTCTGCTTTCTTGTCGTCCTCGGTCTGTTTCTCCGGATCACGCTCGGTATCTTTTGTCATATCGATCTCCAGCAGGGTGATGCCTTCGTCGTAATGATACATCTTGAAGTACTCTGCGTAAGCAAGTTTTGTCTCTGCTTTGTATTCCAGTCCCATGATCTCTGGAGCGGTGGTATCCAGCTTGGAGTTATCGGTGCTGATCGTGGAGATTGTTCCGTCTGCTTTTACAAATCCTGTGCTGGAAGAAGTGCTGCCGCCCTTCTTTGCTGCTGCCAAGGAGATGAAGATGTTGTAGGAAATCTCATGGGCAACGGACATTCTGGTGGTCATACCGATGATGGTATTGTTCTTGTTCAGCTCAACCGGAATGGTGAAGATGCTGCTTCCGCCGCTGACATTTGCCATGTATTTATTTCCGTTTGCTTTTACATATCCGTAGTACGGACTGCTGAATGCGATCGTTGCATAAGCCTGTCCGTTCGTTACAGTAATCTTGCTGCAGGAGATGGTTACCTTTCCGGATCCGCCGGAGAAGGAGAATCCGTCTGGTGTGTAAACGCCGTCTGCCAGTGTGGTTGCACTGTCTACTTTGGATGTGCCGCCGCTTAAGTCAGACTCATATTTGGATTCCTGCTCCGGTTTGGTATCGGCCGGTTTCTGGGTCGGTGCCGGAGTCGGGGTGCTGGTGGGTTTTACAACCGGTGTCTCAGATGGAGATACGGTTGGGGTATTGGTCGGAACGAGGGTTGGTTTCGGAGTATCGCCCTTGTTGTCATCCGACGGAAGGTCTCCGGTCTTTTTCAGGCTGGAAGATGCAATCGTGATGGCTCTGTCGTACCATTTGCCGCTCTTTACTGCATGAGCTGCTACAGCAAGTTCCTGATCAAGTGCCTCTACCGGGATTTCAAACTGCATTCCGGTTTTGGTTTCACCGTCTAAGGTGTAGTCCACTTTTCCGGTGGAAGCGATCCATGCGCCGCTCTCTGCTGCCGCATCTTTTCCGGTTCCCATATACAGATAATCATAGCCGCTTCCGCTTAAGGTGATAACTGCTGTCATTTTTCCGTTTTTCGCGGTCAGTTTTACGCCGACTACCTTGAACATTGCTGCATTAGTTGTTGCCTCTGCACTGTAAATACCATCTGCTACTTTATTGGTCTCATCTGCCGGAAGATCTGCGGTCTTTTTCAGACTGGAAGATGCAATAGTAATGGTTCTTGCATACCATTTATCCCGTTTTGCAGAATGGGAAGAAACAACAAGTGCCTGATCGAGTGCTGCTACCGGAATATCATACTGCATTCCTGTTTTCGTCTCGCCGTCTGCTGTTGTGTAATCAACGGTGCCGACGCCTGCAATCCATGCACTCTTGTCTGTGGCAGCTGCCTCTTCCGGTGTTCCCATGTACAGATAATCGTAGGCAACACCACTTAACGTGATGCGTGCTTTCATGTCGCCGTCTTTTACGGTCAGCTCTACGCCGACTACTTTGAACATAGCTGCGCCGGTCTCCGCGGTTCCGCTGTAGATACCGTTTTCTACTTTCGCCGGTTCCGGAGTTGGAGTTGCGGTTGGAACCGGAGTCTCACTCGGAGTCGGGGTTGCAGTCGGGACCGGAGTCTCGGTCGGCTCCGGTATCGGAGTTACTTCCGGTGTTTTGCTTCCCGGAACTGCAAGATAAAGCTGCTGTTTGGTGTACCAGGTTCCGTCTTTCTTTCCAAGAACGATCGGAACGGTTGTGCCGGCTTTGTCCGCATCTACTTCAAATGTAAAGGAATAACCGCCGTTTGCTTCCTGCATTCCCTGGATAGCCGGTGTTTTTGCAAGGTCATCGTTCTTTCCAAGATACAGTTTATCAAATGATACGTTGTTTGTTTTCAGTGTAAGAACGAGTTTATCGCCCTTGTTGATCATTGTTGCCTCGGAGATGACGAACATTTTGAATACGCTGCCGTCCTCTTTGGTAACCGGTGCTTCTACACTGGCTGGCTTATTCGAGGAATCCTCACCTGGATTTTCGCTTGGAGTCTCGGTTGGTTCCGGTGTTACCGTCGGGATTGCATCGGTGCTGTGGATCGTAACGGTTTTATCAGCATGTTTTTTCTTGGCTGAGCGAACGGCAACATCCATCTGTTTGTCAAGCTCTTCCACCGGAATTTCAAAACGATATCCGGTCTTTTCTGCACCAGTCTTCGTATCCGTATAGGTTTCGCTTCCTGTCGGAGCAATCCAGCTCTTTTCATCTGCTGCGGCAGCTTCTGCTGCTGTTCCCGTATACAGGTAATCATAGCCGGTTCCACTCAGCAGAATGGATGCTTTCAGTTTTCCATCTTTTACGATGAGTCTGGAAGAAATCACACGGAACATGCTTCCGGTTGCTTCTGCAGAAGTCTCATACTCACCATCTGCCGGTTTTGCTGCTTCCGCTGCTTTTGTTTCTTTCTCCTCGGCTGTATTGGATGCCTCATTTTTGGTTGTTTCTTTTACTTCCGTTTTCGGCTGTTCTGCCGCCGGACTGGTATTCTCTTTTACAGCATCTTTGGTTTCTTCTTTTGCCGGTGTTTCTTTTTCAGCATCCTGGGAAGTCTCATCTGCTGCTTCCGGCTCTTTTTCTGTGGTATCGGCAGTCTCTTCACCGTCTTTTGCAGTGTCCTCTGCAGTATCTTCCGAAGCATCCTCATCTGCGGATGGTGTCTCGGTCTCGTCAGATCCTGCCGGTGTCTGATCCTCTGCAGGCGCGGCCGGTGTTTCCGTCGGCTCTTCTGCCGGAGTCTCTGCAGTGCTTTCACTGCTCTCGGTTTCTGCCGGTGTTGTTTCCGGTTCTGCCGTCTCTGCTGTTTCTTCGCTCTGCGGCGCTTCCTCTGCGGCTGCGCTGCTTTCTGTCTGTGCTGCTTTTTCCTGCGTATCTGCTAATACGCTGGCAGTCGGGCTCATGATCATGGACGCCGACAGCAGCAGTGCCAGAAATTTGCTTGAATTTCCTTTCATAACTTCTCCTTTTCTTCGGATCTCCTTCGCGCATCTGCTCCGGATTCCGTCTGACTTTTTCAGGCAACTGGGCGGTGCCTGTCCCCGTCAATGATGTCTCCCTGCAAGTAATCTTGTTTTTGAGGACACATTTTTTCTGCGAAAAGACAAACAGACATCTGCTTTTTCTGCAAAAGAGTTTCTCCACCGGAGCTCTTTTTCGGACGCATGGCGACAAAAAAGCAGATGTCCGATTTTACTTCGTACATCTTTCCATGAATATATGCTTTCATCGGAAGCGATTCACTAACCTTTCCAGCAGGTTTCCTGACTCGCAGATCTTCACGGCAGCCGCGCCTTCTCATGCGTTTCGCACAATGGCATTTCTGCAGCTAACACTCCCTGCTTACAGTGACCGGATCGCTCAGGATTTCCACCTGATTCTCTTTTACCTTCGCGGATTCTTTTTCAAATCCGTTCTGCACTGAAAAGTCCCTTATTTCATTCGTTACTGATTATAGCAAAGCCGTTTTGGAAAGTCAAATGAAAGGCCACGGAAAAAGCGCATAAAATCAGCATTTTTTACATACTTTATGATAACTGTCCGCACCGGAGCCTATTCTATGAAACCAGCTTCTCTGCACCGCCGCATCCTGTTCCCTCTGCTTCTGTGCGGCGGACTTCTTTTCGCCCTGCTGTTCTGGTATTTTTCCCCGTTCTTTTCCCCTGGTGAGAACCGCCGGTTTTCCGCGTATGTGGAGGAACGGTTCCACTCCGAGGTAACCTCTTCTGCCATCACGCTCCACTATACCCTCGCTGATCCGGCTTCCCGCGGAATTGCCCCCGGCACCGCCTCGTTCGGCACGGTTTCCATCCCTGACCGCACCTCGTATGATGCCCTGCTGCAGAGTGTGGAAACAACGCTCACATCCTTTCATCGCAACCGCCTCTCCGCGGAAAATCAGATCACGCTCGATCTTCTGCTCTACGAGCTGGACTGCGAGAAAATGCCGGGCAGCACCAGCCTTCTTGCGGAACCGCTCGGTCCGTCGCTCGGGATTCAGGCACAGCTTCCCATTCTGCTCGCGGAGTACCCGTTCCGCACACAGCAGGATATCGCCGACTACCTCCATCTCCTGCAGGATCTACCGCGCTATTTCTCCGACCTCATCGCACTCGAGCAGGAAAAATCCCGGCAGGGCGTGTTTCAGAATGACCTTGCGGTCGATGGCATTATCCGCCAGTGCAGTGCTTTTCTCGCCGACGCGGATACACCGGAAAGCCATCTGCTCCACACCGTTTTTCAGAATAAACTGCAGGCGTCTTCACTGTTTTCTGAGGCGGAAAGGAATCTCTGTCTGCAGACGCATAAAAAACTCCTTACCTCCTGTGTTTTTCCCGCCTACCGCTCTCTTTCCGATGCGCTTTCTTCACTCCGCGGCAAAGGAACACAGAACGCCGGCGGTCTTTCCCGGCAGGAAGACGGACTTTCCTACTATGCGTATCTTCTCCGCAGCCGCGTCGGTGTTAACGCTTCACCGGAGGAGCTGACCCGCCTTTTAACACAGCAGCTTGCGGACCAGTGTGCCGAAATGCAGATCATTCTCGATCAGAATCCGTCGCTCTCCCTCTCCGAGCAGGCGCTCGTGCTGCCGTTCTCCACGCCGGAGGAAATGCTTGCCGATCTGCAGAATGCCGTTTCTGAAGATTTTCCCGTTCTTTCGGGTATCGCATACGAAGTAAAGACCGTGGATGACTCCCTCAAGGATTTTTTAAGCCCCGCCTTTTATCTCACACCGCCCGCCGATGTCAATTCACCCAACTCCATTTACCTGAATCCCGCGGATGAGATGACCGGCATCGAGCTGTATTCCACACTTGCCCACGAGGGCTTTCCCGGCCATCTGTACCAGACCGTCTCGTTCTCGCGCTCCGACCCGCTTCTGATCCGCCATCTCTACGCGCCGTCGGGTTATGTGGAAGGATGGGCAACCTACGTTGAATCATATGCCTGCCGCTACGCCGCACGTAATCTCGATGCAAACACGCAGGCGCTCTGCCGTCTCTGGTATCTGAACCGCTCGGTGCATCTTACCCTCTGCTCGCTGCTGGATCTCGGAATCCACAGCCAGGGATGGCTCCTCTCGGATGCGTCAGCCTTTCTGGCGCAGTTCGGCATCACGGATGCGTCGGCCGCTGCCTCTTTATATCAGTATATTCTCGAGACACCGGCGAACTATCTGAAATACTGTGTCGGATCGCTCTCGTTTTCGCAGCTCCTCTCGGAAGTGCGGGAACAGGAAGGTGACTCATTCTCATTGATCGGTTTCCATGAAAAACTGCTCCGTCTCGGGCCTCTGCCGTTTCCGCTCGTAGAAAAATATCTGTAAACGGTTCGCCCTGCTGAAAAAAAGATCCCACAGACTTTCTTCTATAAATAATAGAAAGTTCTGTGAGATCTTTTTCATTTTCAAAATTCTTTAACCTAAATTGTAAAGAGATGGATCTGTCGGCCGCTGCGGATCAATAACAGAGGCAGAATCAAACAGATCGCTTGTTCTGTCCTCGCCGCCTCCGTAGAGGTTCTGGTACAGACGGTATCCATCCAGGTTTCTTCGTCCCATACGCAGGTAATTGTCTCTTACCTGAACGAAATACTGGGAGGAATCTACGTTGCAGTAGATGTTGAAGCCCTGACTCTTTAAGTAAGCAAACTTCTCATTGTCCATCGTGTAATCGTGCCAGTCGGAAAGATCCTGTCCATGTGCAAAGATGATGATATCGCTTCCGCCGATGAGCGGTGCAACATACGTCAGCCATTTCTCGGTATCCGCCTGGATCGTCTCGATCGGTTTGTCGCCGACACGGATATGGCCCCAGGTATGGCTTGCGAATGTCCAGCCGTCTGCTTTGATCGCATCGGCTACTTTTTTCGCCTCCTCGCACTCTTTATCCCAGTCGAAATCCGGGTGTGCATCAAGCCATGCTACCTGATCATCCGTCAGATCTTCTCTCGTCTTGTAATCACCGTCGGTGCGGTATCCGAGGATTCCATCGTAGCCGGTCAGTGCTACGGTTCCGCGCGCATTGTGGTATACGGCATCCGGATGCGCTTCGATAAACTGATCCATCAGCGGGATGCAGTCGTAAGCACCGGTCACAACAGTTCCGTCATCCTGAATGTATTCGCAGGTCGGTTTTCCGTCGTCGCCGACTACCATCTTGCTGGCAATGCCGCGTCCGTCGTAAGAGTGGTAATAGGAAAGGTCATCCAGAGAAAGAACGAATGCTTTCTTGCCCTCCGGCAGGTAAATGTCCCCTTCCTCGTAATGAACGGTTCCGTCATCATCTACGGTCTTTTTCACGAGATCGTTGATCGAAACCATGACATATCCTCTGTCGTACATCTGCTGGGTAATCGCGTTGAACTCATCCACGGTGGTCATCCACTGGCAGAAGCCTGCGGTCTGTGCGTTGTCCTGATAGAAGCTTTCTGCGGATCGACTACAAGAGAATGATAGAAAATGTGGGTTACTTCGTTGACGTTGACGCGCACACAGGCATCTCTCGTGCTGGTGTACTCTGCTACTTTTGTGATGATATCCGCGTCGGTCGCTGCGCCCTCTACGCTCTGGAGCTTTTCAATGGCTCCATCGTAATCGTATGTCTGCGCAAGTGCATCGGCTTCCGCCATAATCTGTGCTTTCGTTGTCGGCGCTTCAGCACTTCCCGTGCTGTCCGACGATACGGAACCGTCCACCTCTGCTGTTTTCTGATCCTCTTTTTCCTGTGCTTTCTGCTGGATTTTTTCTGTTCCTCCGGCCAAAGCCAGATTCCAATGCCGAAGATGACAAGCAGAACACATAGAATTCCTGTTTTGATCATCAGCGCACGCTTCCGCTTTCTTCTTCGGAGCTCCTTTTTACTGATGTTTTTTTTCTCACTCATTTTTCCTTCCTCCCAAAACAGCTTTTGCTTTTCTGGCAAATATTACAATTTTACCGGACTGACAGAAATTCAGCCCGGACTCTGCTCTTTCTATTTTAGCTCAAAATACCGGTTCTGTCGAGTAGGTTTCCGGCAGGTTAAGAGAAATGTAAGAAAACCGGTAACGCTCTTTCTTTTATGCGCGCTGGCCGTGTGCCTCATACATCAGAACGGCGGATGCAATCGCTGCGTTTAACGACTCCACTTTTCCTTCCATCGGAATACGGATCAGCACTCGGCGGCCTCTGCCATTGCATCGGTCAGGCCGTTTCCCTCATTTCCGATCAGGAATGCCGTTCCTTTTGTGTAATCCTCCTCGCGGTAGGAATGCACGCCGTGCAGATGTGCCGCGTACGTACAGATCTTCCGCGCTTTTAAGCCTTTTACAAATCCGACCGCATCGTCGACGATCAGAAACGGCATACGGTAGATCGAGCCCATCGTCGAACGGATCGTTTTCGGATTGAAGATATCCGCGGTACCGCGGCTCATGATGATGCCGGTGACTCCTGCGCCCTCTGCAGTGCGGATGATTGTTCCGACATTTCCAGGGTCCTGCAGATCCTCAAGTACCATCAGAAGCGGTGTCTTTCCGTTGTCCATCACCTCCTCTTCGGTGTAATGCGGCATGCGGATCACACTTAAAACACCCTGCGGCGTCTTCGTGTCGCACATGGACTGGAACACGCGGTCGTCCACTACTTCGTATTCTGTCCCGTCGGACGGCATTTCATGCATTTTGCTGCCGCTCTCAGACACATATACTTTTTTCAGCCATTCCCGCGGCGCTTCCTGGAACATTTTCCAGCCCTCCGCCACGAAAAACGTCCTGCTCCCGGCGTTCTTTTGCTTTTTTGTTCAGCGCAATAATGTTTTTTACCTGTGCATTGCTGCTGCTTGTAATCATGAATGGTCCCCTCATTTCCTGTTTTTCATCAATTTGGCAAGTTCTTTGTTTTCGCCAATCAGAATCAGCACTTCCTCTGCGCGGAGCAGCGTCTTCGGATTGACCGTGACACGGATGTCTTCCCCGTCCTTGACGGCGATTACGTTGATACTGTATTTCTTCCGCAGATCCAGCTCCTCGAGGTTATGCCCCGTCCACGCTTCCGGCACGGGAAGCTCTACCATGGAGAACGAATCCGACAGCATGAAGAAGTCCTGGAAGCCACCGGAAATCAGGCTTTTTCCGAGGCGGATGCCCGTCTCACTCTCCGCCATCACGACGCGGTCCGCGCCGACTTTTTTCAAAATATTGGCATGCATCTGGCTCATGCCCTTTGCGATGACGAGCGGCACGCCCGCCTCTTTTGCCTGCAGAGTGGCGAGGATGCTCGACTCCATATTTTCAGCGATGCCGACGATCACGACATCCATGTTGCTGATACCAAGCGATGCAAAAACACGGCTGTCGGTGATGTCCGCGCGCGCCGCATATGTGACGAGATCGGCGATCTCCTGTACCAGCTCCGGGTCTTTATCGACCGCGAGCACTTCTTTTCCTGCCTGCGCCAGCGTCGTCGCCACGGCGAAGCCGAATTTTCCAAGTCCGATGACTGCGTATTGTTTACTCATGTTTTTTCTCCTCTTTTATCCAATCAGCACCCGCTGTTCCGGGCGCTGGATATCCACATCTTTTCTTCCGCTTCTCCGCCGCAGTGCAATAGCCAGCGTAACCGGTCCAAGACGTCCCATGAACATGACCAGAATTACGATGATTTTTCCCGCCGCCGGAAGGTCGGCGTAAGCGACCGCGTCAGTCCACGGTTGCCACAGCGGAAACGATCTCATACAGCAGTCCAGCAGAGGACTTCCGGTGACAGAGATCAGAAGCACCGTCGCGGTGAATGCCATCGTCAGTGCGAAGAAGAAAATAACGACCGCGGTGCGGATGTTTTCTTCCATGACCTTCCGTCCCCAGACCACGGTGTCGGAATCGCCGCGGATGTAGGATGCGACGACCACGAGCAGAATCGCAACAGTCGTCGTCTTGACACCGCCCGCCGTTCCCATCGGAGAGCCGCCGATGAACATGAGGATCATACTTACCATCGCGGAGCCGTCCGAGAAGTTTGCCTGCGGGATCGTCTCAAAGCCGGCGGTTCGCGTCGTCACGGACTGGAAGAAGGCCGCCATAGCCTTCTGCGCCGGTTTTAAGCTGCCAAGCGAGGATGCGTTGTTCCAGTCCAGCGCGAGGATCAGAAGCGCCCCGCCGAACAGAAGAATGACGGTTGTCGTCAGAACCAGTTTGGTGTGGAGCGTAAAGCCGCGCACGAAGTTTTTCCGGGTCCGTTTTCCTTTTACAAGATCCTGCACGCGCTCCAGCACTTCCCACCAGACCGGAAAGCCAAGGCCGCTTAAGAAAATCAGCCCATCGTCGTAAAGTTGATGAGAGGATTCGTCACAAACGGGGCGAACGAGGATTCCCCGACGAGGTCAATTCCGGCGTTGCAGAAGGCGGATACGGAGTGGAACAGGCTGTAACCGATTCCCTTCCAGAAACCGTATTCCGGCACAAACCAGAAGCTGTAGAAAAAGGCTCCCGCCAGCTCCACCGCCGCCGTGCCGATCAGCAGCTTCCGCACAATACCGACGCTGCCCTTTAAAACCGGCAGATTGTAAGTGTCCTGGATCAGTTTACGGCTCTGCAGACTGATTTTCCGGCGCAGAATCAGAAACACCATCGTCAGGCACGCCATGATGCCAAGACCTCCGAACTGAATCAACCCGAGGATCACAATTTTTCCAAAGGTACTCCATGTCGTCGCCGTCGGAACGGTGACAAGGCCCGTCACGCAGACAGATGTCGTTGCGGTAAACAGGGCGTCGAGCCAGTAAACGCTTTTTCCGTCCGCCGCAGAAACCGGCAGGCAAAGAAGAATCGTTCCCAGCAGGATTACCGCCGCAAATCCCAGCATCATAATCCGCTCCGCCGGTGTGTGCCATTTATTTTTGCTTTGTTTTTCGGCCATCGCTCCTCCTATTCTGCCGCTTCATTTTCTGCTTCACTGCTGTAGTAGAGCTTTCCGGTCTCACTATCCGTCACGGTAATATCCGCAAAATATTCCCCGCAGGAACCCTCACACTGGTAATAGACGTCAAACGAAACCGTCATGTCATCTTCTCCTTCCAGGTATTCCGCGTGAACCTGATTTTTCGCGGTCCCCGTCGTTCTGCTCCACACTTTATCATCCGCAAGAAGCTCCTTTTTGATCTTCACAGGAAATTCACTGGATGCAATTTCGTGCTGATTGGACTCGTTTTTGATCCGATAATAGAGATTCATGTACAGCCCGTCATCTTCCTCATGGAAAAACCAGCCATAGATATCATCCTCCGCAACAATCGTCGGCTGGATCAGCTCAGCGTTTGTTTTGGTCGTGAATGCATTCATCTCATGCGTAAACTCATTCTGCATCCGGCGATGCTTCATCAGCCAGCTGCCTTCCTTCACACCGGCCGCAGCCACGGCAAGAACGACAGCGCCGATGCAAAGGCCAATGATTTTCTTTTTTGTCATTATTTAATTTCCCCTTTTCTTTTTGAAATACAAAAATAAGATACCCCTAAGAACATACTTATGAGTATCTTATCAGTTTGCACATATAAAGTCAACGGAGCCAACCCGATCCAGCCTGCTGTTTCTGCCTCACCGAGTGCTTCTGCTACCATAAGCCGGCTGCTGCGGTTTGTAGAAAGGCTACGGAATCTGTGCTTTTTATTCTACATGAAATTGAGGGAAGATTGTGTTAAAGTTGCGTAAAATACGTTCTCAGGTTTATGCACTCGCAAGCACAAGCTCTCTTGTCTCCACAATCACGATCTCATCGATCGACACATTCAGTACCGCTGCCAGCACGACCAGGTTGTCGATTGCCGGCATGGCGGTGCCGTGCTGCCACTTGTAGATTGCCTGCGGGGTGGTGAAACCGAAAATTTCCTGCAGGTCGCGGACGGTAAGGCCTGCCTGCTGCCGCAGTCTTGTAATGTTTCTTCCTGTTGCTTCCATATCAATTGACGGAATTGCCATCATTTTTTCTTCCTCCTTCTTGCGGAGGAATTTTACTGGTTTCCTCCGCCTCTATTCTGATGCTTTGAAATTATAAACGGGACGCAGCACCTCCACGACATCGACCGATGCACGGACTATATCGAGAATGTCATCCAGCGATTTGTACGCCATCGGCGCCTCGTCCAGGGTATGTTCGTTGACGGAAGTCGTATAGATTCCCTCCATGCTCTTCCGGTATTCCTCCAGTGCCAGGGTTTCCTTCGCTTTTTTGCGCGACATCAGCCGTCCGGCTCCGTGCGGGGCAGAATCGTTCCACTCCGGATTTCCTTTTCCGACGGCGAGAATACTGCCGTCGCGCATATTGATCGGAATCAGCACTCGTTCTCCTTTGTGCGCTGCGATTGCGCCTTTTCGGAGTATCATCTCGTTTGTGTCGATATAGTTATGAATCGTGTGGAACGCATCGGTGCCGGTAAGGCCGGTTCGTTCCAGCAGGATTTCCGCCATTTTTTCCCGGTTCCGGCGTGCAAACTGCTGGCAGATCTCCACGTCGTGCAGATAGGCTTCCAGATATTTTCCGGTCAGATAGCAGAGATCCTCCGGCATCTGCGCTTCGTCCGGTTTCCACTGCAGCTGTTTTAACGCCTCCTGGATTTCCTTTCTGCGGCCCTGCTCTTTGTAGGTGCGTATGAGCTCCTCGCGTTTTTCCAGGTACTCGTCATAACCGCGGTCCAGCCGCACTGCCAGATTCTGGTAATACTCTGCACCTGTTTTCCGAGATTCCGCGAGCCGGAATGGATGACGAGATATTTTGTGCCGTCGGCGGCTTCATCGATCTCGATAAAATGGTTGCCGCCGCCTAAGGTTCCAAGCGACCGCTCCAGGCGTTTTGTGTCTTTTAATTCCCGGCTGCAGGCAAGTGTCATCAGGTCAAAACGTTCCTGTCTCCCCTCCCAGACATTCATGCCGGACGGGATAACATGTGCCGCCTCGTCGATTTTTGCAAAATCAAGTTCGGCTCTTCCAAGATTTACGGTGTACATGCCGCACCCGATGTCCACGCCGACGACGTTCGGCACTGCCTTGTCACGGATAGTCATCGTTGTTCCGATCGTACATCCTTTTCCCGCATGCACATCCGGCATGATGCGGATCCGCGAGCCTTCCGTCATCGGATAATCGCACATGCGGCGGATCTGCTCGATGGCTTCCTCCTCTACGACCCTGGCATAGCAGATGGCTGTATTTACTTTTCCTTTGATTTTGATCTGATCCATTCCGGGTTTCTCCCTTCTCAATTTGTTCTGATATAAAAATTTAATAGAAAAAGCCACCTATCCCATGTGTTCAACATAAGATAAGCGGCTCCTCTTCGTTCGTATCCAGTTGTCTGATGCGGTCATCTAATTTGATCCTCCCGTATCATATTCCACAGAATCCGTTCTGTCGCTTTTCTCAATTGAACATATCAAAACAAAGCCACGCTGTTTGACGACAAACGTTGCTTCTGGGGTATGTTCTAAATTGCGGTAGTCAAAACGTATTCCTTCTGACATCTGTTTTTCCTTTCCAAAACCTTTTTAACCGGTTCTTTTTCTGCTTTTTCTTCACTGTATCACAAAATAACGATTTTGTCATTATACCAGCGGTTAATCTTTCTCGGATTTCTCTGTATTTGCTTCGGAAACGAGGAATATCCCCGTCAATGACGAGGATATCTTCGATGCTTGTGTTTAATAATCTGCTTAAAATGAGAAAGTTGTCCAGACTTGGCAGGCACTTGCCGGAAATCCATTTATAGACGCCTGTGGATTTTCAAAACCCATGGCATTCTGAATGTCTCTCACGGTGTATCCGCTTTCACGAAGAAGGGATTTGATGCGGCTGCCAGTTTCTTTCTGCTGGATTGACAAATAAATTGGTTCCATCCTGCACCTCCATATGTTTAAGCCATCCCGAAACACAGTTTTATCTTATCATCCGGTACTGGAAAAATCCAGTTTTTTCTTCCTGTTTCTACACAACCCGAATGATCTGTTCATACAAAAGGATTTTCTTTTCATCTACATTCCGATTGTCGTGTGCTGCAAGATTGTTCCGTCCCTCTTCCATCTCTTCTTCGGATGCAAGCTCCTCTTTCCACCAGCTCAGGTGATTGATCCGGTACGGCTTCCAGCCGCGGTCAAAAATCTCATCTCAACGACTCTCTTGCATATGCGCTTTCCTTTTTACCGGAAGAAGATGTTTAGCTCTCCTGTTTCTTTTCTTCTATTAAATGATGATTCAGCCATTTTCCTGATTTGAACCGGATGGTAAAGAGAATGGAACGCAGGCTCCAGTCTGCCGCCATGCCGATCCAGACGGCGATCGGGCCGAATCCCCATACGCGGCACAGATAAATGCAGAGACTCACACGGCACAGCCACATCGTACAGCAGGACGTGATCATGGAGAATTTTACATCCCCGGCAGCCCGCATGCCGTATCCCGGGACAAACGCCATGACCCAGCAGAGCGGCTTTACAATCGTGATAAAGATCATCATCTGCATGCAGAGCTTTGCACTCTCTGCCTCCATACCGCCGATCATCGTAATCGGTTTTGTCAACACAAATACCAGCAGACAGCTTGCAACGATAACCACTTCCGACAGCCAGCACAGTTTTTTAATATAGTAGATTGCTTCATCCTTCCGGCCCGCGCCGAGACACTGACCGACTACTGTCATCAGTCCGATGCCGACACCGATCGCAGCGACACCGTTCAGGTTCTCAAGGATGTTCGTCATCGCCTGCGCGGCAATGGCGACCGTGCCAAGTGTGGACACAGTGGACTGAATCGCCAGCTTTCCAAACTGGAACATACTGTTCTCGATTCCCGATGGAATACCGATGAACAGTATTTTCTTGATCAAACCAAAGTCCGGCCGAATGGAAAGATACTGCTTCACAAAAATCGGTTTGCTTTCATCCCGAAGCTTCCACAGTACGACAACCGCACAGAAAATACGCGAAATTAAAGTCGAAATCGCGGCTCCTTCGACACCCATATGGAAGCCGAAAATAAGAATGGCATTTCCGCCGATGTTCATAAAGTTGGAAATCACCGAAATCACCATCGGACTGCGGCTGTTGTTCTGCGCCCGCAGAATGGATGCGCCCGCATCGTAAAGACCGATAAACGGGAATGACAGCAGCGTAAACAGGAAATACACCTGTGAATTTTTCATAACATCCGCTTCCACTGCCCCGAAAATCACGCGCAGCAGCGGAACACGGAAAATCAGACAGCCCGCGGATAATGCGACGGACAAAACTGTCATAACAAAAAGCACCTGTTGTGCCGAACGGATTGCTCCATCCCGTTTTTCGCTTCCAAGATACTGCGAACAGAGAATCGCTCCTCCTGCCGCCAGCGCAGAAAGCGCCTGAATGACTAAGATATTAATGGAATCCACCAGCGAGACTGCCGAAATTGCGGCAGACCCGACATTGCTGACCATCATCGTGTCGACAGTTCCCATCAGGGAAGAAAGCAATTGTTCAATGATGATCGGAATTAAAAGCTTGCGAAGATCCGTGTTACTGTATAAATGAGTTTGTTTTGTTGTAGTTTTCATTGTTTTTGTTTCTGCATGACCTCATCTGCCGGATATGCTTTGCCAGCCCTGCCTTTTCCACACCTTTCTTTTTTCTCTCCATTCTATTCCATTTGACGATCCATTGCAATCATTTCGCGAATTTTGCTCTTATCTGATTATTTTTATCAAGCACAACATACTTTTCTATCTCATAATGACTTTTTCAGTCTTTCCAAATCTTCGCTGTCCGGGTGTGACAAAGCACGGTCAAAATTTTGAATCAGCAGATCAAGATTGGCCGGATGTTCCGGGTTTTCTTTCATTTTCACATACCGTTCACGCACAGACTGCGGCATCTTTCCCTGGCACATATACTCACCGATGACCGTATTGCTTGCATCGATCGACTGTTTGACTTGTCCGAGAATCTTTTCAAATAGGCATCACTTCCGCCAATCCAGCTGTTCCAAACAGAAAATCTTTTTATTTTTTAA
>ENA-OQCE01000190-OQCE01000190.1-human-gut-metagenome-genome-assembly--contig:-NODE-190-length-29321-cov-6.911215_pt1 | contig 29321 bp, 37 predicted proteins | sample MGYA00242495_ERZ504572 | MGnify/ENA primary metagenome ERZ504572 (study PRJEB26092, sample SAMD00036228) | human gut metagenome | host: Homo sapiens | study: EMG produced TPA metagenomics assembly of... | reverse complement strand
TAAGTTGGAGATCCTTGGTGTACGGACCACTGCGATATCAATGACACCCGGCTTCCTGCTTCCGGTCAAAACGCTCCGTCAGGCTGTCCTCATCCTCCACCTGGATATCCAGATAAGGCGCCACACCCACCACCGGATCCCGCTTCTTTCCTCAAGCATGACAACACCAGGTCCAAAATAGTCTTATCTCCGCGGAATTTGTTGATGATCAGCCCCTTTACCATAGCCTTCTCATCGTCCTCCAGAAGCTCTACCGTACCGATCAGCTGGGCAAAAACACCTCCACGGTCAATATCTCCCACAAGAAGGACCGGTGCCTTGGCCATCTTTGCCATACCCATATTTACAATATCCTCATCCTTGAGATTGATCTCGGCAGGACTTCCCGCACCTTCGATGACAATGATATCGTTTTCCGCTGCAAGAGCGTTGTACGCCTTCATCACATCCGGAACCAGGGTCTTCTTATATTTGAAATAATCCCTGGCACTCATGGTTCCAAGAACCTCTCCGTTTACGATCACCTGGGAGCCTACATCATTGGTAGGCTTCAGAAGGATGGGATTCATCAGGACAGACGGCCGGATCCCGGCTGCCTCTGCCTGCATGACCTGGGCCCGTCCCATCTCAAGACCATCCTCTGTGATAAAGGAATTCAGTGCCATATTTTGTGATTTAAAAGGAGCCACACGATATCCATCCTGCTTAAAGATTCTGCAAAGTCCCGCAGCCAGCAGGCTTTTTCCGGCATTGGACATGGTTCCCTGTACCATTATTGCTCTTGCCATAATATACCTCCCTCAAGTACTTCGATCAGTTTTACATTTTCTTCATGGCGCTTTACCGCGATCCGGTAATACCCCTTTGTAAGACCCGGATAATTGCTGCAGTCACGGATCAAGATCCGCTTGCGCAGACAGAAGTCAAAGAGCTCCTCCGGTCCTTTAAAGAAAATATAATTTGCTTCCGACGGAAATACTTTATACCCAATGCGGACCAGCTCATCCTTCAGCCACTGTGCCTCCCGAAAAACAAGCTGTCTTCCCTCCTCTACATATTCCGTCTCTGTAAGTGCCTGGAGCCCGGCTGCCTGGGCCATGGTGGAAACATTCCATGGCTGAACGCAGAGCTCCATCCTTTCCATCAGCTTTCTGTCAGAACAGAGGCCATAGCCCAGCCGCACACCGGCCATGGCATATCTTTTTGTAAATGCTTTCAGGATAAAAAGATTATTGAACCCGGAAAGAGAATGCTTCAGAGAATATTCTTCCGGTTCCTTTACAAAATCAAGGAAACATTCATCTACCACCAGCAGGATATCCAGCTTTCTGCATTTTTCCAGGATCCTTTTCAGAAGCCTGTGGGGGATCAGCATGCCGGTAGGATTGTTGGGGTTACATAAGAAAGCCATATCCAGTCCCTTATGGAGGATATCCAGATATGCTTCACTGAGCACAAAACCGTCATTTTCCGTCAGCATGTAATATTCCAGCTCACAGCCAGTGCTGGCCAGAGCCTGTCCGTATTCCGCAAAAGTAGGCGCCGGGATCAGAGCCCGCTTTGGCTTTACTGCATGACAAAGCGTAAAGATCACTTCTGCTGCTCCGTTACCGCATATTACCTCTTCCGCTTTTACCCCTTCCGATTCTGCGATCCTTTCCCTGAGAACGCCGCATCCCACCTGGGGATACTGTGCAATATGATCCAGACTGTGGATAATGGCCTGCTTCACACTTTCCGGTGTTCCCAAAGGATTCAGATTTGCCGAAAAATCCAGGCAGTCTTTATGTTTATATACGTCTCCTCCATGTATGTGTTTTGTCATTGGTCATTCTCCTGTCTGTATTTATTGTTACCTTAATAACCCGAACCGGACCCCCGCACTGAGCAGTCCAAATACAACCACACCCAGTATGGATGCCGCGTACATCAGCCGGTTAGCTCTTTTGATATCCTCCGGCTCCACCGGGCGGATCGGATCCCCAATCGTGGGTTTTTCATATAATTTCCCGAAATAATATGCATTTCCCGCAAGCTGTACATCCAGCGCTCCGGCCATGGCAGCCTCTGTCTGGGCTGAGTTGGGGCTTGCATGATTCCTCCTGTCACGTTTGTAGATCTTTGCCGCGTTTTTTGTATCCATTCCTGTAAAAACAGTTCCTGCCACCATCAGCCATCCGGAAATCCTGGCAGGGATATAATTGGCCACATCATCCAGCTTTGCCGCAATACGGCCGAAATAAAGATATTTGTCATTTTTATATCCAAGCATGGAATCCATGGTATTGATACCCTTGTACAAAAACATCAGCGGCACTCCGCCGATAGCCATATAAAGCATGGGGGCGATCACGCCGTCGGATGCATTTTCCGCAACGGTTTCCACGGCAGCCTTTGTCACGCCGGTTTCCGTAAGCTCTCTGGTATCACGGCCTACGATCATGGACACCGCATAGCGTGCCTCGTCCAGAGTTCCGTTTTTCAGCCGGTCATAAACCTTCATACTCTCATCCTTCAGGGAACGGGTGGCAAGAAGCTGATAGCACCAGAAAACCTCCAGCACAAATCCGGCCACCGGCAGATACCGGTAAAGATAATAAAGCACCAGAAGCGGCACCCCGCCGCTGAACAGACAGACAAGCACTACGATCAGAAAGCCTCCTGTCAGCTCACCGCCGTGATTTTTCGGAAAAATCTTCCGGATCACCTTTTCCAGCACTGCAATCAGATTACCGATGACACAGATCGGATGATAAAGCCATCTGGGATCTCCGATCAGAAGATCCAGCACAAATCCTATGACCAGTGCAGGAAGACTATATTTCAGCATCTTTTTTCTGCCTCCGTTCTTTCTTATATTCCAGTGCGTTCTTCAGAAAGCGTGCCGGAACCCTGGGATTTCCGTAATAATAAAGATGCGGAAATCCTGCCATCAGCCTGCCCCGGTCATGGATACAATCCCATCCTCTTTTGGATGCCGGCTTTGCCGCATGAAAATCCTCTCCGCAATCTGTGGAATCAAAATAATGGAATTCATGAGCCGGGATCTCACCAAGTCCGGTATCCTGTTTTTCCGTAAGGGTGATATAGCCGAACCGGTTCAGCTTCGGTGTCCGGTAAGCCCTTCCAGGGATCACCCCGCAGACTCTGCGCTGCTTTCCTTCCATATCCTCCATCTCCTGATGAAGATACATGAATCCGCCACATTCTGCCAGACAGGGCATTCCATCCAGGATAACTTCCCGGATCCGGGTGCACATTTCCTGATTTTCTTCCAGCGCCTCCCCGTTTAATTCCGGGTAACCGCCGCTTAAAAGAAGCCCGTCCAGATCCTCCGGAAGCTCTCTGTCATGAATGGGGGAAAAACGTACCAGCTCCGCTCCCATCTGCTCCAGAAGATTTAAATTATCCGCATAGAAAAAGCAGAAGCTTCATCATCCGCCACACCGATCCGCACCTTTTCCTCTGTACGGTATCCGAAGGCAGTATCCTTCTGTATCAGCATTTCCGTCTCCGGTGCCGCAAGCTCCGGTGCTTCCCCTGCAAGCTCCAGGATCCCATCGATATCCAGGGTTTTCTCCAGTACCTCGGAAAGCTTCTGCAGACGGCTTTTCAGCTCCGGAATCTCCTCCGGAAGCACCAGCCCCAGATGACGGCTTTCAATCACACAGTCCTCCACCTTCGGAACATATCCCAGCACCTTTACGGAAAGCTCCTCTTCCAGAAGCTTCTTCATCCTGGGATACAGCATGGGAGACATCTGGTTAAAGATCACGCCGCAGATATGACTATCCTTTTTGTATTCCAGAAAGCCCTTTACATAGGCAGCCAGGGAAACACTCATGCCACGGCTGTTTACGATCAGGATCACCGGTGTATCTGTGGTGGAGGCCAGATCATAGGCGCTGGCTCTGGAGGTGATCCCTCCTACACCGTCATAGTACCCCATGACTCCCTCCATCACTGCGATCTCACAGTCCGATGCGTTCTTTGCCAGAAGATACCGGGTCCTGTCTCCATCTGTAAAAAACGTATCCAGGTTTCGGGATCTTGTACCGATCACACGGCTGTGGAACATGGGATCTATGTAATCCGGGCCGCATTTAAAAGAAGCTACCTTAAGGCCACGGTTCACCAGCGCCTGAAGAAGCCCGCAGGTGATCAGGGTTTTTCCGCTTCCGCTGGCACCTGCCGCAAGAAGCATTCTCGGGATCTTCACCTAAATCTCCTCCCCTCTTCCGCTGCAGGAAATGATATAGATCGGATTCTCACCCATCATCATATGATACCTTCCGATAGATTTTGATCTTGCCGCAGACAGCTGTACGATATCCACATCTGTCAGGCTGAAATCTCGTATGGCATTCATGGCTTCTGTCACAGTCTCCAGAGTGATACAGTTGATCACGATCCGTACTTCCGGATTTTTGTCCAGAAGAAGCCGGATGATCTCATTCATGTTTCCGGAAGACCCGCCGATAAAAGCATGTGTCGGAACAGGCAGCTCCACCATAGCTTCCGGTGCAGTACCCGGTACGATCTCCAGATTATCTGCGGCAAATTTCCGCTTGTTCTCCTTAAGAAGAGCAAGGGCATCCTCCTTTTTCTCGATGGCATAGACCTGCCCCTTCCAGGCACGCAGCGCCATCTCAACGGAAACCGAGCCTGTGCCCGCTCCCACATCATAGCAGACAGAATCCTCCTGAAGACGAAGCTTGGACAGAGAAACCGTACGCACCTCTTCCTTTGTCATAGGCGCCTTCCCACGGAGAAATTCCTCATCACAGATCCCGTGAACTGCGGGCAAAGGTTCTGCCTTTTCATTGCACGCAGTTACCACGCTTAATGCATCTCCCCGGTATTCTGTAAGATCTGCTGCACTGGCATGAAAGATCTTTTCATTTTCGTAGGAGAGATTTTCGCCCACATAAAGGGGCACATCCCCCATTCCATACTCAACCAGACGAGAAGCCAGACGAGCCACCCCATCCTCTGTTCCCAGAATGGAAAAGACCTTGGGGTTATGTCGGATCAGGGAGATCAGATTGCAGTCTCTTCCATGAGCGCTGACGATCCTGGCATCATCCCAGGAAAGACCGATCTTCGCCATAAAATAAACAACAGAAGAAATCCCACAGATCACCTGGACATCGCCATCCAGAAGATCCATCAGCTTCCTTGCGCCGCTGTAAAATCCCACATCTCCGGAAAGGGCAATGGCAACGGTACGGTACTGTGGATGGGCCTTGATATACTCCACGATCTTATCACTGCGGTACTCATGGAGAACCACCTGTCCGGGCCTCTGTACGGCATCTGTCATACGCTTTGCACCGATCAGAAGCTCCGCCTCATCAAAGGCCTTCTTTCCTTCCAGGGTCAGGGTTTTTTCCGCACCCATGCCGATGCCACAAGAGAAACCCTCTGTGACAGGGTAAGGCCGAACAGCTTTGCCAGAAATACCCTTGCTTCCGGCAGGGACAGCCCCTCCTCCTGCAAAGGTCTTCCGATGATCACAGGTGTGGCGCCGCAGCGCTGACAGGCTCCATCTTTTCCGGGAATCCACCTGCCAGACCGGTATCCTTGGTGACCAGATAGCTGCACTGGAACTGTCGAAGCATCGCTTCGTTAATCTCTGTGGAAAATGGCCCCTGCATACCGATGAGATGTTTTCCCTCGATCCCCAGCTCCGCACAGGAGCTGATCACGGAAGGGATGGACAGCACCCGGGCAAAAAGCCTCTCCTGGTAATCCGGGATCACTGTAAATTTAGACAGCTCCTTGCTTCCTGTGGTAAGAAAAATGTTCCCCTCTGTGCCGGAAAGAAATTCTGCCGCCTTCTCCGTGCTTTCCACATAGATGGCTTCACGGTTCTTCTCTCCCTCCGGGCGAAGAACACGCTGATAACAGATATTTTCGTTCTCACAGGCAGACCGGATATTTTTTGTCACCTCTGCTGCATAGGGATGAGTGGCATCCAGAACGATCTCCGGCGCTTCCCTCCGGAAAAGCTCCTCCATATCTTCGATTTTCAGCCTTCCGGCGCTGACATGGAGAAATTCATTTTCCTTCAGAAGGGATCCGCCATATTCCGTAGCTGCACAGGCATAGACCGGAACATGATTTTCCGCAAGGAACTCACAGAGTGCGTAGCCCTCGGTGGTCCCTGCAAAAACAATGGCTTTATACATTCTTATATCCCCTTGGTGTTACCATCTTGCCGTTTACATTCTTAGTCTGTGAATTTCCCACAAATACGGTAGTAAACATATCCACTTCTGTATCACGAAGCTCCTTCAGTGTCATAACCTGTGCAGTCTCGCCGTCACGTGCGATCTGGGCAACCGTGCCGCAGACAGTGTCTGGAGATTTGTATTTCATCATCAGATCACAGGCCTTCTGAAGATAATCCTTACGTTTTCTGCTGGACGGATTGTAAAGGCATACCACAAAATCCGCCTGTGCTGCTGCCAGAAGCCTTGCCTCGATCTTCTCCCACGGAGTCAGAAGATCACTTAAGCTGATCAGGCAGAAGTCATGGATCAGCGGTGCACCCAGCACTGCGGCGCCGCCTGTAGCTGCTGTCACACCCGGGATAATGGTCAGCTCCACATCCGGATAGTTTTCTCCCACCTCATACATCAGACCTGCCATGCCGTAGACACCGGCATCCCCACTGCAGATCATGGAAACGGTTTTTCCTTTTTTTGCCTCATCAAAAGCAAGTACACAGCGGTCTACCTCTTTTTTCATCGGTGTGGTCATGAACTCTTTACCTGCAAAATACTCCTTTACAAGATCCACATATACGGTGTAACCGATGATCACATCACTTTCATTTAATGCACGGATCGCTCTTCCAGTCATCTGGTCATACGCACCCGGGCCAATTCCTACAACATAAATCTTACTCAAAACGTATCCTCCGATTTCCGGCTGCAAGGGCGGTGGTCACACCGTCCCGGCCTGTTTTTTTTCTGATCAGTGTACCCTGTCCGCAACCCAGAACCGCGCTTCTCTCACAGACATTCTCTACACCTGTTATCTTTTTTACAAATTGTGACGGGGTAAATTCACCCTGCACTGCCTTCAGCTCTTCCTCTGTAAAGGTCAGAAACGGAAGCTGCCAGACTTCTGCCAGAGAAAGAAGTCCCACCTCTTCTTTCTTCAGATCAATACTGGCAACAGCTCTCAGTGCTTCTCTGTAAACATCTGATTCCTTCAGACATTCCTCTGCCGCCTTCTGGATGGAGGCTGCATCCTTTCCCCTGCGGCAGCCCATTCCCAGAACTGCAGCGGAGGGCACCACATGGACTGTATTTTTAAAGGGCAGGCAGCCTCTGTGGATCGTCACCGCAATACCTGTTTCCGGTGCCTCACCGGCTATCTCACCCTTCTCCGGATCCGCTGCAGCTGAGGGCCTTCCGTCCTTCCCGCAAAGCACCAGACCCTCCGGCAGCTCCCCGTCCCATGGAAACTCACTGTAAAAGCCAACGCTCTTTCCTGCAAGAAGGGCCGCAGAAGCCTCCTTTGCAGCCTTCATATGAAAAATAGCACAGCCATTCTTTTTTGCAAAAACATCCACTGCAAAACGGCTGTGAAGATCTGTGGCTGTTGTCACAACCGGCACCGCCTTAAGATATCCGGCACAGCGAAGAGCCAGCTCATTGGCTCCGCCCAGATGTCCGGAAAGAAGCGCAATGACAAATTTTCCGCACTCATCGATCACCAGCACAGCCGGATCCGTCTTTTTTCCGGCAATGTAAGGTGCGATACTGCGCACTGCGATCCCGCAGGCGCCCACAAAGATCACGCCCTCTTTTCCTGTCCGGAACTGTTCCCCTGCCCACTGGGAGGTGGAAACAGAGATCGGATCCGGAAGGTACCGGCTCTTTTTTGCAAGGGTGACACTCTCACCCTCTTTTTCCAGCGCCCTCTGAAGCCTTTCCCCTGTCTCCAGCCCTGTCATACTGAAGCAAATGATGGAAATGTTCATATTTTATTTCGTAGCCTCACGGAACTCTGTGGTAAAGCCCGGATCATACAGCTTGGATCTGTCATAGCTTGCAGCATTGACCGCATCACCTACCAGCATAAGCGCTGTTTTTGTGATCTTGTTCTCTTTTGCTGTCTGGGCCAGAGTACCCACTGTACAGATAAACTTCTTCTCATCGGGCCAGGTTGCCTTGTAGACGATGGCAGCCGGTGTATCCTCACGGTATCCGCCCTCCACCAGTCTGCGGCTCAGCTCCTCCAGCATACCTGTACTGAGGAAAATAACCATAGTCGCATTATGAGCGGCAAAGGACTGAATACTCTCTTTTGCCGGCACCGGTGTCCTTCCTTCCATTCTTGTGATGATCACACTCTGGGAAATATCCGGAAGTGTATACTCCAGGTTCAGTGCAGATGCAGCTCCGCAGAAGGCACTGACACCCGGGCAGGAATCATAGGGGATTCCCTTTTCATCCAGGATATCCATCTGCTCACGGATTGCACCATAGATACATGGATCGCCGGTGTGGAGACGAACGGTCATCTTACCCTCAGCCTCTGCTCTCTCCATAACAGAGATCACTTCCTCAAGGGTCATCTTTGCACTGTTATGATGGTGCACACATCCTTGGAATACTCCAGAAGCTGGGGATTTACAAGAGATCCCGCATAGATGATCACATCTGCCTCTTCCAGATACTGTTTACCTCTTACTGTGATAAGATCCGGTGCTCCCGGACCTGCTCCTACAAAATGTACCATAATCTATTCCTCTCTTCTGTCTTTGTTTTCTTTGATAATGATCAGGGAATAATATCCTGCATCCTCAGGGATCTCCTCCACGGTCCGGTAGATCTTTTCATCCGGCATTCCGCAGTTTTCGATCATCATGCCTCTGCCCCCTGGGAAAGAAGCTCGGCCTTCACATCCTTCATCTTCTTTCCGGCCTTCATAAGGACCTTGGTACCGGAAAGCTTCAGCGCATCTTCGATCTGATAGGAAGCCGGGATCACGTGAAGAGGCTCTGCCTTCTCCACAAGTCCGGTGTTCAGACGGGCGGAAACTGCACAGAAGGATGTGATGCCACAGACGATCTCCGTCTCATAGCCCTGAGCCACAAGTCTGTGATGGATATAGAGATATGTGGAATACACGGTAGGATCTCCCAGTGTGAGAAATACCACATCTTTCCCCTGGTCCAGGACAGCCTTGACTTTTTCTGCTCCTGCATCGTGATAGCTCTTCAGCACCTCAGGATCCTTGGACATTGGAAAAGGAACTGCAAGAAGCTCCTTCTTTCCAAGCTCCGGATAAGCCCCCTCCACGATCTTAAACGCTACCGTATCCTCCGGAACCTGTCCCGGAAGTGCGATCACCTCTGCCTCCTTTACAAGACGAAGTGCTTTTAAGGTAAGAAGCTCCGGATCTCCCGGTCCAACACCTACACCATATAATTTACCTGCCATATTTCTTTCCTCCTAGCTATATTTTCCAGACAGGATAAAACCTGTCTGTTATTTTTATCAACTTTTGTCCTGCTCTTTAAAGATTCCATTCGGACCGGGGTTCCTGTCATGAAATATCATCCACCCGGACTGCCTGCTCCTGTATCTTATGGATCAGCTCTTCTGCATCCCGAGTCTGCCCCAGCAGTCCGTATACATTGGAAAACACCACAGCGCCCAAAAGGATCTGCTCATAGGACCTGTGGTCCAGATAAAACTGGATCTTCTCCATGACCACAGCCATAGTCTCTTTCAGGATACCATAGCTGTCAAGAACAGCCAGCGCCTCATCGGTAGTCCCCGCCTTCAGGATCTCTCTGGCACATTCCAGAGAGCCCCCTGCACGGATGGCACTTGCACAGAGAACCTCCATCCTTCCGTCAGCACAGTGGGAATGGGTATTCATGATCCCGGCGGCAACCTTTACAAACTTACCGATGTGAGCCACAAAAAGAATGCCCTTTACGCCCATATCAATGGCCATGTCAATGGTCTCTCCTACATAGTTGCTGCACTTGATATTGTTCTCAAAGGGAATGGACATATGCTCCCTGAGATAGTCCGCACCGTAATTCCCCGGTGTCACCAGGATATAATTTTCTCCCTGGCAGAAATGCTGCTTCATCTCCACGTGGATGCTTTCGATCAGAGCCTTCTCACTCATAGGCTCTACGATCCCGCTGGTTCCAAGTATGGAAATCCCGCCCAGAATGCCAAGACGGGGATTAAAGGTTTTTTTGGCAATCTCCTCCCCCTGGGGAACGGATACGGTAAGCTTCAGACCGCCTTCGTAGTCATATTCCTGGGCTGCCTCTTCGGCCTCTCGCAGGATCATAGCTCTGGGAACCGGATTGATCGCCGCCTCGCCCACTTTCTGGGAAAGTCCCGGCTTGGTGACACGACCCACCCCGATCCCTCCGTCCAGGATGATCTGAGGCCGGGTTTTCTCTGTTTTCCGCTGCTGACCGGCCTGTTCTGACGCTGAAATAGAAAACTTCTCCGCTTTTACATAGACCAGGATCCCGTTGGTGGTATCCGGATCATCACCTGCATCCTTCTGCACAGCACAGGAGACATACGCTTCACCTCGGGTAATATCGTGAAGCTGTAATGTGAGGGTGATCCCCTTTGGGGTATCAAGCTCTACCTCGGAAAGAGTCTCTCCCGAAAGCAGCATCCGGACTGCACCCCTGGCTGCCCCGGCTGCACAGGAGCCTGTTGTGTAGCCGTAACGGAGGCGCTTGTTGTTTTTTATGACATACTGATCTTCCAGTCCGTTCTTCATATATACGACGCCCTCCTTTTTAAATTACTTTGTGCTCCAGCCATTTGCGGCTGTGGAAACGCCAGGTAAAAATAATCCCACGAACAGTCCAGTCCGCAAACATTCCGATCCAGACCCCCATAGGCCCGAAGCCCAGGACACGGATCAGGAAAACACAGAGACAGAACCTGCACGCCCACATGGTACAGCAGGAGGTGATCATGGAAAACTTCACATCACCGGCTGCACGAAGACCATACCCCGGCACGAACGCCATTGTCCATACCACAGGCTTTACAATGGTGATCCAGGTGATCATGTGGATGCACATTTCCGCACTGGTACTCTCCATTCCGCCAAGGATCGTCACTGGTCTGACCAAAGCATACACAATCAGACAGCTTACGATAATAACTGCCTCTGCAATGACGCAGAGTTTTTTTATGTAATAGACCGCCTCATCCTTTCGACCGGCACCAAGACACTGGCCTACGATAGTCATCAGGCCTACACCTACTCCGATGGCTGCGATACCATTCAGGTTCTCAAGGATATTGGTCATTGCCTGAGCTGCGATAGCTGCTGTTCCCAGTGTGGAAACCGTAGACTGGATGGCAAGCTTTCCAAGCTGAAACATACTGTTCTCAATTCCCGAAGGATCCCAAGTCCCAGGATACGTCCGATCATGCTCCAGTCCGGACGGATCTTCAGATAATCCTTCACAACGACAGGCTGGCGATCCTTACGCAGCTGCCAGAGAACAACCACTGCACAGAAAATACGGGAAACCAGTGTGGAAATCGCCGCTCCTGCAACACCAAGGTGGAAAACCCAGATCAGAACCGCATTTCCGCCAATGTTCATAATATTGGAGATCATGGAGATAGTCATAGGCCCCTTGGTATTCTCCTGGGCACGAAAGATCGAAGCCGCAGAATCATAAGCCGCAATAAAGGGGAATGACAGTGCCGTGAAAAAGAAATAGGTTTCCGATGCACGCATAACATCCGCATCCACCGCACCGAAGATCAGCCTCAAAAGCGGCTTCTGAAAGATCAGACAGACTGCAGACACCACTACAGAGATTGCTGTGATGATAAAAAGCACCTGCCTGGCAGACATGTTCGCCTTCTCATAATTCCTCTGTCCGATATACTGGGCACAGACAATGGCGCCTCCCGCTGCCAGCGCCGAAAAAGCCTGGATCAGAAGCACATTGATGGAATCCACCAGCGATACCGCAGAAAGAGCCGCAGATCCCACATTGCTGACCATCATGGTATCTGCGGTTCCCATTATCGAATTCAAAATCTGTTCCAGCACTACCGGCACCAGAAGATTACGGATCATCCGGTTGGTAAACATATGCTGCTGTTCCATTGTTACATCCCCCGCCTCACTTATTTATGACCTGACAAAGCAGAAAAAAAACGTCTGTATTTTATCAATCACACTTTCTCTGACATTATACCCTTTTCCCGCTCTTTTTCCAATATATTTTCTGTGTTTTTTGTACAAACTGCAAAATGCCGCAGGCGCGAAACCTGCGGCAGTCTTTCTATTTTGTGTTTTTTTATTATACAATTATGTTCCAAAGTCACTCTTTTTCATATTTTTCGATCAAACATTGATGTTCCTTACTGGTTTTATCATAGTTGATCCCAACAAGCAGGATTTCACCTGTGTAATCCAGAATTGAAGAAGGATATTTTTTATCTTTAATCTGCATCACGGCAGTCTGGGCATTTTGATTCCACTTCAGCTCTACGATCAACGCCGGATAAGATGAACAGTACTCTATCTTTGGGATAAACACAAAATCAGCAAATCCACGGCCTGTCGGCAGTTCCCGGACAGGTTTAAAATAGTACTGCATTGCACTTAAATATGCAATTGCCAAAACACTGCTCAGTGAATTCTCATTGTTATATTGAATGGAAGACGCATACTCGTTGTGGATTTTTTCAATCTGTGCAGCAACTTCTACTCCATCCATGTCCAACGTAGCATCAAGTAAATGTTCCGAATTTTTCTGGAATTCCAGCATCTCATTCCACTGCTTACTTTCAACAGCAGCTGTAAGTTCTTGTCGAATCTCTTCATTCGGCACAAAGGCAGTCTTTAATTTGGGGTTATATCCAAAATAACCCAGGTGAATCATGTATGTTAACACATCATCCTTACTTTTGATGCTTACCGTATCGTTCTTAAAGGTTGCTGTGTTTACTTTAACCTCTGCACCAGAGATCATTTCAATAATAGCTGTTTTCAAACCACCATAATTCATGTTGATCAGCGGAACAATCACGTCATACGAAGCTGTTTCTGACCAATAGCTCTTGAATTCTCCCCGAAGCATCACGCCAACAACTGCTCGAGGATTATAAACCTGATGACCATTCAGCAGATATCCATCATACCAACGCTTTACCTCATCAAAATCCTGATGATATTCTTCTGCCAGTTTCTGCACTTCATTCTCAGTAAAACCGACATACGGTGCGAGACTGCCTGGGCTCAGCATAGAAAACTCATCAAAGTTATTCAGAGCTGACTGTGTTTTTTCCTTCTTTATGGGAAGAATACCTGTAAGGTACGCCAGTTGAATATACTTTGTAGGTTCTATTCCTTTGAACATTCCTCGCAGGAAATTTATATAATCTTCCTGTGCTTTTTTATTGGCCGCCTCATCACGAATCAGTACGTCCCATTCATCAATGATGACGATAAACTTCTGTCCCACCTTATCTTTGATTCTTGAAAGTGCATCCGGCAAGCCAGATACTTCAAGTGGCAGAACATCCGGATAAACTTCCCGCAATTCATCCAGAACCGCCTCCGTGACATGCTTCACTATATTATCCGCATCATCACAGTTTGCCAGAAACCACTGAATATCGATATGGATCACATCATACTTGTTAAGATGCTTTTTAAAGTCGGCCGCCCTGCTTATCTGCAATCCAGAAAACATCTGCTCAGAATCTGCGCCTTTACTATAATACGCAGCCAACATATTAGCCGCATAAGATTTTCCGAACCGACGCGGCCGACTATTGCAAATATAGGCATTTGTTGTATCAAGAACACTGTTTGTATACTCGATCAGGCCAGTCTTATCCACATATATTCTGGAGTTAAGAGCAACCTGAAATGCACTGTTGTCCGGGTTCACAAATCTTCCCATGCTATTCAGACTCCTTTCTGAAGCTGTTCCTCAAGCACGAGGTTACAACTCACCTGTTTTATTTTGATTTTATCATTTCACAGCGCAAATAACAAGTTGATGACTGCTTTACTTCGTGCAACATATGCAAATCCCACTCGAACAGTACGCTCTTTCCCGGTTCTGTCAACCATTATTTCATTTTGATCTCGCTGTTATACGAACATCTGCTGATCCTTCTTCTGTTGGGGCATTCCTCCAACGCTTCATCGCTCTGTACCTCCGCTGCCGCTCGGCTCCAACACTGATCTTATCTGCCGGTGCTGTACCTGGAAAATACACACCCTTTTTGTACGGAAGATATGAAGTAACAGAGGACCTGGACAGGCCAAGAGCATTTGCAGTTGAAAGGACAGCAGCTTTATGATCCTGTGTTTTTCTGAAATCATCAAAGGTCTCCTGCACCTTCTCCGCCATATCCGATACATACACACCGGCCGTGATAAGCAGCTTCCGAACCTTGATTGGATTCAGTCCCAGCTCATCTGCAATGGCCTGCAAAGACATCCCCTCTTCATAAAGCACAACAGACGGATTCATCAGTTCCTTAAGGATCTTCCCGGCATCATACTCCGGCTTAGATTTCCTGCGGCCACCACCAGGCCTTCTTGGTTTATACGCTCTTTTCTCACCCATAGATCACAAAACCAGCTCATACATTTTGAAGGTCATCTCGCCGCCATCTGTCAGAACATACAGTTCCTTCTTATCAATACTGTTATGCAGCATTTCATCAGAAGGATGGATACCCTTCTTCCAATGTGGAAACGATGGATCATCCTGCTCCTGATCGATTAGCTCCCAGTACAGAGATTTAATATTGTCAAAATCATCTTTTACTGCCTTACGAAATATCATTTGCTCCATTTCCTCTTACTCATGCAGCTCCAGCGGCAGTCCGTCCGGGTCATGAAAAAATGTCATCTTCTTGCCGGTAAAATCATCCACACGGATCGGCTCACATTCGATCCCGACCTCCGCCAGCTCTTTCACCGTCTGCTCCACACTCTCCACACAGAAAGCAAGATGACGCAGACCACAAGCCTCCGGACGGCTCACCCGCTTCGGTGGATTTGGTTCTGCAAAAATCTCCAGCTCCGTGTGCTCATCCACACGCAGATCCAGCTTCCAGTCCTTTCGCTCCGGACGGTAGTTTTCTCTGATAACGGAGAAGCCAAGCTTGTTTACGTAGAAATCCTTTGCGGATTCGTAGTTGGATACAATGATAGCGATGTGGTGTATTTTAGATAGGTTCATTTTTTTCTACTCCTTTTTAGTTTGTCTTATTTTCGTTATAAACTATATAGCGATTTTTATAATATACCGTGTGTACTTTAGCTCTTCCTAAAGGAGCACATGTATTACACACGGTACTGTTTTTTATTTAGGTTTTTTACTAACTAATAATGAATTGCTTATATTATATTATGATTTATAAATACAATCACTACTTTTTTGGTAGCTTACATTTTTTATTAGAAGGCTTTTATTATATGCACTAAATATTGTTTTTTCTGTTAATTATCGCATTAGCCATTTTAGTGGGGTATCGATTAACGGATAGAATTCCATTAACTCTTCTGGTTGCAATTTCCACCAACAGCTATTTTCTATTGCATCTATTGTTTCTTCGTCAAAACGATACTTAATCACTTTAGCAGGAACTCCAGCAACTATCGAATATGAAGGTACATCCCTAGTTACGACAGAACCAGCACCAATTACAGCACCATTTCCTATTTTTTCACACGATGAAACTATTGTTACACCATGTCCAATCCATACATCATTTCCAACAGAAAGCTGTTTTCTTTCAACATCATTAACATTGAGTCCGCTAAAACTTTTATTATAAAAATACGCAGACATCACTGCATGATCCACAGGATGATTTGAACCAAAATAATGCACATCTGATCCAAATGAGCAGTAACGGGCAACTTTAACTTTTCCACCAGTATTAAAAGTTGGAGAAAAACAACTGCCATAAGTATACAAATCGACAGACACATTATATTTTTCTTGCATATAGCGTCTCAAAGTCTTTGAAGTTTTCTCTCCGCCTTCTTTTCTAATGACATAATTTCTTATTTTCGCTCCCACCATAGGAAACTTAAACAAAATCTCTAGTTTCATGCCAATACCTCACTATTTTTTTGAGAGTTTTTTTTAACATAAGCCATTATTTCTTTTTTATAACATCCCATCACAAGCACTGCAATAAATGCAAAATATATAAAAAATCCAAGATAATCATTAAATGCCTTTGTTATTACAAAAAAACCAATTGTATAAGCAATTAAATACGTAACATCCTTCATGGTGATTCGTAAAAATTCAAACTGTTTAAATCCTATCAAAAACCAAATGTAATATGTTATTGTGGTCGCAATAGCAACACCAGTAAACTCACCAACTGCAAATACAAAAATAGTATTTAGAATAATTGATAAAAGTAAAATTCCAAAAAGTGTTTTGATATATGTCTTCATAATTCCTTTAATTTTATACAAATTAATATAAAGGCAATTAATTACTGCCATAGCTGGAAAGACTACAAAATATATCCCAACTATATCCAAGGAACTTGTATATTTTTGAATAAACAACTTTACTATAATTGACACAGCAAAATATGCACATCCAGACAATGATCCGAATACAATCAAAAGTTCTTTTATACTATTATATTCCTCATCTTTAAATTTCCCTTGTGCCATTGCTGGAAATAATGGCTGCGCAATTGAAATAATAAACACAGTCATCAAAGACTGCATTGACATTCCAAATGAATAATACGCAAACTCTTGATTTCCAAAAAACCATTTTACAAACTGTTTATCAGCCGAAACAAATAATGTATTAATATAATTACCTAATACCATAGCCAAGCCTATTTTTTCAGTTTCAAAATTCTCTTTGGACAACAGTTTGTTCGCCTTTACTCCAGTAATTTTATTATAGACTTCCACTGATATAATAAATGTTACAATCCAATATACCACTAGATATATGAGTATATATACATCACCCGGCAACGTTTTGGTTACTAAATAATATACTAAAGCCGCCATTGGTACAGCTGTTGCAAGAATAGTACTTATATGACTAAAAAGTTTAAATCTGTTCCAGGCTTGGAGCAAAGCCTTATAGCTACCTGTTATTCCTGTTGGAATAATTGCAAGAGCAATATATGCAATCATCTTATTACTCATTATAACAGCAATCGCCAAAAAAGTCAGTGTGAAAAAAGATAAGATTCCAATGAGTAATAGCATCTCTGATCGATACTGTTTCCTATCGATTGAATCATAATCCATTCCGGCGTAATTAATAACCATTCCGGATGGAAAACCCAAATGTGTAATTGTAATATATCCTAAATAAAGAGTAAATGTGTGGTATAATGCATATGCATCAATTGTTAATATACGAGGGAATATGAAGCTCCCGATAAATCCAATCACAGCTACCCAAAAATTGGCAGACAAAACTCTCACTATGTTTTTAATTAACGAACTTTCTTTTCTTTTGCTTGTCATACCATTATTCATACTATATCTTTCCTTTTATTATTCTCTTGCATGTTCCTAGACAAATTCTTAATTGCTTTCCTTTTGTCAACTTAGAAGCATACTTTTTTAAAATCTTATGTGAATATACCGGGTAAGGTTTTCTCATTATCTTCAAAGCTAGGACTCTTGCACGCATAGCAATTCTTCTTTCATATTGAGACTTCTGAATCTTCATTAAACTATTTTCATAATTATTGTACTCTTTCATTTCAATACGCTGCTTTTCTTGCGCCTTACGTATCAACTCAAGTCCTTTCTTTGTTCTCGCAAAAATAACATTACGACCAGCATGCTCAGAAAAATCCGCTTGACCACTATCTGTCAAATACCACGCATCTCCGCAAGCAACATCAGCCATCTCACCAATTCCATCCAAACAGAATCGACACGCCGGCATCAAATCTCTGCCTAAAATCTTTCCCCATGATGTATCATAATCCATCTTGTAATTCTTACCATTCTCATCAACTGCCGTAGTAAAACCCGGCCAACCATTTCCTCTATATTGGAGATCCTTACAACTATTTGTTTCACACCCTAGTTGAAGTAGAAGATTTTCCTGTGCTTTTTCACTAGGTAACCCCATACAAAAAAAAGACATTGTATATAGTATGTTTTTTTCTAGTATAGGATTCAATTTCATAAAGTTTTTTAATGCAACAATATCACAAGGCTTACCAATGAAAGCGTAAGTCTTTTCAAAATCAATTTTGTCCAATTCAGCCAAAGGGTGTGATATGGCATACCGTGAACCACACCTTTTTTCTAATTCTTCTCTGTTATAACTATAACAGATTTCAGTCTTAGTTGGATTATCTGCTGATTTGCAAATATGAATTACACAATCTACTTTATTTTCATCTAACAAAAAACTGGCTAGTTCAGTCAAAATCCCTCCGCTAGAAGCCTTTTCTCTCAATGAAGAATCCGTCGACCAACCTAGGTACACTCCCTCTTCTCTTCCCCATATTTTATTTATATCTCTATCTGATTCCAAGAATGACATTGTAGGGCATACTTTTTTCAACCATTCTTTGTCTCCAGATTCAGGATACAAAAAACCTTTTTCATCTTTTCTTAAAACTGCTTTGTTTTTGACATGCACACAACCCACATCCTGTACAATATTCACTAACTTGTTTATCCATCATACCATTTCATCCTTCAACTTTATGCAAGAATTTCTTTAAGCTGTTCATATAGAATATGATAAGTTAATGCTGTTTTCTGTTCAGCATTAATACTGCATCTTTCAACATCTAATTTCAACTCCTCGTATCTTTTCACATATTCCACAGTTAATTCCACCGCATCATGTGTATTTAATTCTGCCAAATCAACAACATATTTATATCCTAAACTTTCGTACAAACCCTTAAATTTTCTACTATATGCAGTTGGAATTGTGGCAACCCCAGCGGAAAATGCCCCAATTGTTGCATGCATTCTTGCTCCGATAAATACGTCCATTTGAGAAATAAAGCTTTTTGCAGAAATCGGATTGTCAAATGGTTCAAGGTAATGCAAATTTGGAAATTCCTTTTTCAATTCATCTCCTGCATCTCTTTCTACATGTGGAATAATATATATTTCATATTTTTCATTTGCAGTAAGTAGCTGAAGTAACTCTCGTAAGTATTGATCATAATTTGTTTTTAGTTTAAATTTTGTTTCTGTGCTTTCAGTTTTATTTTTAACTAAAAGAGAGGAGGCGTTTAATCCAACTTTTATTTTTCCGATAGAATCTATTGCAGCTTTATGAAAGGGGAGACTAAATGCCAAGTCTGTCGTCACATAAATCTTTTTTTTCTGAAAAATTTGCCACATACTCTGCTGACATTTGATCTCTCGCCATAACGCATGTAGCAGATTCAATAACTTTTTTTTTGCTTTTTTCTTATTATACTCTTTGTTGAATGGACCGTACGTTTGGGGACCTAGTATCAATGGAATACCCATTTTTTCGATTAAAAGCTTAACATTAGTACCACCATTAAATCTGTATTGACCATAAATATCTGAAAACGAATCTCCCTCTGTTAAATCAATAAAGATATCACATTTTCTCATTTTGTGTATCGTCTTTTTTGTTTTAATAGGATGTCGAATCATGGAACGAATTCTATATAAATGTCTTGTTGGCACAGAACAAATCTGTTCTTCTTGTATTTGTAATAATTTACAAATATTTTTATTTTTTTCAGAGTTTACTTCGCCTTCAAAAACAAAATAAGTAATCGGAGTTGATAATTCTTTAGAAATTTTCTCGAGCATATTAAGAATCGAACATGTTAATGCCACACATCCCATATTGCCATTATTAATCACAGCACCTTCAAGTCCAATTATCAATCTATTCTTCACAACTTAACCTCCTTTTTTATCTACAAATTCTTTATTAATCAAATTCAAAATTTAAAAGGTTTCATTTTTCAAATTTAGATGCTCGAAGACATTTAATGGTTTCAACGATAATAAACTAATTATCTTAATCTATTTTTATTTCATCACATCTATCTTGCTTAAACGTCTATACGAAAAAAACAAAGCAGTAATCAAAATAAACAGTTTATACTCCGTTCCTTGTGCTATTGAAAACCAGCTTATAAGGTAGCAAATTGATAGTATTCCACAAGTTTTTCCAAAAGATAACCTTCCTTCAAATTTCGTCCTCTTGCTTCGCAATTCGTACATGACTATTTTTATAATGCAAATTAGCTCGAATATTAATGTAACTATTCCATAATTCCATAAAATACTCAGGTAATTAACCTCTATACTATGTTTCATAGTTGTCCAACTATATATTCCACTATACTCTGTAAAGGCATGATTAAATTCAAAATTAGGTCCCATTCCTAGAAAATAATGTCCCTTCATATCATTCCAAACCCAACCATATAAATCAAATCTATTACCGAAAGCAGATAAATTATCAGTTCCAAAAGAGCTTGCAATTAGTGTTTTATAATTCTCACTGAATATCGCCAAAAACATATATAGTATCATTTGAATTGCATTTCTTACTTCTGGCACAAAAACACTTATTAAAGCTATCGTAAAAGCTACTCCTATTAGAACCTTAAACATTGTTTTTAGAAAATAGTTAAATCCACTTGCGTATAATATCGCAATTTGGCAAATAAGCAAACAAATAAGAGAGAATCTTGATAATGTAAGTACTGCATTAACAAAAGCTAAACAATAAATCAAAACGAACATTCTTTTTTTCTTTGATTTTTTCATATTTATAATTCTATAAAAAGTTAACGTCATGCACATCATGCAGTACAAACAATACTCAATTGCATGTCCAGAAGACGATATAATACGTGTCAACCCAAAACGCGGTGGATTATAATTTAAACTTAAACCTGAAGTATTCAATAGTGAAAAAACATTAAATCCTGTCAATGACTCAATTAAGCCAAATATCGAAATAATCCCAGCAACGTATATTATACAATCAATTATTTTATCAATCTTCTCAAAAGTATTTATACTTTTTGCCACAAATATAACCGCAAAAATATATAACAAATTTACAACCGCGCCAATAATACTTCCATGAAAAAAACAAATTATTGTTTCCCATAATACCCATACACATATTATTATTTTATCAGTACTAACACATCCAATATTTCTGGTCACACCACCTAGCAGCCCTAATAAAATTACAAATACACACAGTATATTTATAACTGAAATGCCACCTATTTCAAAATATGACGGCATGATAGGAAATAATATTGCAAAAAAGCAGGCAATGTCTATATATTTAATTTTAAATGGCTTCACTTTTTCGCCTCCGTTAAATTGCTTTTAAAACATCTAATACTACTTTTGCTGATTCCTGAAAACACTTGTTTATAAATAATAATTTATCTTTATTTTTTTTTGCGACTGAACTGGTCGAACGCCCTTCCTTATGATAAATTACAATTTCAGGATCAAAAACTGTAATTAGATCATGTTTCATCAAACTCAAATATAGAATCGGTTCTTCATAATATAAAAATGTTCTTTCGTCAAATCCTTTTATATATTCAAATGCTTTTTCAGAAAAAACAAGAAAGCATCCTTGTAGAACCACCTGCCTTTGATATTGATAGAATTCCATATTTCGATGTAACGGCGTATCTTTTTTAAGTATTTTATACCGAACCAAATTTCTCAAAAATCTAATCCCACAATAAGGTCTATATAAACCTCTCTTTATAATTTTTTCTTCTCTTATAAATGTTCTAAGTTCTTTTTGAATATGTTCAACGGTGGGAGGATAATGTGGACTATTATCACATCGACCATCTGCAGTAAGAATTAATGGGCCTAGTAATGCAAATTCACTATTTCTATACTCATTGTCCAGCTTTTCTACCAAATCGTTCTGTATCAATTCAGTGTCACTATTTAAAACCACAATAAACTGAGGTTTATAATTTCTCTTCGCATATTCAATGCCAACATTATTTCCTTTTGCAAATCCCAGATTTTCTGTATTTCGAATCAAAATCATGTTGTTTTTTTGTTCAATGAATTTTTCTATCTTATCAGCAGAATCATCCGTCGATAGATTGTCTACAATTACTATTTTGTAATTTTGTGTGTCAATTTTAGATTCAATAGACAACACACAGTCTTTTGTTTCTTGAAATGTATTGTAATTTAAAATAATAAATACTATTTTCATACTTTCCTTATAAATACACTACTTATAAATATCATTAATTCACTCTTCAGTTACAATTGATTTTGGAAACTATCTCCAGTTATATATCTACTCATCTCCTGCGTATCACTTTAGATTCTTTTCAACCTCTCACATCACAGGATTTTTCTCGCAACCGGTATGTAATAGCTTACTATTAATCACCGACATATTTACTTATTGCTTCTTTCATCGTATCCAAAACAGCAGTCTCAGAGTACTTATCTAAATAAATTGCCCTGATTTCTTTATTAAACTTTTCTACTCCATTTTGTTTATAATCGGTTATTCGCTTAATAAATTCCTCTGCTGTATTGCACAAATAATTATTTAATCCCTCATATCCACAAAAAGCTTCGTCAGAACCGAGAATTGTTTTTCCAAACATCATTGCCTCAACGGTCTTTGTCTTCATTCCATCACCTTCAAAAATCGGTTCTACAACCAGATCCGCATAATAATACCACGGTGCAAGGTCTTCAACTTCTCCAATAATATGAATATTATTTTTTGATACGTTGATTCTTCTTTAAGTACTTCCATTCCTTGACCAACAATGTATAAGCTAATTCCCTCAGGCAATTTGATCATCACATTTTCAGTAAACCATTTGAGTCCTGATAAATTAGGTCCAAAATTGCTGCCAATGAAAAGAAGTGAAAAATCGCTATAACCGGGATTTTCCCCCTTATAATCGCTAAACTTGTCTGCTATAAATACAGGCAAATACATTTCCGGTTCTTTTTTATAGTAGTGATAAAAAGCATCTCGTTCTCTCTTATTGTGAACAATATTACAATCCGCTAACATTGCATTTATACGTTCTCTCTTTAAAACCATCTGATATGATGGATAGGCTTTAATTTTTTGAATTAAAGATGCTCCAACCAATCTAGACTTCTTAGTATTTGGCGTTATTCCTTGATACATAACAAACACTGGCAGTCCTGTTTCTTTTTTTATCTTTTTTATCAAGTACTCATATGTAGAAAAACCAAGAAAAACGAAATCAAATTTCTCTTTCTTAATATAAGCCACTATTTTTTCAAATATATCTGTACTCACCCATTTAGGCATCCAGATAAGACATTTTTTGCCATTTGTATTTTGCTAGGAGAATCTTCATAAATAATAAGGTTCTTTTCTACTCTATTATACAACGCAGTATCATTCTGGTCGGGCAATGAAATAACAGTTACATTGTCAACACCAACAGCCTTTCGTAATAAACCGCTCAAGCTCCTTACAAATTGTCCGCCTCCATTATTCTTATTTAAAACCGCCTGTGATATAAATACTACTCTCATTTTAATTTCCTTTCTCAAAAAACTCGTTCTCAAGCATTAAACACAAGCAATGGTAAACCGGAAGATGCAATTCTTGAATCTTATAAGTTTCTGTTTGTGGAACCTTAATACATACATCGCACATCTGATCCAATTTGCTATTTTTAGCCCCTGTCAAACCAATTACTTTCATACCTATTGCACGCGCAGTAGTTGCCGCATACAGTATATTCTTGCTATTGCCACTCGTAGAAATACCTAAAAATACATCTCCAGCCTTACCATAACCGTAAACTTGCTGAGCAAAGCAAAGAACTGGTTCACAATCATTCATATATGCAGTAGAAAGTGCTGGATGACCATCCAAAGCAATAGCCGGAAGTGCTCCCTGTAAATTTTCCGCTAGTACGGTTCCAAACTCAGAATTTTCTTTGATTAGTTTATCGGCAAAGTCCGCTTGCAGTTTTCTAGAAAGTTTGAATCCTTTCATTAGCTCACCTACAATGTGCTCTGCATCAGCCGCTGAACCACCGTTTCCAGCTATTAACAGTTTTCCACCATTTTTATACGATTCTTCTAGCAGAAGATATGCTTTAGAAATTTCATTTTCTACACTCTTCAGCACGGGATATCTCTCACAAAGAACAGTAATATATTTTTCTATATTTCTCTTCAACTCTTTCATTTTCTCCCTCACACATTTACCCCATTATATATAATTAGCTACAAACTTGCTCAAAGAATCTACAGTAATGGTCTGCCCATAGTCTTCATCCTTATTATTGAGCAATACTGTCTTGCATCCAGCATTAATGCCCGCTTTGACATCACTCTCACTATCACCTATCATCCACGATTGTGCCAAATCTATATTAAAATCCTCTGCTGCTTTTAATAACATTCCTGGATTCGGTTTACGACAATCACAATTAATTTTTAGTTCCGAACGTTCTCCTTCATATCCTTTATCCGGATGATGCGGACAATAATAAACCGCATCAAGATATGCTCCTTCTTTTCCAAGAATCGTCTCCATCTTATTGTGAATCTCTTCCAGTTCCTCAAAAGATACTTCACCTCGAGCAATAACCGGTTGATTTGTCACTACAATAGCCAGATATCCAACTTCATTGATTTTACGAATTGCTGCTGCAACGCCATCAATCAATTCAAAGTCATCTATATTCCGAAGAAATCCAACATACCTGTTAATAGTTCCATCACGATCAAGGAATATTGCTTTCTGTTTGTTTTTTAGATTTTTACCTGACACTCTTCCCTCTTTATAATCTGCGCATACTGAATAATACCGCTCCGGAGTACCCATATCTTTAACATATTCTGGACTAGCATAGCAGAACATCATTCCAGTTCCTGCTAATGGTTTCAGCAATTGCCTATCCAGATCAACCTTTACAGGTTTACCATTCTCCCCCATCTTACCTATTGAATCAGCATCAATATTAGCTAATTCCAAAACTTTAGGGGCGATGACATGCAGTCCTGCGTTTACACAATTTCTGTAATACTGTGGTCGTTCATCTTCTTTCGCTATCCATTTTTCAACTGCACCGCTTTTATCTGCAATAATCAATCCGCTATCATAGGGATGGCTATTCGGATGTGTAAAAAGTGTAACCAATCCACCATGTCTCTGATGAAAATTTACAAAACGGTTAAAATCCACATCAAAAATCGCATCTGCATTTAAAAGGAGGAAATCTGATGTTAATTTATCTTTAATTTTAAACAGTGCACCTGCATTCCCAAGCGGCTCTTTTTCAAAGTAATACTCAATATGTACGCCAAAAGGTTTGCCTGTCACTGGAGAAATTCCAGTACCATCTCCAAAGTAATCCATGATAATATTTCCCAGATGACTCACAGTAATGATAATGTCATTAAATCCCTGATTCTTTAAACATTCGATTTCTCTTTCAAGTACAGGAACTCCTTCAATTTTTATCATCGGCTTGGGAATATCTTTCGCCACAGAAGAAATACGGGTTCCTTGTCCACCTGCCATAATCACTGTTTTCATTTCTTTAATCCCTCGGTGCATAATCTTCTGGTGTGTAATGAATCACACGTGTTCCACCATCTTCAAATTTAAACGGAATATATAGTAGGTCACGCATTGCCAATCGAACAGCTTCCTGCCGTTCAGGTTGCACATAAAAACTAGAAATCCTCCGCCACCAGCCCCCAGAAGTTTTCCTCCCAAAGCACCTGCTGCAATACCCTTCGCATATAATTGATCAATACAGTTTGTAGAAATCGCCGTTCCTGTCTGTCGTTTCAACTTCCAAGTATAAGCCAATAATCTACCAAAATCATCAATATCCTTCGCTTTATCAGTTAGTACCTTCTCTGCTTCACCAACCAATGACAACATTTCTTTTAGTTGAGCTGTTTTATCGAACTTCCCTGATGCATTTGCTTTCTGAACATCAGAAGAAAATCGAGTAAAACCAGTAAAGAACATCATTAAATTCTGGTTGAGTTGTTTTTTTCTCTCAGGCGAGATGATTACCGGTAGAACTTCATAACCATTGGCATTAAAATTGATACGATTAAAACCGCCAAACGATGCGGCAATCTGATCTTGCCAGCCACCTGCTTCCTGGCACAAATTACGCTCCAAAAAAATTGCTTCATCTGCCAATTTCTTCTTATCGGCATATTTGCCTTTAACGCATAAAAAGCATTCAGCATTCCTACAGCAAAAGAACTAGAAGTTCCCAAGCCAGAACGTGCCGGAAGATCTGCCTCATAAGTAAGACGAATCTCATGCATGTCTAACATCTTCATTGCATTTCGAATTGCCGGATGCTGAATATCTTCAATATTCGTCACACGCTCTGTCTTTGCATATGATAATTCTGTAGAATAATCAAAGAATCGAGGTAAATGACGTACATTCACATAACAGTATTTATCAAATGTGGTCGACAGAACAGCTCCGCCGTGTTCCATAAAGAAACTCTCCATATCGGTTCCGCCACCAAAAAAAGACATGCGGAATGGTGTTTGTGTAATAATCATTTGCTTTTTAACCTCATATAAATTTTATAAACAATTTGATCATCTATTTGCTCATCAAACTTTCTTGCAAATAAATAATCAGATGCCATAAGTTCATCAAAATCTGTATTTCTCCAAGTGTACGGTCTTCCTCTTTTCCAATCTATATCACGCATATTCGCATGATAGTCATCTATAATATAAGAATAAAGATTATTCTTATATGAGCTGTTATAAACAAGAGTTTGCAAGAAGACTTCATCACAACAATAGGTATCTTTATAACATTTTAAAATATCTTGCTCCTTAGATACCACATACCGTGCTAATGAATCTGTAATACTGAACCATTGACTTCCAATTGCTACATTTTCATATATACCGTATTTTTTTACTCTATCTATCCCCATCAACTTCTGAACAAAAATACTTAGCAATCGCAATTTATTACATGTTTTTTTGAGAATTCCTGCCTTCGCCACATTTCCCAATTTTTCTTGATAAAGCCAATAATATTGGCATCGTTTTCTTGCATCTTTGTTAGTACTAAAATGAATAAACTCTTTTCCTTTATTATTCTCAAAAAACTCATGTATTTCTTTCTGTGTCTTTATTGGAAGGTCCATTCCGGAGATTAAATGATAATAATCATAGTTTCCTTTTATAGCAGCTTTTAAAAGTTCCAATTCTGCCTCAATTAGGCTCTTTCCTCCCCACGTTATATTATGCGGATTAACCAAATAAATTTTCGATTTTTGTACAGAAGGTTTTAATGTTCTCTGAAATATTTCAAATGAATCCGCGACTTTTTCATCAATATGAACATAAAGATCATTTTTTCATCATCAAGCAGTTCTAAAAGCTTTGCTACTTGATCAAATCGTGTATGTACAATAATTAAATAAGCAAATTTCATTAGCGCCTTTTCCTCATAATTATTTCCGTTTTTCAACAACACTACTTGCAGGAACATCCTTTGTCATCAATATTCCTGTATCAATAATGCTATCTTTTACAATTGTGACAATGTTCAGTATCGTCATAATGTTTCCAAACTAGCAATAATCTTCATTAGTGATACTTTTTTATTGAAAACTCTGACTCTTAATTCTTCTCATCGTATCAAAAAACACTCGATGTTCTAGAAGTATTCATATTTACTGCCCCATTGTTTTTTTATAAATTTCCATCAATTGTTCATAATTATCTTCCGGTCTATATTTTCGCTCATAATCCAACCGTGCATTTTTTCCAATTTCAGAAATCAGTTCTGGCTTACTCCATAATTCAACGATACATTTCTGAAAACCTTCAATATCACCTAATTTTATCTTATAGCCATTCTTTCCATCTTCGATTGCTTCTGTTGAAAAGCCGAGGTCAGTTGCTATCAAACCTTTTCCAAGACTTTCCGTTTCGATTTCGACCATAGAGCAACCTTCGTACCAAATAGATGGGAAAACTACAAATTCTCCACCCTTCACAATTGATAGGCATTTATCGTGCTGCGTATATCCAAGGAAGTAAACATTGTCGTGTCCGTCTGCCCAATGCCTAAACTCTTCTTCAAGTGGACCTCCACCCATTACGACCAAAGGAATGTCAGGTAGCTCATCCCATATCTTCATTAGGATTCTAATACCCTTTTCCTCACCAATACGACCATAAAAAACAGCGTACCGCTCTGGCAAACCCTCAACTTTTACCGCCTTGAGATTTGCTTCTGCATCAGGTACAAAATTATATTTCTTGATAATTTTATTTTTATCAAATCCTATATTTGTCAGAAGTCGAATTTGATTTTCATTTAAACAAATATAACGATCAATCTGCTTGTAAAAGCTTTTTCTTATACGGTGATAGGTGAAAATTCCTGCCACAATGAAACTCTGCAATCTGGAGTTTTTAAAACACCCGTATTTGCACATACGAAAATACTTTCCATCGCCGCATTCATTACACAGTTCTGTTCCTCTCAGAGATGTTGAACATGGACAAACAAAACGGGTGTCATGTAATGTGGCTACAACTTTCACTCCGCTTCGTTTAGCTGCATACAGAATTGATGGTGAAAGTAATGGAAAAAAAGTATGAATATGTACAATATCCGGTTTTTCTTTCTCAATCATTTGTCGTACTGCTCTGTAATTTTTTGAACTCCACAGCATTCCAAATGTTGCCGATAGCTTTCCAATCAATCCTGCATTGTCGAACTCATCATTTGAAACCGTATATTTAATCACTTGATTTCCGTGACTTTCCAGCAACGCAGTTTCGCTCTTGAATACCTGATCATCACCACTTGCTGAACCTTTTCTATGGAAATTGTGTATTGCCAATATTTTCATAGTCAGTTCTCCCCATTCACAAAAGCTTCTTCATACTGTCCACAGATTTTATCCCACGTATACTCTTCTGCCACACGCTTCTTGGCTCTCTGACCCATTTCTGCTATTTCATCTACGCTCATTAGATCAGCTTTATCAATGAGTTTTGAAAGACTGCCTGGCTTGCGGCTCCAATATAACGCGCAATCTTCTGCAACCTCTTTATTAAATCCAACATCAACCAGCAGATTCAAGTCCGTACTTCCAAGAGCCTCAATCAGTGAAGTTGGTGCCACCAACTGTATGGCCATGAAAATATGCATATGCATTCTCACGAATTTTTTTTCAGTAATTCCTGATCGTATACAGTACCAACAAATTTAATTCTATCGTCACTCTTGAAATGCA
>ENA-OQCE01000189-OQCE01000189.1-human-gut-metagenome-genome-assembly--contig:-NODE-189-length-29366-cov-2.203085_pt1 | contig 29366 bp, 26 predicted proteins | sample MGYA00242495_ERZ504572 | MGnify/ENA primary metagenome ERZ504572 (study PRJEB26092, sample SAMD00036228) | human gut metagenome | host: Homo sapiens | study: EMG produced TPA metagenomics assembly of... | reverse complement strand
TGTACAAGTCGAAGAGGTATGGACACCAAGCGTGCATCCACCGGTGAGTTTGAAGCATTAGAACTTCGCGACGGAGACAAGAGCCGTTACCTTGGAAAGGGCGTGCAGAAAGCCGTTGAAAACATCAACACCGTGATCAATGGGACACTACAGGGAATGGATGCATCCGATACCTATGCAATTGACAAGGCAATGATCGATGCGGACGGAACAAAGGACAAGTCAAAACTCGGAGCAAATGCAATTCTTGCTGTTTCCATCGCATGTGCCAGAGCGGCAGCAATTTCACTGGATATTCCGCTTTACCGTTTTCTTGGCGGGGCTTCCGGGAACCGTCTTCCGGTTCCGATGATGAATATCGTAAACGGTGGATGCCACGCACTGTCTTCCGGACTGGATGTACAGGAATTTATGATTATGCCGGTAGGAGCACCTTCCTTTAAAGAATGTCTCAGATGGTGTGCGGAAGTATTCCATGCACTGGCTTCTATTTTAAAGGACAGAGGACTTGCCACATCCGTTGGGGATGAGGGTGGTTTTGCACCGGCACTGAAATCGGATGAGGAAGCAATCGAGACCATTCTTGAGGCTGTAAAGAAAGCCGGATATGAGCAGGGGAAGGACTTTAAGATTGCAATGGATGCCGCTTCTTCCGAGTGGAAGACCGGAAAGAAAGGCGAGTACAAACTGCCAAAGGCGGAACCGTATATACTTCCGGGCAGCTGATTGACCACTGGAAAAAGCTTGTGGAGAAATATCCGATCATTTCCATAGAGGATGCACTGGATGAAGAGGACTGGGAAGGATGGCAGAAGCTTACCGCTGAGCTGGGGGACAAAGTACAGCTTGTCGGTGATGATCTTTTCGTTACCAATACCGAGCGTCTGGCAAAGGGAATCCGCCTTGGTTGCGGAAATTCCATTTTGATTAAGTTAAACCAGATCGGTTCCGTCTCTGAGACATTAGAGGCAATCAAGATGGCACACAAAGCCGGATACACAGCCATTTCTTCTCACCGTTCCGGAGAGACAGAAGATACTACAATTGCAGATTTAGCTGTCGCATTAAATACCTGTCAGATCAAGACTGGAGCTCCGAGCAGAACAGAGCGTGTGGCAAAATACAACCAGTTACTCCGTATCGAAGAAGAACTTGGCGCAGCAGCTGTTTATCCGGGTATGGGAGCATTTAACGTACAGAAGTAGTATCCGGATATTATAATTGACAATATCAAATTTTTGTTTTACATACTTCAATTTTTTTCTTCTTATTTGAGAGAGACCGTAAGGTCTCTCTCATTTTGTGCATGTATCCGAAAAAAGCAGAAAAATTTTAAAAAGTGCAAAACATTGACGATACAGGCATAAGAAACTATAATAGGGACAGAAACAAAAGAGGGAGGGAATTGTTTGTGAAAAAGAAGGGTAATATTTCTATTAAAGCAAAATTACTTGGAATTATTATTCCGGTAGTAATTGCGATTATACTGATTCTGGTGTTTACCGCATATCATGTATCATCCGGAATTATCGAGAGTTATTCCAAAAATTTACTGGAATCTTCGGTAAACAGTCAGGCATCAAAAATTGAGGCATGGCTTGAGGAAAATCTGGCATCCATGCAGATGGCAAAGAACATGATTGAAAAATTACACCCGGATGAGGCGCAACTGCAGACCATTTTGGATGCATCCTGCGGATACAGTGAAAATTATCCGGAGGGTCTTTTCCTTGCAGATGCCAATGGCAGCTTTTTAAAAGGTACAGACTCCAAAAGCAGGAGCCAAATCCGAAGGAAAGTATGTGGTATCAGGAAGGTATGACAAGAGTGAATATGGCGGTTTGGAGTCTGCACATCAGAATCCGGACGGAACGAATGTTGTCAGTGCATCCGGACTTTTGAATGATGGTTCAGATACCGTGCGTGTAATTGCAGCCGATATGACACTGGACCGTATTTCCGTGATTGTAAATTCTTTTATCGAAATGCACGATGCAGAGGCATTTCTTGTGGACAAGGACAGCAGCGTGATCCTTGCAAGCAGGGATTCCGATCTGATTTCCAAGACACTGGGGGCAGACGGACAGAGTGCGTTTTATAAAGATGTGGAGAAAAAGGTTTCCGGCAAATCGTATGATTTCTGTACACTCGATGGAAATATGACGGTATTTAAGGAAGTAAATGGAACCAACTGGCTGCTGGTTTCCTATGTTCCTACGAATGTTGTACTTGCGGATCTGGTAGGATTGCGGAATCTTATGATCATTTTCAGCATTATTTCGATCCTTGTATTGTGTGTTTTGATCGAACGTGTGACGCATGTGGTGATTCGTCCGGTGAAGGAGATGACAAGGGTAATTACCAGCATGGCATCCGGTGACTTTACCGTATCCATGAAGGTGAAAGGAAATGATGAGATTGCTGTGATGGGGCGCAGCGTGGAACATTTTATTGCATCAATGAAGGAAATGATCCGGCAGATGGGACATGTCTCCGACCGTCTGGAAAAACAGGCGGGATCAAGCAAGAATGTTTCGGGTGAAATGAATTCTGCTGCAAATATCCAGTCACAGTCCATGACGGAACTGAATGCAACGGTTGATCAGCTGTCGGTTTCCGTCAATGAAATTGCACAGAACGCAACCCAGCTTGCCGGTGTTGTTGCGGATACCAAAGAGGACAGCGATAAAGTAGAAGATAAGATGCGTACCACTGTGGAAGTATCAGAAAAAGGAAAAGCCGATATGGAGAGCGTTGGAAATGCGCTTCATAATATCGAAATTTCCATACATAACCTCGAAGAAGCGGTTGATAAAGTGGGTACGGCTTCCGGAGAAATCGTAGATATTATAAAACTGATCGGGGATATTGCGGAGGAAACCAACCTGCTCTCCTTAAATGCATCGATTGAAGCAGCGCGTGCAGGGGAAGCCGGACGTGGATTTGCGGTAGTTGCCTCACAGATTGGGGTACTTGCAAAAAACAGTGCGGATTCGGTAGCGCATATTACATCACTCATCAATGAAATCAACGGACTTGTGGATGATGCCGTCAAACAAGGCAGAAGCAGTGCCAGCGATATCGAAAGCAGTGCGGATCTGATTCATACAGCGGTGGATACATTTGACCAGATTTTCCAGAATATCCAGGAAACCAGCCATCTGATAGAGGGTGTGGTAGAAAAAATCAACCAGGTGGATCAGGTGGCAACCAATGTTGCCGCAATTTCCGAAGAACAGGCGGCAAGTTCGGATGAAATTCTTGCCACTTCGGAATCCATGCTCCAGCAGGCAAAGAGTATTTCCAAGAATAGTGAACAGGTCGAAGAGGAAGCCGGAAATCTGGCAGAATCTGCAGACCAGCTGGCGGATCAGGTCAAGCAGTTTCAGATATAGGGAGGGTAAAAGGTCATGAAGAAAGGAATCAGTTGTATGATATGCGCCCTGCTTCTTGTGGGCTGCATGGCAGGATGCGGCAGTACCGGAGGCAAATCCGGCAGTGGAAACGGAATCAAAATCATGATGTCGTTGTCACAGGGAGATGATTTCCGTAACACGATTGTGGAACAGGCAAAAAAGACAGCACAGGAAAAAGGTGCAACACTGGATGTCTATGATGAGGATGGTTCACTGGAGAGTCAGGTGGAACATATCAAACAGGCAGTAAAAGAAAAATACGATGTGATTTTATGTGGACCGGTTAATGCAGATACCGCGCTGGAACTGGAATCACTTGCAGACGGAATTCCTGTTATCTTTTATAACAGTTGTCCGGATGCATCGTATCTGGAGGCCGGAAAATATATGTATGTAGGTTCCGATGAAAATGTAGCGGGAAAGTATCAGGCAGAGTATATTCTGGATAAGTTTTCTTCTTCGGATGAAATCAATGTGGCAATCTTCAAGGGACCAAGGAACCATTCGGCAACGAAAGGACGTACGGGTGCATTGAAGGATACATTGAATGCGTCCGGCAAGAAAATCAATTATGTATTTGAGGATAATGCAGACTGGGATCAGCAACCGCACAACAGATGTTTGAGCTTTTCTTAAAAACCAGACAGTCCTGTGATGTTGTGGTGTGCAACAATGATTCTATGGCAATGGGAATTGTCGATGCATGCAAAGCGGCAGGAATCAGCGGAATGCCAATTCTTGGAATTGATGCGACGGCCGGTGGATGTGCAGCGATCGAGGCGGGAGATATGGCATTTACCGTCTATCAGTCAGGTGTCGGACAGGGAAAGATGGTTGTAGAGACTGCGATTGCTGTGGCAAATGGTTCGGATGTGACAAAACTCGAAGGAGCAACCAAAGATGGACTGTATGTATGGGTACCGTTTGAAAAAGTTGACAGTTCAAATGTAAAAAATTATGAATAGACTTGCAATCGTGCGTGCATTTTGGGATAATAAAAAAAGTTTGAACAAAGGTGGACGTAACAGTGAGTCAAAGAATAAAAATAACGGATTTTATGGCACCGGAGCTGGATGTGTACGCGCGGCTGACCGAAAATCAGCTGCTGAACCGTGCGCATCCGGAAGAAGGAATGTTTATTGCCGAAAGTCCCAAGGTGATTGAGCGGGCACTGGATGCGGGATGCATACCGGTGTCTTTGCTTATGGAAACAAAACATGTTCAGGGAGAAGCAAAAGAAATGATCGAAAGATGCGGGGATATTCCGGTGTATACGGCAGAATTTGATGTGCTGACAAAGCTGACCGGTTTTGCCCTGACCAGAGGGGCACTTTGTGCCATGTACCGGCCGAAGATGCAGGAACCGGAGCAGATTTGTGCCAAAGCCAGACGCATTGCAGTACTCGAAAACGTGGTAAATCCAACCAACGTCGGTGCTATTTTCCGTTCGGCGGCTGCGCTTCATATGGATGCGGTGCTTCTGACGCCGGGATGCAGTGATCCGCTGTACCGGCGCGCCATCCGGGTAAGCATGGGAACCGTCTTTCAGATTCCGTGGACATATCTGCAGACAGAAAACGGGGTGAAAAATCCACCCGGCCAGGCGGTAGGAGCGGATATTGACCATTTGCACCGAATGGGATTTCGTGTGGCAGCCATGGCACTTTCCGGGGATTCGGTTGGAATTGATGATCCGGCACTGGCTGCGGAAGAAAAACTGGCGGTTGTGCTTGGCACGGAAGGGGATGGCCTGGCAGGACATACGATTGCGGACTGCGATTATACGGTCTGTATTCCGATGTCGCATGGCGTGGATTCACTCAATGTAGCGGCGGCAAGCGCCGTGGCATTCTGGCAGCTAGGGAGAAATAATTGTACAATTAAGCATTAATGTGGTACACTATATATTGTTTTTATTAGCTTACAATACTTTTCAAAGGAGAAATATATATCATGAAACTCGGCATTGTCGGACTCCCAAACGTGGGAAAAAGTACATTATTCAATTCACTGACCAAAGCAGGTGCCTTATCTGCGAACTATCCGTTTGCGACCATCGATCCAAACGTAGGAATCGTTTCGGTTCCGGATGAGAGAATCGTAAAGCTCGGTGAACTTTATCATACAAAAAAGGTGACACCTGCCACGATCGAATTTGTTGATATTGCAGGACTTGTAAAGGGTGCCAGCAAGGGAGAGGACTCGGAAACCAGTTCCTTGCCAATATCCGGGAGGTCGATGCGATTGTACATGTAGTGCGCTGTTTCGAGGATACCAATATTATCCACGTCGACGGTTCCATTGATCCGGCGCGTGATATCGAGACCATCAATCTGGAACTGATCTTTTCGGATATTGAGATTCTCGACAGAAGAATTGCAAAGATTGCCAAGCAGGCAAGAATGGACAAGACACTTGCCAAGGAGTTAGAACTTGTTGAGGCAGTCAAGGCACATCTGGAAGATGGAAAGATGGCGAGAACCTTTGAGGTGCCGGATGATGATGACGCACAGATTTGGTTTAAGGGATACAACCTCCTTACTGCAAAGCCTACCATCTATGCTGCAAATGTAGCAGAGGATGATCTGGCCGATGATGGAGCTTCCAATCCGCATGTGGCAAAAGTGCGTGAGATGGCAAAAGAAGAAGGTGCAGAAGTATTTGTGATCTGTGCACAGATCGAGCAGGAACTTTCCGAACTTTCCGATGAAGAGAAAAAGGAATATCTTGATGACCTCGGCGTTTCATCCAGTGGTCTGGATAAGCTGGTAGCGGCAAGTTACAGTCTGCTGGGACTGATCAGTTTCCTGACAGCCGGCGAAGATGAGTGCCGTGCATGGACCATTAAAAAAGGAACCAAGGCACCACAGGCAGCCGGAAAGATCCATACGGATTTTGAACGTGGATTTATCAAGGCAGAGGTTGTCAATTATCAGGATCTGCTGGATAACGGAAGCCTTGCGGCAGCCAGAGAAAAAGGAATCGTTGGCATGGAAGGAAAGGATTATGTGGTTAAAGACGGTGATGTGATTCTTTTCAGATTTAATGTCTAGTCAAGAAATATGTGATAGTTATGTGGGAGCATATGACAGAGCAGCAGTATCAACATGAGGTTATTGTGCCGGACAAAGGCTTTCCGTTTAAACTTTTTTTATTCGAGGGATACAGCGGAAAATATATCAGGGAGAAACACTGGCACCGGTCCATTGAGATTTTTGCAGTGCAGGAAGGAGAACTTGATTTTATTCTTGACACAACGCATTATCATCTGGGGGAAGGCGAGTTCATCATTGTCAACAGCAACGAGGTGCATGCGATCCATGCGAACAGGCCGAATCACACGATTGTGCTGCAGATTCCGCTGAATCAGTTCGCGTCGTACTTTACGGGCGAGCAGTTTATCTGGTTTTCGCACAGTGAACGGACATACGATGAGCAGGTGGCATGTCTGATCTTTCGTATGTATAAGGTGTATCGGATGCAGACAGATGGCTATGATTTTGAAATTTTAAGTATGTTTTATCAACTATTACATATTCTGGTAAAGAAATACAGGAAGCTGGATGTGCAGGATGAATTGCTCAAAAGCAATCAGCAGCTGAACCGGCTCGGTATGATTACATCCTATCTCAAGGATCATTATATGGAAGATATTTCGCTTGGAAAACTGGCGGGAATATTCGGATATTCGCCGTCTTATCTGTCAAAAATGTTTGTACGCTATGCGGGCATCAATTATAAGGATTATCTGCAAAATATCCGGTTAGAACATGCGGTAAAGGATTTGGAAAATACGGATAAGCAGATCGTGGATATTGCATTTGATCATGGATTTGCCAACAGTAAAGCGTTTACCAATCTGTTTCGCAAGCGGTATGGAATGCTGACGAGTGAATACCGAAAGCAGCTTGTTAAGAAAAAGCAGAGGGAATCATATGCCCATCATCGGGCATTGCTGGAAAAAGACAAAAAAGTGACATTGTAAAGACAAAGAAAGGCATGTCTCCATGGCTACCAAACTGTTATACTCAGAAAAAATGAGTATGAGGAGGTAATCATGGAGATTTTTTCTGTTAATGATGAAAAATTCCGTAAATACGGTAAGGTTTGGAATAACATCGAATGCACAAAACTGATAAAGGGGATGGAGCACACACCGCTTCCGGAGGATGTTATTTATGTGCCGTCAGTCGAGGAGCTTGAAGCGGTTCCGGAAGCAAAGACATTCAGCGAGCGTGTCTTTGGCGGACTTCCAATCCAGATTGGTTACTGCAACGGAAACAATCACAAGTTAAACGCGGTAGAATATCATAGAAATTCCGAAATCAACATTGCGGTAACGGATATGATCCTTTTATTGGGATGGCTGCCGGATGTAACGGATGAATTTATTTATGATACAGCAAAAATCGAGGCTTTTAAGGTTCCGGCAGGAACGGTCGTTGAAATGTATGAGACGACACTTCATTATGCACCGTGCAACGCAGCAGACGGTGGATTTAAGTGTGTTGTGATCTTGCCGAAGGGTACAAACACACCGATTGATTTTACCCTTGCAGCAGATGGTGAGGACAAACTTATGACCGCGAAAAACAAGTGGCTGATCGCACATGAGGAGGCTGCCATCAAGGGTGCATTTAATGGATTAAGAGGAGAGAATATATCACTTTAACCGTGCTTGCGGATGCGATTGCTTGTCCTTTGACAGAAAAAAAGCTATAATAAAAGAAAGCTTTTGAGGAGAAGGTAGAGTTATATGAAAAAGAAAATCGTATCAACTTTAGTTGTGATTGGATTGCTTATTGTACTTGGGGGATACAGTTACAACGTTCAATATAGGCAGAAACCGGAAATTAAACATTTTACCGCTTTTTTCAGTGTTACGGGCAGACCACTGGGAATGCAGAACGATATAAAGGAAATCATTGCTGACAAGATCGGAGCAGACTGCGAGGAGAACTGGCTGGTTGGACAATCCAAGGAAGAGGTGCTCAATTCGTACATTGCTTCGGGAGAATATCCGGATTTTATTCTTGGAGAGAAAGCATTACTGGAGGCAGATGCTTTGATCCCGATTGATGAATACTGGGATGATTATCCGAATATCAGGAATTATCTTTCGGAGGAACAGTGGGAGCGCTTCCGGCAGGAAGACGGACATATTTACTGGATTCCACAGTTTTGTGTGTCTCAGGGAGAGAATGTTGAAGTGACGCATACGGGCGAGGCATTCTGGATACAGACGCGCGTTTTAAAATGGGCCGGATATCCGAAGATTACAACGGTGGATGAATATTTTGATCTGATCGAAGCTTATGTGCAGGCGAATCCGGTCATGCCGGGCGAACAAAAAAATGTTCCGTTTACCATGTTGTGCGATGACTGGAGATTCTTCTGTCTGGAGAATGTGCCGCAGTTTCTGGATGGATATCCCAATGACGGAAGTTGTATGGTTGATCCCGGGAATGATCAGGTCATTGATTATAATACGACGGAGACTGCCAGACGGTATTTTCAGAAGCTGAACGAAGAGTACCGCAAGGGTATTTTTGATCCGCAGTCGTTTACCAGTACATACGAAGAATATCTGGATAAATTAGGAACCGGTGCTGTTCTCGGAATGGTTGACCAATGGTGGCAGTTCTATTACAATCTGGCAGAGCCTTATGAGACAAACGGACTGAGTGATCTGGGGTGCGATTATGTTCCGCTTCCGATTACAATGGACAAAGGTACGTCAAACCAGTGGCATACAAGCCGGAATGCAGAGATGGATACATCGAGCGGACTTTCGATTACCACATCCTGTGAAGATGTGCAGGGGGCACTTCAGTTTGTAAATGATCTGCTGGATTCCGATATTACGAAGCTTCGATTCTGGGGAGAAAAAGACCTGGACTATTCGGTGGACGAAAACGGTATGTTCTATATGAATAGTGAACAGGGAAAACGTCACGGAGACAGCGTGCTGAATGAATCTCATTTTTGTCCGTATTCGTATTTTCCACGAGTAGAAGGTCTGCTTGACGACGGAATCAATGCATTTTCGATGGAGTATCAGCCGGTGGAGTTTATGAAAAGCCTAAAGCCCGACATACGGGAGTGTTTTGAAGCGTATGGTGTACAAAACTATGTCGAGCTGCTGGGAACAAATGAAGCGCCCGGCGCATGGTATCCGATGTATTCGTATACACAGTCTTTGTCATCAAAATCCAAAGGCGGCATGATTCGTGATGAAATCGACGCGGTCAAGAGAAGCTGGTTACCGCAGGTGATCATGAGCGATGACTTTGCATCGACATGGGATGCATATATGGCTGCATATCAGGAATGCAATCCACAGGACTATTTCGATATCCTGCAGAGGCATGTGGATCAGATTCTTCAATAATACGACAATTATGTGATATAAGTGATAGAAATAAAATCCTCATTCATAGTGCGATATTTTTGATCGTACACGGATGGGGATTTTATTTACGCTGAGCAATGAAAGGACAGGCAGATGGGAGAAGTAAATGGAAGTGTTGAAATTGTATATTCATGTGAATGGCTGCGAGAAGGTGGAATCTGAATGCGCTACCGTACAGATGATTTCGTTTGACGGAAGGTGCGATGGAGATTATTTCAGAGGAGAGATCCTTCCGGGCGGTGTGGATACGCAGATTTATTATAAGGATCAGCCATCAAAATTATCGGCTCGTTATCTAGTGCAGGGAATCGATCATACGGGGCGCGGATGTCGGATATTTATCGAAAATAACGGAATCATGTATGACGGTGAAACGATTACCAGACCGGTCATCTATACGGACAGTATTGCACTGAAATGGATGGAAACGGCATCTATGTATGGAACCCTTACGGTTGTGGAAGGACAGCCGGTAATCACGATTTATACGGATAAGAATAAAAATAGTGGAAAAGGGAGCGCAACATGAAATTTATCATAGAACAGAGTGCGTATTCCGGGGTTTTGAAGATCGCAGGAAAAGTTGCACATGACATGGAACTGTGACCGGCACGCTGCCGGAAATCCGTGTTGTCGAAACGATCGATCATGAAGAGGTAAGAAGCAGTGCAGCCCGTGAACTGACGATCATTGTCGCAACGATGGAGCATAGCAGGTGGCTGGATGCACAGAAAAATATCCCGACGGATGTGTTAAAAGGAAAACGGGAGTGCTACGGATGGTTTTTCCCGGATGATGGCTTGCGGGAGAGACTGCTTGTCATTGTCGGAAGCGATAAGCGGGGAACGATATACGGACTGTTTCATTTGTCGGAGATCTTTGGTGTATCCCCGTTTGTGAACTGGTGTCATGTGGTGCCGGTGCATCGGGATGAAATCCGGCTGAGCACGGATATGGCATGTATTGCAAAGGAACCATCGGTGGAATACAGGGGATTCTTTATTAATGATGAGTGGCCTGCTTTCGGTACCTGGAGTGAGTACCATTTCGGGGGACCGAATGCGAAGGCATACGAGCCGATCTTTGAACTGCTTCTTCGCCTGAAAGGAAATTATCTCTGGCCGGCGATGTGGAGTGCGCGGTTTGAGGATGACGGTCCGGGACTTCTGAACGCAGAACTTGCGGATGAGTACGGCGTGATCATGGGAATGTCGCATCATGAGCCGTGTCTGCGGCAGGGTGAGGAATACAAATATCTGCGCGGAAAAGACAGTATTTACGGAGATGCGTGGAATTTCAAGACGAACCGGGAAGGAATCATAAGATTCTGGGAAGATGGTCTGAAGCGGAGCGGTAAATTTGAGAATGTGATCACGGTTGGTATGCGTGGAGAAGCGGACACCGCGATCATGGGAAAAGGGGCAACGCTTGCGGACAATATTGAACTGCTCAGGGACGTGCTCAGAACGCAGCGAAAGCTGATCCGGGAGAATGTCAATGAAGATCTGTCGAAAGTTCCGAGAATGATCGCTTTGTACAAGGAGGTGGAGGCTTTCTTCTACGGGGATGAGACGACGCAGGGGTTGATCGGATCCAAGGAGCTTTATGATGTGATCCTGATGCTTTGCGATGACAATTATGGAAACTTAAGAACGCTTCCGACGGAGGAGATGCGTAAGCATCCGGGCGGATACGGTATGTATTATCATTTCGATTATCATGGGTGGCCGACCTCCTATGAGTGGATCAACAGTTCCTATCTTCCGAAAATCTGGGAACAGATGACGCAGGCCTATGATTTCGGAGTACAAAAACTCTGGATCGTCAATGTGGGAGACATTGCAACGCAGGAATTTCCGTTATCGTTTTTTATGGATCTGGCTTATGATTTTGAGCGTTGGGGAACGACTGCACCAAATACGACGGATGCCTATACCAGACTGTGGGTAAAGCGGCAATTCGGCAGGCTGTCGGAAGTGCAGCAGGCGCAGATTGCGGATATCCTGACGGATTATACAAGGATGATACACAAGTGCAGACCGGAGGCGTTAAGACCGGAAACCTATCATGCAGCAAATTATCGTGAAGGTTCACGGGTGCTTGCGGAGGTCGGGCGGGTGATGCAGACCGCACAGGATTTGTACGATGAGCTGGAGCGTGTTGCGCCCGAAATACTTCCCGCTTATGTTGCGCTCGTCTGGTATCCGGCGATGGGAACGATGAATGTGCTGAAGCTTCAGCTGTTGTCCGGAATGAATCATTATCTGGCAGAAATCGGTGCACTCAGTGCCAATGATTATGCGAAAGAGGCAAAGGCATGTCTGGATGCCGATCAAAAGATCATAGAGCAGTATCATCGGACAGATGATGCGCGCTGGTACGGAATGGGACTGTCGCAGCATATCGGGTTTACGAATTGGAATGAGGATGAGTGTAAGAACCCGCTTCTGATGCAGGTGTTACCGCTGCAAAAGCCGACGATTATAGCAACGGTGGACGGTACCGTGCAGCATGTGGAAGGCAGTCCGTGGCTGAATCAGAGAATGACGATTTCGGATTTTCTGAATCCGGAATGCAGATGTGCTTCGATCAGCCTGTACAGCAGAAGCGAACTTCCAGCATCGTTTCGGGTGATCGAAAAGGCCGAATGGATCGTACTGTCCGCAATGGATGGAACGCTTGACGGTGAAGAGCACAAGAGACTCACCATTGATGTCACAGTGGACGAGAGTGCGCTTGCGATGGCACTCACCGATGGAAGGACGCAGGGAATGATCCGGCTGGAATTGCCGGCGGGCATCTGCAAGATCAGCGTGCCGGTCGACCGGTCAACGTATGAATATGGAAACAATACGTTTGTGGATACACAGGGATGGATCGCAATCGAGGCGGAACATTACAGCAGATGCAAGGACGGTTTTGATCGGGAAGGACAACCGATGCAATGGAAATGTCTTGCCGGCTACGGAAAGACTTTATCTGCGATGAAAGCATTTCCGACGGATTCCTACGCAGATGCAGAGAATGGGGCACCGTATATCGAATACAGCATCGTGACAAAGCAGGCGGGGGATTATGAAGCGGAATTTTATATGCAGCCGTCAAATCCTGTGACAACAGAGAACCGATTGCAGTATGCAGTGTCCGTGAACGGTGTTCAAATGCAGATTTTGGATGCCGTTACGGATGATTTTAAGATCGGAGATCATCAGCCTGTGTGGGCGCGCGGTGTGCTGGATCAGATCCGGTGCCGGAGTGTACCGGTGCAACTGGAACAGGGAATCAATACGATCAGGGTCTATCCGGTCACGCCGGGCTTTGTGCTTGAGAAGATCGTGATCTATCCCCATGGAAACAAACCGGCAGAAGCCTATCTTGGACCGACAGAAACGTATCGGTGCAGGAGCTGATCATATATCAATACAGTGAGGAGCATGTCAGTCCATTTGCGGAAAGGAAATTTGGCAAGGGCTGACCGAAAGAGGAAGGAGAAAAATATGGCAGGAGCTTATGAAACAAAACAGTACCGCAATGTATTTGCGGAGTATGGTTATTCGGAAGAAGAAATCGAAAAAAGAGTACAGGAGACATTTGAGACGATTTTTCATGGCAGCGAAGAGGAGCGCTTTTACCATGAAGCCGGGGAGGATATGGGATTTATGGAAGATACCGGCAATCATGATGCGCGGACCGAGGGCATGTCGTATGGCATGATGGTCTGTGTACAGCTGGATAAGAAAGAGGAATTTGACCGTCTGTGGAAGTGGACAAGAACTTATATGTATATGGATGAAGGACCGGGAAAGAATTATTTTGCATGGTCCTGCGCTTTGGACGGCACAAGAAATGCGGACGGACCGGCACCGGACGGGGAAGAGTATTTTGCTATGGCATTGTTCTTTGCATCAAGAAGATGGGGAGACGGAGAGGGCATTTTTAATTACAGCAGGGAGGCAAAAGCGATCCTGCATGAGTGTGTGCATAAGGGAGAACCGGGACATCCGGGCGATCCGATGTGGGAGCCTTCCAACAAACTGATCAAATTTGTCCCGGGACTGGATTTCAGTGATCCATCGTATCATCTGCCGCATTTTTACGAGCTTTTTGCGGAATATGCCGATGATGAGGATCGTAAGTTCTGGAAAGGCGCTGCCGAAGCAAGCCGGGCCTACCTGCATAAAGCCTGTCATCCGGATACCGGATTGTCGGCAGAGTATGCGGATTATGACGGAACCCCGCACAGCGCGCATCAGGAGATCTTCGGCCGCCACGACTGGTATTACAGTGATGCCTATCGCACGATCGCAAATATCGCGATGGACCATCTGTGGTTTGACAAGGACCCGTGGCAGGTGCAGATTGCAGAGAAATTCCAGAAATTTTACTGCGAGGATCAGAAGGATCACTGGGACGGCGTCTTTTTGACCGACGGAACCAGACTGGAGGAGAAAGCACTGCATCCGGTAGCCATCATTGCGGTCAATGCCGAAAGTGCACTGGCTGCGGACGGAACTTATGCGAAACAATGTGTTGACAAATTCTGGAACACACCTCTTAGAACCGGTGAGAGACGGTATTACGACAATTTTTTGTATATGTTTGCGATGCTTGCTTTATCGGGAAATTACCGGATCTATTAGAAATGATGATTCGAAAATGAGGTATTGGGAAAGGAGGAGAAAATGGGACACAGTGAGGAAATGATCCAAAAGGCGATCGCACAGGAAAACGGCAAGGTACATGTGAATGCACAAAGCATTCCGGAAAAATATCAGCAGAAGAGAGCCGATGAGGCCGGAGTGATCGAGCATATCCGCTACCCATCAAAAGATTATTTTTTAGCTGGAAAAGAAATCACAAAGGAAGCAAATGTTTATCTTCCGTATGGTTACAGCCGGGATAAAAAGTACAACGTGCTCTACCTGATGCACGGAATCGGCGGAGACGAAGCCGAGTGGGGAATGGTTGATGAGGATTCGCTGGTAAAAAGAATGATGGACAATCTGATCTATTACAAAGAAATCGAGCCGTTCATCGTGGTGACACCAAACGGACGATCCACCGAAAACTGTGCAAGAGAAGGTTCGGATTATAACTCGTTTTATGTGTTTGGCAAAGAATTGCGTTCGGATCTGATCCCGTATATGGAAGCGCACTATTCGACCTATGCGGTGGAAGGCGATCCAAGTGCTTCAAGAATGCACAGAGCGATGGCGGGACTTTCGATGGGAGGGATGCAGACGATTAACATCGGAATCGGAGAATGTATGGATCTGTTCAGTTATTTTGGTGCATTTTCCGCAGCACCGACCAGCAATCTGGCGGAGAAGACAGCAAAAATATTAGAGGATACTCCATATACCGTTGATTATTTTTACAATATCTGCGGAATGGAGGATGAGATCGCGTACGACAGCGCGGCAGCAGCTGCAAAGAATCTTCCTGATTTATGCGATAAATTAACGGAACCTGATAATTTTATCTGGCAGGAATTAAAAGGCATGCATGATTTTCATATCTGGTATCTCGGCTTTTTTAATTTTGCGCAGATAGCCTTTAAGTAAATTGACGCGCGGTGTTATTTTTACCAGTAAATGTAAAATTTCGCCGCGCGTGATTTATTTTATGTACAACGTTAAAACAAGCAGAATAAGGATTGGAAGTGTCCCAGCATGCGGGACAAAAATCACTAAAACATCACAACAAATTACACGCCTTGTTCAAAATCCAAGCCGGCAAACCTGAATTATTTTACTGCAATTTGTCGGCTGTTCTTCTATAGTTTTTCCCTGTTTTTGTCGGCTTTGATTTTGCTACTATTAAGGTACACGAAAATCTATTTAAGGAGGAAAATAGGAGTGGGAAAAATGTGGAAAATGGGGGCGTGTATTGCACTATCCGCGGCAATGATGCTCACGAGTGTAGGCGGTATGCTGCCGTCGGATTGGGGTATTGATACGGTATATGCGGATGAGACACAGACAACAACCAAGACGTTCGCCGCGAACCAGCTGACAAAGGCTTTTGCAGGTGGCGCTGATGGAACTTCCTGTGAATCAGGGGAAGAAGGTTGGAATGTTGTGCTGAAACATGATGATGCAGAGCACAAGTATCCACAGGCAGTATGGAATTTGTCTGAGTCCTTTGATCTTGCAAATGTAGAGTCTGTTACCTTCAATGTTAAAAGTCAGGAAGGCGTTATTGCTTTGAAGCTTGGAATGACAAATGCATCGGGCTGGTATGATGATGTGGAAGCATGCTATGGTCAGAATGGACAGAAACAATATACGATCGTTCCGGAAAAGACGGAAGGAACGTTTGATAAAGTCGTAATTATGACAACCCAGAATGATGCGTCATTTTGTTTGACCAGTGTGGTTGTAACGTTAAAAGAAGGAAGCGGAAGCCAGATTACTCATGGCGAGAACATCATTGATAATGGAGATTTTTCAAATCAGGATTTCTCATCCTGGAGTGCTTCATTAGGAGGCGCCAAGATTACAGCGGAACCTGTTGAAAATGGAGCTGATATTGGTGTTACAACATGTGGTGCTATTACAAGATCCAAAGATCCGTCAAAATCATATGAATGTTTTGCACAGGACATCACGGAAAACGTAAGCGAAGGCGAAGAATATGAGTTTTCTTTTTGGGCAAAATTGTCGGATGATTATAATAAAGAATTGAAAGATTCTCAGAAAACTGTTCAATTTCAGCCGTATTATGAGAATGGAGATGGTAAGCAGGAGTATGATACAACAGGACTGATTTCCGGTACATCCGCGCAGATTCTTGAAGCTGGAAAATGGACGAAATTCGAAGGAACATACAAGATTCCATCAGGTGCGAAGAAGGTTGTGATTCGTATTTTGGAACAGGGAAATTGGCAGGAACCAGGTTCCTGTATCATGGGAAAATACTATGTGGCAAATGTATCCATGAAAAAGATCACAAAACCAAAACCGGAGATCGAAGAGAACATTCCGGATTGGAAAGCATCCGTTACAGAAAGTCTTGGAAATGGTTCGATCGCAGGTACTGCCATCATGTCAAGTGAGATTTCAGATGATACGTTGATGGCACTTGTCAAGAAGCATTTCAATGCGGTGACATTCGGAAACGAGTTAAAGCCGGATGCACTGTTTAACTATCAGATCGGACAGTCTGTTGATTCTACAACAATTACGTTCCAAGGGAAGGAACTGAAGGTGCCGGTTGTTAATGATAAGCAAGAGAATTTAGATTTCTCACGCGCGGATGCAATGCTGGACAAAATTCTTGAGTGGAATAATGCTAATCCGAACGATAAGATTCGCGTCCGCGGTCATGTGCTGGTATGGCATTCACAGACTCCGGAATGGTTCTTCCACGAGGACTATGATGTTGCAAAGCCATACGCAGATAAGGAAACTATGAACCGCAGACTGGAGTGGTTTATTTTCAGTGTGTTTGATCATTATTTTGGAAAGGCTGCAAACGGAAAGTATGACGGACTCTTTTATGGATGGGATGTTGTAAATGAGGCGGTCAATGGCAATACATACCGTGATGATAAGGTATTTCTGATGCAAGTGATACAAGTACATCGGATACCCGTCATGGAAGCAATTCCATGTGGTGGAGAGTATACAAGAGCAACGAATTCATCATCAATGCTTTCAAGTATGCAAACAAATATGCGCCAAATGATGTAGAACTTTACTACAATGACTTCGGAGAGACAGACAACACCAAGTGTGAGGGTATCGTAAAACTGATCAACGACGTGAAGTCTGCAGATGGAACCAGACTGGATGCTTTTGGTATGCAGGCACATTACAATGTGGACGGTTTTTCGGCTGCACAGTTTAAGAGTGTAGCGAAGAAGTATGCAGCGGCAGCCGGCAAAGTGCAGCTGACTGAGCTGGATTTTAAGGCAAGCAGTACCTACGATGGTACAGCGGCTACAAAGGAAAGCGAATACACCAAGATGGCATACTGCCATAAGAATCTGTATGAGGCGATCAAGGCGTTAAAGAAGGAAGGAGCAAACGTATCCGGCATTACCGTCTGGGGTGTCATTGAGCCGAATTCATGGCTGCATTCCCAGTCGAATCTCGGTGGCGGAGCAAGCGGCTCTGCACAGTGCCCACTGCTTTTTGACGGAAACTATAAAGCAAAGCCTGCTTATTGGGCTTATGTGGATGCAACGAAACTTCAGCCGGCGATTCAGAAGGTTACCATTACAGAGGCGAAGGATGGCAATATTGCAGGAGAAACCTATACGATCGATCAGGGTGCGGTACAGGCAGAATTTATCCCGGTTTGGGATGCAGACGGTCTTACCGTACAGGTAAAAGTAAAAGATACAACCGTAAATGACGCAGATGCCGTTACGGTATATGTAGATCCGGACAATTCGGCATCGGATATCACACCACATAAGGTGACGGTTGCAAGAACAGCTGCTGCTGCGATCGCAGGCGGATATCAGGCAACCGTCAAGGTTTCGATGAAGGGTTTGAAAGTTGCACAGCAGATCAGTCTCGATGTTGTTGTAAACAATGACGGGGAGACAGGAAGCTTTAATGATCTGACCGGAAAGCAGGAGTCAAGCAGCAAGTATTATGCAGTGGCAACCATGAAGCCGGGCATCGAGAAGATCCCGTACGGAACAATTTCGGTTGACGCAGATGCAGATGCCGCATGGGGCAATGCGGTAAACATCCCGCTTACGATCAACAAAGGCTCCGAGCTTCTGCCAATGCAAAGGTTCTCTGGGATGATGACAATCTCTATGTATATGCAACCGTAAACGACGCGGTATTGGATAAAACAGGCGCTCAGACGCATGAGCAGGATTCTCTTGAAGTGTTCATCGACGAGGACAACGGCAAGACCGCTTCCTATGGAGAGGACGATAAGCAGTATCGTATCAATTATAACAATGAGCAGTCCTTCAATGGTAAAAAATGTCTGGCAGAGAATGTCAAGTCTGCAACAAAAACAATCGATGGCGGATACGTGGTTGAGGCTGCTTTCAAGTGGACGGATATCAAGCCGGCAAACGGAACCAAGATTGGTCTGGAACTCCAGATCAACGATGCAAAAGGCGGCAAGCGTATCGGTACGTTAAGTTGGTATGATGAGACCGGAATGGGCTGGTCAGGCTCAAACGTATATGGTACGGTCGAATTAACCGGAAAGACCGGCAGCAATGGCGGCGGCTCGTCTGTAAATCCGGGAACTTCGGATACGAAGCCGGATGTGAAACCGAACGGAAAACAGGATACGAAGCCGGATGTGAAACCGGACGGAAAACAGGATACGACCATTGAGACATCCAAAGTGGAAATTACAGTTTCCGGCGATAAGAAGGCTGAGGCATCGGTAACCATAACAAAGGATGCGCAGGGAAATGTGACCAGCGCAAATGCAACGGTATCGGGATCAAAGGGAACACTTACCGCAGATGTGGTAAAGCAGCTTACCGAGGCGGCAGGAACCGAAGATCTTACGATCATCTGCAGGTTAAGAATGCGAATGGTGATGTGAAATACACGGTTTCCGTTTCCGCAAAGAATGTGAAAAATAATAAATCACTGAAGGCATTTGTTGTCAACCGTAAGACGGGTGAATATGAACTGATCAACAGCAAGACCTATAAGGCTGAGGACGGAAATCTGAATGTAAGTTTTGGAAAGAAGGGCGATTATGTACTTCTGACGACAAAGGAAGCAGCCAGAATTGAAAAAGAAATCCTTAAGACCATCGCTCCGAAGAAAGCAAAGGCAACGGTTAAAAAAGGAAAAACAACGGAGTTTAAGCTTGACAGCAAGCTGAATCAGAACAATGTAAAGAAGGTAACTTACAAAACTTCCAAGAAGTCGATTGCTACCGTAAACAAGAACGGTAAGATCAAAGCAAACAGGAAAGGAACGGTAACGATCAAGGCGACCGTGACTTTAAAGAATGGAAAAACAAAAACGGTATCCATGAAGATAGTCGTTCGATAGAAAATATTGACAGGAATACAATTACTATAGTTTGTCGGTAATTATTCCATAAAAAGCCCTCGTGACGCAAGCGGGGGCTTTTTTTATAATCAAATCACAAGAAAAGCATAATCCCAAAAGAAATCAAGCAGTAATAAGAACGTTGTTGATTTTGCACCGATCCATCTGAATCAGGAAAATCAGGAAAAAAGCGTAAATGTATAAAGAAAAGAAGGTCAAGAAGGCAAGGAGGTAATGATTATGAATGGACCGGCAGCACCAAAGGATCCGGAGAAGAAAAGACCATATTTTTACATTATGAAGGATAAAGAAATCTTCGGAGCAAAACAGGAAGACGGAAGTGCGATCCACTTTATCTATGAAAGTGACGGAAGGCTGATTAACAGCGCACAGATCGTCGGAAATATTACGGATGAGAACATGCTTCGGTTATTGGAGACGGTGGAGGGATTCGGCAAGCTTGTACACAGTATCGGGGTGTCTGTTGAGACCGACAATCCAAAGGAGGAGATGGAGTTCATTTTCCAGATGTACGGGAAAAAAGATCTCTACGGAGGCGGAACCAATCTGCGATGCAGCCTGACCGGAGACGGAATGGAACGGCGCATTTATCTGTCGGATTATACCTGGACAGAGGATGATTATATTCCGGGACAGATCAAGTTCATCATGAGCGTACCGGAAAAGATGGGAAAAGCGAGCGTTCGGTTTTATCTGAACGACGGATATACGGCTCCGGAAGAGGTGGAAGAAGAAGCGGTGGATACGAAATCGGAACTGTACTGCACGATGATCGAGCGTTCTCTCATGAATCTGGGCAACACCTACCGTATCCGCAAAGCGATCGAGAAGGCGAGAGCCGGAAAAGAAGTAACGCTTGCCTATATCGGAGGTTCGATCACGCAGGGGGCGGGAGCAACACCGATCAATACCGCGTGTTATGCCTATAAGTCCTATCAGCTTTTCAAAAGCAGATTTGCGATGAGAGATAACGTTAAATTTGTGAAAGCGGGCGTTGGAGGAACCCCGTCGGAGCTTGGAATGCTCCGCTTTGACAGAGATGTGTTAAGAGACGGCGAGAAGCCGGATATCGTAGTCGTAGAATTTGCGGTCAACGATGAGGGCGACGAGACGAAGGGCGATTGCTACGAAAGCCTTGTGCGCAAGATCTTAAAGCTGGATTGGAATCCGGCGGTCGTTCTGCTTTTTTCCGTATTTGCCAATGACTGGAATCTGCAGGATCGCTTAAGTCCGGTCGGCAGACTGTATGATCTGCCGATGGTCAGTATCAAGGATACCGTGGTGGAGCAGTTTACAAAGAAACCGAACGAGGGAAGGGTTCTGACAAAAAATCAGTTCTTTTACGATATGTTTCATCCGAGCAACCTCGGCCATACCATTATGGCAGACTGTTTACAGTATCTGTTTGAGCGCTGTGATTTGAGCGAACATGCAAGACTTGACGCTTTTGAGAGCGGCCTGACCGAGGAGGGAATGCTTGCACAGCAGCTGCAGATGAAGCCGGCAATCGGCAAAAGCTTTGAGCATGTACGGCTTCTGGATAAGAAAGATGTCTATGCCGGGGCTCAAATCGACGCCGGTGGCTTCTGTGCAACGGATGATCAGCTCCAGAGTGTGGAGATGGATGACCGGTTAGAATTGACACCGGAGTTTCCGTACAATTGGATGTACGATGCAACGATGCCGGAGAATGCTGTCTTTACAATCCGCATCCATTGCAAAGCGCTTGTGTTGATCTTTAAGGATTCCGGAGAAGTGGACGTTGGAAAGGCGTATGTCGATGTGGACGGTGAGCGTCGCATGACGGCGGATCCGCATATTAACAACTGGCAGCACTGCAACGCGATGATCGTGTTCAATGAGGATGAAAGCGCCGACCATACGGTACGCATTGAAGTCGCAGAAGAAGACAGAGACAAGAAGTTTACAATTTTAGGATTTGGTTACGTGTTATAAGGAGGAGTAAAATGGTTACAGTTAAGAATCCGATTTTAATGGGATTTTATCCGGACCCTTCCATTTGCAGAAAGGGAGAGGATTATTATATCGTCAATTCAAGTTTTGTGTATGCACCGGGAGTGCCGATCTTTCACAGCAGAGATCTCGCACATTGGGAGCAGATCGGTAATATTTTAGACCGTCCGTCGCAGCTTCCTGTGGCGGGAGCGGATATCTCAGATGGTATTTATGCGCCGACGATCCGCTATCATGATGGTTTGTTTTATATGATCACGACCAATGTGACGCACGGCAACAATTTTATCGTCACAGCGGAGAATCCGGAAGGACCGTGGTCCGAGCCGTATTATCTCGCGACGATGCCCCGGGCATCGATCCGAGCCTTTTTTTCGACGATGACGGCAAATGTTATTATTGCGGAACCCGTCCGAATCCGGAGGGCGTTCGCTATAACGGGGACTGGGAGATTTGGATTCAGGAATTGGATCTTAAGACCATGAAGCTGGTCGGTGAGAGCATGGCAATCTGGAAAGGTGCGGTAAAGGGATGTATCTGGCCGGAAGGTCCGCATATTTACAAGATCGATGGTTATTATTATCTACTCCACGCAGAAGGCGGAACCGGTCCGGAACATAGTATTACGGTGGCACGCAGTAAGAAGCTGTTCCAGTGGTTTGAAGGCTGTCCGCGCAATCCGATTTTCACACACCGCAATCTCGGTATGGATTATCCGGTCATCTATGCGGGACATGGAGATCTGGTTGATGACGGCAAGGGAAACTGGTATGTTGTAATGCTTGCATCAAGACCTTGCAAAAAGCATAGCAGCATGGGGCGTGAGACTTTCCTTGCCAGGGTGATCTGGGAGAACGGCTGGCCGGTGATCGCTCCGGGAGTCGGACATCTGGAGGACGAATTTACGATCGATATGCCTGAGCATCGCTTTGCGGAAGAAATTACGAATTCCGATGTCATTCATTTCTGGGGAGAACAGCTGGATCAGCGGCTGGTGGCGATCGAGGACTGGACATCCGGAATTTATTCGCTGACCGAACGTGAGGGTGCACTTCGGATGTACCTTCGCAAAGAAAAGATTTCCGAGAGAGCAAACTGTGCATATCTTGGTGTAAGACAGAAGAGTTACCGCTTTGTCGCAGAGACCGGAATGGAATTCTATCCGGACAATGAGTCGGAGACGGCGGGACTTGTGCTTTACCAGAATAATGAAAATCATCTCCGGTTTGAAGTGGTGCGCGTGGATGGAGAAGTTTGTTTTGTGGTTACCAGCTGTATTCACGGAGATGAGCAGACGCTGGCAACAACACGGCTGGAGAAGAAAGGAAAATTAAAGATCCGCCTGCAGTGCCGCAATCAGTGTGCCCGTGTCTGGATTTCGGAAGGCAAAGGATATGTATCCGTTGCGGAAAATCTGGATCTTCTTGCTTACACGACAGAGGAAGCCGGAGGCTTTGTAGGATGCACAGTCGGTGTATATGCGTCTTCCAACGGCAGTGACAGTACAAATTATGCTGATTTTGAATGGCTGACATGCCAGTCGATGGATTGATAGAAAGTGTTTAAGATGAGAAAATGAAATAATGAGTAGACAGACAAAAGAATATGCAAAGAAACTGGTTGCACAGATGACGGTTGAGGAAAAAATGAGCCAGATGCTCTATGAGTCACCGGCGATCGAGCGACTTAATATTCCGGCATATAACTGGTGGAATGAGGCTTTGCACGGAGTAGCGAGAGCCGGTGTCGCTACGGTATTTCCGCAGTCGATCGGACTTGCGGCGACATTTGATCCGGAGCTTGTCGGACAGATCGGGGATGTGGTATCGACGGAAGGCCGCGCAAAATTTAACGAGTTTTCACGGAGAGGAGATCACGGAATCTACAAAGGGTTGACGTTCTGGGCACCGAATGTCAATATTTTCCGCGATCCGAGATGGGGAAGAGGCCATGAGACATATGGCGAGGATCCGTATCTTACGGCGGAACTCGGATGCGCGTACATCAAGGGATTGCAGGGACCGGATCCGGATCATCTGAAATCTGCAGCGTGCGCAAAGCATTTTGCGGTACACAGCGGTCCGGAAGCGATCCGCCATGAATTCGATGCAAAAGCGTCTAAGCATGATATGTATGACACTTATCTGTATGCGTTTAAGCGATGTGTCAAGGATGCCAAGGTTGAGGCCGTCATGGGCGCTTACAATCGCGTGAACGGAGAGCCGGCGTGTGGAAGCAAAACTCTCCTGAAGGATATTTTAAGAGATGAATTTGGTTTTGAAGGTCATGTGGTATCGGATTGCTGGGCGATTCTTGATTTCCACGAGCACCATCATGTGACAGAGAGCGTCGAGGAATCTGCGGCTATGGCAGTAAACAACGGCTGCGACCTGAACTGCGGAAGCGCCTTTTTACATTTGCAGGAAGCTTACGAGAAGGGACTTGTTTCCGAGGAGGCGATCACAAAAGCGGTGGAGCGTCTGATGGAAGTTCGTATTCGTCTGGGTATGATGAAGGATTATCCGTCCCCGTATGAAGACATTACCTATGATAAAGTAGAATGTCCGGAACATGTGAAGTTGTCTGTTGAAGCGGCAAGAAGAAGTCTTGTTCTGTTGAAAAACGAGAATGCGTTCCTGCCGTTGGATAAAAATAAGATACAGACCGTCGCAGTCATCGGTCCGAATGCGAATTCAAGAGATGCGCTGGTCGGAAACTATGTCGGAACCTCTTCCCGTTACATTACTCCACTGGAGGGAATTCAGCAGTATGTGGGGGATGATGTGCGTGTATTATATGCAGAAGGCTGTCATCTGTACAAAGACAAAGTGGAATTTCTGGCAGAGACGAAGGATCGATTTAAGGAAGCGGTCATTGCGGCGGAGCAGGCAGATGTTGTAGTTATGTGCCTTGGTCTTGACGCGACGATCGAAGGCGAGGAAGCGATGCCGGTAATGAATATGCCAGCGGGGATAAACTGGGACTCAATCTTCCGGGACTTCAGGAAGAACTGCTCGAGACGGTTACGGCTGTCGGAAAGCCGGTTGTGCTCGTGATTTCGGCGGGAAGTGCACTCGATCTTTCATGGGCGGATGCGCATGTTGCTGCGATTATTGACAGTTTTTATCCGGGAGCCCGTGGCGGAAAGGCAGTCGCAGAAGCAATCTTCGGTGATTTTTCACCATCCGGAAAGCTGCCTGTCACCTTTTATCAGGGAACGGAAAATCTTCCGGAGTTTACAGATTATGATATGTCCGATCGCACATATCGTTATACGGACAAGAATGTGCTCTATCCGTTCGGTTACGGATTGCATTATGGAACGATCCGTTACGAGAATGCACAGATTTCCTGTGCGCAGTGCAGTGTGAGAGATGCCGTCGATGTGAGTGTGGATGTCATAAATGAGAGTTCCTACACGATCCATGAGAGTGTTCAGGCGTACATTCAGCATGAGGAAGCGGATGCGTATGAACCGGGATATCAGTTGAAAGGAATACAGAGGTTACATTACAGCCGAAAGAGACAAAGCGTGTGACCATATCTCTTAAGGCACGTGACTTTGCGATTATCACGCAGGAGGGAGAATGCGTTGTAAGACCGGGATCTTACCGCATCGCAATCGGAGGTCAGCAGCCGGATGCAAGAAGTGCAAAACTTACCGGAAGTGACGTGGCTGCGCTGGTGGTCCGCAGAGAGGGTGCGCAGACACCAGTTGAGTATTAGCGTGCAGAAATATCATGAAATAATTTTAAATATAGTCTCGTATATGTTATAATGAATTTAATCGGTTGTACGAATGAGGAGCAGGTCGAAAAATCTGCTCCTTTATCGCTTTGTTGTGTGTGAATTTAGAGGGGTTGGTATGAATATCATCGAAAAGTTCATCAAGGTATTGGAAAGATATATGGATAATCTTTCTATTAAGAAAAAATTTATACAGTTATACATTTTCTGTGTTTTATTACCGCTGATCATTACGGACAGTGTCGTCTTATATATTGAAGACAGCATGGAATCGCAGCGGCAGTATCATGAGATGGCAAACGTTGCGAATGCAGTCAGCTATAATATCAGTGCACTGGTGGAGAATGCGGGAGAAATTGCCAAAAGTATGTACACCGATAGAAGGATGAATACCTTTTTGGAGAAGCAATATGAGAGCACTTCGGATTATTATGCGGAATATCAGAATTTCTTTCAGGATTCGACGTTGGAAAACGTACTCGGCATGAATCAGATCGTCTTTACCCTGTATACGGATAATCCTACCGTGGTAAAGGGTGGAAAGATTGATAATATGTCCAATCTGAAGGAAACGGCAGCGTATGAAGCGTGGAAGGAACGAGGCGAAAATGAAGGACTTTTTTTTGTATATGAGCGTAAGAGATATGCCAATTCCTATCATCGTAAGATCATCCTATTGCAGAATCTTGATTTTTTTTCCAAGAATAAGGAAAAGATGCTGCAAATCGAATTTGATTATAACAGTATGATGCGGATGCTGAGACGAATGAAGTTTGACAATGAAGTTCTTATTTGTCAAGGGGATGCGATCGTACTGAGTAACGGATCTTTCAGTGGTGTCGGTAAAAAATTTGACATGATCAGTGTACAGCAGAAGATGGGATACAAACAGACCATTACACTTCACGGAGCTAAACTTGATATTTATGTTTTAAAAGCGGATAATAGAGTGCGGAGTAAGATTGTGCGTTTTCTTCCGATTCTTGGTTTTCTGGTGATCATCAATGTGGTTCTCCCGATGGGATTTGTGCTGCTTCTCAATCATTCGTTTACAAAGAGAATCCGTGGGCTGAGCAAAGTGTTCCAGTCTGTCAACGGTGAGCATCTTGTTCAGATGGCACACGAAGACGGTAGGGATGAGATTGGAAGCATGATCCGGAATTACAATCGGATGGTCAAACGGACCAATGAACTAATCCAGACCGTATACAAGAACAAGATCAAAGAACAGGAAATCCTTGTCGGCAGGAAAAATGCAGAACTATTGGCATTGCAAAGCCAGATCAATCCGCATTTTCTGTTTAATGCGCTGGAAAGTATCCGCATGAGAAGCCTTTTGAAGGAAGAAAACGAGACGGCAGATATGGTCGAAAAACTGGCGATCATGCAAAGACAATATGTGGACTGGGGAAATGATTCGGTAGAGATTGAACAGGAACTTGAATTTGTAAAAGCGTATCTGCCTTGCAGAAATATCGTTTTGGTGACCGGCTGAATTACAATCTCGAGATTGATCCGGAATGTGCGCAGATCCGGATACCGAAACTTACAATTGTAACTTTTGTGGAGAACGCCTGTGTACATGGAATCGAAAGTAAGGCATCACCGGGATGGATTTTCGTAAGAGCTTATAAAAGGGAAGAACAATTATACATCGAGATTGAAGATACGGGAAGCGGAATTGAGGAGCAGAAGTTGTATCAGATGCAGCATGATATGCAGAATGCGGATATTGAGATGCTGAAAAACAAGAAAAGCGTGGGAATGCTCAATGCATGCCTGCGGCTTAAAATGTACACAGAAGATCATGTGTGCTTTGAAATTGAAGGCGAAGAGGGTGTGGGAACATGGATTACGATCTGCATTCCGATGGAGTATTTATCATTTGCTGAAGGCTGTGTTAATGGACCGTGTGCAAAAGGGGAAGAATATGTTAAGGTTTTGCTTGTAGATGATGAGCCTTTTATTATTCAGGGATTAAAGTGCTGATCGACTGGGAACAGGAAGGCTATATGATTGCAGGGACTGCATCAAATGGAAAAGAGGCATATGATTTTCTGAAAAAAGAGAGTGTAGACTGATAATTGCAGATATTCAGATGCCAGTCATGACAGGGCTGGATCTGCAGGAAGCGATACGAAAAGAAAATCTATCGAATGCATATTTTGTCATATTAAGCGGATATGCGGATTTCGAGTATGCAAGAAGGGCGCTTCAAAATGAATGTACGGATTATATTTTAAAGCCGGTTGACCGTGATATGCTGCTGAAACTGCTTAACAGGGTATCTGCGATGCGTGATGAAGATGACCGGATGAGGCAGAAGAACAATAAAATGGAAAAGGCATATCTTGCAAGAAATCAGATTGCTTTGATCAAGGGAAAATACGATGATTCCAATCTGCAATATGTCACATCACAGATGAAATGCAAAGAAGGTGTCCGCTACGTTGAAATTCAGATGGCGGAATGTGATGCGGACGAAGATGTGACGGATCAGGAGATGCGCGAATTCCAAAGACAGATGTATGAATGCTGTACTGCATTCCTGAATGATTATGCGGAGAATTGTGTGTTTGACGCATCGGCAGATGAAAAAATATATGATGTGGGATTGATCTTTTTTCAATATATGGCGGAAGAGGCAGGACTCGATGAAACGCTTATCTGAACGGGTTGGTGGAATATCTGGGTGAGAATCTGTCGCGCCCGGTTACGATGCTGGTCGGGAAAAAGGTGCAGGATATCAGCCTATTGCAAGATCATACGGGAATGCTGTATTGCTTCGTTCCTTTCAGGGATTTCGAAGCAAAAAGGACATCTATTTCTACGAGGAAGAAGTGCAGGTGTCCAATGACGGTATGGTTTTGTGCAAGAAGAGTCTTGATGATTTGCTGAAGGTAGTGGAGCAGAACAATCATATGGAAATCCGGGCGGCGGTGGACCGTTTCTATGGGGAAATGAGTCAGAGAGGCCTGCGTGGGGAATCCATGACGCTTAATATTAACTATCTGCTTTTTCAGTTGATCCATCTTGCAAGCGAGCAGGATGATGAGGTCAATCAGGAAGAAATCCTGCGTCTGATTTCGGAGAGCAGCTTTGAAACAGGAACGATGCGCGGCAGTAAGACACATCTGATGCGTTTCGCCTGTGAGTACGGAGACTATCTGTCCCAGCTTCGCAAGAATGTATCCAGAGGTGTTCTCGGAAATGTAGAGAAAGAAATTAAGGAACATTATGCGGATAACCTCACACTCAAGGGGCTTAGCGAGAAATATTATGTCAACAGCGCCTATCTCGGACAACTGTTCCGAAAGAAATACGGTCAGTCGTTTAAGGATTATCTGAATAATTACCGGATGGATCAGGCTGTTGATCTTCTTCTGCATTCCGATAAGAAGATTATTCAGGTGGCGGAAGAGGTTGGATACCATGATCTGGATTATTTTGTCAACCGCTTTATTCAGGTAAAGGATGCACACCGGCAAAATTCCGGAAGCAGATGCAGCAGTAAAATGGAATAGAAAGAGATGGAAAACAGGGTAAATTATAGTCCGGCAGAATGAACTATAGTTTACCCTGTTTTTGACTATAATTCGTCGGATTGTTTGAAATGGTAAAAAAAGTAAAATAGTTAATATAAAGAAGGAGGTACATTCTATGAAAAGAAAAAGAATGCTAAGTGCCTTGCTTGTAGTAGCGATGGCAGCAACCATGTTCGCCGGTTGCGGAAATAAAGGCGGCAGCAATTCTTCCACACAGGGTGGAAAAGCAGCAAATGATGGAGATATTAAAGAGTTT
>ENA-OQCE01000188-OQCE01000188.1-human-gut-metagenome-genome-assembly--contig:-NODE-188-length-29420-cov-4.352883_pt1 | contig 29420 bp, 24 predicted proteins | sample MGYA00242495_ERZ504572 | MGnify/ENA primary metagenome ERZ504572 (study PRJEB26092, sample SAMD00036228) | human gut metagenome | host: Homo sapiens | study: EMG produced TPA metagenomics assembly of... | reverse complement strand
CTTTTCTTTTTTCTGTCTCTGCCGGCGGATACATCGAATGGTTCCGATCATCATCATTACCAGAACAAACAGATACCACAGGGTCCAGAAGATCTGCTCTTTTCGTTCCAGACCGCCGGGAATGAATTCTGCCAGCTGATCGCCCCAGACGAAATTTACCAGGGATGCCAGAATGCCGATAGACAGAATGGATGCTGCCCCATAGACTTTCCGGCTTTCTTCATCATCGAGGTTCTGGAAGAAATACCACAGCGATACAAACGCTGCTGCCACCAGACCGCCTAGAATCAGGCCGCCGCCCACGTTTACGATCTTTGCCGCCCACGCTGCCGCTGCCACACCGATCACCAGAAATCCCGCGATCACGTTTGCGTTCCGGTCCTGTTTTTTCTGCTGCCTTGAAATGTCACCTGCGTTCTGCAGCATTTCGGCCACCTCCTTCTGAGTATACTGAATTTCCGGCGCCGCCTCTTCCTTCGCCTTCTCCTGCCGTTCGGAGCGCATCAGTTCCAGCACAGAAATCCCAAGTGCCTGAGCCAGCGGCTCAATCGTCTGGATATCGGGAAAGCCAAGTCCCCGCTCCCACCGGCTGACGGCTTTATCCGTCACATGAATCTTTTCCGCAAGCTCTGCCTGCGTCATCTTTTTCTCTTTTCGCATTCCGGCAATAAACCGCCCGAACTCTTTCGCTTCCACGTCGTGTCCCTTCCTCCTGCTGTTCCCGCACCGTCTCATGTTGCCCAGCGGAGCGTTTTTACAGTCTCAGAATAGGCGAAAATAGGCTGTTTTGTCAATCTACGAATCCTTTACCTGCGTTTTTACGCCAAAAAATCCCCGATTCAGCACAAAAGTGCCAAATCGGGGATCTTGTATTTTCCTGTATTTACAGCCCGATCATATTTGCAAACAATACGATCAGCGGAATGGCAATGATGGTTCTCTCCAGAAAGATCACCAGCAGTTTCCAGAAATTCAACGGAATTTCACTTTTGATAAACGCCGGGGCGGGAACTTTTTGTTAAAAATATCGGAATCTGCCGAATTCTGCGATTCCCCCTGCTTCTTTCGTTGCATAGGCAAACAGTCCAACTCTGCATCCTGTGAAATGATCCATTTTGAAATAGAGCTGATGCCATGGTCCGATCTGTTTCCATTTTTCATCGCTCCAATATAAAAACCGGACTTTATCGTGCTGGTTCTGGAAATCCGCTTCCATCCGGATTCTTATTTTCGATGATTCAACCGCCACTGCTTCCCATTCGTTTTCTTCACTGTTGCCCTGATTTCCTTCCAGCTGTCATTTTCCGCTTCGAGAGATCTCATAACCAGAAACATCCGTCCATCACGCTTTGTAACTGCCGCCATGCCGTAACATCCCTGTAATGCACACATACCTGCATAATCTCCGTCCTTCAGTCTTTCCGCATCAACGGTTACTTCTGTTATGCACATCGGAAACTTCATCCTCTGGGTGATCGTATTTACTGCCTGCGTGACATTTTTGCACTGCTTTTTACAGCTCATTCGGAGGCACCCTTTTTCTGCATCATTCTCAATCCAGGAAAGTTCCGGTTCGTGATTGAACTGCCAGCAGCTCTTCCATCCAAACGTTCCAAACAGCCGTTTCTGGTCCGGATTCCATTCTGAAAAATCATCACTCTCCACAAGCGAATGATACTGTTCCTCCGGTCTTGTGCTTTTTGTTTCCACTTCACAGAGTGCCCTTCCCGAATCACCCAATACCGGATAATTTTCTTTTATGATCTGCTCTTTTTGTTCGCCCGGCGCCGGCATATAGGTAACTCTGACATTTTTCTCCCATTTTACTGGCACAAGAACCGGGATTCTGCCGACAGCACCTCTGTCCTGGAAAAGTACGGCGTACCATTTATGATCCGGCGTATCCACAATTCCTCCCTGCGCAACGCCCTGGCCGCAATACCCCATGGTATCACACAACACATCTCCGCCTCTAAATTCTCCCGTCAGGCTGTCTGATACATAGCATGCCTGCGTCCGCATCCACCTGTCCGGAAGGGAATGAATCAGGAATAAATAATACATTCCATTGATTTTATAAAAATGACTTCCTTCAAAACCAAGCCCCGGATTCCGACTATCACTGACCAGAATCCGATCCAGTCCGCCTTCCTTTGGACCGCCCAGATCTTTTTTCAATTCCTGCAGACGAACATTTCTATTGCCGGAAACAATATAAACATGATCATCCTCAAACAAAAGTGAGCAGTCATGATAAAAGCCTTCTATGATGCGTTTTTCCCATGGTCCTTCGATATCATCAGCAGTATAAAGGTATGTTTTTCCGGTATCATTCGCCACAAAGCAAATATAATACATCCCTTTATGGTATCGGAGCGATGCGGCCCACATGCCTTTTCCATAGCAGTTTTTCTCACCAACAAGCCTCTGTTCCTCTGTGCTGTCCAGTCTTTCATACACATAGCTCAGATGTTCCAGTGAATGAGTCATACGACCGCAGAATCTCACACCCCGGCATAAAGTGCATTGTAGTGCTTACCATGTAATACGTATCATCTACCCGGATGACATCTGGATCCGGATAATCCAGTTCTGTAATTGGATTTTTTCCTGCTATCTTCATATGCTCTCTCCTCATATAATATTTCAGGGTCATGCCAAAACAGCATGACCCTGGATAAAATGCAGTATCTTTATTCTTTTACTCCGCCAAGAGTAAGCCCGGCAACAAAGTATTTCTGTAAAAATGGATAAATACAAATAATTGGAAGCATGGTAATAATGGTTGCTGCTGCACGGACCGACGTCGGTGTGACCGAACCGGCTGCATTTTTCATTGCTTCCACAGAGGTTCCCTGATTCGTAACCGATGATAAGAGTTTCATAAGCTCATACTGAAGGGTCGTCAGATTGCTGTTCATTCTGTTGTACAGCATCGCATCAAACCAGGAGTTCCACTGTCCTACCGCCACAAATAATGCTACGGTTGCATATACCGGCTTACAGAGCGGTGAATAAATCTTCAGAAAAATCGTGGTATATCCTGCACCGTCAAGCTGCGCGGACTCTTCCAGACTGTCGGAAATTCCGTTCATATAGGTACGGATTACCAGCATATTGAACGCACTGACCATTCCAGGAATTACATATACCCCGAAACTGTTTGTCAGGCCAAGTTGTTTGTACAGCAGGAATGTAGGAATCATTCCACCGTTGACATACATGGTGATAACCCAGAATAAGGATAATTCTTTTTTAAACAGAAAGCGTTTTCTGCTTACAATAAACGCCAGGATTGCATTTGCTACCAGTGCCAGCAGCGTTCCGATGATGGTTCGCGCCACTGTGATATATGCGCCCGTGATCAGGTTATCCTTCTGAAGAACGGTGATATAGTTTTTCCATGTGAATTTTCTTGGCAGCAGATAAATTCCTCCGCGAAGGGCATCTGTACCATCGTTTAATGATATTGCCAGTGTATTTAATACCGGATACAGTGTAATGACTATAAACAGTACCATGATAATACCATTTATTATCGGAAACAGATCCAATTTTCCGGTCTTTTTTCCAGTTTTTTTTGCCATGATGAACCTCCTTAGAACAATCGCTCTTCGCCATTGCGTTTTGCAATCTGGTTTGCGATCATAATCAGTATAATGCTGACTGCACTCTTGAAAATACCTGCTGCCGTACCGATTGCATAATCGCCCTGGCTGATACCCCATTTCAATACGTAGATATCAATGGTCTGTGATACTCTCTGTACCAGGCCGTTTCCTAAAAGATACTGAATTTCAAATCCGGCATTCAAAACGTTGCCTACGTTCATCAGGAGAAGAATCATAATGGTCGGTTTGATTCCAGGAAGTGTCACGTACTTAATTTTATTCCACCTTCCGGCGCCGTCTATGGATGCCGCCTCATATAAAGATGGATCAATTGCTGTGATTGCTGCCAGATAAATAATGGCATTCCAGCCGGTTTCCTTCCACACATTTGCAAAAGCAACAATAGGCCAGAAGTAGCTCGTATGTGCAAAAAAGTTAATTGGCTGTTTGATGATATGCAGATTCACCAGACTTCATTTACAATACCAGTTCCGGAAAGCATATCATGCAGAATACCGGTTACAATAATCCACGAAAGGAAATGCGGCAGATAGGAAATGGTCTGAACCACTTTTTTTTCCTATATGGCTTCTGATTTCATTTAATAAAATTGCAAACGCAATTGCCGTTACGAAAGTTACAACAAGATTGATAACTCCCATTGCCAGAGTATTCCGGATAACACGGATAAACGTCATATCTGAGAACAGTGTCCGGAATTTTTCTAATCCTACAAACTCTGAATGCAGGATTCCTAGTTTCGGTTTGTAGTTCTGAAATGCCATTGCCCAGCCAGCAAGCGGAAGGTAATAGAAAATCACACCATATGCTACGATAATTGCTGCCCAGAAAAGCAGGACTTTCTGTCTTTTGATTTCTTTCCATGTGATTTTTGTTCTGGGCTCTTTTGTTTTTGATTTTGTTCTCGCTAAAGACATGACCTCACTCCTTAAAAAAACGGGCAGATGAAATTTTTCACATCTGCCCGCTTCAAAATTTCATTTTTTATTTGAACTTCGCTGCCTGCTCCATTCTTGTGTCTAATTCAGTCTGCAGTTCACTGATAAAGTCTTCCGGGTGGCATGCATTGTAAGCATCCATGTAGGTATCCCATGCCGCGTCAAAATCTTTTGCCATAACAACCTGCGGAAGCTGCTCATGTTTTACATCTGCAATTTTGTTCCATGCAACTCCGCCAGGTGTATCTGTTGTGAAATTGTTAGAGAAGGACCACATCGGATACCAGTCTCCAGGTGCCTCATTTGTTCCAAGCATCTCAACATAAGTCTCAACACCATAAGCCTCAAAGGTTTCTTTTACATCCTGATTTAATCCATCAAAGAACTCACTTGCCTGTCCATCCGGTTTATTGGCGTTAATTCCATCATCACTGGTTCCAGTGTACTGTGGGAAGTAGGAATATGGGCAGGTATGAGATGCTTTGTACGCGGTATCAGACTGTTTCGTCCGCTCTTCCTCTGTTCGGTAGAATTCTCCGTTTTCATCCACCTCATAATCGGTACCCTCTACACCCCAAAATCTGAGATTGTGAATATCCTGATCCAGAAGATCATTTACAAACTGTAATGCTCCTTCCACATCTTCACAGCTTGTTGTAATTGCAAGACCGCTCGACTCATTAAATGCCCCGCCTGAATTGTGCCACTGATTGTCACGGCCATCAATCGTAACCGGAACAGGAATATAATCGCAGCCCTGCTCATCCAGTCCAGCCTGTTTGATTGCATCATTTGCATTCGAGAAATCCCACCACTGATCAATCATTCCAAGTACACGTCCGGTAGAAAGTTTGGAAATATATTCATCGTAACTCTGTGTAAAGGATTCCGGATCTACAATTCCCTTCTGATACTCTTCATTCAGTTTTCGGAAGTAGGCAACCGCTGTATCCGAAGTGTTATAATCTAAAACGGTCAGTGTATCCGGATCTACCATACAGGATCCATCATTTGGATATCCGTCGAGGAACTGCGGGGCATTCTCCAGACAGAAATATCTCCAGTCGTCACAGAGGATGGTGTATGGAATATTTTCCGTTCCGTCTTCCATAGTCGGATTCGCTTCGTTGTAGGATTCAATCAGATTAAAGTAATCATCCATTGTTTTAATTTCCGGATAACCCGCCCATTTTAAGACTCTGGCTGAATCCAGAATGCTTCATCATTATGTGTACATACTTTTTCTTCATTTTTAATGCAGCTAAACTGTGGAATCCAGTAAATATGGCCATCATCCTGTCTTAATTTTTCCCACTCAAGATCAGAGAACAGATTTTTAATATTAGGATAATCATCCAGATAGTCATCCAGTGCAACCAGTGCATCGGCATCATATAACTGCATCTGTCCGTTTCCGCCCTCAATAAAGTCCGGATACTCTCCTCCTGCGATCATGGTGCCAATAGCCTCAACATCCGTCTGACCCGTCAGCCAGGTTTCTTTTACCTTTGCGCCTGTTTTTTCTGCAATGATCTGCTGAACCTCATTATCATCATTGATTTCGGATCCCGGGACTGCAAAAAATGCGGTAAATTCTTTTATCTCTCCGTCAGAATCTCCCTTAGAGGAACTCTTTCCTCCTGCTCCACATCCTGCGAGCAGGGTTGCTGCCATTGCCGAGGCAAGCAGCATGCTTACAATTTTTTTTCTCTTCATCTTGTAATACCTCCCTTTGATAGTATTTATTTTATCAGTTTGCAGGTTTGAAACAATCGGATGAACTATAGTAAGAAACAGGGTAAATTATAGATCGTAGATACGCACTATAATTTACCCTGTTTCTTACTTCCTGTTTTCTTTAACTTCCCTGCTGCATCTGTTTTCGGAATCTGGCCGGTGTGCACCCTTTCACCTGAATAAAACGGTTTACAAAATAATCCAGATCATGATATCCTACTTCTTCTGCAATCTGCACAATTTTTTTATCCGTGCGGATCAGAAGGCCTGCGGCCTGCTCCATCCGGAAATTGTTCAGATAGTCCTTGAAGGAAAGACCATATTTTTTCCGAAACAGCTGCCGAGATAGGCACTGTTGACATAGTATTTTTCACTGAGACCCTTCAGCGTGAGGTTGGCGGCATAATTCTCTTTGATTTCTTTTTCTACCATGCCGAGAACGCCCCTGGAAACGTTTTTTCGAAGCTGAGAAAGATAATCGCCGTATTCACATGCAAAGCGCGCCATATGCGCCTTACTGCCACGCAGGATACCATTCTCAAAGCTGCTTTCACTGATCAGCCGCAGGATTTCTTCCTGGTTTACGTCATTATCCTGCTCACTCGCCAGATGGATCAGTTGGAAAAGCAGATAATTGATATTCAGATTCATGCTCTCAGCATTCATTCCTATCTGACTCATTTCTTCATAAAACTGTTCTACTGCTTTCCGGATCTCCATGTGGTTATTCTGTTCAATGGTGGTAAGAAGCTGATCCAGCCCCTGTTTGCATAAGACCATTCCAGCCGCTGTAACCTGCACTTCATCCTCATAATAATAGATTTCTTTTCGTGCCCGGAACCCCTGAAAAGAGCGGAGCATACAGGCATTACCATACGATCTTGCCACATTGCTGATATCTGGTACTTTTTTCCCAACCAGCATAATAACCGGCTGTTTCGTATTATTGACAAGATATTGCCGGAATGCAGAAAGGTATGTTTTATCATCCATTCCCAGACGCTCCGCAAGGTTTTCAGAATATACAAAACCAATATCATATATTTTTCATCCGCAGAAACATCAAATACACAGCGCTTGGCATCTTCTTTCAAAAATTCTCTGCAGCAGTCATACAGCTCTCTTTGAAAATTCCGCAGGTCTTTATCTCTCTGTTCTTCCAGATTGTTCGGCTGTTCTTTCTGAATCTCCACATAACGGATTCCCTGCGTATCTTTCATGTGTTTTTTTACGTAATTAAGATTGACATCATCGTATTTTCCATGGATTAAAGAGATCAGATGTCTCGAAAAATAGGCATGTTCCATTTCCTCATGTGCCTTTGATTCCTGTCTCTCCCGGTCTGATAATGCACGAACCTTATGCAACAGTTTTAACAGGGTTTCCCGGTCAACAGGTTTTAACAGATATTCCGTACATTTATTCTGCATGGCACGCCTTGCGTAATCAAACTCCGCATAACCGCTCAGAATAACAAAATACGCATCCGATATTTCTTCCCTTCGTATCTGCTCCAGTAATTCCAGACCTGTCATACCAGGCATCCGGATATCTGCTATGATAAGATCCACTTTTTCTTTTTTCAAATATTCCAGTGCTTCCAGACCGTTTTCTGCCGTCGCAGCAATTTCAAATCCTTCTTTTTCCCAGTCTATGATGACCTTAATTCCCTGCAGGATAAAGGGTTCATCATCAACCAACAGTACTTTTAACATTTTTCTCCTCCCTGCTCTACACTACATATACTCCAGGGGCATCCAGATTGTTATCAGTGTACCCACCCCTTCTTCTCCATCCAGATCGATCTTCACTTTATTTTCCGATACCATTTTCAATCTTAAACATGCATTGACAATTCCTACCCTTCCTTTCTTTTTCAGCATCTCAATGTCTGCGTTTCTCATGTTTTCCAGAAGTTCCTGCCTTTTGCCTTCTTCCATTCCGTTCCCAGTATCTTCTATTTCCATGCAGATCAGCTCGTTTTGTTCATATACTCTTACAAAAATCCAGCCTGGAGACGCTTTACTTTCAATTCCATGCACACATGCATTTTCTACGAATGTTACCAGCGTAAGTTTTGGAACCTTTCTTTTTCTGCATTCTTCATCAATCTCAATCTGATAACTCAGTCTTTCTCCGAAACGATATTTCTGGAGTGCCAGATACGCCTTTACAAATTCCACTTCCTGTTCAATCGTCACAGAGTCCTCGCCCCATTCGACATACTGTCTTTGCATGACAGCCAGTTTTTCAACATATCCGCTGTTTCATTCTCATTTTTCAAAATGCTGTGCATGCGGATGCTCTCAAGTGCATTAAACAGAAAATGAGGATTAATCTGGCTGTGAAGGGCAAGAAGTTCTGCATTTTTGCGGCTGACAAGCATCTCCTGCTCTACGAGTTTGTTTTTATAAACTGTCTGAATCAGCTCATTTGTCCTGGCCGCCATTCGATTGTAGCTTCGAATCATACTTCCGATTTCATCTTTTCCGCCTTCATGACGCATCGGTACAAGCTGTTCGGAATCCACGCTTTTAAACACTTCATTCAGCTCCGTAATACGTTTTGTGAACGAATGATTCAGGATATGTACAAAAAAGAATGGCAGAATCGCATTAATCAGGATCAGAAGCAGAATACTCGGTAAATTATGAGCAATATTCGCAATCGCGTTCTCCCCCGTACGTCTGACATACACCTCAAGTTCCGTACCATACAGATTGACCGTCTGATGATATCCCTTCTTTATTTTATCATCCAGTTCTTCAAAGTCTGAACCTGTGCTTCCATGTTTCGTATTGGAAAGTACAATCTGATTCTCCTCACAGATCAAAACTTCGTTGTCAAAATTCATTTTCTGAAGCGTACGCATCATGTTCCCATAGTCAAATTCCAACTGCAGCATTTTTTCCTGATCTCCTGAAAAAAAATCGAGTTTTTGAAGAAATACCACCTTGTGTTCCTCTGCCGTTCCGGATCTGTTTTTGTCATAGACAAAGAAAAAACCTTTTGTTTCCCCACTCTGGTTCAGTTTCTGATACGCCTGCGTTTCTTTCAGATCCTCTATATTACCTACTTTTCCTCCCTTCACAATGGTGTCATTGTTCGTATACATCGTAAATACAATCTGATTCATTCCCAGCAGATTTTCTAACAAAGTATCCTTGAAAAACTCCTGGTATTCCATGATATACTGAGCAGAGGTATCATATTTTCTGGATAGAAAATCATCAATATATCTGCTGGTATAGATCGTTTTTGCCATTTCTCCTGCATTATTTACCACGCTGCTGATGTTGTAGCTTACCGCATTTGCAATGTTGGTCATATCATGTTTCTGCTTTTCCATCTCGGAATTTCTTATGATTAAAAAAACCACGCTGTCCGTAATGATCAGCGGAAGCAGTACGCAAAAAATATATAAAATGTATAATTTCTTTTTGACCGTAAAGTCATCCATCCGTTTTTCAATTTTTTGAAGCAACTCTTTCATTCTCAGAACCTCTCACGTGAATCAGGGAGCAGACACTGCCTGCTCCCTTCTGGATTTTCCAATGTCATCTTTCACACAGTTATCTTATCATATCCAGATTTAGATTGGAATTCTGTTTTCAGTTCTCTTCTTTCAATTTTTTCTCTTGTGATCTCTGTTTTACTGTATTATGATAATATCAAATTTACAGCAGTCCTCCGGAGGCAATATTATGATTGAACATTTAGACGGGATTCACGAAACCGTAACGTATAAAGAGAACAGCAGTCTGCGGCTTTTTGTAAACACAGACTGCGAGGACTATCCCATTCACTGGCATACTCCCATGGAAATCATTATGCCTCTGGAAGGGACTTATACGGTTTTCCTCGGGGATAAACCTGTTCTTCTTCAGGAGGGCGACATTATTTTCATCTGCCCTGGGATCCTTCACTCTCTTGTGGCACCGGAAAACGGAAAACGAATTATTCTGCAGATTGAATGGTCGGTTGTGTCAAAAATCCGCGATCTCAATTCCATCCTCGCGCTGATTTCCCCGGTTCTCACTCTTACTCCTCAGACCGCTCCTGACATCTATTCCGATATTTATCATCTTATCTGCCAGATTCTTTCGGAATATGAAGAGGATTCCTTTCTTTCGGAAGCTGTTATCTATGCGCGCATGCTTGATATTCTTTCTCTGTCGGCAGATACCAGGCCTTTGCATCCTGCCGTTTTGATGCCGGACCGCAAAAGCAGAAAGAATATCTGGATCGTTTTCTTTCCATCTGCAATTATATTGATGAACACTGCACGGAAGATCTTTCTCTTGACCAGGTTGCAAAAACAGCAGGCTTCAGCAAATACCACTTTACCAGACTGTTTAAGCAGTTTACAAATACCACCTATTACAAATACCTTAATCGCAAAAGAATTGATCATGCCATGCTGCTCTTATCCGATCCCGATATTCCTGTCACGGAGGCAGCACTTCAGTCTGGTTTCTCCAGTCTTTCCACCTTTCTTCGCGTCTTCCGTTCTGTCAAACAATGTACGCCTACGGAATTCCGCGATATGTATATTCATCCGGAAAAGCAGCAGAAAAATCCCTAATTCCTGCTGCTGCAGGTAAACCATGCAAAGTCTGCATGGTTTTTGCTTTCCATTCCATTAGAAGAAGCATACATGCCGATGGTACATCCGACAAAACCACCTGCCTCTTCTGTTGTGTACGGAAGAAGACTGATTTCCTCTGCCGCACATTCCCAGCCATTTTCTGACGCAATCCATACTTTTGCCGTCTGATCATGGCATTGCAGGCGTATTTTCAGCAGTTGTTCCGTCTCTCCTGGCAGTAAAACTTCTGCTGCTTTCGTTTCTGTTCCTTTGATACACGTTACAACACGAAAAACTTTCTGTTCCTGCTTTTTTGCGATTTCCATCCTCAGATGATTCTCATAATTCTGGTAAAGAACCAGACCTGCCGTTTCCTTCTCGTTTTCCGGCACAAAGAAAACTCCTGTTTCCGCTTCAAAGCGATAGCTTTTCTGCCGTAATCCAAGATAGGAGCAATAGGCTGCTTCTGCAATACTTTCTTTTCGGGGATACAACCGCAGCATTCCCTCTTTTTCTTTCAGCGAATAAATGGTTTCATCACACCCGCCAATTCCAATCAGTCTCTGATCCAACTCTTTATCCCAGAAATGAATCTGATCACATTTTGTAACTTCCTGTGCAAAGCGATATTCTTCCATTGGGATTTCCACCTGCTCTTCCAGATGTCCCACTCCAGGCGCAATGACCGGCCATCCATTTTCCCATATCACTTTAGCAAGAAATGTCTCTCTGCCCATACTGCTGTGTTTTCTGCACGGCCGTGAAGCAAGCATTACTACATACCAGTTCCATGTCCATCATCTACAAGATCTCCATGGCCTGCATAAATCACCGGATAATCCATTCCCAGATTGCGATGTGTAAAAATGGGGTTCCTCGGGCATCCTTCAAACCACTGAAACAGTTTTCTGCTTCTGGCAACTGAGATACTGTGTTCCGGACCTGTACCGCCCTCTGCATGCATCAGGTAATAATATTCTCCGATTTTGTAAATATGCGGCCCTTCCGCCAGATGCAGTCTTTTACCGCACCTTTCCAGATTGTCATGCTTTCTCCTGTCAGTTTCATGGTGTTCAGATCAAGTTCCTGTACCCAGATTTCCCAGTCCCCATTATATCGCACACCTTCCGGGTTTGGTCTTGTTCCGCAGTAATAGCATTTTCCATCCTCATCAAAAAACAGGCTTGGATCAATTCCTGCTGCTTCTTCACCAAGATAATACGGATCTGACCAGGGACCCTCCGGCTTTTTCGCTGTAACAATAAAATTTCCGCCGTAGCTTACGTTTGTTGTTATCATATAAAATAATCCTTCATGATAACGAATCGTCGGTGCAAAAATACCTCTTGAGATTTCACTTCCCTCTACTGGAAGCTGCTCCTTCCGGTTCAGAATATTTCCGATCTGTTCCCAGTGTGCCAGATCTCTGCTGTGAAAAATCGGAACTCCCGGGGCATAAACAAAACTTGAATTTACAATATAGTAATCATCCCCCGCCCTGCAAATCGACGGATCCGGATAAAAACCGGATAAAATTGGATTATTTGCCGTTACCATAACTTTCTCCTTTACTGTACATACCCGAATCCAAGAATCGTAAACTGTTTATTCCTGTCTTTCTTCTGGTATTGTAATTCTCACGATATGTTTCTTACTCTCTTCCTCCTGGAAAGAATGACCGCATTGCAATGCAGCCAGTTATTGATATGCGGATCCGCTGTCATACAGTATCCTCCATCTACGGAAATCTCTGCTTTTCCCGTATAAATTTCACCGGAATCTTTAAAAACAAGAAGCAGACTTCTGCAGGTTATCGTCATTTCGAAATAGTTTTTATCGGAATTGGTGCCATCATACATCCAGTTATACGGGAACTGCGGCACAGGTGTAAGTTCTGCGTCCATTTCGACGCTCTGCAGTTCCCTGTCCACGGCTGTAAATCCACCTTCATCAATTTCGGCTCCTCTGTATCTGTCTTTTCGATCCAGCAGACGAACTGTTTCAAAACTCTTTCCGATTGCGGGTGGCTCGCTCATGCATTCTTTCAGTCGTTCTTCCGCCTTCATCTGTCTTTCCAGTGTTTCACCCCCACATTGATTCCTGAGATCGCATTGTTCAAACAAATACTGCAGACAGTCCGCCATAATCGTGTGCCCCATATTGTTTGGATGAAACATATCATAAAAGAACTGATTTTTTGTCAGAACCCGTCCCTGTCCTTTTGGCATCTGAAACTGCGGGCTTACGGCATCCCGTATACTGACCATCGGAAGATCATAGCAGTATCCCACCGGTTTCAGGCGTTCCTGAAGATTCCAGTCATTTGCAAAAACAGAAAACAGAAGCACTACAGCAGGCTTCCAGGGAAGATTCAGCACTTTACGTACAAGGCTTTCATAGCAGTCCCCCTTTGTTTCATCCCCTTCATCATTAACAGCAAATTCGATCACTACAAGATCCGGCTGTTCCTCTCCGCGCAGAACATCTCTGTCAAAGCGGATCATCCCCAACTCAGAAGGGGTGCCTCCCACTCCTGCTTTTATCAATCTGACATTATCCTGTGCTGCAAAGCGCTTCTGAAATAATTGGCAGGACTGATAGGCGTAACATTTTGTATGGATCGGAATTGCTCCCGCCCCCTGCGTGATAGATCCGCCGATATATGCAAGCGTAACTTCTTTTCCGTCTCTGGCTTTTTCAATTACTCTCTGTATCCGGCAGGTATTTCCGAAATTCATCAGAGATCTTTGTATCATTTCCCTGTATTCTTCCGAACGAATATCTATTTTTTCTTCTGCGGTTTCTTTCGGTGCATCATATCCATCATTCAAATAAAGTCTTACACTTGCTTTTCCCAGCAATTCCGGTGTCTGAAAGATAAATTTTATCTGCCCCGGAATATCATCATCTTCTGTCCATGTATAATCGGACAGATCTATTTTTCTCTCCATTCCATCTCCGGGCAGTTTGGTTTTCAGATTCGTTCCCCCTCCATAGAGATCCTTTTTTCCATACATCTGAAACACAAATTCAACAGACTCTCTGGGATCATCCAGTTCCACAGAGATTCCGATGCTGTGTACCAGTTTTCGAAATCCTTCTACGTTCTCCAGTAAAGCCAGTTCCTCCTGATCTGTGATATTTCCGGCAATCTGTGCACTGTTGATCAGTCTTCCGTCACTCTCATACACGAACTGGATTCCGGTTCCATCTTCCTGTTTTGATCCAAAAATTTCTTTGTCCTTTAAAATATAAAAATAGGGTCTCATTTTTTCCGGATCTCTTGGCGCCTTCGGTCCTTCCATCCTTATTATTCCTCCTGCTTTTCCTGTGTTAACTCAAGATAACTCCATTGTAACAGAACTCCCGGTGCTGTACACCGGGAGAAACTATAGGAAACCTTCCTGCAAAATATATGATTTTATTAACGATAGATCCGGTAATTTCCTGACAAAGCAAGCATTGCAAAAAGATACAGAAAATTATCATAATACCGTCTCTCGCCTGTCCGAAGCGGTGTATTCCAGAAACGTCTTACACATTCCTCTGCATACGGTCCGTCTGCGGCAAGTGAGGCCTGTGCATTTACCGCAATAATTGCCGTCGGATGAAGTGCTTTTTCTTCCAGCCTGGTGCCGTCAGTCAGAAATACCCCATCCCAGTGTTCCGCCTGTTCTTCACAGTAAAATTGCTGCAGCTTATTGGCATTTTCCGTCTGCCAGGGATCCGCGTCAAACCAGAGATGATCCATTCCGATATTGGCAATCGTACGATATGCATCGCTGTAGTACCAGTCATGACGGCCGAAAATCTCCTGATGCTGTGCATGCGGTGTTCCGTCATAATCTGCATATTCCGCAGATAATCCAGTTCGGAAGTGACATGCCGTGTGAAGATATTTTCGGCTTGCGTCCGCTGCCTTTTTCCAGAATTCATGATCGCAGGGATCTGCCCACAACGCAAACAGCTCATAAAAGTGCGGCAGATGATAGGATGGATCACTGAACTCAAAAGAGGTAACAAATTTGATCAGATGATTTTCCGGATTCCACATCGGCTCTCCCGGATGCCCTGGCTCTCCCTTATGAACACATTCCCGTAAAATCGCTCTTGCCTCGCTGCTGTAATTGAAAATGCCTTCTCCATCTCCCCATCTCTTTGAAGCAAAAAAGAGCGCCATTGCAAAATATTCTTCTCCGTCCGGCGCCGGTCCGTCCGCGTTTCTTGTACCATCGACAGCACACGACCAGACAAAATAATTCTTCCCCGGACCATCCTCGATATACATATACGTCCGTACCCATTTCCATAAACGGTCAAATTCCTGTTTCCGGTTCATCTGGACGCACACCATCATTCCATATGACATGCCCTCCGTTCTGACATCATGATTTCCGGTGTCCTCCATGTATCCCATGTCCGCACCTGCTTCATGATAGAAACGCTCTTCTTCACTTCCATAAAAGATTGTTTCAAATGTTTCTTTCACTCTTTTTTCAATTTCCTCTTCGGAATATCCACACTCTTTAAAAATATTGCGGTATACTCCTGTTTCATATGCTCCTGCCATATTTTATTTTTCCTCCTGTCTGCCGTGATACGTTTCTGCCGGTCCAAGATAACTTTCTTCCGGCTTTTCCCCCATCGGATAAATCACGATTTTTTCGAGAACGAAGCCGGGTGTCACATGATAGACCCGAAGTGTATTGAACCCTGCTCTGCATTTTATCGAAACTGTTTGTCTTCGAATCTGACTCAGAACACCTTCTGCCATTTCTCTGCCTGATCACCGACCTGATAATCTTTCTCCACTGCGTTTACGGTTTCTGTCATCTCTTCATTTATCCTGACCGCATAAAGAAGTTGATTCTCTCTGGTAACCGGATTGGATGGCTGCATATAGAATTCTGCTTCATATGTTCCGCTTTCTTCCAAAACAAATTGATACTCCAGATACGGCGCATCCTGTCCCGGAACTGTGCAGGCATCGGATGGAAATGCTTCATCGCTGAATTCGTCTTTCCATATCCCTGCAGATTTTCAAATTTTACCTGTCTGTCTTTGTAATTTCCAGGAACAGAATTTACATAATGTGCCGCTTCGATGCTGAGATACCCCATTGTATCCACAAATACATTTTTCTTATCCTGTAGATTTCCTGTATAAACCGGCACTGTAATCTCACATTTTCCTTCCGGTGTTGCAATCTCGAGCGAATCCTGAATAGTATCCTGGTTCGTTTCCGGTAATCTCTGTTTTATCAAGGTAAGATTCAGCCGCACTTTCTTCTGGCTCACGCCATCCAGCCATCCTTCCATCGGCTCCACAGACAGCCAGCCCGGTTTTTTCAGAACTTTGTACTCTGCCTTTAAATCACTCCGGCTATATAGGGTGACGGATGCTCTGGTACAGTCCGGATTTAAGAAATCCTTTAATTTCATCGTGTTATCCAGCCACGGGCTTCCTTCCGCATGCTGCGCCGTGCCGTCTGCTGCCACAAGGATGGATCTTTTCTTTAATGGTATGACCCGCATAACGACTGGATTCCTGCATTCATCTTCATTCCAGTGTGTAAATCCAATATGCTGTGACATTCCCATTCCATACCATCTTCCCTGATCCATCTGATGATACATTTCCACAGCTTTTCGATCCTGTTCCATGCATCTTTCCACTTCATCCCCATAATCATTGGCACAGACCGCACCAAGATTAGCATAATAATGATTCCAGCCTGCAAGAATCTGCATCTTCACAAGATTCATTGTCCCAAATGCCGGATAATATACAAGCGCGATAAATGCGGACAGATTCTGCGGATTCGTTTTTTCAATTGTTTCATATACGTCCTGCAGTTTTTTCAAAAGCTGCTCTTCTTCTTCGAAGATCCTGCTGCTTTCCTTTTCCTGCACCGGATGATACGTCTCCGGGTTCAGTGCTTCCGGCCTTCTTCTGTGGATGATTTTTGTGTACTGCTCTAAAATGTCTGCAATAGTGTCCTGTGTCTCTTCTTCCACAGAACCGAATTGCTGTCTCACCCACTTTCTGGTGTACTCCTGCGTGCAGTTAAGCGCCCTGCTTCCCCAGCGATCAAAGTCATACGCCATGTCCAGAAAAAAGCTCAGTGGAAATTCCTGTGTGGCGATGTCTCCGACATTTACCATCCAGAGTTCCCGCACACCAAAATCGTATGCCATACTCATCTGCTCCCAGATTTTCGGCAGATAAGAACTGTTGATCCACTCATAGGAAACCGGCCATCCGTGGTAGTCCAGATGATAATACATACCATAGCCGCCCGCATGTTTTCGCATCTCTTCTGTTGGAAGTGTCCGGAGATTTCCATAGTTATCATCACAGAGCATCAGAATCACATCCTCTAACTCCTCTGCTCCCATTAGTCCCTTTGTTTTTTCATTTCCATAGAAAAATTCTTCTACTTCTTTGTATAAGGCTATCATGCGCGGAACCTTGGTCAGATCAGGATTTACACGTTCCTGAATCAGTTTTTTCTGCGTTTTCAGTACATCCCGCAGCAACTGAATATTATCTTCCAGTGTTGCATTCTTTCCCATGATCGCAGTATCCGCTTCTCCACGCATGCCGACGGTGATTACATTTTCAAACTTTCCGCTTCTTTTCAGTCCATCTTCCCAGAATTTTGTAATTCCCTCTCTGTTTGTTCTGAAATTCCAGGCATCTCCGTAAACAGAATTCTTACCTCTGAGATATTTGTATTCTTCCCCCTGCCTTAAGCACGGCTCATGATGTGACATTCCCATAATAATTCCGTATTCATCTGCAAGCTCCGCATTTAAGAGGTCCGGTCCATCATCTGCAAATCTTGCGCTCCACATAGCCGGCCAGAGATAATTTCCTTTTAATCTGAGTAAAAGTTCAAATACATGATCATAAGCTTTTGCATTAAAGCCGCCAAAATTATGATTGCACCAGTTTCCAAATGCCGGCCATTCATCATTAATAAAAAATCCCCGGTATCTGACGGATGGCTCTTTGCTGATACAGGCCATGTCTTCCCTCAGTTCTATCTTTTCCTGCTTTGGCGGCATCAGTCCGCACCAGTCGACAAACGGTGAGACTCCCAGCATTTCCGATAAATGAAAAAGGCCATAAATCGTTCCTCTTTTGTCGCTCCCGGCAATTACAAGAAGGTTCGATTTTGTCCTGTTTTTTATTTCAGGAAAAATCCATGCATAGCATTCTCTCTTTTGTTCCAGCTCTTTTAATTCCGCACTCCCGGCTTCTTCCAGCTTTTTCAGGAAGCTGCTTTTTCCTTTCGTCGCGGCAATGATCGTCCAGTCCTCCCCGCTGCTTTCCAGTGTTTCCGGTATCTCTTTTTCTACCAGAATCTGCGGTTTCTTTCCCGATACAAGTTCACATCGTGTGCTACCTTTTCCGTAACTCTGATTACGCCCGGAAAGGCACTTTGCTCCAGACAAATTCTCATAGGATTCCCTCCCGTATTTTATAAAAAGCCCCCATCTGTTTACTGGTTATCACCATTGTAAACAAATAGGGGCCTTCGGACTATTTAGTTCTTGTCATTCAATATGCAAAAATTGCTATTCTTTTTGTTCATTCGTTGATCGAGCTCTTTCTGTAAATCCTCAAAATAGCTCTGTGGATCGCATGCGTTGTATGCTTCCATATAGGAATTCCATGTTTCTTCAAAATTCTGTGCCAGAATCACCTGCGGAAGCCACCGGTGTTTTACTTCATCCATCCGTTCCAGTGTCTGTCCTGCCTGTGTATTTGATGTCAGTGAATTGGTATACGAATACATGGGATACCACACTCCCGGCGCATCATTTCTCCCAAGCATATCTACATAGTTTGTTACTCCATACGCCTCAAAACATTCCTGTATATCCCGGGGCTGGCTTTTCCAGAATTCTACCGGTTGATTTTCCGGCGAAAATGCATTGATTCCATCTGACAGCATTCCTTCACTCCTTGGAAAATAGGAATATGTACAAAAATGCGTCTTTTTCAGTTTCCGATCATTTACCCTTACGCCCTGCTCCTCATTCAGATAAAATATTCCGTTTTCGTCTATCGAATAATCCAGATTTTCTTCTCCCCAGAAACGTAATTTCGTAATCTCCGGATCAAGGAGGTTATTTACAAACTGCATTGCCCCTTCCGGGTCTTCACAGGAAATGGTAATAGAAAGTCCTGACGCGGTATCCAGCTCTGCTGATCTTGCCGTATGCCACTGATTCTTTACTTTTTTGTCTATTGTTATCGGAAGTGGCACATAATCACATCCATAACTGCGCAGATTTCCGGAATCATACGCTGTCTGTATGGCATAATAAAACTGCCATCTTTGATCCACCATACCAAGAACAGCACCTGTGGACAGCTTATCCAGATATTCTTCATAAGTATCCAGAAATGTTTCCGGCTGATCATTCCTTTTTTGTATTCTTCATTTAATTTCTGATAGTATCTTTTGGCTGTCGGTGTTGTATTATAGTCAATGACCTGCAGTGTATCTGGATCTACGATGCAGCTCCCATCATTCGGATATCCATCCAGAAATTGAGGAACATTCTCCAGACAAAAGTATCTCCAGTCATCGCATAAAATAGCAAACGGAATATTCGGTGTTCCATTTTCCAGACAGGGATTTGCTTCCTGATACCGTTCCAGAAGATCAAAATATTCATCCACCGTCGTGATTTCCGGATAGTCTGCCCATTTCAAAACTCTTGTCTGAATCCAGAAAGCTTCTCCGCTGTGGATTACTTCCGTGTCCTGTCCCTGTGAAACTCCGAATTGTGGAATCCAGTAGATATGTCCGTCTGCCTGCCGAAACAGGTCCACTGTTCCTCTGTCAGATAATTTTTTATATTGGGATAATTGTCCCAGTATTCGTCAATGGGAATCAGTGCTCCTGCATCATATAATTTACTTTCGCCGGAAATAAAATCCGGATACTCGCCGGCTGCAATATAAGCATTCAGTGCATTATCCTTTGTCTGTCCTTTCAGCCATGTTTCTTCACAATCGGCTCCGATCTGTTCAGCGATCTTCTTTTTCATATCATTATCCGAAGTGATCTCTTCCCCTGTTGTTGAAAAAAAGGCCGTATAATGACGGATCTGATTTCTGCTGTTCTGGCTCTGGTACAGGAGAGCAGCTATTCCAGCTATCATCAGACTCCCTGCCAGTAATAATATTGTTGTTTTTTTCTTCATTCTTTTCCCCTGTCTCATTTCCTCTTTCTATTTGTTATAATAAGCACCTGATATTCTGCAATAATACTTGCTAAAAATAACACCTAGCCTCTGGCTTAGATATTGTCATTATTGTTTTTATTTTATTGCTTTCTACTTCTTGCACACCAAGGGCAGCCCCATGTTAGCCACTTCAATTAAATAAGCAAGCTAAAACCTGTAATAAAAAGAGCCTGACGCATCAGGCTCTTTCAAGGTGTTGTCCGAAGACGGCCACCGCAATTCATAACTATAATGTACCACACAGGGTGAAATCCTGCAAGAAATTTTAAGAGTTATATGTTTTTCCTTTCAGCAGTTCTGCGCAAGTGCCTCATTGATATCATCGGACAGATTGTTTTCCTCCGGTTTGCCGAAATATGTTTCCATTGCATAGCTTAAGGTATCAAACGCACCGGAAATGACCTACTGGAATGGTACAGACATCGAATATTCTGGATCCAGGAACGCAACGTCTGCCTGTGCAAAAATGATCTTACAGCAGTTGGAAACCAAACCGCCCTGTTTTATTCGTGGATCTTTCTGATATTGCACATTTTAACAAATTCCGGATCAAAATGCTTGACCGCAGTTCCCTGATAGCCAAGATCCAGTGAACTGATTTTCTGCATCTCCTCTTCAGTCAGTGTAAAATCCCATATCTGGAAATTCTCTTCGATTCTCGCTTTGTGAACCGATTTCGGAATGACCACAACGCCGCGCTGCACATTCCAGCGCAGAACAACCTGTCCTACGGTCTTTCCGTGTGCGGCAGCGATTTCTTTTACCATCTCGTTGTCAAACGGATTGTGGCGTCCTCCGCCGAGCGGTGCCCATGCCTCCGGCACGATCTGGTACTCTTCCATGACTTTTAATGCAGACTCCTGTGCGAAGTACGGATGCATTTCAATCTGGTTTACCATCGGACGGATCGCTACCGTTTCCAGTTTACGGTATCCTGCCATGAAATCACCTGCAGCTGATGGATAAACATCAGATCGATGTAGTCGGTTCCAAGCAGTTCCAGACTCTTTTCTACGGTTCCTTCTGTCAGATACTGGCTTGCCCAGATTTTGGTGGAGATGAAAATGTCCTCTCTTGCCACACCGGATCTTTTGATTCCGCGTCCGACCGCGCGCTCATTCATGTAAGCCTGTGCAGTGTCGATCATGCGGTATCCGCAGGCTAATGCGTCCACAACCGCCTGCTCTGCCTGATCTGGTGTCATCATAAAGGTTCCGATTCCCACTGCCGGAATCTGCACCTGATTGCTTAATGTAAAGTTCATCATCATAACCTCCCTGTTTTATTTTGATGTGTGATATTTTGTTATTTCCCTGTCTTTGTAGCTTTAGCTTATCACCCGGGAGTTGCTACCGGTCAAGGACTTTTTTAAAAAATTTCTAAAATCTAATCGTTCATTCCTATTTCGTATCGACTGAAATATTTACAAAAACGTCATATCATGAATTCCGTTGTCCATGATATGACGTTTTTCCTCTCAGCATTCGGTTTTCTATCTTTTTATCTTTTCAATCCTGCACTCATGTTCTTTCGTCTTTTTATTGTAGTTAATTCCCACCAGAAGAATATTTCCTGTATATTCCAGAATAGAATCCGGATATTTTTTATCCCAGATCTGCTCTATGGCAGTATCTGTGCTTTTGTTCCACTTAAGTTCTACCAGCAGCGCCGGATAACTTGTTCTGTATTCCGGTTTCGGAAGATAAACAAAATCTGCAAAACCGCGTCCGGTCGGTAGCTCTCTTACGGGTTGGAAATAATACTGCATAGAGCTTAAATATGCTATCGTAAGCACGCTGCTCAGGGAATTTTCATCATTATATTGGATCACCGAACTGTACTCCTGATGAATTCGCTCTATCCCATCTGCTACCGCTTTTTCATCCATATCCAGGGTTGCATCCAGCAAATCTGCGGATTCCTTCTGAAAAGTAATCATTTCATTCCATTTATTGCGTTTCACCGCATTGTTTAATTCATGTCTGATTTCCTCATTTGGAATAAAAACCTGCTCCCTGTCCTGATCGTAAGCCAGATATCCCAAGTGGATCAGATACGTCAGTACATCATCCCGGTTGGCGAAGCTTACGGTATCATTCTGGAAAGATGTCACATCCACATCCACGGCGGCCCCCGACATCATTTCTATAATTGCCGCCCGCAGTCCGTCGAAATTCATGTTAATCAGTGGCACGATTGCTTCATAGCTGCCGGTATTGGACCAGTAGCTTTTATATTTTCCATTCAGCATCAGGCTGACAACGGCTTTTGGATTATATACCTGATACCCTTCCAGAGAATATCCATCATACCATAATTTCACCTGCTCATAGATCTGTCCGTACCTGTCGCATAAATCATGCACTTCCTCTTCTGTAAAGCCAACATACGGTGCCATTCTTCCTGCATCCAGCATGGTAAATTCTTCAAAATTGTTGAGAGCGGACTGTGTCTTTAATTTCTTGATCGGCAGAATTCCTGTCAGATACGCCAATGCAATATATTTTGACGGTTCTGACCCTTTAAACATGCCACGCAGAAAATCAATATACTTTTCCTGTACTTTATGATTCTGTGCCTCATCACGGATCAGTACATCCCATTCATCGATGATGACAACAAATTTGTTTCCGCTGGCAGCCTTGATATAAGACATCGCACCATAAGCAGTTTTTACCGTATCCGGAATCAACTCTCCGTATTTTTCCTTCAGTTCCTGCAGTATTCCATGATTGATATATTCCACAACCTGATCCGCATTCCCGGCGTCCATCATGCACCATTGTACATCAAAATGAATGACATCGTACTGATTCAGATGTTTTTCAAAAGACGAAGCCTTGCAAATCGCATAATCTGCAAACAGTGCTCTGGAATCACAGCCCTTGCTGTAGTATGCTGACAGCATCTCCGCTGTAATCGACTTTCCAAAACGTCTGGGACGGCTGCTGCAGATAAATTTTGATGTCGTACTGATTACTTTATTGGTGTATTCCAGAAGCGGTGTTTTATCTACATAAATTTCCGAATGAATGACTTCCGAAAATGCTTCATTTCCCGGATTTAAAAATCTTCCCATGGCGTCCTCCTGTTCACATTTTTTCTGACTGATACATTCATTATACACGGAAAAAACGCGGATTGGTAGACTTTATCTTTTAAAAAATGCTGCACCACGGATTCTTTTTCCATGGTACAGCATTTCCAAAATTTCTATTCTTGATTAAATATCCAGCGCCGCATGATACCCCTGATATACGGCATTGGTGATGGTAGATACACGTCTTGCGTCTCCGATCACGCGTACAAACGGCGCGGTATTACGGAGCTGCTCTACAACGTCGGTTCTTGCTCTCTGGCCGAGGGCGCAGATGACGGTGGTTCCTTCTACGAGGTGGCGCTCCCCATTCGCATCGGTGCACCATACGCCTTCCGGGGTGATCTCCTCGGCGCGGTAACCGGTGTGGACGGCTTTGACCTGTTTTTCGATTTCTTTTAAGAGCAGCGGGCGGTGGCGGACGTTTGCATCCGGGGCGAGGGCGTCGCGCATTTCGACGAGCTGAACTTCTTTTCCTTCCATGCCAAGAGAGATCGCACACTCGCATCCGGCGAGGCCGCCGCCCATGACAACGACTTTGTCGGAAATCTTGTCGAGATTGCGGTACAGCTCATTGACAACGACAACCTGCTCTCCATCCATGCCTTTGATCGGCGGAACAAGCGGACGGGAGCCTGCGGCGATGATGAGGGCATCCGGTGCTTCTTTCTCGACGTACTCCGGTGTTACCTCGGTGTTGAAGCGGATTTCCACACCTGCATTTCTTGCGAAACGCTCGTAGGTCTCGGTCAGCGCGAACATTTCCCGTTTAAACGGCAGGGCAATTTCGCTCTTTAAGATACCGCCGAGCGCTACTTCTTTCTCGCAGAGCACCACGCTGTGGCCTCTTCTTGCTGCAGTCCATGCCGCATACAGTCCTCCAGGGCCTCCTCCTGCGATGAGGACTTTTTTCTTCACCAGAGCCGGCTGTACTTCATCGCCCTCCATCTCTCTTCCGATCAGCGGATTGACGGTGCATCGTCTCGTGCCGGTTGCCGCACGCTCTGCCATACAGGTGAAGCACCGCAGGCAGTGCACGATATCTTCGGAACGGTTTTCCATGACTTTGCGCGGCAGGAATGGATCTGCGAGAAGGGCTCTTGCCATGTAAACAACATCGGCTTTTCCGGATGCGATGATCTCTTCCATCTGCGCCGGATCATTCAGACCGCCGATCGTTGCGACCGGAATGGAAACGTGTTTTTTGATCTCGGCTGCGAGGTAAACGTTGCATCCGTGGTCTTTGAACATCGACGGATGCGTATCGCCGAAGCCTCTCTGATACGTTCCGGCGGAAACGTGAAGCAGATCGATGCGGGACTCCAATGTCTGTGCGATGCGGACACCTTCTTCCAGATCATAGCCGCCCTCGAACAGCTCGGAACCGCTGAAACGGAACTCGATCGGGAACATCGGGCCGACAGCGGCGCGGACGGCATCGAGTACCTGACAGGCAAAGCGGCAGCGGTTTTCCAGGCTTCCGCCGTACTCATCGGTTCTGTGGTTGAAATACGGGGAGAGGAACTGGTTGATCAGCCAGCCGTGGCCGCCGTGGATCATGATCATCTCGAAACCGGCGCGTTTGGCAAGGCCTGCTACCGTTCCGTATGCCTGTACGATCTCATCAATCTGCTCTTTCGACAGTGCGCGGACCGGTACGCCGTCCGGGCGTGTCGTGTCGGACGGGCCCCACTGGCACATTTCGTGCTGTCTCGTTTTATCGGTCATGTAAGTTCCGGCATACATACCGGAATGGGACAGCTCCAGGCTCGGCACAGCGCCGTGGCGGGAAATTGCATCGGCAGCGTACGTTGCAGATGCCAGGGAATTTAAGACTGCGGTATCCAGATGATACGCATGGGAACCATCGGTTACCGGGTGTACCATGCACTCGCTGACGGTGACAGCTGCTGCTCCGCCCTTTGCGCGAAGCTCATAGAATGCTGCGGACTTCGGTCCGATACATCCGTCGTTCGTGATATCAGTTCCGCCCATCGGTGCGGAAAACATGCGGTGCGGGAAGGTCTTTCCTGCAATGGTAATCGGGCTGCAAAGGTGTGGGTAATCGTATTTCATTTTTGCTTCCTCCTCTTTTTTAAATCTGTAAAATACCCCATTTTTTTATTCAAACAGCATCCCCGGAAGGAAATGCAGTTTTTGCCAATCGTTCTGGCAATGAATCCGACCAGAAGGCTGCTACGATGGTTCCCTCGCGGACACCGTTCAGCTCACGCGCCAGGAAGAACGAAGCGGCAGCGGCAATGACGGCCATCGAAACATCGAATGCGATTTTCGTCACACCGAACTCCGTTTCCCATCTGGCAACAACCGCGCGGACAAAGGATTCGCCCGGCAGCATGACAACATCAGCGAGCACTTCCATGTAAACACCGACGCCGAGGATCAGACATCCGATCAGAAGATAAGCAACTTTTGCCGCATACATCTGCGGATTCAGTGCGTTTAACAGAATCATACTGAAATCAATGAAAAATCCAAAGGCAATGGATACCGGGATCTGAAGAAGGGATTCCGGTTTGAAATTCTTTCCGAGAATCACAATCTGGAGAACGATCAGCAGGATGCTGAAGATGATCGTAAAGTTTCCGAGAGATAATGCAAAGTTAAGACTTAATACGTAAGGGATCGAAGAGATCGGAGACGTTCCGAGATTTGCTTTGGTGATGAGTGCAACCCCGAGGGAGTTTACAAACAGTCCCGCAAGAAAAATCAGGTAACGTTTCAGAAGGTCTTTTTTGTTGTTTGTCATAGGTGCAGTTCAAATCCTTTCCTCATAATTGTAATTCTTTGTTATCTTATCACCAACCGCAAAACATGTCAACTTTTACATGTTTTATTTTACTTATTTTTTCTGTGGATTTTCCGGTGAAGCTGTGCTATACTCAAAAACACAAAAGCAAAACGGTTTTGAAAAATTATTTGGATAAAGGAGTTTCATGCGAATGGGAACTTTGAAATATGCGATTCTCGGACTTTTGAACCGAAATGAAATGACAGGCTATGAACTGTCGAAAGAATTTGAGACAACCTTATTTGAATTCTGGAATGCAAAGCACAGCCAGATTTATCCGGAACTGAAATCACTGAACGCCGAGGGGCTGATCCAGTATCGGGTGGAAATCACGGGAAATGTGCTGGAGAAGAAGGTCTATACGATCACCGATGAAGGACGGCGCGATTTTTCGGAATGGGAAGAAACGCTCTGCCCGATCCAGACGGCATCCAAGGATGAATCCCGCCTGCGGCTCTTCTTCCTCGACGGCGCTTCGCCGGATTTTCAGCAGCGTTTTCTTGCCGACCAGCTTTCCCAGCATCAGAAGCATCTGGAACATCTGCTGGAAAACCAGAAAAAGTTTGATGAAATCCCTCCCACAGATGACCGCGCGTTTTCGGATTATCTCGTCCTGCGCGGCGCGGTGTACCGGGAAGAAGCTGCACTGCAGTGGATTCAGGAATGCATCAAACTTGGTGAGCAGCGGTCTGCGGAATTAAAAAAATAATTAAAAAATGCAGAGAACCTGTTTTTTCGGTTCTCTGCATTTTTATAAACGTATTTATACTTATTTCTCCATTGCCTTTTTGATCGCTCCAAGCAGCTCCTCATACGTCTCATACGCCGGGATCTGCGGATAGTCGGCTTTGATCTTATCGGTCGAGCGGAACAGGAATCCTGCCTTGCTTGCCTGAATCATGCCGAGGTCATTATAGGAATCGCCGCTTGCGATCGTTTCGAATCCGATAGACTGCAGTGCTTTGACCGTGGTGAGCTTCGACTGCTCGACTCTCATCTTAAAGCCGGTGATCTCTCCGTCGTCTGCGACTTCCAGGGAGTTGCAGAACAGGGTCGGATAGCCGAGTTTTTTCATCAGCGGTGCGGCAAACTCCGTGAAGGTGTCGCTGATCAGGATCACCTGGGAGAAGGTGCGCAGCTCGTCGAGGAACTCTCTTGCGCCCGGCAGTGGATCAATCTTCTCAATCGTAGCCTGAATCTCTTTCAGTCCCAGGCCGTGCTCTTTTAAGATTCCAAGTCTCCATCTCATCAGTTTATCGTAATCCGGTTCGTCGCGTGTCGTTTTTTTGAGTTCCGGGATTCCGCTTGCCTCTGCAAACGCGATCCAGATCTCCGGTACCAGTACTCCTTCTACGTCCAGGCATGTAATATACATTGTTATAATCCCCTTTCCTGCGCTGCCCGCCTTGTTTGCCGACGGGGTTTTGTTTTTTTTCACAGCATCACTTTACCACACTATATCATAGAATCCATATCACTGCAAATTAAAATCACGTTTTATTTTTTTATACGTATATATCTCTCTAAAATTACATTCTTTTTACAAAATCGTTGTTTTTTACAAATTCATATATTTATTTATATGTTTTTTGACTATTGATTTATTTTTCATATATTTATATAATAATTACAATCATTTTTATTAATTTTCTATTTTATCATCCATATTAACGAACGAATTTACTTTTCAGATAGTGCACTAATCTAAGGATAAATAAAAAACTAAAACCATCCAACAATACTTATGAAAGGAGACCACTCATCATGAAAAAATTAAAAACATGTCTTGCATTTTTTATTTGTTGTATTCTGTCCTTAAATATGGTAATTTGCAATGTAAAGGCAGATAATAATGTTGTTCTATCTAACAAAGCATATCTATTAAAAACCGGAATGCCACAAAAGGAAATAGAAAAGCTGGATGATGACGTCATGCAGTTCATTGTGGATGACTTAAAAAGTGGAGGTAAACATTTTGAATATATTAATTCAAATATCGAAAATCAAATATCGATACTCAGTAGCGAAACTTTAACCGGTATTTCCTTTACTGCATCAGCTTTTAAAAATGCATCAACCATTTATATCTATCCAACATACGAGTTTACTTCTAATAAACAACCTCGCGGAAAAGACAGTTTTTCTTTTCAATTAGGCGCTGCTATGAGACCGTATGAATATGGTGGAAAATTATGGTACAAAGATAATACTATGAACGATTGGAAAGTCGGTGGAACTCTTACTGCAAATAATCAGCAATTATCTGGTGCTGAATTTTCAGGGAGTCAACTAGGAACACCCGACTATGCCATGAAGCTTAAAGGTGTTACATACTGTCACGCTACTGCAGGTAATAGCAGTGATAAAAGAATTGTAATGGGATACTTATATAATCCCCAGAAAACCGGCTACAGTATCTCTTTTTCCTACAACGGTGGTGGAATTAGCTACTCTCCATCAGGAACAGCCTATACTGCATATAAAACAATGAACCTAAGTTATTAAACTTTCATTCACCACATACAAATACATTTAATTTCTAATTACTCTTTCAAAGTAACAATTTGCCTATCCAGAAGCACAAATTTCTCTGATAGGCAAATTGTGTTTAAGGTATTTTCAAGTAATTTAAGTAAAATCATGAGCAAGTCGCCATTACTCGTAGAAAAACGGGCAGATTATGAATGTTTTAGGAATTGCAGGAACAAAAAGTACAGAACAACCATTCAAAAAAACTTTTAAATCCGGCATCAACTGAATAAAGCCATAAATAAGAGGTAACTCATTATGAAAAAAATCAAATTTTTATTTTTCACCCTGTTATTCTGTTTTTCTGTTCCAGTCAAAGCAGACACTGCATTCGAAAATGACGATACGGTATTGTGCTCTTTTTTAAAAGAAAACGTACCAGAAAATGCTTCGCCAATAGAATCCAGTTTAGAAAACGAGTATCGAAAAACTTCTTCCAAACCTATCGATTTCTATTTTTTTAAACGATCTGAAAAGACAAAAAGTTTCCAAGATCTGTATGCCGCAAATGTACTCACCTATCAGGAAAAATCAGATCGTTCTTTGTTATATCAGACAGTTTTCGATTTTCAAAATATAACCCAGGTAAGAACTGCGAAAGAAGACTTTATCCGTCTGGAGACAGATCCACTGATGTATCTTTTTGAATTAGAAAAAGCAGAATTGTGGACTCGGAACAGCACGGAAGAACCCTGGACGCTGGAACGGAAAATCACAACGCTGGAAACCCAGATTTTTATCTTCCTTATAGCCAGTTTTCTTCTGATAAAAAATATTTTCGAATTCTGGCATCTTTTTCCTGGAGCCCGAGCCCTGCTGAG